>Ga0118677_10014065_pt1 | contig 11384 bp, 13 predicted proteins | sample AliMusrvi5mmetaG_FD_86154 | JGI IMG/M metagenome (GOLD analysis project Ga0118677, IMG submission 86154) | reverse complement strand
ATACAGCACTGCTGCTGCTTTTCATCTCACCAAATTGAGAAAACTTCTGCATGGGGGACCCTATACATTCAAACAGGCAACGAAATTCCGGCGAGTGCGGCCGGAAATTCGTGCCAGTCCCTGGTTTGCGGCGTGTCGTGGTGAGCAAGCCGGTACAGACAGCCAGTGCGGGGACAGGCATCGCTGGGCGGGGATTTTCAACCCAGTCCCCAGGTTTGCAATGGGGGACGCAGTCCAAGCTACGTCCCCGATGGATCGACTACGAATCGTGATGGACGTTGGCGCGGGTGTGGGACGGACTGCAAATGGAGTAATACTCCGCACCCGCGGTTCCTGGAGTTGAATAACGCACCCATTCATGGCGGTAGCAATGGACCGCCTCGCCTGCCTGCACGTCCAGAGAACCCTCCTCGTATTCCACGGTAAGGGTGCCTTTGACCACCAGAATGTACTCGTCGTAGTCGGGACATTGCCCCAACCCGATCCAACCCGACGGCGAGGTGGAGTGCGAGATGGAGAGCCTTGTATCCTCGCTGTTGATTACTCCAAAATACTCTTCTACAATACGCGGAATGTTGCCGAGCATCTCTACCCTGGTAGGGGAGCCAATGAAATCAGGCATCGTAAGTCCTCCTTCATCATGAGCCAGTATTCGGGTCGCGTCAAGACGCAGGAAGACTGGCATCACGCTCAGATGATAATCTTGTTGCTATCATGGCAACTCAGTCCATTCCGCGTCGACTACCGGTCATTATGGCCTTCTTTTGTCTCTCTTTATACTCCTTCGCAGAGTCCAAGCCCAACCCCAAGAAGGTAACGTGCACTGACGGAGATTGCCAGGACATTCACTTTCAGGTGAAATTCACCTTGCCCTTCAAATGGAAAGTCGAGATGCAGAGACGGTGGAAGGATGCGGGCGAAGAGGCGACAACTCTCACCTTACAGGATCCAGGCGCACTTTCTCCGGTTGGCCTCTACTATCGCCTGCTGACGAACACGGCGGACGAGGACATCCGCATTGAAGTGGGCAAGAAACTCGAGCAAAGAATACGGCAAGGCCTCCCGAACTACCGCCTGCCGGAGAACAACTGCCAGGAGCGAGTGGTTGGAGGCCATCAGGCATTGAGTTGCATGGCCGCGTTCGGCGGCGGGGCGGAGGTAATGCTCGAGTATTTCACCTGGATTCGCAGCAAGCAGTGCCTGGCGCAGTTCTGGGTGCAGTCGCGACCAGAGACCATGGGCTCCCGCCAGAAGCGGCTGGAAGATGTGATCCAGAGTCTGCAGATCCCTTAAGAATATTTGCGCACCGCGCGCCTGAGGTCCGCGGCGAGGCGCGGTACCGCCGTCTCAGCGTTTTCATTGCTCTCGTATTCAAGCGAGACGAAGCCCCGGTAGCCACCTTTGACGAACATGGCGAGCAGGCGGTCCCAATCGGCGTTCACCTTCGATCCATCGGGACCGGCGATCTTCTCCTTGAAATGCACATTGACCGCGTAAGGGATGCAAAGGGCTGATTGTTCGTAGCCGTTTTTCGGGAAATTGCCGGTATCGAGATTGATGCCTACCCAGGGCGAGTCGGCCTGCTTCGCAATCGCGACGGTCGGCTCGGCTGTAGTGGTCAGTCCGCCGTCGTCTTCGATGCCGAGGATGATTCCCTTGCTGCCGGCATAGTCCGCCGCACGCTTCACGACCTCGACGGCCCAGGCGATCGCCTGCGGCTCGGTGGCGCCTTTGGGGATGTTGCCGCCAAAGACGCGGACATGCGTGGCGCCAATGCGCTCGGCAACGTCAATCCACTTTTTCGCGGTCTCCACTTCAGCGCTCTGTAGTTCGGGAGTGGGCTGAGAGAGCCGCACTCGAACGGCCACGCTATAGAGGCTGACGCCATGTTTGTAGGCGGTGCGGCGGAGCTTGGCCAGGTATTCGTTCGAAGTATCGGGAAACCAGTAGACGGTGGTATCGATGCCATCTAGCCCGAGGCCGGAGACATGGCGGATGAGGCCCTCATAGGTCATCGACTTGGCTTCGAATTGCTTTCGGTAGGAGTAAGCAACCAGGCCGGGGCGCAGGTGTCCGGTTAATGCGGGCTGTGATCGCAGTTGCGATGAGGCCGTCATGGCGGCCGCCGCAGTGAGCAGTTGGCGTCGGTTCATGGGGATCACTCCTTACTTCTTGGTCGGGGTCATGTTGGAAGCCCAATCACCCCAAGGGCTCCTGGACTCACCCACAGGCCCACTCACTTCCTGATAGTGGGTGGCGTTGGCGCGTTCGATGTAGCGCGCACCGGGGAGAAAATCGTCGCCGGCTTTCTTGAGCATGGCGTCCAGGCGGTGGTCCAGGCGAGAGCGGAGTGCGGCCTGTTCCTTGACGTTGACGAGATTGCGCTTCTGAAAAGGGTCGGTCTGGTTGTCGTAAAGGAGCCACGGGCCTTGGATCGATCGCACATAGGTATAGCGCGGCGTACGGACGCCGCGGTATTCGGCGATGCCCGCGCGGCGGATAACCGAAAACGACGCGGGCAGGTTGAGCAGCGCCGCGGGCTCCTTTTCGTCCTTCTTTTCGCCACGGATCAGAGAGGAGAAGTCGGTGCCCTGCACGGATTCGGGCGACTTCAGGCCGGCGAGGCCAAGCAGGGTCGGCATGATGTCCGGCGCATCGATGGGCGTGATGGAGGTGCGGTGCTTGCGGCCCAACAGTTTGGGGTAGCGGATGAGAAATGGCACGCGGATCGATTCGTCCCACGGATGCTGCTTGTGGTGGAGGCCCTGGCTCTGGAGCATGTCGCCGTGATCGGAGGTGAAAATGAACAGCGTGTCGTCTGCGGCCCCGGTTTGGTCGACGGCTTCGCGCATCTGGCGCACGCAGTCATCGAGCGCGGCCATGTGGGCGTAGTAGCCTCGCAGGGCTTTCAGTGCCTCTTCCGCTTTTTCCTGCGGAACGTTGGCTCGGAGCTGGACGGCGGCCTTTTCGAACATCGCGCGATAACGCTCGGGGGCGGTGCCATACGGATCATGAGGCGGGCCTAGCGAGACGATGAGGAAGTAGGGATCACTCTTCGCTGCATGCTGGCGGATGAAGCCGCAGGCATCGCGGGTTTGATCGATGGCGTCGTAGCCGTCCCAGTAGCGGGCGGTAGTGTCGTTGCCGTTATAATAGAGCGACTTGTTGTAGGCGTGGGTGCACTCGCAGACCTTCCAATAGTCGAAGCCGAAGCGAGAACTTTCGGGGATGAAGGTGGTGCGGCGGCCGTACTTGCCATCGGGACTGCCGAAGATGTGCCATTTGCCGATGTAGCCGGTGGCATAGCCGGCTTTGCGGAAGGTTTCGCCGAGAGTTGGACCATTGGGCTTGAGTTCCACGTCATTGACGACGAGTCCGTTACGAACGGCATACTGGCCGGTCATGAGCGAAGCCCGATAAGGGCTGCAAACGGGAAAGCCGGAGACGGCGTGCGTGAACTCGAACGATTCGTTGGCGAGCGCGTCGATGGCGGGAGTATGTGCGTTCGGGTCCCCGCGATAGCCGAAGGCCTGGGCTCGCCACTGATCGGCAAGGATGTAGACAATATTGGGGCGGCGAGATGGCTTGGCCAGCAGGGTGGAGGCAGTGGATTGCAGGAAGGCGCGACGATGCATTGGAGGGAAGTTTATCGAACCAGAGGGGACGGAGTCAATGAAGAAACACAAAAAGGGCCGCTCGCCTCACTCCAGGCTGCGGCCCTTTTCTAGGGAAGAATGAAACTGTTGTTAGACTACGTCGACGCCCATGGAACGGGCGGTGCCGCGGACGCTGTTCATGGCAGCGGCCACGTCGAAGCAGTTGAGGTCGGGCATTTTGATCTTGGCGATCTCTTCGATCTGCTTTTCCGTGATCTTGCCAACCTTGTTCTTGTTGGGCTCTGCCGAACCTTTAGCGATGTTGACCGCGCGCTTAATCAGCACCGGGACCGGAGGGGTCTTGGTGATAAAGGTGAAGGAGCGATCGGAGAAGATCGTGATGACGACGGGGATGATCAGGCCTTCCTGATCCTTCGCGCTCGTCTTAGCGTTAAACGCCTTGCAGAACTCCATGATGTTGACGCCCTGCGGACCGAGCGCCGTACCTACGGGGGGTGCAGGAGTGGCTTTACCAGCCGGAATCTGCAATTTTACGTTTGCTGTTATTTTCTTAGCCATGTTGCCTCAAACTACTGGTTTCCTCAACTACTAATTTCTTAAGAACTACTGAACTTTTTCTACTTGCCCGAATTCCAGTTCGACCGGCGTTGCACGGCCGAAAATGGTAACCAGAACGCGCAGTGTGTCGCGCTCGGTATTGATCTCGTCCACCTTGCCGGTGAAGCTGGTGAACGGCCCTTCGATAATACGAACCGTCTCGTTCCGCTCAAAGCTCTGTTTCGGCTTCGGACGGTCGGCGCTGGAGGCCTGACGGTAAAGAATCTGATTCACTTCATCTGCCGTCAACGGTACAGGGTGATTGCCACCACCGACGAAACCGGTAACACGGGGCGTATCCTTCACGGCATGCCACAACGTGTCGTCCATTTCCATTTCAACCAGCACGTAGCCGGGATACAGCATGCGCTTGCTGGTGACTTTCTTGCCGTTGCGAAGTTCGAAGACTTCTTCAGTGGGGATAAGCAACTGGCCGATACGGTCAGCGTAACCAAAAGCGGAGGCGCGAGTGCGCAAACTCTCAGCGACCTTCTGTTCAAAGCCAGAATAGGTGTGGATGATGTACCAGTGCTTGGGCGGGGCGGGTTCAGAAGCGACTTCGGCTACCGAATCTTCCGGGGAGAGTTCTTCGACTTCGCCGTCAAGCGTAGTGCTTTCCAGCGACGCACCATCCAAATGAATATTTTCGTCCAATTCTGACATGGTTGGCCTCCCTATCTGGCAAGAGCGCCAAACAGTTTCTCAATCAAGCGGCCAACCAGCGAATCGACCAGGGAGAAGTAAGCGGCGAATGCAAATACGGAGACGATAACCACGGTAGTGGTTGCCTGAACCTGCTGCTTGCTCGGCCAAGTGACACGGCGCATTTCCATCTTCAGCTCATTGAAGTATTCCTGCGTAGCCGCCGGCCAACTCGACACTTTTTCGCCCAGGCTCTTTTCCTGAACCGTAATTGCTTTAGCTTCCATAATGGGACTTCCCTACCCTAGTGCAAGACTCAAATGATGGCAGGGGCAGAGGGATTCGAACCCCCACTCGCGGTTTTGGAGACCGCTGGTCTGCCGTTAAACCTATGCCCCTATCCGGGTGACCAACACTATTCTACTACATCCGGACTTTACTGCAAACTTACGTGACTAGCGGGGCTTAGAGCCCCGCTGGTCTTTACTTGATTTCTTTGTGCGGCTGGTGTTTGCGGCAAGCGGAACAGAACTTCTTGAATTCGAGACGTGCTGTTGTCGTCTTCTTATTCTTCATGTTCGTGTAGTTCTTGCGTTTACATTCAGCGCACTGAAAGGTGATAATTTCGCGTGGCATCGGGCACTCCTATTCGATAATTTCCGATACGGTTCCGGCGCCGACGGTACGTCCGCCTTCGCGAATTGCAAACCGCAATCCTTTTTCCATGGCGATGGGGGTGATCAGCTCGACAACCATCTGTACGTTGTCGCCAGGCATGACCATCTCAGTGCCTTCCGGCAGCTGCGCCACACCAGTTACGTCCGTGGTGCGGAAGTAGAACTGGGGACGATACCCCTTGAAGAACGGCGTGTGACGTCCGCCTTCTTCTTTGCTCAGGACGTAAACTTCGCCCTTGAATTTCTTGTAGCCTTTGATGGTATTCGGCTTTGCAACAACCTGGCCGCGTTCCACGTCGTCTTTTTCGATACCGCGCAGCAGCAGTCCAACGTTGTCGCCCGCACGGCCTTCGTCGAGCAACTTCTTGAACATTTCGACGCCGGTGACAACCGTCTTGCGGGTCGCCTGGAAACCTACGATTTCCATTTCCTCGCCGACTTTGCAGATACCGCGTTCGATACGGCCCGTGACTACTGTACCGCGTCCCTGGATCGAGAAGATGTCTTCGATCGGCATCAGGAACGGCTTGTCGGTCACGCGTTCCGGCATCGGAACACTCTGATCGACCGCTTCCATCAGGTCGTCGATCGCTTTTTCCCACTCCGGCTCACCGTTCAAACCACCGAGAGCGGAGACTTTGCAGACCGGGAGCGTGTCGCCGGGGAAACCGTAGCTGGTGAGCAGTTCGCGAACTTCGAGTTCCACGAGTTCCAGCAGTTCGGCGTCTTCCACCATGTCGACTTTGTTCAGTGCAACGACGATGTATGGTACACCCACCTGGCGGGCGAGCAGGATGTGCTCACGCGTCTGGGGCATGGGACCGTCGGTAGCAGCCACAACCAGGATCGCGCCGTCCATCTGCGCCGCACCGGTGATCATGTTCTTGATGTAATCGGCGTGGCCGGGGCAGTCAACGTGTGCATAGTGACGCTTTGCCGTCTCATATTCCACGTGTGCCGCTGCGATCGTGATTCCGCGTGCTTTTTCTTCCGGCGCGTTATCGATCGAATCGAAGCTCCGGAACTTGTTCTTCGGATTGTGCTTGGACAGGGTCTTGGTGATCGCGGCCGTGAGCGTCGTCTTGCCGTGATCGATGTGCCCGATCGTGCCGATGTTTACGTGCGGCTTACTGCGGTCAAATTTTTCTTTCGCCATAAATTCGCAGACTCTCCTGTGAAATCGTTAACTATTTACTTTGCCCTGCGCACGGTTGATAATCTCTTCCGCCAGGTTGTTGGGAACTTCTTCATATGCTCCGAAGTGCATGGTGAAAGCGCCGCGGCCCTGCGTTCTGGACCGGATTTCCGTCGCGTAACCAAACATTTCCGAGAGCGGAACCATTGCTTTGATGATCTGCGTACCACCGCGCATTTCAACGCCTTCGAGGCGTCCGCGGCGGCTGATCAAATCACCGTTCACCGGTCCCATATATTCGTCGGGAACAACAACTTCCACCGCCATCACCGGTTCCAGAAGAACAGGCTTGCAACGCTTCACGGCATCCTTGATCGCCAGCGAGCCGGCAATTTTGAACGCCATTTCCGAAGAATCGACGTCGTGGTAGCTGCCGTCAAACACGGTTGCCTTCAGATCGGACATCGGGAAGCCCGCCAGCAAACCACCTTCCAGCGCTTCTGCGATACCCTTTTCGATAGGCCCGATGTATTCCTTGGGAATCGAACCGCCGAAGATACCGTTTTCGAATACGAACCCGGTTCCGGCCGGCAGCGGCTCCACCTTGATTTTGCAAACACCGTACTGACCGCGGCCACCGGACTGCTTCACGTGGCGGCCTTCGCCTTCGGCCGAGCGGCGGATCGTTTCGCGATACGCAACCTGCGGCTTGCCGACGTTTGCACCCACACCGAACTCGCGCTTCATACGGTCGACGATGATTTCCAGGTGCAACTCGCCCATACCGGCGAGAATGGTCTGACCCGTTTCCGGATCGGTGTTGACCTTCAGCGTAGGATCTTCCTGGACGAGCTTGGCGATTGCCATGCCCATCTTGTTCTGATCTTCCTTGGTCTTAGCTTCGATTGCCAACTGGATAACAGGCAGCGGGAAGTCGATCGATTCGAGAATCACCGGCTTGTCTTCATCGCAAACCGTATCGCCAGTGATCACCGACTTCAAACCAACAACCGCGCAGATGTCGCCGGCCAGAACTTCCTGGATTTCCTCACGCTTGTTGGCGTGCATTTTAACCAGGCGGCCAACGCGCTCTTTCTTACCCTTGGCAACGTTGTAAACAGATTCGCCGCTGAACAACTTACCGGAGTAGACGCGAATGAAGACCAACTGCCCCACGAACGGGTCGGTCATGATCTTGAACACCAGCGCCGAGAACGGCTCGGAATCATCAGCCTTGCGAAGAACTTTCTTCGTACGATCATCAACATCGGTGCCTTCCATCGGAGGAACATCCAATGGGGAAGGGAGGAAGTCGACAACCGCGTCCAGCATATTCTGGACACCCTTGTTCTTAAAGGAGGATCCGCACATCACCGGGAAGATCTTCATCGCCAGCGTAGCTTTGCGGACGCCAGCCATGATTTCAGCTTCGCTGATCGGGGAACCTTCGACAAACTTTTCGAACAGCGCGTCGTCGCACTCCGAGATGGCTTCCACCATCTGATTGTGATATTCCTGCGCCTGCTCTTTGTACTGCTCGGGGATCTCGACGATATCGAACTGCGCACCCAGCGTTTCGTCGCGCCAGATGAATGCCTTCATCTTGATGAGATCGATCACGCCCAGGAACTTGTCTTCAGCCCCAACAGGCAACTGAATCGGTACCGGACGGCACTTCAAGCGGTCAATAATTGTCTGTACGGAGTGAAAGAAGTCAGCTCCGACGCGGTCCATCTTATTGATAAAGCAAAGGCGCGGCACGCTGTACTTATCGCCCTGGCGCCAAACGGTTTCGGACTGAGGCTGAACACCAGCCACTGCGTCGAACAGCGCCACTGCGCCGTCCAACACACGGAGACTACGTTCTACTTCGGCTGTAAAATCGACGTGACCTGGAGTGTCGATAATGTTGATGGTATGGTTCCGCCATTCACACGTGGTAGCGGCTGAAGTAATCGTGATTCCGCGTTCCTGCTCCTGCTCCATCCAGTCCATGACCGCGGTGCCTTCATGAACTTCTCCGATTTTGTAGGTACGTCCCGTGTAATAAAGGACACGCTCGGTAGTAGTGGTTTTACCGGCATCAATGTGGGCCATGATGCCGATATTGCGCATTTTGTCGAGTGCTACAGTTCTTGCCATAATCCTCTACCACCTATAATGAGCAAAAGCCTTGTTGGCTTCGGCCATACGGTGGACATCGTCTTTTTTCTTGATCGCTCCGCCGCGCATGTTGGCAGCGTCGTTCAACTCATTCGCCAACTTCTCCGGCATGCCCTTTTCGGGGCGGCTGCGGGCGTTGAGCAAAATCCAGCGGATCGCCAGGCTAACCCGGCGGTTCTGCGCAACTTCCACAGGAACCTGGTAGTTAGCTCCACCAACGCGGCGCGTCTTGACTTCCAGCAGCGGCTTCGCGTTTTCGATCGCCTTCTTGAAATGCTTTAACGGATCGTCACCCGTACGCTCACGAATCTTATCCATTGCCGTGTAGAACACCTTCTGTGCAACGGTTTTCTTTCCGTCCCACATCATGGAGTTCACAAACTTCTCGGCCAGAGTGGAGTTATAGACCGGATCCGGCAGGATCTCACGAGTATCGGCTCTTCTTCTGCGTGGCATATGAGTTTATTGCTTCGGGCGCTTGGCGCCGTACTTCGATCTTCCCTGTTTACGATTAGCAACGCCTGCGGCATCGAGGGTACCACGGACAACGTGATAGCGGACACCGGGCAAATCTTTGACGCGGCCACCACGGATAAGCACAATCGAGTGTTCCTGCAGATTGTGTCCTACGCCTGGGATGTACGTCGTTACTTCAATTCCATTGGTCAGTCTCACGCGGGCCACTTTGCGGAGAGCCGAGTTCGGCTTCTTCGGGGTCGTGGTGTACACGCGCGTGCAAACTCCACGCTTCTGGGGGCATGCCTGTAGGGCAGGGCTCGCGGTTTTATACCGTGGTGGCTTTCTGCCTTTTCGCACGAGTTGATTGAACGTCGGCACGAATGTTCCTCTCTAATAAACTCTAGGTGTACTACTGAATGTCCGACCCATCCACCCGCAACTATGCCTCTTAACGAGACCGCGCCACAAAGTGATTTGGGTACGAGACCGGAATACTGATAACGGCTAAACAACCACCGCATGGATAATACGAGGTTAAACTGCTTCGGACTAGCCCATATCTAATCAAGCGCTGTGTCCTGACCAAACATCGGGGCCGGCCCCCAGCCGGTCCGGAACGAATTCCGGGGTAGCACGGGAGCAGAAGTTAACTCGCCAAACCTCCTAATCATAACGAAGATCGGTGCAGGATGTCAACGAAGGAGTTGATTTTAAAGCACCTAAGTCCTTTAAAAGCACTCCTCTCAAAACTGTCCTTACTGAAAACACAAGACTTAGCATCGCTGACCCGCTAAGTCCATGTGTTTAAATAATTTTCTCGCCGAGTCTGTTATTTGCTTCCTGGTATTCCAATCGCCACTTTTCCACCTGTTCTTGCGTGCTCATCACCGACTTTACCGCCCCGATTCCCTGTCCGCAGCCCCAGATGTCCCGCCACACCTTGGCCTCTCCAACCCCGCCCGACGCAAAATTCATCCTCGACGGGTCCCCCGCCGGCAGATTCTCCGGATCCAACCCCGCGTTCTTAATGGACGGCTTCAAATAGTTCCCAGGAATCCCCGTAAACAGGCTCGTATACAGGATATCGCTAGAATCGCACTCCGCGATCATCTGCTTGTACCGCTCGTCCGCATTCGCCTCATGCGTCGCAATAAACGCCGACCCGATGTACGCCAAATCCGCCCCCATCGCCCGAGCCGCTAAAATGGACGAGCCACACGCAATCGAACCCGACAGCGCCAGCAACCCGTCAAACCACTCCCGAATCTCCTGCATCAAAGCAAACGGCGAGGTCGTCCCGGCATGTCCGCCCGCCCCACCCGCGACTGCAATCAGTCCACTAGCGCCCTTCTCCATCGCCTTGTGCGCAAACCGGTTGTTAATCACATCATGCAACGTGATCCCACCATACCCCCTCACCGCCTGATTCACCTCCTCCCGAGCCCCCAGGGAGGTAATGACGATCGGAACCTTCCACTTCACGCAAGCCGCAAGGTCATGCTCAATCCGCGTATTGGTCTTATGCACAATCTGATTCACCGCAAACGGCGCCGAAAGCCGATCCGGATGCGCCGCATCCCAAGCCGCCAACTCAGACGTGATCCGATGCAACCACTCATCCAACATCGCCTCCGGACGCGCATTCAAAGCCGGAAACGACCCAACAATCCCCGCCTTGCACTGCGCAATCACCAGATCCGGATTGGAAATAATAAACAGAGGAGCCCCAACAACAGGCAGCCGCAGACGATTTTCTAACAAGGTTGGCAAAGACATTCCAACGCCATTCTACTAAAGGTCTTATCAGCGTCCATCTGCGTTCATCGGCGGCCAATATGTTTTTTAGCCTCACTGCACTGGAAACAAAGCCTGAATTGGCCGCCGATGAACGCAGATGGACGCTGATCGAACCAACAGGACACTCCACACGACAACAGGACCTTCAAGTATGCTGTACATATGTACCGCCTTATCTACCTTCTCCTCGCGGCTTCCTCCCTGCAAGCCCAACAACTCCCCGCCGGCTACCCCAGTCGCGACCCCAACCTCGACGTCCTACCCGGCTTCCGCACCCCGCCCCCCGGCTACGGCGCA
>Ga0118677_10014064_pt1 | contig 11384 bp, 4 predicted proteins | sample AliMusrvi5mmetaG_FD_86154 | JGI IMG/M metagenome (GOLD analysis project Ga0118677, IMG submission 86154) | reverse complement strand
TTTAGCTTTACGGCGACATATAATGGTTTGTTATATCTGGCGATCAGGTCAGGATCTCCTTTCAGGTTACGGTAATCATCTACCATGCCTGAATGATCCTCCTGTTTCATGCTTTCCCAACCATTGATTGCATAACCGTCTATTGTATTATTGATACGCACGTTCTCAATTATACGGCCCTGATAGTAATAAGCTACATTGCCCATTTTACGCGTCAGGCTGTCTACATTGGGAAATGCCTTTTGGAAACCATTTTTCTTCAGGAAGCTATCGTAAGCGTCATACCATTTTAAATAAGTATCTGTCTCCCATCCTCGGTCTTTACCTGTTCGCAGGATCTCGTCATGAATCAGCTGTAAGCGAGGTGGGGTGCCAATGGCTCCTTCTTCACCATAATAGATGATCTCATTTTTGTGATCGGTATATTTGGCATAGTCAGTCGGACTGCTATAGAGGTTATCGTGATAGACACCGGGGCCTCCTGCATGGTGTTGATCGAACCATCCATAGTCATAAAATGTATCGTTATACGGTAGCAAATGAAGCTTAAACTTAGGATCGGGTTCATTTAATTTGATGTTGCCATTGCATGAATTGTAGGTCATAATACGGGAGTCATCCAACTTATGCCCGGCGAGCATTTCTTCCTTATCAATGGGCTGTGGTAAAGCTCCGCGCTCATTGTGCATGTTATAGATAATGAGAGAAGGGTGGCTTCTGTCACGGCGTATCATTCTGAAGAGTTTTTCGGATCGAACGGCAAGATAATAATCAGTCTGTTTTTGTTCCAGAGCGTTTTTTGGTTTGAAAAGGTTCTCGGGATATTGGTTTCCACCGGGCTCTTCGAAATATAGCAGACCCAATTCATCTGCAGCATCCAGAACATTGGTCTGACCAATGGTACGATGAAAATTCAGCATATTCAAGCCTAAACGTTTAGCATCCTGAACCTGTTTCCGGGCCAGTTCATCGGAAGGCGCTATACCGTTTAGTGGCCAGAAGCCCCATGAAATGGAGGTGCGTAAAACGATCCGCTTATTGTTTAGATAAAATTGTTCATCGCCATTGACTGTCCGAATCTCAAACCAGCGAAAACCAAAACGTTTTTCATATCTGTCTGAAGTGCCGGTTGTCCCTTTCCAACTTACTTCCAGGTTGTACAAATTAGGATGGTCAACATCCCACAACTTAGCATCGGCTATGTTAACAGTAAAAGGATGTAAACTATTCCCCGGCGGTAATTTAGCAGGATATTTTTCGGTGAATACGAGCTTGCCTGATTTGTCTTTAACATCAAGCTGAAATCTGCCAACAGACACGGCTTCTGAAAAATTGTTTGCCTGTACCTGGATGTCAACCTCGTTTACCTTCGGTTTGTTTTTTACGAAGACATCACTAATATAAGTTTTATCTGTAATGACCAACGCTACCTTGCCTGTGATCCCTCCAAAGCCATGTGTTGGCTGTGTGCGGTAATCGCCCCACATGAAGTTTTGGCTGTCGCGCCAGTCAAAATTACCGTTAGGGTCGGTGATCCTTACTGCGATATCATTGGGTTTCCCAGCAATAACAAGTGAACTGATATCTAAATCAAATGGTGTGCTATTGACCAGATCATATCCTGCAAGTTTTTGATTCACGAAAACTTCTGCCCTGAAACGTACACTTTCAAAATGCAATACAACATGTTTTCCTTTAAGGCCCGGTGGGATCATAACTTTTGTATAAAACCACGAGACACCTAGGTAATTTCCGGTAACACCGAATTTACTTCCATTATCACCCCAGTAGTATTCCTCGACAGTTGCCGGTAAATGGACTTTCTTTGTTTCTCCATTATTCAGGGACTTCCAACCACCGGTAGGTATGTTAACAGAAAGGTTCCTGATGTTTACAGGTGGCGCATATAATACGTCGTTTTGCCATTTAGCTGCCCTATCCAACCATATTGTCCAGCTTAGAGAAGATAGGTCGGTTTGGGTTCTGCCTGTCTGTGCGTGACAGAATAACGTGCTGTAGAGCGGTAGCAGGATTAGTAAAGCAATACGTTGGACAGTTCTCATGACATAAGTTGTTTCTTATAAATCAGCGTTTGTAAAGATCGTATTTTCTTAAAAATTTTAACAGTGTTAATTGCCGGCGAAAGTGTAACTCTTCCCTACAACGGTATTGAAATCATATAATTTCCCCGGTTTGATCTTAAGTCCGGTGATCATTGACTGATCGACAATGATTGGGTTTTTGATCTCATCGGAAGTATAAAATGGATTTGAATTTTCTCCATTGGCGATAATTAATTTCACATCATTGGATTTGAGTTCGCTGTGAATACGCAACCTGCAATTACCACCCAATTTAGAAGTTATCACAAGCTTTGAAATTTGACCGTTTTTCCAATCCATGTCGATCATGAAGCCACCTCTTGCCACGAGTCCTTTGATAGACCCTGAAGACCATACAGAGGGCAGGGCCGGTAATAAATGAATTGACCCGTCGTAACTTTGCAATAACATCTCGGTTATCCCTGCTGTACAACCAAAGTTTCCATCTATTTGAAATGGAGGATGCGCATCAAAGAGATTAGGGTAAGTGCCGCCACTGCCTTCAACTTTACCTTTGCCCACCGGTGCAGGTTTCAATTCCTGCTTCAGCAGTGCGAATGCATGATCGCCATCGAGTTCCCTCGCCCAAAAATTTACTTTCCAGCCCATGGACCAACCTGTTGATGGGTCACCACGGCTGATCAAAATATTTCTGGCAGCTTCCAACAGTTCCGGATGCCTGAAGGGTGATATCTGTTTGCCCGGGTATAAACCGAAAAGTTGAGATATATGACGGTGGGTATCTCCTTTTTTATCGAGATCGTCGAGCCATTCCTGTAATTGTCCCCACTTCCCGATATGCATCGGTGATAGACGGTTTTTCTTTGCGTTGAGCGTGTCGACAAACTCTTTGTCAGTGTTCAAGGCCTTTGCAGCTGCAATGGTATTCGATAACAGCTCGAAAACAATCTGATTATCCATGGTTGTCCCTGCTGTCATAGAAACATCACCAACGGTTACATCTTTTATAAAGTTATGCTCAGGCGACATAGAAGGTGAAACAACAAGCCAATGGTGGTCTGGCTCCTCCTGTAAGGCATCGACAAAATACATCGAAGCACCTTTCAATATCGGGTAAATTTCTTTCAAAAAAGCTTTGTCACCAGTGAACAGATAGTGCTCCCAGAGATGCTCTGTCAGCCAGGCGCCACCAGTAGGGAATACTCCATAATATGCGCGATCTACCTGACCCGAAATCCTCCAGATATCGGTATTATGGTGTGCCATCCATCCTCGCGCATTATACATTTTCGATGCGCTTTCCTGTCCGGTTATCGAGAGGTCCTTTATAAGATGAATCAACGGTTCGGTCATCTCACTTAAATTGGTTTCCTCTGCCGGCCAATAATTCATTTCTGTGTTGATGTTGATGGTATATTTACCACCCCACGGAGGTGAGGTGAGGTCATTCCATTTACCTTGAAGGTTGGCCGCCTGATTGCCTGGTTGAGATGATGAAATCAGTAAGTACCGACCGAATTGGTAAAACAAAGGCACCAGATTCATATCGTTACCATTATCGAAATCTTTTATGCGCTCATCGGTTGGTTTATCTGGAGCTGTATCTGTACCCAACTGGAAATTTACCCGATTGAAATAATGCTGATAAAAGGCGATGTTATCTTTCAGTAAGGTTGCATAATTTTTTTTCAGAGCCGTATTTAAAAATCCTGTAGTCCGTTCCTCAGCATTGCCGCTGACATCGTTGTAATTTTTAAAATTAGTGCCCATTGATATATATACTGTGAGAGAGGTGGCATTCTTAACCGAAAGTAAAGTATCACTTAAGACTTGCTGGCCGTCACCAACAACCTTAACTTGCGCTTCGAATTTGATGGCGCCCTCAATTCCGTTTCGCGATTCCCCTTTTCCATCTAAGATTAGTTTTCCATCACTTGTTGTGACCTTATAACTACGCATGGGTGAATTCATGGATAGATTACAGGTAATAGATCTGGGTTTGTCTGCAGTCAAATGAACAATGATTGCCTGGTCGGTAAAAGACGCAAACATCTCCTGCTTATAGTGGATGCCTTTTACCGTATAGCTTACCGAGGTGATAGCTTTTGATATATCCAGATCGCGGTGATAGTCCTCTGCGTTTTCATGACCGGGAAACTGGATATATAAACTACCCACTGTTTGATATTGCATCCCGTTTTGTTTAGAAAACATTTTGGCATTAGCCAGGGCTTGTGCTTCGATAAATTTCTTTTCAGCGATCAGTTTCCTGAGTTCCGGTACAACGGTCCTAGCATCAGGGTTCACATTATTATGTGGACCTCCAGCCCAAACGGTTTCCTCATTAAGCTGAATACGTTCAATACCTGGATCTCCGAAGATCATGGCAGCCAACCTTCCGTTGCCTATAGGCAAGGCTTCGTTCCAGTTCTCTGCGGGTTTGTTATACCACAGCTTTAAATTCTGTTGCGCGATAACAGAGCTTGCAGTCATTAAAAACGCACTGATTAAAAGGGTTTTGAATCTTGTCATGATCATTGATTTGTTTCTGTATTATTCTATTGTATTTTGATGTGTTCTATGAGCGAAATTATAAACAATATTTATTAGACTAGTTCTAAAGATGACTGTGATGATATAATATATAAATGAATCGGTCGATCTTGCAATCAACCGATTCATTTCAAACATTAGGTTTTCAATTATAAGTTAGGAAGTCCGTAGCCATTTTTTTCTGTCAAATTAGCTATCGTACCGGCTGGTAAAGGCCAATAATATCTTGGGACCTGATCAGCTGATGTTAAACCTCCAAAGATATTATCATAATAAACCGCTGCATTGTTAACAATATCAATAGCCCAATTTGTTTTTTTATAGCCATTGCTTACCAATGTAGTTGCTGCAGCACTTGCCGGATCTATATAGGTGAATAAACCCTGTATTGCCATATTGTGAGTAGTTCCTTTAACAACACTTGCTACTGCCGCTAAGGTACTATAATCATATTGACCTCTCCATCCCGGAAAGAGAACAGGATTGGTTACGTCGGTGCAATCAAACGTTAAGGTTGGGCTGTTGCTGACAGCTTTTGTATAAATATAATTAGAAATTACATTCCCGTTGGCAAATTGATGATAGCCCTGAGCCGTAAGGTCTGCAACCATGGTTTTCATTTCATTTTGAACGGCGATACCTCTGGTAGACATTGTGCCTGAAAGTATCAAATCCCAGCGACGTGTACCTTCGCCCAGAAGTTCTAACTTGCGCTCTTGCAATATTGCATCTTTCAGTGGCTGTCCGGTTAATCCGCTAATATTATGATTAGCATTTCCGAAAGCTCTTTGTCTGATTAGATTAACCAGATCCATAGCAGCTTGGTCTTCTCCACCTGCTTCGGCTTTAACCCATGCAAGCATTAGCATTACATCTGCCATTCTTAGTACCGGCCAATTAACACCAGAATTTCTCTGTGCAGAGACATTAATGGTTTTCATACGGTTATCATCCCATTTATTCGTTGAAATTCCACCGCTAGTCTTGGAGCCGGGCACGAAATTATTCATCACTTCATTGCCATCGCCATTACTACCCGTTACGGCAACACTGGCATCTCTTCGTTTATCTGCATTATCATATTCACCATAATACACGGTAGGAATTATACGAAGAGCGGCGAATGCTTTACATGGGGCGCTATTAGCACTGCCACCATTCGATGGCCGGCTAAAAGCATAATTATATTCACTGGAAGTTGAAGTACTCTGAATATTGCCAAGTTCAAACAGAGATTCCGGACTTACCACAAAGTTTTCCATGTTCTGAAAAAACATCTGGAATGGGTTATTTGCATTAGTTCTTGCATCCGATGTTACCAATAGTGCAGTTCCATTATTAACATTGTAAGCATTTTGAAGATATTGCTCTGCAACTTTGTAATAAGTAAGGTAATCGGTACGCCGTGCATATTCGCAATTATACTTACTATCTACTGCACCTTTTAGGGTAAATGTCACAGTTCCATAAAGACCGGTTACATCGGTGCGTAATGTTTGATAACCTCCTGCATAAAAGGCTGTTTCGCCTATCAGGGCATCGACGAATGTTTTGGATATGCGTTCTGCAGTAATACCGCCTTCGCCTATTTTATACATTAACGGTTCAACACTTTTCAAAGAGGCAATCAGGTTATCATATATATCATATCTGGAGGTCAACTTGTAACTTTCCACGTAGGTATTTTCATACCCGAAAGGAACATCTCCAAAGTGTTTTACCAGATTGAAATAACAGAATGCTCTCATCGCAATGGCTTCGCCATACAATTGTGTCCAGTCGGTAGCTTTTCCAGCCTTAACATCAGCCTGATAGGCAGGTTTGGCTGCAATAATAGCCGCTATCCTTGAAGCTCGGGCGAGTGTACTGTAGAAACTATTAAATCCTCCACTTACAACATCAACTGCCAGGAGTTCTGGTTTTAATCTGCCATTCAAATTATTACTCGAATTGTTTTCAGGATACATTTCTGCATCGGATGAAATAGGGTCATTCCAACTGTATGTTCCCATCGCACAGTTTGCACGATAGTTGGAATAGCACCATGACAAAGCTTTAAATGTTTCGGTTGTGGTGCTTGTGACAAAATCACCATCTATATTTCCTGGAGATGATGTAGTCAAAAAATCTTTCTTGCATTGTGAACTCATGATACACAATGTAATAACAATCATAAAATTTATAATTCTTCTCATAATAGTTTTCAATTTAAGGGTTAAAAATTGAGATTTATACCGATAGTATAAGAGCGTGCACGAGGATAAGTACCCCAGTCTAACCCTGTAGTAGGATAGGTGACACTTGAGCTCATAGCACTATTCGTATTTACTTCAGGATCAACTCCTGAGTAACCTGTAACAGTTAGCACATTATAGATACTGGCATAGATACGAATATTATCAATCTTTAGTTTTTTCAATAAATTTTTGGGAACTGTGTAACCTAAAGTAACCGTATTTAAGCGAAGATATGATCCGTCTTCAATAGCTAAACTTGAAGTAGGGCAAGTTTCGTTGGTCGCTAATGGCATAGATGCATTCGCATTTGCAGCATTTAACTGGTCGGGAGTTGTCAATCGTACCATTTGTCCATTTACAATATCATAAATTTTATATGCATTGTTCATGATAGCCAATTTATTTTCATAAACACCCCCCTCTTTTGGTCCAAATGTAGTGCCCAATTTAGTCAGATTGTAAATCTGATTTCCATAGCTCCAGTTGAAATAGGCTCCAAGGTCAATATTTCTATATGATATATTTAAATTGAAACCACCTGTATGTTTAGGATTCATGTTACCGATAATGCCAACATCTTTATCATCAATCTTTCCATCACCATTAACGTCTCTGAATTTAGGCAGACCGGGGTAGGCTACCTGTCCGGTAGGACGATCAGCAGTTCCGGATCCAATTCCATGTACAACACCAATAGCACTGGTTAATAAATCAGGAACGCCTGTTTTTAAAGTGTAGATGCCATTTGCGTAAGTGAAATCATTCGTTGTATAGAACCCATCATATACAAATCCTCTGACTAATCCGACCGGTTGACCCTCAATCAGGGTATAGTCGTAGGTTGGATAGGTGGAAGCGCTTGCCCAATTGGTGCCATAGAGTCCGGAAATATTTGGAGCCAACTTATCGACATTGTTTTTATTGAAGTTGATATTTCCGTTCGCCGTTATGTTCCAGTCACTATTTCTGAAAATAGTACCGGAAAGTGAAACTTCAATACCCTTGTTGCTTGTTTGCCCTATATTCTTATAAGTAGAAGTAAATCCGGTAATTCCAGGGAGTGTTGTTTGCATTAACAAATCCTTGGTTGTATTCCAATATACTTCGACAGTACCGGAGAGCCTGCTTTTCAAAATAGAAAAGTCTATACCACCATTCCGTGTTATTGTAGTTTCCCATTTCAAATCCGGATTAGCCATTGCAGAAGATGCCAGGTCATAATAGGCCGTAGAGGTATGATTGAGGGGATACATGTATGTAATATTTGTTCCTGCTGCAAACATCTGAGACCAAGAGTTAGCCGGAATATTATTGTTACCAACACTTCCATAAGCGACCCTCACTTTTAAATTATCTAACCAGGTTAACTTCTTCAATAATGGTTCATCAGATGCTCTCCATGCCAAAGCACCGGCAGGAAAATATCCCCAACGATGAAGCGGAGAGAATATTGAAGAACCGTCTCCACGGAATGTAATGGTAGCCATGTAACGGTCCAATAAAGAATAATCGGCTCTTCCAAAATAGGAATTAATCCTATTTGGAACAGATGTTGCAGAAGCGACAGTCAATGTACCTGTTGAAGAATATTGGTTGATCATTGCAAAAGCATTGTCTTCAGTAAAATTGGAAGGAAATTTTGTTGCCGCAACTTGTAAATAGGTACCACCTGAATTGGTGACCTCCTGACCTAACAATAATTTGATTTTCTGAATCCTGGAAATAGCAAGCTCATAGGTTAATGTATTTGACCAACGCATACCCCAGCTATCTGATTTACGATATGTAGCATCACCGGCAAAAGTGGCAGCGCCAGTTGCAGGATTAACATAATTTTGGTAGACGTAACCAGCCCAGGTTTTAGTTTGGCCCCAACCTCTACTCAAAGTTAAATCGGTATGATATGTCAACCCCTTGATAATTTTCCAATTCAAAGAAGCGGTATTCAGAAGAGATTGTGAAATCGAATTAGGATCATAACTGTTAATACGTGCATAAGGACTATAGCTATCCCATAAAACAGCCTGACCAAAAGATGATATATTACCTGTTTTCAAGGCATTTAAATCGCCCAAAATATTAGAAGTAGCAATAGGTCGGAAACGATAGGAATAAGAGAGTAAAGATCCGTTACTTGACGCTAATCCTTCATTGTCTTTTACCAGATCATCCGTATATCGTGTATCTAAACTAACATCAACATTGTCAAATAATTTTTGATTCACTTTCAGCGATACATTTGTGCGTTTTGCAAAGGATTGAATTTTCATTCCCTCATCGTCCATATAATTGGCAGACAACATAATTTTTGTTTTATCGTTTCCGCCGGATATAGATATATTGTGATTCTGAGTTACGGAATTATTATAAACCTTTTTTTGCATGTCATCTGCTGACATATTCCGATAACTATCGAGACCACCGGTGTTAGTTCCCGGATAGGCTCCAAGTCCATATAGTTGTTCGAATGGAGTTTGATAAGCAGCCCCATAAGCAGCTGCATTAGCCCATACATATTTTAAATAGTCGTATGGCTTCATATCATTCAGATACTTCTCAGGTGTGTTAAATTTCACATAACTGTTATAAGATACAGAAGCTTTCCCTTCTTTTGCTGCTTTCGTTGTAATGAGAATTACACCGTTAGCTCCACGGGCTCCATAGATTGCTGTAGATGAGGCATCTTTCAGGACATCGATACTTTCAATCTGGTCAGATGGTATATCGCTCAAAGAGCCAACGGTAACTCCATCAAGCAGAATTAAAGGATCATTACTTTGTGAGATAGACCCACCTCCTCGTACCCGAATAGAAACTGCTGCGTCGGGACGACCATCCTGGGTAACAATATTTACACCAGACAATTTTCCTTGCATGGCCTGTGCAACATTAGCGACAGGTGCTGTAGCAATTGTTTTTCCACTTACAGAAGCTACAGAACCAGTCAAATCCCTCCGTTTCATTGTTTGATAACCGACTACGACTACTTCATCCAGTGTTTTGGTTTCTTCGGCCAGTTGCACTGTAATAGCTGTACGCCCATTTAAAGCAATCTCCTGTGAGATATACCCAACATATGTCACCAATAGTGTGGCATTTGGACTTGCTTTGATAGTAAATTTACCGTTGACATCGGTTACCGTTCCAGTCTGACTGCCTTTTACTTTTATAGTCGCACGGATAATGGTTTCACCCTTTTCATCGGTCACTATGCCACTAATATTACCGCTTTGTGCTCCACTTGTTTTTTGCTGAGCAAAAGTGGAAGCAAATGAGCTCAAAATTAATAAGAGAAATAAGTACGTAAATTTTTTCATAAATGCGTTGGAAATAGATAATTATTATAAAGCCAAAGATTTTATTTGCCGTGTTCAGACACGAAAATAGCTTTTTGATTAAGTCGTAAGTATTCTATAAATACTTGAGAAGAAGGGAAAAATCATTATTAAACGTGTGAGATGAATGCAGTACTATTATTCCTGCAGCTCATATGATTCTAGTGTAGGAATCAGGGTGGAATTTTCATGATATTATAAATAAAGGTTATCGTACAATAGAAAATGGGACTAATTTTTGAGAGATACAATATTTATACAATATCTGCTCCTAAATTATGTCTACAAAAATAGGAGCAGGTAATTTTCAGGATGTGTAATTATTGGTAATTTCAGTGGATTTTTTGATAATTCCTATGTGTTTTCTGGTATGGTTATTTATTTTTAAACTCGCTGGGCGTAACACCATACTTTAGTTTGAAACATTTGCTAAAGTATCGCGGATCGTCAAATCCAACCATATAAGCAATCTGACTTATATTATATTCCTCATTTTCGATCAGTTGAGATGACCGTTGTAAGCGTAGATCTTTGATAAAATCAACAGGAGCTAAACCTGTCAGACTTTTTATTTTTTTGAACATGGAAGAACGGCTCAACCCCAAGTATGATGCAATAGCATCAATTGATAACGTTGAATCGTCTATATTCGATTCTATATAGTTTACAATTTTCCTGATTAAATCATCATCTAAAGTTGAGATTTTGGGCTTATCTAATTTGATGGAATCATAAGCAAAAACGGATTGATGATAGTCATGCAATTGTTTTCGTAACTTTAATATATTATCAATTCGGGCTTCTAAGTATGCAGAACTGAATGGTTTTACAATATAATCATCCACACAACAATACATGGCCTCTAATTTGCTATCTATATCACCTTTGGCAGTGAGTAAAATGACCGGAATATGACTGAGATTAATATCTTCTTTTATTATTTTAGAGAATTGGAAACCGTCCATTACAGGCATCATTACATCCGAAATTATAATATCGGGAGCACAATCGGGTAATAAATCTAATGCTTCTTTTCCATTTGAGGCTTCTAAAACATTAAAATTCTTCTGCAAAATAGACACTAATAAATTTCTAAGTTCAATATTATCTTCTACAATAATAATAGTAGAAGATTCATGTTCCGGATGAATATCCTGTTCGGGATTTCCATTCATAGAGTGGTGAAGATTATTTAT
>Ga0118677_10002520_pt2 | contig 11384 bp, 8 predicted proteins | sample AliMusrvi5mmetaG_FD_86154 | JGI IMG/M metagenome (GOLD analysis project Ga0118677, IMG submission 86154) | reverse complement strand
CTGCTCAGAACGGTTGATGATGTTGTCGATATGGCAGAGGTCAAATTTAACAATGGCCTGATTACCAGCGATGAGATTACCAAAATGCTTGAGAGCTGGAAGTCCCGGCTGAAAGCGTGTTATGCGGGAAACGTCGATAATGACCCGATTATGATGGCCTGGCAGGATACCCTGAAAAGCTATTCAATTCCGATGGAGCTCCCGCTTGACCTTATGGATGGAGTAGCTATGGACATTGAGTTCAAACCCTTCGAGACTTTTGAGGAACTCTACGTTTATTGTTACAAGGTTGCTGCGGTTGTCGGGCTGATGACTTCTGAAATTTTCGGATACAGCGACAAACAGGCACTGGAGCATGCCATTGAGCTTGGAATAGCCATGCAGTTGACCAATATTTTGCGCGATATAGGTGAAGATGTCGACCGCGGAAGGATCTATCTTCCACTTGAGGATCTTCGCCGTTTCAACTATTCCAGAGAAGAGTTCATGCAGAAGAGAATAAATAATAACTTTATCAATCTGATGAAGTTTCAGATCGAGAGAGCAAGGGGATACTACAGCTCTTCCGAAAAAGGAATTCCAATGCTTGAAAAACAAGCCCGATTTGCTGTCTGCATAAGCAGCGTTAATTATGGGAATATCTTAAGCGCCATAGAGAAAAACAATTATGATGCTTTTTCAAAAAGGGCCTATCGCTCTTTTTATCAGAAAGTCAGCACCATTCCATACGTCTGGTATAAAACCCGTATTGTTTCCTGATGGACAGGATATTTCAGGTTGATTTCATTTTTTCATCCATAGAATACACCAGCACACGACATCATGCATAAAGACAACGAAAAAAACCAGAACAGCTCTGAACAGCCGCCTCAGCCTTCCCTGAATGACCAGATGCAGCGTCGTCTTGAAGAGAGGCAACACCTTATTAATGGCGGTGTCAATCCTTATCCATGTCATTTCGATGTCAGCCATTCTTCACATGATATTATCATCCATTTTCAGGACGATATTCAGGAGCCCGTCTCAGTTGCCGGACGAATCATGACCATCCGAAAAATGGGAAAAGCATCTTTTTTCCATTTACAGGACTCCAAAGGCAGAATCCAGATCTACCTGAAAAAAGATGATGTGGGCGATGCAACATACGACACCTTCAAATTACTCGATATCGGTGATATCGTCGGTGTGAAGGGATATACATTCAAAACCAGAACCGGTGAAATATCAGTCCATGCAGAAAAGCTGGAACTGCTCACAAAATCCCTGAGACCGATACCTGTCGCCAAAGAAAAAGAGGTTGATGGAGAAAAAGTTATTTTTGACGCTTTCAGCGACAAGGAACTTCGATACCGCCAGAGATATGTCGATCTGATTGTCAATCCGGAGGTTAAAGAGACTTTTATCAAGCGCTCTGCAATTGTATCGTTCATGCGGCAATTTTTTGCAAAACAAGGCTGGCTTGAAGTTGAAACCCCTATACTGCAACCTATCTACGGAGGTGCTGCCGCACGCCCTTTCACGACGCACCACAACGCACTTGATATGCAGCTCTATCTGCGGATCGCCAATGAACTCTACCTCAAACGACTTATCGTTGGCGGATTTGACGGAGTCTTTGAATTTGCAAAGGATTTCAGGAATGAGGGAATAGACCGTTTCCATAACCCTGAGTTCACTCAGGTTGAGCTCTATGTTGCCTATAAGGATTACAACTGGATGATGACACTGGTTGAGGAGCTCTTCTACCAGACAGCCCTTGAAGTCAACCAGAGTGACATTACTGTTTTTCTCGGCAACGACATCAATCTGAAACCTCCGTTCAGACGCCTGAGCATTATTGATGCTATTACAGAATACACCGGAAAAAATATTCGGGGAAAATCTGAGGAGGAACTGCGATACACGGCTAAAGATCTGGGACTTGAACTTGATCCAAAAATCAGCAGCGGAAAGATTATCGATGAAATTTTTGGTGAATTTGTTGAGCCAAAGCTTATTCAACCAACGTTTATCACCGATTATCCTACTGAAATGTCGCCACTTGCCAAAGAACATGCCTCACAACCGGGAATCGTTGAACGTTTTGAACTTATTGTCGGCGGCAAAGAGGTCTGCAACTCTTTTTCAGAACTGAACGATCCGGTGATCCAGCGTGAAAGACTTGAATCACAGGCAAAGCTTAGACAGCGTGGCGACGAAGAGGCTATGATTGTTGATGAAGACTTCCTTCGCGCGATTGAATACGGCATGCCTCCATGTGCAGGTCTTGGCATAGGTATCGACCGTCTGGTCATGCTTATTACCGGGCAGGACTCGATCAGGGATGTTATTTTCTTTCCGCATTTGAAACCGGAATAGCATAACAAGAAGAATAGGGCCTATACGACCTATAGGGCTTATGGGACTTATAAAAAACCTTTGACGATGCATTCGCACTTACCGGGCTGGGAAGTGCGAATGAGGTTAATCCGGCCTTATATATTGCGGCATTACCGGTGACCATGCATCAATAGCTTTTGCAGATAGATGATGTGTACATACCGCATGGGAAACATTTGAAGGAATAGCAATGACGTCGCCCTTTTTTATGCAATATGTGTCGTTTTCAAACTCGAAGTAGAGCTCCCCTTCTAAAACCATAGTGATCTGTTCACTGTCATGGGAATGCTCCTCGAACCGGCAATGAGGTTCCAATTCGAAAAAGGTCAGCAGTGTTTTCTGAAGTGCAACACCCCACATTTTACTACCAGGAACATCAGGCTTCAAGGAAAGCATATCGTGCGGAAAATAGGCAGCCTGTCCACCAATTTGTTTAACCATACAAGTAGCTGTATCCGGACAAAGCCTCGTGAACTCAACTGAAGTACGCAAAGTCTCCGGGGCAAGATTCCTCTCCGTTACCAGAAAGCCGTGTTTCGTAAAGAAATCCCTGGCCGAGGTCGTCAATAAATAGAGCTCCTGGATATTCAGAGAATGAGCATGGGCAAGAATCCTTTCATAGAGAGCTTTACCGATTCCCGATCTGCGAAAATCAGGCGCAACGGCCATCGATCGGAGAAGAGCAACTCTGTCATAAAGTTCAAGTCCGATAACACCGATTATGGCATGTTGTAACCTGGCCAGAATAAAATGATGAAAATGAGGCGTAATCCCTTCACTTGGCAACCGACATGCAGAGAGCAACTGGATAACATCACTTTCATCTCCAGGCTCTGCTAATACAAAGGTGATCGTTTCCATGATGAACGTTCAGTTACAGTAATCAGGCCTGACTTTGTTCACAAGCCTGAGTCATAGCTTCATTACACTAATTTAAAAAACGGGAAACCATATCCTTTTCGAACAGCGTCATAACTGCAGGCGGAATTGCCGAAAGCCAGAAATTGCTTAATTTCTTTGGTCAATATGCCAGAACTTCGGGATATCGAAGAATATAATGGTGAGTCTACGAATAAACAATGGAGGAGAAACAATGAACAAACGCAAACTTGGCAAGAGTAACCTTGAAGTTTCGGCTCTCGGGTTAGGCTGCATGGGAATGAGTTTTTCTTATGGCCCACCAGCAGACAGGCAAGAGATGATTTCGCTTTTACGGACAGCAGTTGATCGAGGCATTACTTTCTTTGATACCGCTGAAGTTTACGGACCGTTTACCAACGAAGAACTGGTTGGTGAAGCACTCTCACCAATCTGTGATCAAGTGGTGATAGCTACGAAATTCGGGTTCAAACTCAATCCTGATGGAACACCGGGCTGGGTGGGGCTGGATAGTCGACCGGAGCATATCAGGCAAGTTGCCGAGGCCTCACTCAAACGACTGAAGATAGAGGCCATCGATCTGTTCTATCAACATCGGGTTGACCCGGATGTGCCGATCGAAGAGGTGGCAGGAGCTGTGAAAGAGCTGATTCTTGAAGGGAAGGTCAAGCACTTCGGTCTTTCTGAAGCTGGAGTACAGACGATTCGACGCGCCCATGCAATTCAGCCTGTAACTGCTGTCCAAAGCGAATACTCGCTGTGGTGGAGAGTTCCTGAAGAGGAACTGCTGCCGACCCTCGAAGAACTCGGAATCGGGTTCGTTCCCTACAGTCCGCTGGGCAAGGGATTCCTTACGGGCAAAATAAACGAAAACACGACGTTCGACAGCTCCGACTTCCGCAATAGACTACCCCGCTTTACACCCGAGGCACGGCAGGCAAATAAATCTCTGGTTGATCTGCTGGGCAGGATTGCGGAAAGTAAAAAAGCTACACCGGCCCAGATAGCACTCGCCTGGCTGCTTGCCCAGAAGCCATGGATAGTGCCAATTCCCGGAACAACAAAACCGGAACGCATGGAGGAGAACATAGTATCGGTTAACATCGAGCTTTCAATGGACGATCTGAGCGAGATAGATTGCGCCGCATCAAAGATAACAGTGCAAGGTGAACGGTACCCGGAAGAGTTAATGCGAATGACAGGTCGCTAAGCGGCAACTTGTGTATATTTGATGAAGGTATTAAAGCACCGTTCATCACATCTTCCAAAACAATGTTTCACCTCAATATCCTGATTGTTGATGATGAGCCGAATATCCGGAAAACCCTCACGGTTTTCATGGAATCGCGCGGGTATCAAGTCAAAGCTGTAGGCTGCTCCCGCGACGCATTGGCTGAGTCGGAATTGCAGGTTTTTGATCTTGCGTTTGTCGATGTGCGCTTAGGACATGAAAATGGACTGGATCTGGTGGAGTCTCTTCTGGCTGCCAATCCATGGACAAAAGTTGTTGTTATAACCGCTTACGCCTCTATTGACACAGCTGTTGATGCTATGAAACGAGGTGCAGTGGACTATATTCCGAAACCCTTCACACCAGATCAACTGGAACTTGTCACACAACGTCTGGCTACAGTGTGCAGGATGGAACAACGTATTGTCTCGTTGCAGGAGGCCATTAACCGAAGTAACCCTGAAGAAAATCTTACATCCCGTTACCCGTCAATGCAGCGTGCCATAGCATTAGCCCGTCAGGTTGCTGATTCCGATGCTGTTATTCTGTTGCGGGGTCCCAGTGGAACCGGAAAAAACCTTTTTGCCCGCTCTATTCATAACTGGAGTAGCAGGTCAGAAAAACCCTTTACTGTGATTTCATGTCCCTCTCTGCGTGATGATCTGCTTGAAAGAGAGCTTTTCGGCTATGCCAAGGGTTCATTTCCAGGAGCTGCAAGGGATAATCCAGGCAGAGTGTCTCTTTGCGAAGGAGGCTCGTTGTTTCTTGATGAAATAGGGACACTACCTCTCGCTATTCAGCCAAAACTTCTCCGTTTTATTCAGGATCGGGAATATGAACGGATAGGTGAACAGGAAACACGGAAAGCCGATGTCAGGATTATTGCTGCCACTAATTCTGAGCTTGAAGCTGCTGTAAAAGAAGGTCGTTTTCGTGAAGATCTTTTTTACAGGCTGAATGGGATACAGGTTGAGTTGCCGCCTCTCGGAGGTAGAGCAGACGATGTTCAGCAACTTGCCGGCACCATGCTGAAATTTTTTGCTGCGCAAAACCACAAAACCCTTGATGGTTTTGCAGATAATGCCATGCTTGCACTCAGAAGCTATTTGTGGCCGGGCAACATACGGGAATTGCGAAATGTCATTGAAAGAGCTGTGATTCTCTGTAAAAACGGGCTGGTCATGGAGGAACACCTGCCTGCGAATATTTTCACTAAAGCACAACCTGTTCGTCTGGGAGATCCGTTAACTTTGGACGTGATCGAAGAAACCCATATACGCCGCATTCTTGCTTCAACTAAATCACTTCAGGAAGCTGCAGATCTCCTTGGTATTGATCAGGCTACCCTCTGGAGAAAAAGAAAGCAGTACAAAATTTAGTCACCCCGATCACCTTGCAAAATTCAAGGCATCATTTATATCAGCCTTGTGATCCGCAAGATGCCGTTTCTCACTCTTTCGTTATGTTTGCAGAAATCAAAACAACCGAAAAACAGGGAGTGGCGCCCAGAACATGACACTCTGACCCGGCAACTATCTTTCAGATCAATCATGGCAGTTAATACAGCATTCCGGAAGTTAAAAACATTTTTTATTGGCGGAGCAAGGGATTTTACTGATCATAAGATTTTTCATCAGCTTGCCCTTTCAGCTTTTCTTGCATGGGTCGGGCTTGGTTCAGATGGTCTTTCCTCCTCCTGTTACGGTCCTGCAGAAGCCTTTAAAGCACTTCAAGGCCATCCGACACTCGGTATTTTTGTCGCTATCGGCACGGGAATCACCATCCTTATTATCGCCTCCAGTTATTCGCATATTATTGAGCTTTTCCCCCATGGGGGAGGAGGATACCTGGTTGCCAGCAAACTGCTTTCCCCTCAGATGGGCGTTATTTCAGGCAGCGCTCTTCTTATCGACTATATCCTGACCATTACCATATCGATAGCCAGCGGGGCTGACGCAATCTTCAGCTTTTTGCCAATAGGTCTTCTTGGCTATAAGCTCTGGTTTGCTGTTTTCGGCGTTCTGGTTCTGCTCTTATTGAATCTTCGAGGCATTAAAGAAGCCGTGATGCCCTTGGTCCCTGTTTTCCTGCTGTTTGTTTTGACCCACGCCGTTGTCATTGTCTATGCAGTGATATCCCATATGGGCAACTTTGGTGTGGTTTATCATGAGACCGGACGCGAGCTTACCCATTCATTTCATACCCTTGGGTTGTTCGGTGTGCTTTTTCTTGTTTTAAAGGCCTATAGCCTTGGAGCAGGTACCTTTACCGGAATTGAGGCGGTCAGCAACGGTCTGCCTGTGTTGCGGGAGCCCAAAGTTGCTACGGCTAAAAAAACCATGAAGTACATGGCTCTCTCTCTTTCCCTGACCGTCATGGGACTTATGCTGGCATACATTCTGTTTGATGTTCGTGATTCCCCCGGCAAGACACTGAACGCCATTTTGTTTGAAAGTGTAACGGCATCATGGGGTGGCTTTTACGGTGTCGGTTTTGTCTGGATCACCTTGTTTTCTGAAGCCGTTCTGCTTTTTATTGCTGCTCAGACCGGATTTCTTGATGGGCCGAGAGTTCTGGCCAATATGGCGCTCGACAAATGGCTGCCGACACGCTTTGCCATGTTGAGCGACAGGCTGGTGACTGAAAAGGGAATTCTTGTCATGGGCATTGCGTCGCTCGTTATGATGCTTGCTTCAAATGGGTCGGTTGATTTTCTGATTGTGCTTTACAGTATCAACGTCTTCATCACCTTTTCCCTGTCACAGCTCGGAATGGTAAAGCATTGGTGGGAGCAACGGGCTACTGAAAAGCAGTGGTTCCAAAAACTCATGATCAACGGCGTTGGTCTGACGTTAACCACTTTTATTCTGATTTCGGTATTGATTCTGAAGTTTGATGAAGGCGGATGGGTGACCATGGTGATAACAGGCGTTTTGGTGCTTGGTGCTTTTTTTATCAAAAACCATTACAACAAGACCTATGCCATCCTGAAACGGCTCGATATCATTGTAGAAGCAGCCGTTCTGACAGGTTCGGATGTTCATGACAGCACCACGCCATCTCCGGTTTATGATCCGAAGGCTAAAACGGCAGCCATACTGGTGAACGGTTTCAACGGACTTGGTCTGCATACCCTGTTCAGTGTGTTCCGTCTCTTTGGCTCTACCTATAAAAACTATGTGTTTGTTGAAATCGGTTCGATTGATGCAGGCAACTTCAAAGGGGCTGATGAAATTGACAACCTCGGCAGTTTTGTCCGTAACGAAACGTCGAAGTATGTGGACTACATGAACGACCATGGGCACTATGCCGAGGCATACTTTTCCATTGGAACCGATGTTGTTGACGAGGTCAATAAGCTTGTGCCGGCCATCAGGGAAAAATTTCCGGACATCGTGTTTTTTGGCGGGCAGCTTGTTTTTACCAAAGAATCCATGATGGATCGCTGGTTGCATAACTACACCGTGTTTGCCATACAGCAGAACCTCTATATTCATGGGATTCCTTTTGTAATTTTACCGGTCAAGGTATAAGTTCTGTGATAGGGTTGGCTGCTGGATAGATGTCCAGGCAGTTCTGAGGATCAGAAAATATTCAGGCTGGTATTGCAAGCGTTCACATTTTTTGTATTTTTACTACAGTATTATTGATTGCAAGACTGATTTTATTTTGATGACTATGTGCACAACGAACTCTGAGAACCTTCTTCTTACCCTGAGCCTGCTGCTCCGGAGCGTTATTGCTCTAAGGGGGGAAGCTTTTTAGTTCGTTGTCATCGATAGAAAGAACTTTGTTAAAGCCGCCAGCCTCTTAGGGTTGGTGGCTTTTTTCATTTAAACAGGATCAAAAGGAGAGAGAAGGGCAATGAAAAAGATGAATTATCAAAAATATGCAGCATACCCTGCCGTTGAGATTTCCGGAAGGAGCTGGCCGGACAACACCATCAGCCAAGCGCCGATATGGTGCAGCGTTGATTTGCGTGACGGTAATCAGGCCCTTCCTGTTCCAATGAGCGTTGAGGAAAAAGTCTCCATGTTTCAGCTTCTGGTCTCTGTTGGGTTCAAGGAGATTGAAGTTGGTTTTCCTTCAGCTTCGGCCACTGAGTATGCGTTTGTACGGAGATTGATCAAAGACAATCTCATTCCCGACGATGTTACTATCCAGGTGCTGACCCAGTCGCGTGAACACCTTATACGAAAAACGTTCGATGCCATCAGCGGAGCGAAAAGGGCTGTTGTCCATCTCTACAATTCTACCTCACGGTTACAGCGGGATGTTGTGTTTCGTAAAGATAAGGAGGAGATAAAGACTATTGCTGTTGAAGGAACCAAGCTTGTTCGCCAGCTGAAGGAGCAGACTGGCAATGCAGGTATTCGTTTCGAGTACAGCCCTGAAAGTTTTACCGGTACAGAGCTTGATTATGCGCTTGAAGTATGTCATGCTGTCATGGATACATGGGGAGCATCTGCGGATGAAAGAATTATTCTCAATCTGCCCTCAACAGTTGAAATGTCGCGCCCGAATATTTACGCCGACCGGATAGAATGGTTCTGTCGGCATATCAAGGATCGTGAAGCGGTTCTGATTAGTGTTCATGCCCACAATGACAGAGGTACGGCAGTAGCTACTGCTGAGTTAGCCTTACTGGCGGGGGCTGACCGTATTGAGGGAGCATTGTTTGGAAATGGAGAGCGTTGCGGCAACATGGATATTGTGATTATGGCGTTGAACCTGTTCAGTCAGGGCGTTGATCCTGAACTCGATTTTTCAGATCTGCCGAGAGTGCGTGAGGTTTATCGGCGGTGCACCCGTATGGATATTCATTCCCGCCATCCTTATGCGGGTGATCTGGTCTATACGGCTTTTTCAGGTTCTCATCAGGACGCCATAAGCAAAGGGATGAAAGCACATCTTCTTTCGCCGGATGGTTTGTGGGCTGTTCCGTATCTGCCGATCGATCCGCAGGACGTAGGCTGTACCTATGAGGCGATTGTGCGCATTAACAGTCAATCCGGCAAAGGAGGCATGGCATACGTGCTTGAGAAGGATTATGGCATTCAGATCCCGAAATGGATGCAGCCTGATTTTGCTGAAGCTGTACAGGCTGTTGCCGATACTACAGGCGAGGAGCTTTCCCCGGAGCAGATTCATGAACTGTTTCTTACGGAGTACGTGAAACTTAAGGAACCTGTTACCCTGAAAAAATGCCATTTCAGCTGGGACGATGAGGATCCTGTCCGTTGTGATGAGGAGGCTACTGTTATCAGCTGCATCGTGCAGATGAAGGAGAGAGAGTTCAGCTTTGAAACAAGAGGAAACGGCCCTCTCGATGCATTTGTCAAGGGCTTTATCAAAGAGAGTGCTCTTGAATTCAGTGTCGATGAGTATGCTGAGCACGCTATCGGGCATAGCGCCCGAGCTCTTGCCATTGCATATATCAAAATCGGTTGTGCTGATGGTCGGGTTTCTTATGGCGCAGGAATCGATTCAAATATCAGCCTTGCTTCCATCAAAGCAACGGTCAGTGCGCTGAACCGCCTTCCTTGATTGTATTTTTTCCAGCGGTAACGGATTATTTCGATCAGTTACCGCTTTTATTTCCTTGCAGGTACTGATTTCCTTGACGGTAGTGATTATGATGCGGGTGGCAGGTATAGTGATGGTGCATGCATGGCGGCTGGTCAGCGCTTTTCTGATGGAACAATGATGACAGGACAGGTTGCCTGACGGATTACCCCCTCAGACACACTGCCGATGATCAGATGAAAGAGAGCTCCGTGTCCATGCGATCCAAGCATGATCAGATCAACACCATTTTTTTTACTTTCGTCGATTATAGCGGTAACTTCCTCATTTTGTGCGACAATAACCGCTGTATCAATGCCGCTTTCCTCCAGCGGTTGAGCAATTTTTATAAGTTTTAAGGATTCAGGATGATCGAAGGGAAGAGCCTGCTCATCGGCAGGGATGTCTATTATCGGTGAAGGGGGAGGTACTACGTGAAGCAGAAATACTTTTGCCTGAAGGTTTCTGGCAAGTTTTTCCGCTTCAGCAATAATCTTTTCAGTAAGCTCCGAAAAATCGATTGCAACGAGAAGCTTCATATCAGGGTTCCGTTGACGCAGTGGGTTCAGAAAAACGTGATGTCAGTATTTTCATGTACAACCAACCCCTGCCGAACCTACGACACAGCAATTATGTGATTAATTTATTCGTATAAGCCATGGTCTGCAAACACCGCATGACGTTTTTAAATAACGTGTCAGGCTTTTGCTTCGCTTTTGCTTTGTTCCCGGGATATCAGGAAAAGGGCAAAAACAACACCAGGCACCCAGCCGAGGAGTGTAAGAAGTCCGGTCAGCATAATGGTTCCCGCTTCCTTGTTCATGATTGCGGAAGGTGGAAGAATAACTGCAAGAAGCAATCTGCGAATATCCATATCAGTCTCCTTTTTTATGAAATAAATAAAATTTAATACTTAAACTAACAACAAGCAACGCAAAAACATAATCCGGAATTTCTTCACTATTTGATTACTGTATCACTTGTATTTTTATGCGAATTTTGTAAATTAAATTCCCTTCAGAATAATCGTGAGTAAATAATGCTCTTGATTTGTTCAACATAAATTGAAATAACTTGCTAAAGAAAGTTCATCCTGAAGTGGTTTTGGATGATGTAGATGATATTATTGAAGAGCCGAATTTTAATAACTTCAATACCTCACCAGAGCCGCCAAGTCCTTACGCCGACCTTGAAAAAAAGTATCGAAAAAACCGGTTTAACAAAGGAAGAAGCAAAAATCCTTCCGATTTTTTCAACGTGAGCGGTACAGGTTCCCGTTCTGCATCGAAAAGTGCTGACGGCAATAAGCTGCAGCAAAAAAGAAAACCGA
>Ga0118677_10014063_pt1 | contig 11386 bp, 7 predicted proteins | sample AliMusrvi5mmetaG_FD_86154 | JGI IMG/M metagenome (GOLD analysis project Ga0118677, IMG submission 86154) | reverse complement strand
GTCTTAGGAGCCACAGGTTCCATCGGCCAAAGCGCCGCCAAAGTTGCCCGCGACATACCGCAACGGATGCGGATCGTCGGCATGTCGGCGCACCGCAACCTGGCCAAATTCACCGAGCTTGCCCGGGAATTCCCCGACGCCGCCCTGTGCATCACCGGCGAGGAAGTCCCGCCGCCGGGAACACTCGGCCCATGTCGCAAAATCCTGCGCGACGAGGAGGGCCTTGTGGAACTGGCAACCCTGCCCGAAGCGGACATCGTCCTCATCGCCATCGTCGGCACCGGCGGCCTGCGCCCCGCCCTGGCCGCCATTGAAGCGGGCAAAGACCTCGCCATCGCCAGCAAGGAAATCCTCGTCATGGCGGGCGAGATCGTCATGAAAGCCGCCCGGCGCAAGGGAGTCAAAGTCCTCCCCGTCGACAGCGAACACAACGCCATCTTCCAATGCCTGGAGGGGCGCGATCCCTCCCACGTCCGCCGCCTCCTCCTCACCGCCAGCGGCGGCCCCTTCCGCAAGAGCACGCCCGAGAGCCTCGAAAGCGTCACCCCGGCCCAAGCCCTCAAGCACCCCACGTGGTCCATGGGGAGCAAAGTCACCATCGACAGCGCCACGCTCTTCAACAAAGGGCTGGAAATGATCGAGGCCCGCTGGCTCTTCGACGTCGGCATGGAGCGCATCGACGTCGTCGTCCACCCGCAAAGCGTCATCCACTCCATGGTCGAATTTATCGACAGCTCCATCCTTGCCCAGTTGAGCTGTTCGGACATGTGCTTCCCCATCCAATACGCGCTCACCTGGCCCGACCGCGTCCCCAACAGCCTGCCCACGCTCGATTTTGCCGCCCTCTCGCGGCTGGAATTTGAAGCCCCGCGAACGGACGTCTTCCCCGCCATCAACCTGGCACGGCAAGCAGGCGCAACCGGGGGCACCCTGCCCGCCGTCCTCAACGCCGCCAACGAAGTCGCCGTCGCCGCCTTCCTCAACCAGCGCCTCTCCTTCCCCGGCATCTGGAAGATGGTGGGGGCCGTCATGGAAGCCCACCGGACCATTGCAACCCCGACGCTCGATGCTATTCTCGAAGCTGACCATTGGGCGCGCGCCTGCGCAACGGAATGGATCGCGCAATCCGCCTAACTTTTTCCTATGTCCACCTTGCTTTACCTTCTGAACTTTGTCTTCGTCCTGCTGGAAGTCATCGTCCTCTTCAACGCCATCATCATTGCCCACGAATGGGGCCACTTCCTGGCCGCCCGCTGGCGCGGCCTCAAAATCGAGGAATTCGGCGTCTGGTTTGGCAAGCCGCTCTGGAAAAAGGAGATCAACGGCGTCCTCTACTCCCTGGGGACCATCCCCGCGGGCGGTTTTGTGAAACTGCCCCAGCTCGCCCCCATGGACATCATCGAGGGAGAAGCCGACGTGCCCCGCGAGACGCTCCCGCCCATCAGCGCCTGGGATAAAACCATCGTTGCCTTCGCCGGGCCGCTCTTCAGCTTCCTGCTCGCCATCCTCCTCGCCTGCGTCGTCTACTGGGTCGGCAAACCGGTCTCCGAGCAGGAGAAAACCACCACCATCGGCTACGTCGAAGCCGGTTCGCCCGCCGAAATAGCCGGTCTGCAAGCGGGCGACCGCATCCTCGCCATCGACGGCCACAAAGTGCGCCGCTTCACCGGCATGATCAACAGCGTCGTCTGGTTTGTCGTCCGCAGCGAAGGGGAAAAGATTGCCTTCCAGATCGAACGCAACGGCCAAATTCTGACGCTGAACTCCGGCTGGATCAAGGAACCTCGCAAAGTCTGGGAGCGGGCGGGCCTGCGCGAAGTGCAAATCCTCCCGGCGCTCCCCACCCAGGTCAAGAACGTCGAACCGGGCAGCGCGGCGGCTGAAGCCGGATTGCTCTCCCGCGACATCCTCACCCATGTGAATGGAAAGCGGATTTTTTCTCCTCTGGGCGTCCTGGAGGCCGTTGACAAGGCCCCCAAAGCCCCAGTCTACCTGACGCTTCAACGCGGTTCGGATTGGCTGAACGTCACACTCCACCCTAAAGAGACACCCACCCAAGACAAAGAACTCGAAGGGAAGGATCTGACCGGCATCGAATGGGACCCCATGGTCACCATTTTTCACCCCACGCCGATGCAACAAATCGTGGATAGCGCCACCTCCATCGTCAACATGGTCGGCGCGCTCGTTTCGCCCAAGAGCGACGTCAAGGCCCAGCATTTCAGTGGCCCCGTCGGCATCGGGCGCATCTATTACGCCATGTTCCAGAGCGAACACGGCTGGCGCATGGCCCTGGCCTTCAGCGTCTTCTTCAACGTCAACCTGGCCCTGCTCAACCTGCTCCCCTTCCCCGTCCTGGACGGCGGGCACATCGTCATCGCCATCATCGAAAGCATCCGGCGCAAGCCGGTCAGCATCAAGGTGCTGGAAACCGTCCAAAGCGCCTGCGCCCTCCTCTTAATCGGCTTCATCCTCTTCGTCACCTTCTACGACGTCCAGGATCTTGTCCCGTGGCGTAAGATGATTCACGAAAAAGAGGCCCCGGCGGCGACGGGCAAGTAAAGGCAAGACGCGGAGACACGGAGAAGGGGAGACGCGGAGAGGGGCGATGGCTCGCCGATGTCCTAATACCGCCGGTTCCAGGCCTCGGTCGCGTATTTGGCTTGCGCCAGTTGTTCGGATTCTTCCAATTCCTGGCGGCTGAGTTCGCGGGGCGTCACCGCGTCCGCCAGCGCTTCCGCCAACTGCCGCGCAAACCCCGCAGGCATGACAACCCCTTGCACGCTCCCCTGGTGCAACATCCCGAAGCGTGAGCGCCTTTGCGCCGCCCCGGCAATTTTGTGACCCGCCGAGAGCAGATCAAATTGCGCCGGGTTCTCAAAACACGCCTGCGACACTTTCGGCGCGGCCTGTGGCGTCACCAGCGTCTCCACGCCTTGAGCCCGCATCGCGGCACCCAGCGTTTCGTGGATCACGCGGTACGACTCCGCCGGGGTCTCCCGCGCAAACGCTTCCCCACGCGGCACGATCAGCGAATACGTCCAGTCCTCGCCGTGGGGCACCACGCCGCCCCCCGTCCAGCGGCGCACCCATTCCCGGCCCGGGAAAGCGGCCGCCACGGGCTCCCAGTGCTCGAAATAGCCGAACGTCACCGCCGGACGCGCCCACGCATACACGCGCAGGATCGGCCGGACGGCGTGCAAAAGAAGCACCTCGTCCACCGCCATATTCACCGCCGCGCCGTGGGCCGGCCCGGATTCCACCAAAAGTTCCAAAGACGTCAAAATCACCGGCCCATCGTGCCACAAAGGCGACAAAAATGCGAAGTCCCCTTTTTGCCCATTGGCATCGCGCCAGAGCAGTGCCATAATTGCCGCCTTATGTCCAAAGTCGCCCTCGGCAAAGGTCTCGGAGCCCTCATCCAGCCCCGCGTTGCCACCCCCCAGCCCGAACCCGGCGAGCGGGTTCAAAAAATCTCCCTCAACGAAATCGTTGCAAGTCCCTTCCAGCCGCGCACGGAATTCCGCGGAGAACGCCTGTTGGAGTTGGTGGAATCGATCCGCGAGCACGGCATCATCCAGCCGCTCATCGTCCGCCAACGCGACGGCAAATACGAACTCATCGCGGGCGAACGCCGTTGGCGCGCCGCCGAGCAGCTCGGCCTCAAGGAAGCCCCGGTCATCGTCCGCGAAGCGGGAGACCAGGAGGTGCTGGAGCTTGCGATCATCGAAAACATCCAGCGCGAAGACCTCAACCCCATCGAAGAAGCGCTCGCCTACCAGCGGCTCTCCAAGGAATTCGGGCTGCGCCAGGACGACATCGCCCAAAAAGTGGGCAAAAACCGCTCCTCCATCGCCAACAGCATGCGACTTTTGGAGCTCTCCCCCGGCGTCCAGAGCTGGCTCACCCAGGGGCGTCTCTCCGTCGGGCACGCCAAAGTGCTCCTCGGCGCCAAGACCCACGAAGAACAGAACATTCTGGCCGACGCCATCCTGCGGGGCAGCCTGACCGTGCGCGCCACCGAAAAACTGCTCGCCAGCCACCTCGCCCAGCGCAACATCTCCCGGTCGTCGGGACGTCCCGCCGCCAATAACGCCAATGGCATGAGCCCGGCCCTGCTCCATTTGCAAAACCGGCTTCAACGGCATTTGGCCACCCATGTCACGCTTTCACACGGCGAAAAGCGCGGCAAAATCGAAATTGAATATTATGGCAACGACGACTTGCAGCGGCTTCTCGGGGTTTTCGGCCTGGCCGACGAGTAAACTTATTCTCGGCGCCGCCCTGGCTCTTCTGATCGCCACCGGCGCCGGTTGCAAGCCGCAGCCGCACACCGGCGCTGGCACGCAGGCCGACGCTCCATCCGCCCAGGACGTCCCCGCGCCCGCCCAGCTATGGAAGGAATTTTCCGGCGAAAAAGCCTTCGCCCACACCAAAGCCCAGTGTGACATTGGCCCCCGCCCTTCCGGTTCCGAGGAACTCGAAAAAACCCGCAAACTCATCCTCGCCGAGCTTGAGCGCAACGGCTGGAAAGTCGAGCGGCAGACCTTCACCGACGAAACCCCGCGCGGCCCTGTTTCCTTCGTCAACCTCATTGCCCGCTACGGCTCCTCCGACAAAACCCAGCAATTCCTGGTCTGCTCCCACTACGACACCAAGCTCTTTAACACCATCCGCTTCGTAGGCGCCAGCGACGGAGCCTCCAGCACCGGCGCGCTCATGGAACTCTCCCGCGTCCTGGCCAAAGACCCCGCCCTAGCCCGGCGCGTGGAACTCGTCTTCTTTGACGGAGAAGAAGCCATCGTCCAATACAACCAGACCAACGGCGTCCTCACCGACGGCCTCTACGGAAGCCGTTATTACGCCAAAAAACTCCTCGCCACCCAGCGCAACCGCCAATTCCTCGCCGGCGTGCTGTGGGACATGATCGGCAACCGCAAGCTCAACATCACCCTCTCTCCCGACTCTCCCCGGCAGCTCATGGGGGAAATCTTCACCGCCGCCGACCAACTCCAGGCGCGCAACGCCTTCTCCATTTCCGACCGCACCATGTTGGACGACCACTCCCCCCTCAACGAGGCGCAAATCCCCACCATCGACCTCATCGGGTTCGACTACCCCTACTGGCACACCGCTGACGACACCCTCGACAAACTCAGCCCCCAGAGCCTCCAGACCGTCGGCTCCGTCACCCTGCGCTGGCTGAAAAACGCCGCGTCCGGACAAAGCGCCGCCGGGAAAAAATACGTCGGCCAATAGCAAGCCGCAGCCGAGCCCCAGCGGAGAGCCCGCTTCCGGCGCTGGCGTCACAAAAAAGTCCAAAGAAAGAGTTGCAACCCGGGCCGTTGGATGCTTTATTTTTCGTCCCTTGCGGCACCTTGCCGCTTTGGAAACCACGCGCTCGTAGCTCAATTGGATAGAGCATCTGACTACGAATCAGAAGGTTTCAGGTTCGAGTCCTGACGGGCGCACTTCTTCTAAGTGATTGAAATAAAGAGACTTAGAGAACGAGATTGGATGGAAAAATCAGAAAGCACGAACTCTCAGGGCATCACTTTGGCATCACTTTTCTGGGGTTTGATTGTGCCCCCCCTCGGATGTGTAGCTGCCAGATTGTGAGGAATTATTGAGAGATTTGCGACTTTTTTTCCGACTGAAAGTGGATGTTCAGGAAGCAGAACCCGCCATAAAAGCGGGTTCTTTTTTAGCCATCAGCGGATCGCGGCGTTGTTACGCTGGAAAAACTAAAAAAACGCCCTACTTCAATGGGGCCGCGGGTGTAAACCCGCGGATAGGCCTGCACGTCCACGGTAAGCAAATGGCTGCGCCTCGCTTCAATGGGGCCGCGGGTGTGAACCCGCGGATGGCAAAACGCCGCAGTTGCGATTGAGAATTCAAGCAACGCTTCAATGGGGCCGCGGGTGTGAACCCGCGGATGGATTGCAGAAGATTGCATCTCGCACGCGGGACAATGGGCTTCAATGGGGCCGCGGGTGTGAACCCGCGGATGGTCGCCCTTCCTGCGGGAAGGCGCGGAGGCGGGCACGGCTTCAATGGGGCCGCGGGTGTGAACCCGCGGATGGGGAATACTGGGTAAAGAATGGGTGCGAATGGATGAAGGCTTCAATGGGGCCGCGGGTGTGAACCCGCGGATGGCCCGCGCCCGGCGAAGGCTACCGGGTGCCGACCATCGCTTCAATGGGGCCGCGGGTGTGAACCCGCGGATGGGATGCCAGCGGCAACCGTCACGCCGCGAGACGACACGCTTCAATGGGGCCGCGGGTGTGAACCCGCGGATGGATTTCGCTTACTGTCCGATCCAGCCAAAAACGCAGAGCGCTTCAATGGGGCCGCGGGTGTGAACCCGCGGATGGCCATCGACCCCGCCGAGGCCAACGCCGACGCCCTAAGCTTCAATGGGGCCGCGGGTGTGAACCCGCGGATAGTGGCGTGGTAGGAAGTCAAGAGGCCGGTTGCGATGCTCCGCTTCAATGGGGCCGCGGGTGTGAACCCGCGGATAGCTCGTTTTCAGGCACAAGCCATAGCTACGGCATAGGGCTTCAATGGGGCCGCGGGTGTGAACCCGCGGATAGCCAATGCCGCTATCGCCAAAGCGGAGGGCCGGAAATGAGCTTCAATGGGGCCGCGGGTGTGAACCCGCGGATAGAAAGTGCTGGTGGGTGCTGGTGGTCATGAGGGAGAGGGCTTCAATGGGGCCGCGGGTGTGAACCCGCGGATAGGAGCGCGGCGGTGATGCGGTCGCCGGGGAGCGCACCGGCTTCAATGGGGCCGCGGGTGTGAACCCGCGGATAAAACCGCCGCTCGCTGGCCCGAATCTCCCGGATGCGCTCCAGTAACTCATCAAAGTAATCCTTGCCGAAGACCTGCTTGCCCTGTTTCAAGCGCTCGTCGTCCATCACAAAGCCCTTGATGATGAACTCCCTCAGCGTATTTGTCGCCCAGATGCGGAACTGCGTGGCTTGGTAGCTGTTCACCCGGTAGCCCACCGCGATGATGGCATCAAGGTTGTAGAACTCCACCTCGCGAGCGACCTCCCGGCCACCTTCGGCGCGAACTATTTCCATTTTGGAAACAGTTGCCTCGCGGCTCAACTCGCCCGAATCGAATATGTTTTTGAGGTGCTTGTTGATCGCGGGAACGCCCACCCCGAAAAGCTCCGCCAATGCCTTTTGGGTCAGCCAGACGGTTTCCGCTTTGAAGAAAACATCCACCTTCACCGCCCCGTCGGGCGCGGTGTAGAGGAGGAATTGGTTTGGGGTGCTCATGGTTTGGTTTCCTATGGATTCGTTCGGCTTGCCCTATTCCCGATCCACCCCCCGGATTTAACAACGGACAGGCTCGATAGCCAAGCGTCATCGAAGCCTTTTGCTGCGATGCACCCGATCTTTCCAGATAGCGCACATCTGTTTTGCAGGGCATCACTTTGGCATCACTTTTTGTGTCCTTCATTGTTCTGGATTGTCCACGCTTGTCCATTTTATAGCAGTTTTATGTGCTTTGACCACAACAAGTTGCAAAGACTTTCTGGGACAGGAGAGGACATTCGTGGACACAGAGGAACAGCGCAACGGTCTAACTACGAATCAGAAGGTTTCAGGTTCGAGTCCTGACGGGCGCAGTTCTTACAAGTCTCTTGATTCAAGAGACTTGCGACACAAAAACGGGTCTACACCAAAACCCGGATGGCCGCCCGCAAGGTGGCGATGTTGACGGGCTTCACTAGGTGTTCGGCGAATCCGGCGGCCCGGCTCTGGCGTATATCCTCTTCGGTGCCGAACCCGCTCAGGGCGATGCCAGGAATCCCGGTGCGCTCTTTGATGTGGCGCATGACATCCAGCCCGGAACCATCGGGCAGCCCCAGATCACTGATGAGCAGGTCGAACTCCTGTCCGTCCGCCAATTCCTGGGCCGTTCTGACGTTTTCAGCGGTAGCCACGGTATGACCCCACTTCGTCAAGAGCTTGGTGAGGACTTGCAAGGTGTCGAGGTGATCCTCCACCAGCAGGATTCTCAAAGGGCGCTCCTGAGACTCCACGGCGGGAGTGTGAGGCGCAGCTTTCTCCTGTGAGGGAACGGTGGCCAGCTCCACCGTGAACGTCGCCCCCTTGTTCTTCCCCTCGCTGAAGGCAGTCAGGCGCCCCTGATGCAACTCCACTACGGCCCGTGCAATATGCAGCCCCAAGCCCAATCCTCCAAATTTCCGGGTTCTTGTCTGCTCGCCTTGTTCAAAGAGATTGAAGATGCGCGGCAAAACCTCCCGCTCGATGCCGATGCCCGTGTCGCTGATTTCTATTTGCACGCGGTCGCCGACGTTTTGGGTGCGCAGGGTGATCCGACCTCCCGCAGGGGTGAACTTGACGGCGTTTTTGAGCAGGTTCCAAAACACCTGCCGCAGGCGTGCCGGGTCGGCCCACACATGGTGTTGTTCCGCGTGGAATTCCGACTGGATTTCCAAGCGCTTGCTGGTGATCTCCGCACCGCAGATTTCCAAGGCTGTCCTGAGGCAATCGTGAACATCCACGGTTTCCTGCCGGAGAACGATTTTGCCCCGGCTGATGCGGGTGACGTCCAGCAAGTCATCGATCAACGCCTTCTCCATTTCCACATTGCGGCGGATGAGTTCCATGTCCGAGCGGAGGGGAACTGACAAATCATCCTGTTCTTGGAGGGCGCTCACCGTGGCGAGCACCGGGGTCAGGGGGGTGCGCAGTTCATGGCTGAGCACGGCGATGAAGTCGTCCTTGGCCCGGTTGGCGGTCTCGGCTTCGGTCTTGGCGTTCAGAATCGTCTCCTCTGTGCGCTTGCGCTCGGTAATGTCGCGAGCGAACCCCGTTGTTCCAATAATACGGCCTTTGTCATCGCGCACAGGGATCTTGAAAGTTTCATGCCAGACGCGGCGATCTCCGGTAAAAATCTCCTCCTCCACGATAATGGGTCCGCCGGTGAGCATCACATGCTGATCGTCCTTTTGGTAATTTTCGGCCAAGTCTTTTGGCCAGATATCCAAATCCGTCTTGCCGATAATTTCTTCCGCTTTGTAACCGCAGGCCTTGGCAAAAGGCTCATTCACCGCGATAAATTTCCCCTGGAGATCCTTAAGCCAGGCGATATCCGGGATATTATCCAGGATCGCCTTCTGCTGGAACTCTATCTTGCGCAGCTTGGCGAGGGTGATCTCAAAATTATCTTTTACGGAATCTTCCATTATTTAGTTGCCAGTTGTTAGTTTTTAGTTATTAGCTATACACGCAATAAACACTTTAAAACTAATATTCTCTCTGGTGCGCCAAAGTCATATCCATAAAAGTGCGCAGGCGACGTGAACGTGACGGATGCCGCAGTTTCTTTAAGGCCTTGGCTTCGATCTGCCTGACCCTTTCCCGGGTTACTTTAAAAACATTACCCACTTCTTCCAATGTGCGCGCGGAACCGTCGAGGATACCGAAACGCAACACCAGGATCTTCTTTTCCCTTTCCGTCAGGGTGCTTAACGCCGAATTCATTTCGTCTTTAAGCATCGAACGCACCGTTTCATTGGCCGGAGAAACCGCCTTTTTATCCTGGATAAAATCCCCGAAATGCGTATCCCCCTCATCACCTATAGGCATCTGCAGGGATATCGGTTCCTGGGCGATCTTTAAAATGGATTTGATCTTACCTTGGGGAAAACGCATTTTTGCCGCGATCTCCTCCGGTGTCGGTTCCCGCCCGTTTTTCTGCACGAACACCCGGGAAAAACGGATGATCTTGTTGATCGTTTCCGTCATGTGCACCGGGATCCTGATCGTCCGGGCCTGATCGGCGATAGACCGGGTGATCGCCTGGCGGATCCACCAGGTAGCGTAAGTTGAAAATTTATAACCCCGCTTGTATTCAAATTTTTCTACGGCGCGCATCAATCCGATATTCCCTTCCTGGATAAGGTCCAGGAAAGAAAGGCCGCGGTTAGTATATTTTTTGGCGATGCTGACCACCAGGCGCAGGTTGGCTTCCACCAGCTTCTTTTTCGTCCGGCTGAATTTCAGATGCGCGGTCTTGACCAGCTTCATCTGCTCCTTGATCTTGGCGTACGGCTGCCCCAATTCTTTGGCGATCTGGCGGGCGCGCAGGTTATCCCTTTTACTCAAACGCCTGAGATGTTCCAGTTCGCGCAGCAGATGGTTCAATTTGCGCACCGCTTCCTCGATCACCGAGGTGATAAAATTAAGCTGCAGGATAAGGTTTATCGCGTTAGCGTCGCTGCGCGCGTGTTTGACTTTAGCCAAAATCCGCTTGAACCTGCCCAGGGCGCTGGCTTTCTTTATCCGGACATCCTCTTTGACCACCTCTTCCATGTTGATCTTATTTTCCAGGATGTTATTGGCCACGATCAGGACTTCTTTACGCACGAATTTATTCACCAGGGCGGCGCGTTTGAATGTATCCTCGGCGTCTTCGATCTTCTTGGCCAGCTCGATTTCATTTTCCCGGCTCAAAAGGGAAATCGACCCCATCTGTTTTAAGTACATTTTTACCGGGTCATCCAGGGGCATAAAACGCTCTTCGCTCTTGAGCTGTTCGCTCAACAGCTCTTCGCGGGCCACTCCGGCCAGCCCCTGCTTATCCTGGGAAGCTGTTTTTGCCGCCGCTGAACCCGCGTCGGAATCCCCTTCCACTACCTGGATATCTTCATTGCCCAGTAATTCAAAAAGATGGTCGATGGCGACGGTACTGGAGAGGTCTTCAGGCAAAAGATCGTTGACCTCATCGTAAGTTAGAAAACCTTTTTGCTTGCCCAAAGCAATCAATCTTTCCATGTCCTTGTTGGGCTGCTGGTTCTTTTTCATTCTAGTCGCCTTTCTTTATTAGATTATGGAATTCCTGGATCAAACTGTTCAATTTTGTTTCATCGCCCAGGGACTGGGCGCTTTTTATCTGGATATGCAGGTGTTCCCGGCGGCTCCTTAGTCTTTGGACCTTGATCCGCGCGATGCAGTCGTGGACAGCTTTTTCCCTGCCCTCTTCGGAAAGCTCCGGCATGAACATGGTTTCGCAAACCAGGGCGGTGGCATCCTCTTCGCTGAAATAATTCATCAACACGCTGGGTGAAATACTCTTGCCTTCCAGGGTCAGGCGGCGCATCACTTCGACGATCTTGACGGTGCGCGCGTCGGCAAAATCCGATGGAGACAATTGCTGCATGATCTTTTCCACCAGATCCCTTTCCTCGAGCATAAATTTAATCAATAATTTTTCCGCCGGATTTATCGGCGCGGGCTTGGCCGCCTGAGGCGCCGGCTGCTTAGCCTCCTGAGACACGGCAGGTTTTAGTTTATGCAGTTCTTCCGCGATATCCTGCTCCGGTATCTGCATCTGGTCAGAAAGC
>Ga0118677_10014061_pt1 | contig 11387 bp, 9 predicted proteins | sample AliMusrvi5mmetaG_FD_86154 | JGI IMG/M metagenome (GOLD analysis project Ga0118677, IMG submission 86154) | reverse complement strand
GAGAGCGCAGCGCATTCCATCTTGGCCAGGAGTTATTCACTCCAACAAAGGCCGTATACATTTGCGCAGACCAACCCGCCACCCTCATTTTTCGCTTGCGACGAGGCGGCGGACCATACATCCGATATGCGCGCTTATTGGTAACTTGCCAATGCCCCCAAATCCAAAACCGTAACTTCTTACGGTTTTCTTTTTCAAGTCATTGATTCTAAACTAGATAGTTTTAGAAACCGTAAGAAGTTACGGTTTCGGAATTCAGCCTGCCGCCAAGGACCTGCTCGCCAGGCCGATCGGGCTTGGCGCAGGAGGCGGATAAAGCAGGCCGCCGCAGCGAGTTCCGGTTTTCGGCGCCACGCAGCCGGGTGGAAAGCCCTGGGCGCCGATCACGCCAGGATTGCTCACGACTCCGCATGGCCTGGTTCCACGCGCTTAGGACCTGGCTCTGCCTCAAGGAACACAACGAAAGGCCGGCCCGCAGTTGGGCTCTTCCACCCAACCTTCGCCCAGGACCCAGCGGCCGGTGTTCCGCCAGAGTGGTTGACGAGTGCCTCCGCGTCTTTTTCCGGCAAGCCGCGCGCCCACTCCTCCAATCCCTGCCAGGCCAACGCAAGGCTCTCCGGGTGGAGGTTCTGCATAGATCGAAGTAGTTCCCCACGACAGCGACGGTTTAGTTCGTAGCTTTTCGTGCCTACCTTGTCCCGCGCCGCGTGATTCGCGGCTGGTCCATCCGGCTCAACGTGGACGCATAGGAATTGACGCCCCGGAACAACGCGTCGGCGATGCGCTGCCGCTGCTCCGGTTTCTTCAGCAGCGCTTCATCGTGCGTGTTGCTGATGAAGCCGATTTCAGACAGCACCGAAGGCATATGCGCGCCAATCAGCACGACGAACGGCGCCTTCTTCACCCCGCGATCCTTATCCGCACCGCTCATGCGCTTCCAGGCGGCGAACATCTCGCGCTGCACGCGGGCGGCGAACTCCTGCGATTCGGCGAGTTTCTCGTTGAGCGCGATCTTCTGGAGCAGTTGATCCAGTTCGTGAATGGACTTGTTCGTACCTGCGTTTTCCCGGCCTGCCAGCGCCAGCGCCTCCTTGGAGGAAGCGAAGCTCAGGTAGTACACGTCGGAACCGGAAATACCGGTCAGCGGCGAGGAGTTGGCGTGAATGGACAGGAACAGATCGGCTTCCGCGCTGTTGGCGATGGCCGTACGCTCTTCCAACGGGATGAAGACGTCGGTCGAGCGGGTGTAGACCACTTCCGCGCCCAGGCGCTGCTCGATCAGCGCTCCCAGCCGCAGGGCCACGTCCAACACCAGGTCCTTCTCCAGCAGTCCGGTCGGACCGCGCGTGCCCTCGTCGTGGCCGCCATGTCCGGCATCGATCGCCACACGCCTGAGCTTCAATCCGAGCGCCCGCGTCAACGAGCGTCCGCCGGTTGAGTTGGCCACCGCGGCGACGGGCTTCGGACCGGCCAGGGAGGCTTCGGGGATGATCCTTGGAGTGGGCGGAGCCGCCTTCGGGGCAGCGTCGATCACCGGACCTGGCGCTGGAATTGTAGCCGACAGGCCGAGCTGTTTCTCGGGCCGGTCCGCGGCTGAGATCGTGGGCTGCGCGCCCGCGGCGGCGTTCCGGACGGCCGGCGCGGCCGGCGTTGGCGGCGGAGCGAGCGCGGGCTTTGTAGCCGGCTCAACCCGCGCCGCCGGGTCGTCGGCCGGATGTCCGGCCGCGAAATGGACCTCGATATTCAGCCGCAGCGGACCCTTGTGCGAGGTGATGGTCACCGCGGCCGTGTGCTCCAGATCGAGCACCAGGCGGGCGTTGTCGGCCGTGTTCTGCGCCACCCGCACCTGCCGCACCAGCCCGTCTCCGACCGTGAAAATACGCGTTCCCTTTCCGGGGAGATGAACCCGCGTGTCGAGCAGGTCGATCACGATTCTCGGCGGATTGTCCAGGTTCTGCGTGAGTGGACGGGCCGGTGCGTCCAGTTCGACGGTGATGATCGTCGATTGCGGACTGGAGTAATAGTGCAGCGCGGCTATGGCGGCGGACTTGGCCGCCAAGGGGTGCAATGCGACCAGTGTAAGTAACGCTACCGCACCGCCCAGGCGGAGCCGGTTACATCCCCGGCAGCGGCCAAACGGGGGCCGCGCCGGCGCGGGTTGTTCGCCAATCGGGGATCTTGAGATCAGTCGGCCCTCCGCTTCAGCGGGTCCTCATGCAAATGCGGCCCTCACCGTCCACATAGGCCTCGACCGCACGCGCGACGGGCGCAGCGGGCTCAGCCTCCGGAATCTCAGCGGGCTTTGCCTCCGGCGCGTTTCGCCGGGCGGCGTCGCGGGCTTTGCCGACCCGGTACACATAGTCCACCGTCTCCGGGTAGGGCGGCACGTTGCCATAGCGCAGCACGGCCGATTCGCCGGCGTTGTAGGCCGCTACGGCGAGCCTGTCGTCGCCAAACAAGTCCAATAGATACTTCAGATACTTCACTCCCGCCTCGATGTTCTCGTGCACGTCGAAGGAGTTCGAGACGCCGAACCGCCGCGCGGTGGCCGGAATCAACTGCATCAGCCCTTCCGCGCCCTTGGGTGAAATCGCGACCGGATTGTAGTTGCTTTCCACGCGGATCACCGAGTGCACCAGCAGCGGGTCGATGCCGTGGCGAACCGAGGAGCCGTCCACCTCGCGGTTGACCAGTTCCCGCAAGGATGAAAAATCCGCCTTGCCGGCTGTCTTGAGCGTGTCCTCCGGGACTCTGCGCCCGTCCCGGCCCGCACTCGAAGCGACCACCACGGTCCGAATCAGGCGTCCGGTGCGGAGATCGGCCCGGACAACGCTGGACGTCCGTACGGCGGGCGCGGGGACTGCAGCCGGCGACTGCGCCCGTAGGCCCGTCGAAAGGGCGAGCGCCGCTCCGACAGAACAATAACACATGAACTTGTTTGTTCGATTATAGGCCATAGTCACGCGGGGTTGAAGGCGAAACGCTGGACGGCGGCGCAAACCGGGCGGCTGACTCGATTCTCTCATGTCGCTGCCGCGGGGATGAAACTCCGGTCGTTCTGCGAGTGCGGCTCACTGCGGCGCACGCTGCAGCGTGCAGCGCCGTCACTCCTGCCGGCGTAAAACGCCGCACGATCTGTCGGGCAAACCGGCCACCGGCGCCGGATCTGCTGGCACAATAGAAGGCAGTCCCCTGGGAGGCTGATTCCTCCGGGGAGGGCACGAACCGCCGGCCATGCCGAACGTGAGGGGTTGAGCTTTGAACGACGCCCATCCGCACTACATCGAGTTCCGCCACGTCTATAAGACGTTCGACAGGCCCATTTTAGTCGACTGCAGTTTTCATTTGGACCCCGGGCAGACACTGGCTATCATCGGCCGCAGCGGCGTTGGGAAGAGCGTGAGCCTGCAGCACATCATGGGCTTCATGCAGCCGGACCGGGGGCAGGTGATCGTGGCCCACCAGGACATAACCGGTTTCAGTGAGGCCGAACTGCGGGAGATCCGCCGCAAAGTCACCATGGTTTTCCAGAGCGGCGCGCTGTTCGATTCACTCACGGTCGGGGAAAACATCCTCTTCTCGCTGGAGTTGCGCCAGGACTATGACCGGCAGAATCGCGCGGACGTGGTCCACGGGCTGCTCGAAATGGTGGATCTGGCGGATTACGAGGATGTCTATCCGGCCGATCTCTCCACCGGGTACCGCCGCGCCGTGGCGATCGCCCGCGCGCTCGCGGCACAGCCGGAATGCGTGCTGTACGATGAGCCGACGACCATGGTCGACCCGATCATGTCCGATCACCTCGGTAACCTGATGCTGCGGCTCAAGCAGCAACTCGGTCTCACCTCGGTGGTCGTCACGCACGAACTGGACCTAATGCGCAAGGTCGCCGACAAGGTGGTCTTCCTGCACCAGGGCCACATCATCTACTTCGGGCCGGTGGGAGAGTTGGAGGATTCGGACGAGCCGCACATCCGGGAGTTCCTGGATATGGACCGGCTCAACTTCAGTGGGACGAGCCTGGCCGAAGACGATTGAGCCAGCGCTTAGCTTTCTGCCAGACCGACAAGTTCTCGGCGGGAGAGGTCTCCGGCTGCGGCTGGTTTGCCTTGCGCGGCACCACAAACCATGGTGCCGGCGGCTGTTCGGCGACCCGTTTGGCGATGCGCGCCCGGTAGTTCTGCAGCGTGTACTCGCGGCGCATCACCCGTCCATCCTTCTCCACCGCGAAGGTGTGGAACCCGGAGATCGACGGCCCCTGGTGCATTAGTACGACCGGGCCGGCGCCCTGGACTCCGTGCTCGATCCAGGAGGTCTCGTAGTGGTGGCGGCGCACGCTCCAGGTGAAGATGCGCAGCGAATCGAACTCAAGATTCCGTGCCGAGGAGGATTGTGATGCCCACAGCCACACCGTCTTCCGCTTGTCTCCGTCGCGGACGGAGCCCAAATCGAAATAGGCGACGATGCGCGCCCGCTCGGCATACTGAATCACTTCGTCCGGGATTGAGAGATACAACATGCGGTCGAGTACCCAACCAGCCTGTCCGCCCGGCAGGCGCACCAGCGCCCAATCGTCCAACACGGGGGGAGAGGGCGGCGGCTGATTGGGCTTCTCTCCCGGCAAATGGTCCTGTAAGTAACCTGAAATCAGCAGCCAGTCATCGGGGACGGCCGGCGGTGGGCCCGGTGGCGGCGGCGCGACTTTCGGAGGCGATTTGTCCGCATCTTTCTTCTTTTTCGCGGCCTTGGGCCGGCGCGTCATTTCTTCGAGCAGCGCCGGCGGATCCCAAGGCACACGCTCAACCCGCTGGTGCGCGATGATCTCGACACTCGTTTTAGGCGCGAGTTGAAACAGCGCAGGAGCCTGGCGATAAGGGGCGGTATGGACGGTCATCGTATCCAACACGGTCGCCTGGCCCATCGCAGGGGCGGCCGTGGCGCGCTCTTGCAGGTCTTCGAACCGTTCCCGTGCTTCGGCGGAGAACAAGAGCCGCGAATCGGTCCAACCCTCGGCGCCGTTCGCGGCGCGGATCTTGAGAAAGCGCCGCCGGCGGGCCAGCAGATCCACGCGCTCCCCGTGCTTGAGCACGGCCGTCACCGCTGAGTGCAGGGAGAGTTCCTGGCGAAGCTGCAACGAGGCGGGGGCAACCCAGGCCTCCCCAAAGGACGGCTCGTGTTCGCCGGTGGGACCGCAAGCCACGGCGGCTAGCGCAAACAGGCAAACCAGAAAAACGCTGAGCTGTCTACGGAAACACATCAGGAGGGAGCCAAACCTTCAGAATACCAACCCAGGCTGCGGGACCGGCCGTTTTCCCGCTCCGCTCAAGTAACAAGTGCGGCTGGCGCTGGCGCACCTCCGCCGCTGTCATGGCCCAGCCGGAGCCGCCCTAAAGCGCCACGGCGGCCTTGGGAGGAAAGGCCCGCAGGATCTTGGTCGGACGCGCTGGTTCCAGTTTCACGCCGTCCTCGAGGCCTTCCACCAGCCAGCACTCGCCCTCGCGGTAGGGCTGGCCGCCAATGCTCCCGCTACCCGCCGTAAAGACGTACAGGGCAAACGGCGCATCCGGGCGGGCCAAGGATAACGGCACTTGGACATCAGCCGTGTGGATCTCGAAGAACGCGGTTCGCAGCACGGGAATCCACGGCGCTTTGCTGGCTTTTGACGCGAACATGTGCGGCGGAATCCACGGTCCCAGGTGCGCAGTGGCCATCGCGTCGGCCAGGTGGAGTTCCCGCGGGCGGCCGTAATCGTATAGCCGGTACGTCGTGTCGGAGGTCTGCTGCACTTCAACCACGACCACTCCGGCGCCCAGCGCGTGCACCGTTCCTGCGGAAACGAGGTAGCTCTCGCCCGGCTTGACGTCGAACCAGCGCAGCAGGTCCACGATGGAACCGTCGAGCGCCGACCGGCGGAGCGTTTCCCGATCGATCTCGTGCCGGAACCCAAGTGCGATTTGCCCGCCCGGATCGGCGCGCAGCACGTGCCACATCTCGGTCTTGCCCCGGTCCAGACCCTTAGACCTGGCGTATCTGTCGTCCGGGTGGACCTGCACCGACAGCCGTTCCGAGGTGAAGATGAACTTCGTCAACAGCGGCAGCGGCGGATCGTCCTGATACCAGACCTCCCCGATTTTGCGCCCGTCGGAAACGAACCAGGGTTCGACCGCAGGCGTCCCCCAGATCTTGTCCAGGTACTCCGCCGGGAGCAACCGGATGGACGGTCTAGCTGTTGAGCTCAAGTATGAGGTTCTCCATGCGAGTCAGGCCCTTATCGAGTTGTTCCAGGCTCGCGGCGTAGGAGATGCGGACGTGCGCCTCGGTGCCGAAGGCCTCTCCGGGCACGACTGCGACGTGCGCCTTGGCGAGCAGTTGTTCGGCGAACTGCATCGGTGTGGCAACCCCCTTGCGCCCCAGAATGCCCGAGATGTTCGGGTAGACGTAAAACGCTCCGCGCGGTTCGATGCACTCGATCCCCGGCATTTTGCGGAGTTTGGCCACGGTAAAATCGCGGCGCCGCCGGTATTCCTCCAGCATCACGCCGACGGAATCCTGCGGGCCGTTGAGCGCTTCGATGGCGCCTTTTTGGGCGAACGAGGTCGGGTTGGAGGTCGAATGCGACTGCAGCTTGATCATCGCCGTGCAGATCGGTGTGGGCGCCAGCGCGAACCCGATGCGCCAGCCGGTCATAGCGTACGTCTTCGACAGTGAACCGGCCACCAGTACGGTGTCCTTCATGTCATCCATGGACGCGACCGAATACGGCTGGCTGTCGTACAGGAACTGGCAATAGCACTCGTCGGTCATCACGTAAATGCCGCGCTTGCGAGCCAGCATGGCGATCTTCTCGAACTCCTCGCGATCCACGATTGCACCAGAAGGATTGGACGGGGAGTTGACGATAATCAGCCGGGTGAGCGGCGTCAGCGCCCGCTCGATCTGGGCGGCTGTGACGGCAAAGCCATCTTTTTCATTTGTCTCGACGAACACGCAGCGGCCACCCGCGTAGTTGACCACGTCCTTGTAGGTCACCCAATACGGCACCGGGATGACCACCTCGTCACCGGGATTAACCAGCGCCTGGACCAGGTTGAAAATGGCGTGCTTGCCGCCGACCGTGACAACGCATTCGTTGACGGCATAATTGGTGCCGAAGTCCTTGTGGTGCCGGTCGCAAATGGCCTGGCGTAACTCCTGCACACCCTGCATCGCGGTGTAGCGCGTGAAATTGGCATCGAGCGCTGCGATAGCGGCGCGCTTGATATTGTCCGGCGTGGGAAAGTCGGGTTCACCGACTCCGAAATCGACGACGTCTACACCCGCGCGACGCAGTTTCTCGGCTTCAGCCGATACCTTCGCCGTGGAAGAGACGCTGATCAGTGAAATTCTATCTGCCTGGTTGAGTGCGGCTTGCATGGGGTGACTTCCAATCTGGTTTAGGGTTCCGGCACAAGTAGCCGCTGGCGCAGCCTGGCCTCCACCGAAGGTGGTACCAGACCGCCGATATTGCCGCCCAGCCGGATGACTTCCTTCACGATTCGAGAACTGATGAAGGAATACGCCTCTCCTGCCATCATAAACACAGTTTCAATATCCGGCGCCAGCCGCCGGTTCATAAGCGCCATTTGTAGTTCGTATTCGTAATCAGAAATAGCTCTTATGCCACGGAAGATCACGGTGGCGTTTTGGCGGGCCGTGTAATCGACCAGCAGCCCGTCGAAACTATCGACTTGGACGCTGGGAATTGCCTGCACGACTTCCTGCAACATTTCCACCCGTTCCTCGACGCTGAACAGGGGCTTTTTGTGCTCATTGCGCAACACCGCTACGACCAGCCGGTCCACGATGCGCGACCCGCGCAGAATCAGATCGAGATGCCCGTTCGTGATGGGGTCGAACGAGCCCGGGTAAACGCCGACGATCCCGGCGCGGGACGCTGACCCGCCAGACCTGCCTGTTAGTTCTTCCATGCGACGTTCGCGCTGGCCCAATCAAGGCAACGCCTGATGTTCCTTTCTTCCAGCGCCACACGCTCGTCCTTCGAGAGCGACTCGAGCGCCAGGGGTTCGACGGGACGCCCGGCTCCCAGTTCGACCACTTTGGCCAGACGGATGCCCGGGCGTTCCGGGAAAGTGGCCCAGTAGCCCGAACTCAGCACCGGGACCTCCAGTGCGCTGCGCGAGATCATCTCGAGCGACAGTCTGGGGTTCCGGCCGCCTTTCCGCAAGCTATCCAGAATGCGGGCGAGGTCGAGCACGCCATCGCCGAGCACGACGTCACCCAGCAGAAGACCTTTCGCGCCGCCTTTTGGGCCGCCGATGGCGCCAAACGAGACGCGAGAGTCCTTCATGTGCGTGGCGATGGTGTACGGCGCGAGGGCGTCGACAACCTCGTACGGGTCTTCCAGCAGCGAGAGATTGTTGCCGAAGTCGAGGCACACACCCAGGTATTCGCTGGAGTACTCCTTCATCAGCGCCGCCAGTTCTTGCCCGGTCCAGTCCTTGTGATTCTCGAGTGCGACCGGCAGCTTAACCCGCTCCGCCGCCGTGACCATGCGCCGGATGCCGTCCTTGCAACGCGCGACGAACTCGCGCCACTCCGGCAGGCTGTGGAAGGTCTCGTAGCGGCGGCCGCTCAGGCAGCCTACCCGGACACAGCGCGCGCCGGCGGCCTTAGACGCGGCCAACTGCTGTTCAAACAACTCCGCGTCGGTCTCCTTGAAAGGAACCGCCGCCGCGCCTTCGAAATACAGCGACTCACGTTCGAGTGTCGAACGCACCTCGCGCACGGCGGCCGCGCTGAGATCGGACATCGGACCCTGGACACCGGCTGCGCCGTAGGAGACGGCCAGTTTGGCGAGTTGCAGCGGGTCGCTGACCCGGCGGGCGCCCATGAAACTGGTCCAGGCGACTCCGAGCGGAGATCGCTTTGCCGGTTCCACGCCGGTACGGGCTAAAGCGGGCAGGGCGGCAGGCAGGGCCGCCAACACAAAATCTCGGCGCTTCACAAAACCCTCTTCTCTTCCGGCAAGATCCCCAGGAGCTTACGAGAGTAGGCCTCTCAGCACAGCATCCCACGGTTTGCGGTACGGGCGCTCCAACATGGCAGCGGCTTCGGCGTCACCCGTGATCATTTCGGATTCGGGGTCCCAACGAATCTTGCGCCCCGTGCGGTAACTGATGTTGGCCAGGTGGCAGGCAGTGGCCGTGCGGTGGCCGTCTTCGGCGTCGGCGATGGGCTTCTGGCGCGACTTCACGCAGTCGAGGAAGCCGCGCACGTGCAAGTCGAACTGCTCGTTCGAGGAACCCGCCATCTTGCCCGGCTGCATCAGCAACTCCGGCTCCACTTTGACCCTCTGCGGGCCGCCCTCGGGCTGGCCCTGAAACACGGGAATGGCGTTCGAGGGGGACGTCTTCGTGTCCGGAAACAGCTCCCAGCCCGCGCGGCTGATCACCAGCGATCCGCGGGTCCCGAAGAACTCCGTGCCGTATCCGGCGCGACGGCCGGACGACACTTCGCGCTCGGACCAGGTGGCCGTGAAGCCGGGGTATTCGAACAGCGCGTCCTGCACGTCGGGCGTCTCGCCATCGTCTTCGAGAGCGAACCGACCTCCCGACGACGTGACCGCGGTGGGACCCTTTTGCCCCAGAAACCATTGCAGGATGTCGATCTCGTGCGCGCCGAGGTTCGTCATCTGGCCGCCCGAGAAATCCCAGAACCAGCGGAAATGGTACAGCCCGCGATGCGGTGAATAGGCGTGCGCAGGGGCCGGTCCGAGCCACATGTCGTAATTGAAGTTCTCCGGCTGAGGGCCCTCCGGTTTGCCGAAGCCGGGCGTCACGTTGCGGGACGTGCCCATGTGCACGGAGACCACTTTGCCGATGTGGCCCTGCCGCATCAGGTCGAAGGCGGCGCGGTAGTGTTTGCCGCTGCGCTGCTGCGTACCGACCTGCACGATGCGCTTATGCCTGCGGGCGACGTCGGCCATCCAGCGCCCCTCGCGCACGAACAGCGTCATGGGCTTCTCGACGTATACGTCCTTGCCCGCGGCGCAGGCCAGCATGGTCATGAGGGCATGCCAGTGGTCGGGAGTGCAGACAACCACGGCATCGACGTCTTTGTCGTCCAGCAGGCGTCGAAAGTCCCTATACGGGCGGGTGGTTCCGCCTGATTTCCTGTTACAAACTTCGACGCCCTGTTGCAGGCGCGGTTCGAAGGTCTCGGACAGCGCAACCAGGTTGGCGTCGTCCTGATGGCTGAAGTCGTAGACGTGCTGGGCGCCGATCAATCCGTAGCCGATGAAGCCCACTCCCACACGGTCGTTCGCTCCTCGCACTCGGCTGTACGAGAGCGCCGTCAGAGATCCCAGAACGGAGCGGCGTGTCATGGACATTGCGCGAATTCTATCATTGGGTCAGACCTATGGCTGGTAACACTCGTATTCCGGACGCGAAATCCGTACTCGATTCGGGCGATTGCTCTCTGTTCGAAGCACGGACCCAGGCCACGGGACCGGCCGGCAGCCTGCCTTTCACGGCGGAGATGCTGCGGACCGCGCCCAGTGGTCATCTGTTCGGCTGGACAATGAACGCCGGCATGGGTTGGGACCCGGCGAAGCTGGGCGGCACGGAAGTGCTGATTCTCTCGACGCACGGCGGCCTGCGCGCGCCGGACGGCAGGCCGATCGCATTAGGCTTTCATAGCGGCCATTGGGAAGTCGGTCTGTTGGTCGAAGCGGCGGCGCACGAACTGGCCGCGCAGGACGCCGTGCCCTTCGCCGCGGCCTGCAGCGACCCGTGCGACGGCCGCTCGCAGGGCACCACGGGGATGTTCGATTCGCTGCCGTACCGCAACGACGCGTCCACGGTGTTCCGCCGCCTGATCCGCAGCCTGCCGACGCGCGGCGCGGTGCTGGGCGTCGCCACCTGCGACAAGGGCCTGCCCGCGATGATGATGGCGCTCGCCGCCACGCACTACCTGCCCTGCGTACTGGTCCCGGGCGGGGTCACCCTGGCGGCCGAGCAAGGCGAAGACGCGGGCAAGATCCAGTCCGTCGGCGCGCGCTACGCACACGGCGAGATCACGCTCGAATATGCCGCCGAGATGGGCTGCCGGGCCTGCGCCTCGCCCGGCGGAGGCTGCCAGTTCCTGGGTACGGCGGCCACGTCGCAGGTGGTCGGCGAAGCCCTGGGCCTGACGCTGCCGCACGCCGCCCTAGCCCCGTCGGGCGAGCCCGTGTGGCTGGACATGGCGGTGCGGAGCGCCCGCGCGGCGCTGCTGCTGCAGGCCCGGGGGATCGTCACTCGGGACATCCTGACGGCGGCGTCGATCGAGAATGCGATGGTGGTTCACGCGGCCTTTGGCGGCTCGACGAACCTGATCCTGCACAT
>Ga0118677_10014060_pt1 | contig 11388 bp, 9 predicted proteins | sample AliMusrvi5mmetaG_FD_86154 | JGI IMG/M metagenome (GOLD analysis project Ga0118677, IMG submission 86154) | reverse complement strand
GGCTGCCCCACACGAGCGGGATAAACGGCAGCTTGACTGGGCCACCAATGGCGAAGCCGTATTCGTTCTCGTTGTCCTTGGGCCGCTGGTCGCCCGGGCCCCGGTTGTTGGTGAACTGCAGCGCGTTGAGGTCGCGGTTGCGCAGATACTCAAACCCGGCGCCGTGGAACTGATCGGTTCCACTGCGGGTGGTGACCATGATTACGCCGCCGGTGGTGACGCCGTATTCCGGTTCATAGCTCGACGTCAGGATCTTTACTTCGCTGACCATGTCGGGCGTGGTGGGGAAGTCGAAGAACGACACCATGCCGCCTTGCGACATCGTGCCTTCCTGCATACTGACACCGTCCATCAGCGCTTCGTCGCCCATCTTCAATCCGCCGTTGATACGGGAATTGAAAGCCTGCGGGCTGGTCCCGGTGTTGACGCCGGGCAGGAAGCTGATGAACTGGACTGCGTTGCGCGGCGTGCCGGCAGCGACAAGCAGTGGCAATTCGTTGATCACCGTCGGCGCGATGCCTTCCTGCACCGTGCCGTTTTCGACGTTCAACTGCGTCACTTCGGCCGTGACCTCGACCTTGGTGCCGACGTCGCCGACCTTCAGGATGACATCGGTGTTGAAGGGCTGGTTGGCCAGCAGCTGAATGTTGTGTTGCACGTATTCGTTGAAGCCCGTGGCTGCAACGCTCAAATCGTAATTGCCGGGCGCCACGTTCGGGAACGCGAAACGGCCCTCGTTATCGGTTTTAACGGCGGTCTTCAAAGACCGTTCGGTCTGTGAGAGAGTTACCGTGGCGTTCGGCACCGACGCATTCGAGGCATCGGTGACGCGGCCACCTACAGTTGCATTTTGACTTTGGCTGAAGGCAGTTGCAGCGAGTAGCAACATGGCACCCAAAGGTATGAGTAAAGAGCGACTTGGCATGTAAACTCCAGGTTCGGACCCTCAAATAGAGTGTTAATAGAATAGATCAATTGCCAACGCTGAGCAAGCCCTAATGAAACGATCAACGGCCACCGGCCCGCGGTCAAAGTGATGGCCCGCGGAGCCTGCCTGGTGTGCAATGCGCGGCGTCGCAAAGGCGGGCGCAGTCGAGGAGTCAAACCCTTCATCGGCAATGAGTTCGCTGCACCGGAGCGAGCGAGCTGAGGGGAGAACTTTCGGCGAATCTCGCGTCCGGCTCAGCGATCCGACACGAGGATGGAGTAGCGCAGCGTCAGCGGCTTGCCCCGCTCCAAGGTGAACGCGTCCCGCTGCTTCGTTTTGCCGGGGAAAGCGGCGCCGAGAAAGCCGTAACTGCGCAGGCACCACTGCGGTGAACCACCGTCGTTGGCCGGGTCATTTTCGATGCGCAGCGCGGCTTTGCGGCCGTCGTATACGGCTTCCAACTCCGCCCAAGCGTGCGCGTTCAGGTCTTCGTCTTTGTCCGAAATGCCCTTTTCGGTGCGAATCACGGTCTGCGTGCGGCGCGCGAAGCGGACGCTGAGCCCGCCGTAGCTCTTGCCTTCCTCATGCGAACCGCGCAAGACGATCGGGGCGTCCGTAGCCGTCAGCGTCAAGGCTACCTCGATTGGCCTGCCCTTCCCGTTGAACGCATGGATCATATACCGCTCGTGCACGCTGGCAATCGCCTTTCCGCCCGCCACCCATTCGTTGTCCACGTCCAGAATTGCGCCTCTACCCAAAGGCAGCACTTGGGGATGCAGGCTTTTGTGGACGGTCTTCAGGCCCTTCATCATCCAGCCGTCGAGCGGCTCTCCACCCACGCTCACATCCGGCCAGGCCCAGAAAAGTCCCCGGTGGTGGTAGTGGTCCTTGGGGAAGTCGTCGAGCATGGACACGCCGCCGGGCGTCCACAGCGGGTAGACGTAGCAGCAGCGGGCGCGGTCCTCCGGCACGCCGGCGGGCAGCTGAACCCCGTAGTTGTAGCGCAGGATGGGCCTGTCGATGGTGAACAATTCGATGTACTTCGCAGCGCCGTCCTCCGTGTGCCACACGAACGGCTCCCCAGCTTGCACCGACAGAGCCAGCAATGCCAACAGAAATGCCTTACCCACGACTGGCAGCCCTCACTTTCTCCTCATCCACATCGACGCCGAGACCCGGGCCTTGCGGCACGCGCAGCGCACCCTCCTCCAGCACGAAGGGCTTTTTCAGGAACGAGCCTTGCAGGAATTGCAGCCCATTCAAAGCGGCCGGATACTTCAGTCCATACGCGCCGAACAGGGCCAGCGAGGCGGCCAGAGAGACGTCAGGGTCCGTCAGCCCGCTTCCCAGGAACCACTTCTTCTCGCGCTGCAGGATTTCGACCTGGCGCCGGGCGTCCCACAGACCCGCACTGCGGGCGGGCTTGATGGCCACGCCATCCAACAGTTCCATGGTCAGGAACTCTTCGAGTTCGACGCTCGACACGATCCCCTCGTCCATGATGATGGGCAGAGCGGCCTGCTTTTTTAACATGCCGAAGGCGCTCAGCCGGTTGGCCGCCACCGGTTGCTCGAACACGTAGTAGCCCAGGTCGGCCAGCCGGGGAGCCATCCAATGCGCGTTGCGCAGATCGTAGCCGCCGTTGGCGTCGGCCCACAGCAGGCTCTTGGGCGCGGCGTGCGCGACGGCCTTGGCCACCTCGAGATCGAAGGCGGGATCGGGCGCGACTTTGATGTTGAAGTGCTGGTAGCCGCGCGCCTTGCCCTCATTCACCGAGGCCTCGACTTCGGGGACCGTTTTCGTATTCACCGTCCAGCTCAACTGGATGCGCGTGAGCGGCTTCAGGCCCCACAACTCGGGCAGGCTCTTACCCGCCAGCTTGCCGGCCAGATCGTGCAGCGCGATGTCGATCCCGGCTTTCGCAATTGGCATGCCGGTGGAGAACGACGGCGCAATGGCCTTGTTCATCTTCGCGTGTGCGCCCTCGATGTCGGTTGGGTTCGCGCCCAGCAGCACGGGCGCCAGGTAGTTGCGTAGCGTGTGCGTGACGGACTCCGGTGTCTCGTAGCTCCAGGTGGGGATAGGCACGCTCTGCCCCCAGCCGACCAGGCCGCCTTCGAGCGTGATTTTGACGAACACGGCGGGACGAATCGGACGCGTGAAAAACTTGAAGAAGCTGGTGACGGCGTACTCGACCGGAAAGACCTCGATCTTCGTAATCGGCGGGGCGCCCGCGGCGCTCGCGCTCAGCCCGACGGCCGTGGTGGCCAGAAAATCACGACGTCGCATCGAGTTCCTTTCTGGAGCGGAGCCGTGACTCCGCGTGAGTCGGGATGGCCCGGCAGGCCATCACTAAGGACGAAAGTGGCCGGTCCGACGTGGGGCAGACTTTAGTCTGCAGACCGGCTTTAGCCGGTCTCAGGCGCGCCTTGCGGGGCTGAAGCCCCACGCAGGCTGAAGCCTGCCCCACAACTCGGATTCTGATTCTCGCGGGAGCGTTGGAACCGTCTTTCATTCGCGAATTCCCAACACACGATTCACGCACTCGTGATTTCGAGCTTCTGCGCGTCGAACCCGATGCGCTTGCCGGTCTCGTACGCCGCCACCGCCATGCAATCGGCGACCGCGTGGGAGAAGCCCGCCTGAATGTCGGCGCGCGGCGTCGCGCGGCTGCGTACACAGCGCAGGAAGTTGGCCATGTGCGACTCCACCTCGAGCTTCTCCACCTTCACGGGTTCCAGCAGCCGGTCCGGCATCGTGCTGCCTTCTCCGGTGATCTTCAACGCATCGCCGTCCAGCGTGCCCTTCGTCCCGAACCACAGATTGCGGTTGCCGCCGCTGTTGGTGAGCGACATGGCGAACGAGATCAGGCACTGCTTCGGGTATTCGAGCAGCGCTTGAAAAACGTCCTGCGTCTGGCGTCCGTCCTGCCACAGGTAGACCCCGCCCAGCGCGACGACCGACTTGGGATAGGGGTCGTCCAGGAACCACGCCGCGAGGTCGATCAGGTGGCTCATCCACAGCCCCGGGATGCCGTTGGAGGTCTCGCGGAAGAGCTGCCATTCGCGCCAGTGGCGCAGGTCCTTTTTGACGTCTTTGCCGAACGCGAAGGCGTCCCAATCTATCTGCGCCGGGTCGATCTGGTGGAAGTCCCTGCGCCAGCGCTGCTCTTGAAAATGGACCTGCAGATCGGCGCGCGTCACCTTGCCGATCACGCCCTCGCGCAGGAGTTTTGCCACCGCCATCAGGCCGGGATCGCTGCGCCGCTGCGTGCCGATCTGCACCACCTGCTTCGAAGCGCGGACCGCCAGATAGGCCGCCTTCGCTTCGGCGAAGTCGGTGCCCATGGGCTTCTCGCAATAGACGTCCTTGCCCGCTTGAATGGCCTCCAGCAGGATCTTCGAATGGGTGAAGTCCGGGGCGGCGATGATCACCGCTTCGACGTCCTTGTTGGCCAGCAACTCCTGATAGCGCGAGGTCAGCGCGGGGGCCTTTCCCGACGCCTTTAACACCGTCGCGGAAGCCTTTTCGCGCGCCACGCTCCACACGTCGCAGACTGCCACGACGCGCGCGGCTTCTCCACTCTTGGCGATCTCCTCCAGCAGGTAAGTGCCGCGCCCGCCCGCGCCGATCAGTCCGATGCGGACCGGATCGCGGGCCGTGTCCCGCGCCGACATCAGGACCGGGGCAAGCGCCGCGGTTCCCAGGAATGACCGTCTGGTAGCGTCAGTCATAGGACTCCTCACTCATGTTCCAATTCGCAGCGCTTTCAGCCGTATCGCGGGACGGGGCCAAAGCCAAAACCGTAAGATCTTACGGTTTTCGAAAATAGGTCCTTTGGAATCAATCACTTAAAAAACGAAACCGTAAACACTTACGGTTTTGCCTTTTGCACCTGCCCCGCCTACCCCTTGTAACCCATGCCCGCCAGAGCGCCCCGCATGTAGGCGAAACTCTTGATCATGCCGGGCAGCGGGTTGTCCGGGTCGATCTCGTATTCGAGCATCACGTGGCCTTTGAACTTGATCCCGACCAGCGCCTGGAAGATGCCGACGATGGGCATGGCCCCGTCTCCCACGGGCACCTGGCTCTTGGCGTCCGTCAGGTCAGCCAGGTCTTTGATGTGCATGTCGAACAGCCGCGGCCCGGCCGCTTTGATGGCTTCGACGACGTCGGTTCCGGTGCGCGCCGCGTGGCCCACGTCCATGCACAGGCCCATGTGCGGATCCATGTTCTTGACGGCCTTCAACACGTCCAGCGGCGACGGAAAGTGCTTGTCTTCCGGACCGTGGTTGTGGATCGCGATTTTGATGTCGTATTCTTTGGCGAACTTCTCGACGCGCGGCAGGGTCTCCAGCGTGGGCCCGGCGACGATCATCGGAATGCCCGCGAGCTTGCAGTATTCGAAGCTCTTGCGCATGTCCTCGTCTTCGTCCTTCATCAGGTAGATGGTGCCTGCGCCAGTCAGGGTCAAGCCAGCGTCGCGAAACTCCGCGCTGGCTTTTTTGATCTCGTCCGGCGTGCCCATCGGCAGGTGGACATCCTTCACATTCAGATACGGCGTTTTGAGCGCTTTGGTCCCGTCGATCGCGTGCTGCCGGTCCAGCTTATGGAACGAGTAGCTGGCCACGCCCAGCAGGATGGGCGACGGCTTGAGGGCTTGTGCGGCGTTGGTTGTGGCCGCGAGAGTGGAAGGCAGGGAAGCCGCGGCGGCGGCCGCTGCGGACACGCTCAGAAAACTGCGACGGCTGGTATCGGAAGACATGCTCCGATCCTACAACTTCGCCGCGCGCGCGAGGGGAAGCGGGCCTGCACTTTCGGCGCCCGGCTACTTCGGCAGAGACCCGGTCAGGCTCCTCCAGCCGCGATGCCAGGAAAGTGGTGTGTGCTCACGCGCTCTTTCGCAGAGACTCTTCTCCTTGAAAAGGCCTAGTTTACGTCGACGTCAAAGGATGCATCCACTTCACTGCGGTAAGCCTCTGCCATGTGGAGGTACCTCTCCGGTGTTATTTGATCCGGGAATTCCCGGCCCCAGGGTGATAGCAGATCTTCTATGCGCCGTTGCTCCTCGGACCCCATATAAGAGTCGCCGCGGAACATGAAATCGACGAATGTTCTCATCCTTAGAGTTGCGACGACGACCTCTCGCGTTCTGAAGTTGTCGGCCATCGCGCATACTGCATGGTCGGGAACCTCTTCTATGATTAAGGCTATCTGTGACTTTAGGGGTTCTGCCACGCTATTCATCACCGCTGTGATGTCGTCCCCCTTCAAGTAGTTCACCACCTGGGCGGCAAGCAACCCAGCGGGCTCCATCTCCATCGTTTCCAGGAACCGGCGTGTCAGGTCCAAATAGAGTGAAACCTGAATTAGCCGACACCCAAGCTCAAAGGCTTGCGCAATCTCCTGCTCGGGGGACTTCTTCCACGGCCACTTCATGCTCCGATCCTACAACTTCGCCGCGCGCGCAAGGGGATGCGGAGGGGCACTTTCGGCGCCCGGCTACTTCGGCAGAGATCCGGTCAGGCTCCTCCAGCCGCGATGCCAGGTGTGCGGTGCGCCGGTCTTGGGGAAGAACATGAACGGGCATTCGCCCGCGACCACGTCGCAGCCGAGCTTCTGGGCCAGATCCACGGCCTCGGCCGACACCGCGCCTTGTCCGATGGCGCGATAAAACCAGATCCCCTGCACGCCGATGCGCACCGCCTGCCGCACGGCTTCTAAGCTCTCCGCGGCGGGCACCATCAGCAAAACGCCCTCGGGTGCCGGCTCAATGGAGGCGAGGTCGGGGTAAGCGGGCAGGCCATCGATCATCTCCGCGTTACGATTCACGGGCACCAGATCGTAGCCGCGTTTGCGGAATTCAGCCCACAGCATCCGACTGAAGTCCTTTTCATTACGAGAGACGCCCACCACGGCGATCCGGCGGAGGCGAAGGAAATTATCGATGGCGGCCCGGCTAGTCTTCATTGCGGACTCCAGCGTCTTGAACTCAGGCTAATTCATGATAGCTTGAGCGGTCGCGAATTGAGCGGTAATCGAGTGCCCGGCGGCTACACCTGATCGAGCGCCTGCTCCAGGTCCGCGATCAGATCGCGAATATCTTCCAGGCCCACGGACAGCCGGATCAGGTTGCCGGTGATGCCCATTTGGTTGCGCACCTCCGCCGGAACCGATGCGTGCGTCATCGTGGCCGGGTGCTCGATCAGCGATTCGACCCCGCCCAACGACTCGGCCAGGGTCCAAAGTTTCACCGCGCCCAGCAATCGCTTGATCCCCGCGTCGTCCGCCTGTGCGCGAAACGAAAACGTCCCGCCGAAGCCCGTCTGCTGCTTGAGCGCGAGGGCATGTTGGGGGTGGCTTTCGAGACCCGGATGCAAGACCTGCTCGACCTTTGGATGCGCTTCGAGCCACTGAGCCAGCGCCAGCGAGTTGCGGTTGTGCTCTTCCATCCGAACGGGCAGCGAACGCACGCCGCGCAAGACCAGGAAGCAGTCGAACGGCCCGGCGCACGTGCCGAGCGCATTCTGCAGGTAGCCGATCCGTTCGGCGAGTTCGGGATCCTTCGCGATCAGCGCGCCGCCCACTACGTCCGAGTGGCCGTTGATGTACTTCGTGGTCGAGTGCAGCACGATGTCGACGCCCAATTCCAGCGGCCGTTGGAAGTAGGGCGACAGGAATGTGTTGTCGCAGATGGTCAGCGCACCGTAGGACTTGGCCAGGCTCGCGACCTCCTGCAGATCGACCAGGTTCATCAGCGGGTTGGTGGGCGTCTCGATCCAGACGGCTTTGGCGCCCTGGCGCAAGGCGGCCTTGAGCGCATCCCGATCCCGCAGGTCCACGAACTCGGACTCGATGCCCTTCGATTGGAACACCGTCGTCAGCAGCCTGTAGGTGCCGCCGTACAGATCCGAATGGACGATGATCCGGTCGCCCGCGTTCAGCAGCATCAAGGCGGTCGTTTCGGCGGCCATGCCGGTCGCGAAAGCGAACCCGCGTACGCCGCCCTCCAGTGCCGCCAGACAATCTTCCAATGCCTTGCGAGTCGGGTTGCCGCTGCGCGAATAGTCGTAGGGGCCTGGCTCGCCTACGCCCTTGAAGGCGAAGGTCGAAGTCTGAAAAATCGGCGGCATCACCGCGCCCAGAAAGGCCTGTGGATCGTGGCCGGCGTGGACGGAGAGGGTTTTGAAGTTCATGGTGGTTTAGTGCTTAGTGGAGGCGGGAAGCCCCCGGTACAAGTGCTAATCCACCATTGTCGCCTCCGCCCGCGCGCATTGCACGCGAAGGGTTCGGCCGGCATTCCAAGGCAAGCCACGAACGGAAGAGAGTGTCCCGGTGCTGGTCGTTCGGCGCAGTTGCCCGTCAGTGGACGCAAGCGGGTGCGCCGTTTACGGCAAGCGCTGTGCCGAATCCCCCCTGCTACCGTCGCCTGAGCTTGCCCCTGTGGTGGGGCACAGCCCTGGCCTTGTGAGCGGGTTCCTTCGGCGCGTCAGATGCCGTCGGCGCCGAGACGTGCTCGTGGATGATCAGCCACTCTTCACCGCGCTTCTCCAGGATGTCCGTGCCGCGCGCCTGCCCCTTCATCGCCTCGCCCTTTTTGGGCTGGATCACATAATCGAATGTATAAGTGGCCCAGGCGATGTTGCCGGCCTGGGTTGCGTGGAAGTCCGGCGATAGTCTGATCTCAATCGACCTCCAATCGGCAGCCAGCTTACTGAAACCGTCCGCGTAGTCCGCCCAACCCAAAAACTTCAGCGGCGCGAGGTCGTAGAACGTCAAGCCGACGTCCTTGGCGTAGAACATCGCGGGCTTCGACGCGTCCAGCGTGGACCAGGCCGAATACACTTTTTCAAAGTGCGGCTTGAAAAAGGTCGTAGCGTCCTTCGGTCTCCCCGCGTCTGAATCTCCACAGCCTGCCAACCAGGCGGTAGCCAGCACAATCAGGATCTTCTTCATGGCTTCTCCAGTACGGCGGCGGGATTCCGGCGCCGCCGACAAGTATACGGCAGCTGCGGCGGATTGAAACCTATTTCCTCGCCTGCCGGAGCCGCACATATAAGATGGGACATAAGGCTGAGGCAGCCGGCCGGTGCAAGCGGTCGCGCCATGGACAACGACAGTGACAATTCCAAACCGATCTCTCCCTCCAGATTCCAACGATCCGGAACCGCAGCAGGCCGCACCAGGCGGACCCGGCCGCGTCCTGGTTGTGGACGACGAACTAAACCAACGCTCGGCGCTCAGCCAGATGCTCGCGCTGTGGGGCTACAAGACCGATACCGCGGCTAACGGCCGGGAGGCGCTCGCCCGCCTCGCCGAATTTGGGCCGGATGCCGTGATCACCGATCTGAACATGCCGGTGATGGACGGGCGCCAATTGCTGGAGGAACTGCATCGCGCCGGCAACGGGCCGCCGGCGATTGTGCTGACCGCCTTCGGCAGCGTCGAGATGGCCGTGGAGACGGTGCATCAACTGGGCGCGTTCTGGTATCTGGAAAAGCCCGTCCGGCCCAAGGAACTGAAGGCGATTCTCGACCGCGCCATCGCGCAGCGGCGCCTGGCTGAACACTCCGAGAGGCTGGAACGCGAGCTATCCAATCACGGTGTCCTGGGCGGCCTGGTGGCGCGTTCCCAATCCATGCGCGCCGTCTTCGCGCTGCTGCAGCAGGCCGCGCCCACGAAGGCGACCATTCTGATCACGGGCGAAACCGGGACGGGCAAGGAAGTCGCCGCGCGGGCGATCCACGAGATTAGTCCGCGCCGGGGCAAGCCGTTCCTGGCGATCAATTGCGCCGCGCTGCCCGAAACTCTGATTGAAAGCGAGTTGTTCGGCCACGAGAAGGGCGCCTTCACGGGTGCGGCGGAGCGGCGGGCGGGCTGCTTCGAGATTGCGACCGGCGGGACTCTGCTGCTGGACGAAATCGGCGAAATGCCCATCGCCACCCAGAGCAAACTGCTGCGCGTGCTGGAGGACCGCAAGGTGCGCCGCCTGGGGTCGACCAAGGAGATCGACATCGACGTGCTGTTCCGCAAGGTCGTGGCGATCCGCGACAAGCTGCGGGTCTTGGAGCAAAAGATCAACGGTTCCGAGAATCTGGATGCCGCTGAGAAGGTCCAAATCCAGCAGTACATCACGGCGTGTTACGGCACGATGACGACCTTCAACTTCCTGTTTCGCGATCGCGACGACGGCTTCGCCGGCCAGGGCTGGGCGAATGCCGGGGGCGCCAGCAAAAAAATCGACAGTGCGACGGCAAGTCGCAAGGCGCTGCACATGTGCGTGATCTCCGCGTGCCGGCATCGCCGGCATTGATTGAATTGCGGCGCGCTCAATCGGGCCGCGCCGCAGGTTACAATCAAGTCTATTCGAAAAAGAAAATTGTCGCAGTGAAAAATCCCGTACAGCAGCAGCGCTACCGCCTCGGTGTCGACATCGGCGGCACCTTTACCGATCTGGTGATTCTCAACGAAGACACCGGAAACATTCAGACGCTGAAGGTGTCGTCGACGCCGCACGATCCGTCGCGGGCGGCGTTGAACGGCGTGCGCCGCGCGCGCGACGAGCTCGGTATCGATCTGGCGAGTGTTGCGCAATTCACCCACGCGAGCACGGTGGCCTCGAACACCGTGCTGCAGGCGCGCGGCGCGCGCACCGCGCTGCTGGCGACCGAGGGCTTCCGCGATCTGCTGGAAATCCAGCGCCACAAACGCTACCGCCTGTTCGACCAGTCGTATCAGAAAATCGCGCCGCTGGTGCCGCGCCACCTGTCCTTCGGCATACCGGAGCGCGTCGATGAAACCGGTGCGGTGATCAAGCCGCTCGACGAAGCGGCGCTGCGCCAGGTTTTGCAGACGCTGGCAAAGGAAAAAATCGAGGCGCTGGCGATCTGCTTTCTGTTTTCGTTCCGCAACGCGGCCCACGAGCAGCGCGCCGGCGAAATCGCGCGCGAAATGCTGCCCGGCTGCTTTGTCACGCTGTCCTGCGAAATCTATCCGCAGTACCGCGAATACGAGCGCGCCAGCACGACGGTGGTCAATGCCTATCTCGGCCCAGAAGTTTCGACCTATCTCGAGCGCATGAACGGCGCGCTTTCAAGCGAAGGCATCACGGTGCCGCTGCACATGATGCAATCGAACGGCGGCATCATGGCGTGGACCGAAGCCACCGCGATGCCCTGCCGTATCGTCGAGTCCGGCCCCGCGGCCGGCGTGATCGCCGCGGCGCACTTCGGCAAACTCGCCGGTCGCGACAATCTGCTGTCCTTCGACATGGGCGGCACCACGGCCAAGGCCGGTCTTATCGAGAACGGCGAAGTCCGCCTGTCGGCCGGGCAGGAGCTCGGCGCCGGCATTAATATTTCGCGCATCCTGCACGGCGGCGGTTACTACGTCGGTGCCGCGACGGTCGATCTCGCCGAAGTCGGCGCCGGCGGGGTTGCGGCGTTTGATTTCGCGGTAGA
>Ga0118677_10010834_pt2 | contig 11388 bp, 11 predicted proteins | sample AliMusrvi5mmetaG_FD_86154 | JGI IMG/M metagenome (GOLD analysis project Ga0118677, IMG submission 86154) | reverse complement strand
GCCAAGACCTCATCATCAGACATCGTGGTCGTCCCCGCGATGGACACCGGATTACGATCGATCGCGGCCCTGAGAAATGGCTTATAATCAGTGCGATTAAGATCCCGATAGGCGTAAAACGCCAGATCGACTACCGGCATCGTCCCGCGAAGCGACTCCAGCCGACCAATCACTTGATCACGGGTCATGTCGCGGGTAATGCCTAACGCCCCGGTCGTCGATGTAAACGAACGTTCTGAAGCCGGAGGGATCCGAGGCTCGACATGACAAAACTTGATCAGATGTTCCATCGCCCGCGCCGAATCCATACAGGAACAATCAAATTGCGATTTCAGACGGGCTGCATCCCCGGGCTGATTCAGGTCCGGTTTTTCCCGGCGCACATAATCCTCGAGATCGTTTAGAACGATACGGCTCGCCATTCGCTCCGTGACGAATTGATCCATATCGATATCAGCCAAAAGCGCATCCCGCGTGGTGTCCGTGACAAGGTACGAACTTTCGTCCTCATACTGGAACGCGACTTCCAGGGGAACATAATGGGTAACTCCATGAATGGTGCCTCTCAGTTGAAAACACTTCTGGAGATCGCGTTTATGGCGCAAAAAGTTGCCCATCACCTCATCTGTCAGGGGAGTATCAAGAAATAACCTGAGTTTATCTGAAAAACGTGCATAGGCCGCCGGATCAATGGAGGCTTCTGGATAAACCGTGTGGATCCAGCCCGTCTCATGTGCCACGACGGTAACCTCTTCATTCTCAAGAGCACGGCGCGCCTGGGCCGAGAGAGCCGTCCCGTTACACCACATCTTCTTGGTCACCAACCGCCGGTTATTGGTCAGAATACCATCATCCAAATCGACATAATTCTGGGAATGCAACGGTGTGGCCAGCAGAAAGATATCCTTTAAGGGGATCCCTGCCACAATGAACAAGGCGGCGGAATAGAGCGCCGCCAGCGAAACGCATTCCCCAGCACCAGTCGAATATCCGGCCTTGTGACAAAACGCATCCATCGCCTCAACCGTTTCCGTTTTCCAATAAGGAATCGCGTCCGTCGTGTATTTATTCAGGCCAAAATGGGTGCGGATATCGATATCGAAATAATACTTATCACCTTCATACCCGAACAAGGCATTGGAACGTCTGATCGTATCTTCTTCAAGAAAGGGACGAAAACGATCCATCTCGCGTTCTTTCGTGGACAGTCCCCAAGTATCCAGATCGAGATTAAAGGCATAGTGATCCATGATAAACTGCTTGAGCCGGGTAATTCGACGGTAGGGCTTCATTTTAGCCAGCCCGGAAAACCAGGGATCCTCACGCCACTTCCAGATACGTGGCGACATCAGGTTGGCCAACAACAAAGCATACATCAACTCTGGGAAGACAAAGATCTCCATATCGGAAAGCGTCACTGCCGAAGACTGCATTTCAAGATCACGTTCAAAACTCACTTCGAAACTCCTTCCCATTTGTTCGGCATCATGAAACACCCCTCTACGAGTGTCAACTAGACAGAATGCCGCCCTCTTTTCTGTTGTCATCTTATCCCACTAGGTTAATATATCTGCAAGATTGATGTATGCATAAAATCGGAAGGGGGGTTTATGATCACAAAAAATCAAATTACTCGATCTGCCATGGGCGCGGGCAAGTGGTTCCCCGGCTCGCAGGTGCCGCTGAAACAGTGCATCGCCGAATATCTTGAGAACGCCTTTATCCCGGACGTCAAAAACCCTATCCTCGCCGTCATTGCCCCCCACGCAGGATATGCCTATTCAGGCCCCACATCCGCTTACACCTATCGCACTATCAAGGAGAACTGTGCCCTCCATGGCGCCCCCGACACCGTCGTGGTTCTGGGATTCAGCCATCGCGAACAAATCCAAGGCATTTCCATCATGGACGGCGATGCCTTCTCCACCCCGCTGGGCGCAACTCCGCTCGACAAGGACAGCGCCAGCTTCCTCCTCAAAGCCGACGCTCGCATAAAATTTGATTACCGACCCCACATGGGCGAACACTCCCTCGAGAATCAGGTTCCCTTCATACAAATAGTACTCCCGTCAGCCTCTTTAGTTATGGCCATGATTGGCCCTCGTGACCTGGAACTGCTCAGTACTCTGGCCGCAGCCTTAAAGAAATTGGCCGGTAAGAAAAAGATTCTCGTCGTGGCCAGTTCTGATATGCTCCACGACCCGTCATACGAGAAGGTTCGCAAAACGGATCAAGCCACCCTGCGCAAAGTTGTGGGGATGGATATTCAGGGGATCATGCACGATTGGGACTATTCCCATCAGATATTCTGCGGCATCGGTCCCGTGGTCACGGCGATGAGTTATGCACAACAACAGGGATGCAGAAAAGCCACGTTATTGCGATATCGTAATAGCGGCGATGATTTCCCCGAAAGCCGGGGAGATTGGGTCGTCGGCTATGGCGCCATTGCCTTTACAGCGTAACCAGATCCCATGAATCACCCCTCAAACCATCTCAGAATCACCCTTGTCCAAGTTGACGCCGGACGTGACGTTCAAGCCAATCTGACTCGAACGAAACAACTTCTTTCGAAAGTCGGCTCTACCGACGTCATCGCCCTTCCTGAAGTCTTCGCTATTCGCGGCAGTGATGAGGACTATCGTTCTAATGCCACACCACTGACCGGTCCCTTGATGAATTTCCTCGCCTCCATTGCCCACCGGCATAATGCCTGGGTCCTGGCTGGTAGCCTCATGGAACATCATGCCTCAGGCATCTACAACACCAGCGTCCTGCTCAATCGGCGGGGGGAAATCGCTGCCTCCTATCGCAAAATCCATCTGTTTGAAGCCGAACTGGAATCCGGTCAAGTCGTCCGGGAAAGTGACCTCTGGCAACCAGGTACAGAACCGGTAATGACTGATCTCGAAGGCTGGAATTGCGGTATGGCGATCTGCTACGATCTCCGTTTCCCGGAACTTTTCCGCCATTACTCCTCAAACGGCGCACAACTCTTCTTCCTGCCATCAAACTTCACCCAGCGCACCGGCAAGGATCATTGGGAAATCCTGCTCCGGGCCCGGGCCATCGAAAATCAATGCTTTATCATTGCGCCCAATCAATGCGGCACCAACCCGCACAATGGCATCGCCAGCTATGGCAACAGTATGATCGTCGGACCCTGGGGAGATATCCTCACCCGCTTCGACGATCAGGAGCAGGCAGAAACCATCTCGCTCGATATCCATGCTCTCAACACAATCCGCAGAACAATTCCCGCGCTGACACACAGAAAATTATGAATCTTGAATCTCAAATCTCAGATCTCAAATCCGGCACCTTTCCACTCCTCATCTCCTGCGCCAGAGGCATTCCTCCTTATGCCAAAGCGGAGCTGATAGCGATGGGGTTCCCTATCGTCGAGGAACTGGAAGCCGGAGTTGAAACCACCGGCACATTCCTCGACGCCATGCGCCTGAACCTGTTCCTGCATACCGGTAACCGGGTTCTGCTCGAACTCAGCCGGTTTAAAGTCCGCCAACCTGACGATCTCTATCAGCATCTCCTGACGATTCCCTGGGAGGACCTCATTCCGGATGATGGCTACTTCACCGTCACCTCGTTTATCAATACGGCAGCCATCCGCGACGATCGTTTCGCCAATGTCAAAACCAAGGACGCTATTGTCGATCGCATCCGCGGCAAAACCGGACGTCGCCCCAATTCCGGCAATGATCGGAGCGGCACCGTGGTTTTCCTCTACTGGAATCAGGGTAACGCCAAGATCTATCTCGACACATCCGGCGAGTCTCTCTCTCGTCGCGGCTATCGGAAAATCCCCATGCTTGCCCCCATGCAGGAAACCCTTGCCGCCGCGATTGTCCGCGCCACCGGCTGGACCGGCGAAGGCAATTTCCTCAATCCCATGTGCGGCAGCGGGACTCTGGCCATCGAGGCCGCCCTCTTCGCCCAGAACCGGGCACCGGGTCTGCTCCGCAGTAATTTCGGCTTTATGCATATCAAGGGATTTGATGATGAGGCCTGGCAGAAAATCCGCACCGAAGCCCGCGCCCTGCCCAAGCAGAAATTCACCGGGAAAATCATAGCCTCGGATATCCGCGCCGATGCCATTGAGGCGGCACGTCAAAATGCCCGCACCGCCGGCGTGGAGCAGTTGATCGAATTCGAAATCTGTGATTTCGCCGATTCGCCCGTTCCTGAAGGCGGAGGTGTACTGGTGTTGAATCCCGAGTATGGCGAGAGAATGGGAGAGGAGGAACTGCTCAAACCCGTGTATCGCGGAATCGGCGATTTCTTCAAGAAACAGTGCCAGGGATATACCGGATTTGTCTTCACCGGAAACATGGCTTTAGGCAAGGGCATCGGCCTGCGCCATTCTCGCCGCATCCTGTTTTTCAACAGTAACATCGAGTGTCGCCTCCTTGGCTTCGCCCTCTATTCAGGCTCCAAAAAAGACAAGAAGGCCGACACCACCGAGCCGCAGGAACAACCCGTTGAAGCCTGACCCTGTTTCCGTTCAAATCAGTGACGTCACCACTGGCGGCCGTGGCGTTGCGCGTCTCGATGGCAAGGTCTGCTTCGTGCCCGGAGTGCTGGCCGGTGAGACCGTAACCATCGAGGTCATCAAGGACCGCGGCGGCTTTCTAGAAGCTCGCGCCACCGCCATCATTTCTCCATCGCCACACCGCATCACCCCTACCTGTCCCCTCGCCTTCAACATTTCACGTCTCACATCTCACCCCTCACCTCCCTCCTCCTCCTGCCCGGGTTGCTGCTATCAGCACGCCACCTATGAGGAAGAGATCCGGATTAAACAGCATCAACTCCGCTCCATACTTACCCGCCAGGCAGGCTGCACTGAAGATATCCTCCTGCCTCCGGCCCCCTCCCCCTCCTCTCTGGGCTACCGCAACAAGCTGTCGCTCCATGGCCAGATCGATGGCAGAGATCGGCGGATTGGCTATTTCATGGATGACAACTGCACTGTACTGGATCTATCGGCCTGTCCGCTGGCAGTCGCGCCCATTAATTCCCTGCTCAAGGAACTTCACGACGCCCCTTCCTTCCGGCGCACTCTGCGAAGCGACATGACCATCATCTTCCGCTGGACACAAAAAGATGGGGTCCAATGGTGGCGAAACAAGGCGGCGGAAAATGACATCTGGCTGGTTGAGTCCTCGGTTCTCGGCCCTCTTTCTGTACCACGGGACAGTTTCTATCAAGTGAATCCCGGTGTGGCGGATCTACTGGTGAATGCGGTGCTAAAGCTTATGAACACTGCCCGACCTCATACGGTCGTCGACCTCTACTGCGGTGTGGGCATCTTTGCGCTGGCCGCCGCCTCCCTGGGCATTCCTCGCATCATCGGCATGGACGTCGATGGCCCCGGACTCAAGGCTGCCGCCTTTAACGCCAAAAAATTGGGGCTGACTGGCATCGAATGGGTCACAGCATCCGCAGAGAAAGGCATGATCAAACTCCGACTGGACCAGCCGACACAAACCACTCTCATCGTGGACCCTCCCCGCACAGGCATGGGCCGCCCGATGGTGGGCGACATTCTCACCCAACGCCCGGCCCGGATTCTCTATATCTCCTGCGCCCCCGATACCATGGCCCGCGACGTCGCCTGGCTCAGAGAAGGCGGCTATCAGATCCACTCATCTCAGCTCTTCGACATGTTCCCCCGCACCGCCCACTTCGAATCGCTGACCGAACTGCGACTCACATCATAGGGATCAACTTCTGCGCCACCAACCATTGCAGGGATTGAGTCTGCCAGGCATCCCACATCGGCCCGTGGTAACCATTCAACCCGTGGTTGCCCGAGGGAAGTTCCAGGTACTTGGCCGCCACCTTATGCGCCTGCAATGCATCAAAATACATCTGACTATTGCTTGATGGAACCGCACTATCATCCTTGGCATGGGCTAGAAAAGCAGGCGGCGTCTGGTCCATTACCTGTTTTTCATTGGAGAACAACTCCACCATCTCGGGCTTCGGATCCTTCCCCAGCAGGCTGTTTTTCGAACCCCCATGCGTCAGTGGGCCCATTGTGATAACCGGATAAACCAGTATTGCGAAATCCGGACGGGAACTAAGCCTGTTAACAGGATCCGCCGCCTGAGCATCTCCATCATCAAAGTGCGTTGCAGCGGTAGAAGCCAGGTGTCCGCCTGCAGAAAACCCGATGATCCCTATTCGCCTGGGATCACAGTTCCATTCCCCGACTTTGGAACGAACGAGACGAATCGCGCGCTGAGCATCAAGGAGGGGAACAAAAGCGTGCCCACCTGGAAGCCTATACTCCAACACAACCCCTACGATTCCATGCTCGTTCAGCCACTTCGCAATGCCATGTCCTTCCGCCCCCGTCACTAATCCACCATAGCCTCCACCGGGACAAATCACCACCACCGCCCCATTGGCTTTGGCGGGACGGTGAATCGTTATGTAGGCATTATGATTTGTTGCGAAGGTACCGTCGCCCATCGGCGCTTGTCCCGCCCAAAGCGCGATCCGTTCAGGTTTGACCTCTCTATCCGCCGCCATCACCGCGGACGGGAGGGTAACCGATAATAAACCCAAGACGGCCGCCGAACGGACGCAATTCATACTCGTGGTTCCCGATATTTCTTTGTTCATGGCTTATTCCCCTGATATTTCTGGATTCAGAATTTTGGTTTTTTACGGTGTTCGGCAAGCAGAGTCTGCAACACCTGAAAACGTCTGGCATCGATGTCGCCCGAGGCCAGGGCGGCGCGAAAAGCACATTGGGGTTCACGGTCATGTTGGCAGTCGCGGAATCGGCAATGACCTTGCAATGCCCGCAATTCCAGGAAACCGTCTTCGATTTGTTCGCGCGATAAATGCGAAAGACCGAACGCTTGAAGCCCCGGACTGTCTATCAGCGCCCCCCCGTCGGGAAGGTCATACCAGCGGGCATGAGTGGTGGTATGCTTGCCGCTATTGAGCGCTTCCGACACAATCCCTGTTTTGGCACCGGCGTCAGGGACCAAGGCATTGATCAGGGTTGTCTTACCCATGCCGGATTGGCCAACCAGCAAGGAGACATGACCGGCTAAATGTCGGCGAAGCGCATCCACATCGCCTTCCAGTGCGCTCAACTCAAGCACGGGATGACCTAACTTCGCAAAGGGCGCCAGCAAATCACGTCCGCGCTGAAGATGGGTTTTCAGGTCGCATTTATTCAGCACGATCAATCCGATGATGTTCTGCGATTCAACCGCACAGAGGCAGCGTATAAGCAATTCATCACTGAATCCCGGCTCCGTAGCCGCCACGATCACCACCTGAGTGACATTGGCGGCAATCAACTTCTCTTTAAAGACGTCCGCCCGATAAAGGAGACTACGCCGTGGTCGCAGAACATTGATCACCCCTTGAGTATCACCGGAGGCTTCCACCTCAACTTCGTCACCGCAGGCATATATGCTTTTTTTGCCACGTGGCGAACACATCAGAAGATTGTGCCCCGGCGAGCGCCCTTCAATCTGGACTTCATACTGGCGGCCATAGGCCGCCACGATGCGCCCTTGAAGCGCGACAGTGTCTTGAGGAATCATGAGCTTAAATTGTAGACTGGCTTGCCATCCGATGCCAGATGAATAGAGTATCAGGGCAGAAATTTACCGCGCTTCAATTTCTCCGGCAGATAAGTCTCCAATACATAGTTCAATCCATGTTTGGCAAAGGCCTGCTGCTCAACGCGGACTCCCATCTTCAGCATCTGGTTGAGCGTATCCTGCCATTCTTTGTGATGCTTGATGAAGGGATCATTTTTCAGGGCATCTTTCGCCCGCTTGATATCCACCTCTTCCAGGGGATGGGTGGCATCCTGCAGGCCGAAATCAAGGATGTCCTGAGGCGTTACGCCCAAATAGTGCGCCTGGGGAACACAGAAAAACTTATTGATGTGAGCAGCCTGACCGGAACCGACCTTCAAAGTTCGGTAAATGTTGCAATACCCATAGGGGTCACCATCGGTAAACACCAGAACCGGCAGCTTCCGGTCGTCCGCAAGCCGCCGAATGAATCGCCGGCAGGCACGGGTGGGTACGCCACTCATGGAAATGAGCACACATTTTGCCGTCTCATAATAGCGATGATGCACCAAACGTTGAAAGAGTGACGAGGTTTCAATGACCAAAATAAATTTTGCATCGGACTCAAATTTCAGATGCTCTACCCGCGACGGAATACTCCAAGCACCCGTTCCCAGTTTGGCACAGTTAATCTTCACCACTTCGCCGGTGGCCGGGTTCTGATCAATAACGATCAACGGACCGGTCACGTCACCACCACGTTCCTCCGGAATGTAACCAATCTGCTCGCGATTGACCCCCAGCATGGCCTCCATGTCATCCAGCAGTGTGTCGCTCTCGGGCTGTTCCTCGAACCGGCATTCGCCCCAGCTCTTGCTGTTGTAGTAGATCTCACGTTTCCCCGCGATATCGTTTTTGTCGAGCAGGTCTTTCTTGGTGGTTGCCAGCAACCGCATGGTCTGGGCGAAGGCCTTGACGGTGTTATAACTGAGGGTTCGGGTGGCTGTTTTTCCCCGGATTTCAAAGTACCCGGTTTTCGGGTCATACTTGACGTTGGTCAAAGCCCGGATGGGAAACTTCATCGAGGGTTTTTTCATCTTCTTGATGATGTCATTGTAAACATCACGACCAACAGAAAGAATTTTATCCGCCACACCCTGTCGGGAAATCATTAAGGACGCCTCGCCCGTACCAGCCGTCTTCTTGGTTGTCTTCTTTGCCATAATTGCCTCGTCAGGTTTCTAAATGTGACCGTTCCAGCATGGTCTGCAGGGATTTCACCACACGGGCCTCATCCTTGTCCGGCAAATCGAGGATATCCTTTAATCCAAGGGCCAGATGGGGAATATATTTTACGATGTAGGAACGCTTCCGCTCCGCCTCATGCTCCCGATTACGCCGACTGAGATGCACCGACAAACGCCGTCCGCATTCCTGCATGCAAAACGTGATTTCACGGATAATCTCGGGGTAATGAGCGATGGCTTCCTTGCTCTCACTCGTAAAGGGCACCCAGACACTGGCAATATGAACCATGATCACGGCTGGCCCGATGGGGAGCGAGCCGCGGGGTTGGGCCAGTCCGTAATTTTTCCAATTCACGCCGGTGATGGCCTTGGTTATGGCACAAGCTCCGCCCATGTAGAGCAAGGGAACACGATTGGCAAACCTTAACAAGCGCACCGGGTCCTCCGCACTCAGACCCTCATTCTCGCCTGCTTTGGCAAAAGCCATCCCGACTTCTACCTGAAAGGGATTTCCACGGTAGACCGTGGGATCACGGGTGACGGCAGTTATAAATTCCGCCTGAATTTCCTTAGCCAGCCCGCCCTTGATCAACTCCTCGCCTATGGGCGACAGACAATCGGTTGGAGGGCGCATCAACTTGGTGTCATTCACCGCCTTGAACAGGGTTTCCACCTCACGATTTGCAATACGACGCGGATTGGCTTTGGGGTCTAACCCGGCGCGCGTACAGATATCCAGCGCCGTCGCACTGCTCACCCGCGAGAAATCTTCAGTCAACGATCCCCGCAAAGTGCGGGATTCAGTGTCACGCAACATCTGCATCAGCATGCCCAGTTCAACCCCATGGGGATGCGGCTTGATCTCAACCGGAGGGATCGGCAATTTATCAGCCAACCGCATCCATGAAATCCACTGGCCTTCCACTAACGGCGTAGCAACATTGTCACCGGATTCAATTTCTTTGTTCAGAAGATTTATGCGGTAGTGAAGCTGAAGATGAGGATTTGAAATCAGGCATTGCCGCAGGAATTCATCCACCGAGAGTTTGCCCCGGATATATTGCGCCTCCATCTCAATCATCACTGATGTGCCATGAGCATGCGCCTCCGAAGCAACAGGAGTACCATCAGCGCCAACACGCGGGAAGGAGGGCGTCCACTCCATCTCCACATCCTTGAGAATGGTGGGCATGTTCTTCCGGGTATCGATCTGCACCTCGATATGATGAGCCTGCTTGGAACGTGGAAGTTTGGACAAGATCCGGGTCGCCGTTCCGGTTGTCAACTGACCGTACATTCCCGCCGCACTGATCCCGATTCCCTGCTGCCCACGGGACATTCGTAACCGGTGGAATTTGGATCCATACAACAGTTTCGCAAAAATCCGGGGGACCTGTTGCCGCATAACACCCGGTCCATTATCGGTGACCTCCATCCTGAAGCGTTTTTCCCCGGACTGGGTGATCTCCACACTGATTTCCGGCAGGATGCCACCTTCCTCGCAGGCATCCAATGAGTTATCAACCGCTTCCTTTACGGCCGTTAACAAGGCTTTGCGTGGACTGTCAAAGCCCAGAAGATGCCGGTTCTTCAGGAAAAATTCAGACACCGAAATTTCGCGCTGCTGACGCGACATGGTTTCAGCGGTGGCTGTGGTAGCAGGGGTTCGTGCCATGGGGTTCTCCTCCAAAATACGATCAGATCATGTTCGTCCAAGTTCACGACTACGCATGGCGGCGGCGTGAATCGTGTTACCAAGAATTTCGGATATCACAGGGGTTTCTAATATCTCACGTCCCGCCGCCGTGGTCCCTTTGGCAGAGGTCACGGCCGTGGCGAGATCCGCAGGGCTCATGCCTTTCTGCAACAATAACTGCGCTGTTCCCGCCATGGTTTGCGCCGCCAAAATCAAAGCCTGCTCCCGCGGCAGTCCCTCCTTGACCGCGCCATCCACCAATTGCCCAAGCAAATAGGCAAAGAACGCGGGACCAGATCCACTCAGCGCCGTGACGGCATCAAAAAGCGATTCAGGGACTTCCAGCGCCCTTCCGCAACACCCCAAAAGGTTCGCCACCAAGACACCATCTTCAGCGGAAGCACGGCTCCCCCGGGTATACACATTCATCCCAGCCCCGACCAGACAGGCAATATTCGGCATGACGCGCACCACCCGACCGACCGTTAACAGAGACTCCAAAAAACCGATGGATTTACCGGCGGCGATGGAGACCATCAAATGCCCCGGAGTGACCAGCGACGCCACATCACTTAAAACCTGACCCAGCTGTTGAGGTTTCACCGCCAGGATACATACCGGCACCTGGGCTACCACCTCGGCATTCGAAAGCGTGGTCCTGATCCCATACTCGCGATTCAGCACTGTCAGCCGCTCCCCGCTGATGTCCGACACGATGATTTCGCCGGGGTTGGCAAACCGATTCGCAATTAATCCGGAAATCATGGCTTCCGCCATTTTCCCCGCTCCGATAAATCCAATTTTATACATGCGTTAACTCCGCCTGCACCAGATTGTCAGTGCCTTGTTCGATCAAAGTGATGCCATCCTTTATACA
>Ga0118677_10014059_pt1 | contig 11389 bp, 7 predicted proteins | sample AliMusrvi5mmetaG_FD_86154 | JGI IMG/M metagenome (GOLD analysis project Ga0118677, IMG submission 86154) | reverse complement strand
CAATACGCTCATCAGCCGCATCACCGGTGTGCATCTGCACGACTACGGCTGCACACTCAAGGCCTACCGCCGCGAGATCGTGAACCACATCGACCTGTACGGCGAACTCCATCGCTTCATACCCGCGCTGGCGAGCTGGGTCGGCGGCCAGATCGCCGAAGTCCCGGTCACCCATCACCCGCGCCGCTTCGGCAAGTCGAAGTACGGCATCTCGCGCACGCTCCGCGTGGTTCTCGACCTGGTCACCGTGAAGTTCATGTTGCGCTATGCCACGCGCCCGATTCACGTGTTCGGCAAGTGGGGCATGCTCTCCGGCCTGACCGGCGTGTCGATGCTGCTGTTCATCCTGGCGGCCCACCTTTCCTACCGATGGTTCGGCACGGAATTCGCCTCCGGCCTGATCAAGCGCCCCTTCTGGGTGATCTCGCCGTTTATGTTGATCTTCTTCGGCCTGCAGTTCGTCAGCATGGGCCTGCTCGCTGAACTCCAGATTCGGACCTACCACGAGTCGCAACAAAAACCGATCTACGTCATCCGCGAATCCCGCGAATCCAGGCCGCCCGCCGGGACCTGATGCCATGTTCAGTGACGATCCGCTCATTCGGGATGCCTCGCCGACGGCGATTGCCTTCGTGGTTGGCGCCTACCTGTTGCTGCTCACCGCAGGCATTGTGGTCGCCCTGATCCTGGCGTTCAAGCTGTCCCACCGCGATGCGCCCTGGGCCGATCGATCCCGCGAACTGATTGGCCGCTCACTCTCTTGGCTGGACGGCGGGCGGATTGCCGTGGCGGTGCTAAGTCTTGTGGTCCTCTCGATCCTCCTTGTCTTGGCTTTGCGCGGACGCTCGGAGGGAACGCTGCTGGTTCTGCAAAGCCTGACCCTCGACCTGGCGGGGCTGGCCTGCGTGGGCCTGGTTTTGCGCCGCAGCGGATTGTCGTGGCGGGCGGTCTTCGGTATGCGATGGCGCGGGCCGTCACGATCGCCGAATCCGAACGCAGACGAAGCATTGACCGTCACTGCATCCGAGGTCCCACCCCCCTTTGGCTCCGCCATCGGTCGTGGCGCCCTCGCCTATGCGGCGCTGATCCCTTTCATCGTGTTCGCCAGCCTTGTCTCGGAAGGCATCCTCACGGCCCAAGGGTACCCGCCTTCCATCCAGGATATCGCGCGCGAACTCACGGCCGCGCATCCGCCGTGGCTCCAGGCCTATCTGTTGATCCTGGCGGTGGGACTGGCGCCCTTGTTCGAGGAAACTGTCTTCCGAGGCGTTCTGCTGCCGCTCTTTGCGCGCCGTTTTGGCCTGGGGGTCAGCGTACTCCTCACCTCGGCCATCTTCGCGGGTATCCACGCGAACCTGTATGCCACCGCCCCTCTCTTTGTGGTTGCCGTCGGCTGCTCGCTCGCGTATGTCTATACGGGTTCGCTGTGGGTTCCGGTGACCATGCACGCGCTGTTTAACGGAATCAACCTGCTCTTTCTGCTTGTCTTGAAAGGCACTTGGAATCAGTGAACAGTAAACGGTCAACAGTGAACAGTGTCTCTTGTCACTGTTCACTGTTAACCGGCCCGCTATGAAAACTCCACTCCGCACGGTAGACTGGCAACCCGACCAACCCACCCGCCGCACGCCGGGAGAAGTGGTGATGATCGATCAGACACGTCTCCCAAACGAACTCGTCTGGCTCCGCACGCGCGACGTGGGCGAGATCTGGACGGCGATCAAGACCCTGCAAGTCCGGGGCGCGCCCGCCATCGGCGTGGCCGCCGCCATGGGCGTTGTCGTGGCCGTCCAGAACCGGAAGGGCGCCACGGCCGACCTCGTTCGCGCCGCCGACGAGGCCGCCACCTATCTGGCCACCTCGCGCCCCACGGCCGTAAACCTGTTCTGGGCGCTGGACCGCATGCGCCGCGCGGCCGCCGCCGCGGCCGGCCTGGCCCCGGACGCCTTCAAGGAACGCCTGACCGAAGAAGCCGTGCTGATTCGTGATGAGGATGCCGCCATGTGCCGTGCCATCGGCCGGCACGGTGCCGATCTGCTCGCCGATGGCGCCACAGTGTTGACGCACTGCAACGCCGGCAGTCTCGCCACTTCCGAATATGGCACCGCGCTCGCTCCCATCTACGTGGCCGCCGAACAGGGCAAACGCGTCCAGGTTTATGCCGACGAAACGCGCCCGCTGCTGCAAGGCGCCCGGCTCACCGCGTGGGAACTGATGCGGGCCGGAATTGACGTGACCCTCATCTGCGACAACATGGCCGCGCATGTCATGAAGACCCGCGGGATCGACGCGGTACTGGTGGGTGCGGACCGCATTGCGGCCAACGGGGACACCGCCAACAAGGTGGGGACCTACGGCGTCGCCCTGCTGGCCCGCGCACACGGCATTCCCTTCTATGTGCTGGCGCCGACCTCGACTTTCGATCTCACGCTGGCCTCCGGCGACCTGATTCCCATCGAGGAGCGCGCCGCGGAGGAAATCACGCAGGGCTTTGGCCGGCGGACCGCACCCGAAGGCGTGAAGACCTTTTCCCCGGCATTCGATGTGACCCCGGCCGACCTGATTTCGGCCATTATCTGCGAGAAAGGCATCCTGCGCCCACCGTTCACGGAAACACTGCGCGCGGCGCTCGGCTGATGCAAGGCGGGGAAATGCAGCCGCGTCAGTCGCGGATCACGCGCGCCAGCAGGGCGGCCTCGGCGCTCGCCAGGATCTCGTCGTCGGTGCAAGGCCGCGGCAGCACAGGCACCCGGCGTGCCCTCCAAGCCTGCCCCGCGGCCGGTTCGTCGTCCGGCCCCGTCACGACCAGGATCGGCACACTTCGCAGCGGCGCATTGTCCGCCAGCCGTTGCGCCGCCTCGTCATCCGCAGCAGTCCTCAGGGTCATGTCCACGACCATCAAATCCGGACGTTCTCGCTTAGCGAATTCAAAAGCGTCCGCCAAGCGCTCGCAGGCGGCCACCCGATAACCGTTTGCGGCGGCCAGGCGCAACAGCCCCTCCCGCCCTGCTTCGCTATTCCCGACCACCAGCAACAGGCCTGGTGCCACGACCGGCAGGCTCAAACTGACCATGGTGCCGCTCGTGCGGCCCGGCGGCGGACTGGCGATCTCGAGCCGGCCCTCGTGCAGTTCGGTAATCTGACGCGCCAGGTACAGGCCCAGCCCCGTGCCGCTCACCTGTTCGCCGGTGCGGTAGAACTTCGTCGTGACCTTGCCGAGGTGATGGGGCGCGATACCGATGCCGTCGTCGATAACGCGCAGGACCAAACAGTCGGGCTGGCCGGCGACCCGTTCGAGGATGACTTCGACCGTGCCGCCCGACGGCGTGAATTTCACGGCATTGCCGATGACGTTCACGTAGACACGTTCCATTTTCACCGGGTCGCACTCCACGAATCCCAGACCGTCGGGTACCGTGAGCCGCACCGTCGTGTGGCGCGCTTCAGCGTGAGCGTCCAACGCCGAGGCGCTCCGCCGCACCAGCCCCGCCAATGGCATGCGCACACGGCACAGGGTCGTGATGCCGGCCTCGATCCGGCTCAAGTCGAGGATATCCTCCACGGTACGTTGCATCCGCGTGCATTCTTGTTCGAGAATCGCAATCCGCTGTTGCGCCTCCTCGGGCAGAGTGCCCGCAACCCCCAGCAGCAGATTTCGGGCGCCGAAACGCATCGAGGCAAGCGGAGTCTTCAACTCGTGGGACACATTCGCGACAAACTCGGATTTGGCCTGGTCGTGTGACTCCAAGCGCGCTACGGCCTGCGAGAGTTCGGAGGTGCGCTCCGCCACGCGCGCCTCCAGTTCCTCCTTGGCTCGCTGCAACAATTCTTCCGCCCGCTTGCGCTCCGTGATGTCCCGCGAGATGCCGAAGGTTCCGACGATCCGACCCATGGCGTCGCGCAGCGGCCACTTCGAAGTCGAGACCCACGTGATGCGGCCGTCGGGCCAGGTTTCCTTTTCCTCCCGGCTGACAAGCGGCTCGCCGGTGCGGATGATCTCCTGCTCGTCGGCGTAGGCCTGGCGGGCGTGCTCCTCGGAAAAGACGTCAAAATCCGTCTTGCCTACGGCCTCGACGGGGTCGTTCAGTCCAAAACGCCGGGCCTGCTCTTTGCTGATGTAGATGAAGCAACTTCGGAGGTCCTTGAAATAGACATGATCGGATGTGTGCTCAAGGAGGTTCTCCATGAGCACTTGCGGCATGGTGACGTTCTCGGGCCGTCCGCGGGTATCCTCTTTGTCGCCGTCTTTTTTCATCTGACCTCGGCCAGCATGGTCCCGGCTGAGGATCTTTTAGCACACCTGGCGGTGTTACAAAAGCCAGATTTGGCGACAAGTTTACGGACCGGCGCGCGGGCCGGTACCGGGCCGGTCGCGGACGTCGAAGCCATTGACCGTGCGGAGTTTGGTCAGGGTGCGGCCGATGTCCCGCAATTCGCGCAGGTCGCCGCTGATGCTGAGCTCCTCAATCGGCATGCCGCGTAGCACGTTGAAATCGGCGACGTCGGTACCCTGGCAATTCAGAACGCGCAACGGCATGCCGCGCAACGGTGAAAGGTCCTTCACCCGCGTGTTCTCGATGTTGAGCGAGGTCAACGCCTTGCCCGTGAGGAAGCCGAGGCTGGTCACACCGGTCCCGGATAGATTGAGGCGGTCGACTTTGACCTGCGCCAGCAGCGCCAGTTCGCGCGGCGCGAGTTTGGTGTTGGCGAGGCTCAGTTCGCCGATCGTGCACCCCGACAGGCCCAGCAAGTCCTTCACCTGCGAACCGGCCAGATCGAGCAGGTCCAGCGTCTTGCCCTTCAGGGCCGCTACGTCCTGAATGGGCGCGCCGCGCAGGAGCAGCGTCTTGAGCGGCATCGCCGCGCAGAAGGACAGGTCGCGCACTCTGGTATCGGAGAGGTCCAGATACGTGAGGTTCATGCCCCGCAGCGTCTGAAAGTCGAAAATCTGGGTCTGCCCCAGGACCACGGATTCCAAGGGCATGCCTTTGATCGCGAAAAGATCGCGCACCAGCGTGCCGCCTGCGTTCAACTCGCGCAGCGGCATTCCCACCAGCAGGCTCAGGCTGGCCACTTTTGTTTTCGCAATGTTCAGCGACTCCAGCCGCATGGCGGGCAACGCATTGAGGTCGCGCACCTCCGTGCCGCTGACATCAAGCGCCACCAACGGCATGCCTTCGAGCGGCATCAGGCTCACGATTGGACTGCCAGGCACGGCCAGCCGTTTCAACTTATTGAGCCCTCGCACACACCCCAGGTCCTTCACGACATAACCTTCAAGTTTCAAATCCGTGAGCCCGGAACCCGCGAGCCCCTTAAGATCGAGCGCCACCTTGCTACCCTCGCTCCGGGCCCGGACGGAAAGTCGCCGCAGCCCCTTGACAGAACCCAACGGGGACAGGTCGCGGATGCCGTCGGCCACGATTTCCAGGCCCCCGTTCTCGACCCCATCCGCCACACTCCAGGACAAAGCCGCGGGATCGAGCCCGGGATTGCGCCCGATCACGGCCTGACTGACCGCGGCGACGTCGACCGGTTCCGCCGGTGCTGCCTCGGCAACGACTGGCGGCGCCCCGACCGCCGGTGCGTCGGCCACGACGAGTTTGCCTTCGACGGCCTTTTCGCATACCTGCTGCAGCGCCAGGATCACGGGACTCGCCTTGACGGCGAAATCAGACTTTCCGAAAGTCGCGAGATACTTGTCGAGCTCGGCCAGCACCTGCGCGGCTCGCTCGGCATCCGGCCGACAATCATTGATCACCGCCAGCCACGCTGTTTCGTCGTACGGTCCAACGCCTGTGCCGATAAGCTTGATGACCCGCGCCAATCCCGCCTCCGCCCCGCCGCCCTTGATTTCGCCCAGTTTTTCAATCAGCAACGGCGACAGCAGCGGTCCCGCCTTGCCGAAACACGCCTCGGCCTCGCCAACCGAACCGGCGTTTTCCGACACCACGCCCTTGGCGATCGCGATATCCGGGGAATCGATTGGCCCCAGCCGCGCCAGGCGCTCGGGGCCGGACAGTTCATCGTAGCCGAACAGCACTTCAGCCTGGCCGTCGAGCGTCTGCCCTCGCACCTTCTTGCCCGCCGCGCCCACGATCCTCACCGCGATCTCGCTCCGGCCCAGGCCGACACGAACAACGGAACCGGTCTGCTGCAAAAACGAACGAACCACGCGGTCGTCCAAGGAGCCAAGGCCCTGCGTGATGCCCGCCAGACTTTCGACATCTTCCTTGTGAGCCGCGAATTGCCCCTCGGTCTGGACCTGCGCCACGGCCTGCTGCGCTGCGGCGAACTTGCCCTCCACCAACGACCCGGCCAACCCCTTGATCCACGCCCTCCAGTTCTCCTCCTCAACAACGTGGGCACCCTCATATTCGGCAGACTTCCGCTCCAGAACCCGGACCAGTTCCAGGCGGTTCGACTGCGTCCCTTCCGCCCACCGGCCGGAATAGGACTGCAGCAGACGGATGGCATCCAGGTGCCGGCCCTTGGCCGCCAGGCCGTCGGCTTCAGCCTTAAGCTTCGTCCAGGCCCCGGCCATGGCCTGTGCGCGACGTTCGCGGAGAACCTTAAGCTGATCACGGGCAGTCCCGGCTTCGGGCGTGCCGGGAAATTCGGTCAACACGTGCCGGAACCGAATCATGCTTGTCTCGTAGCGGTCGGGATTCTCCCTCGTCCAGCGCTCGACGTCGGCCAACGCCGTGGCCGCGTCCCGGGCGCCGGACGGCCCGGTATCGAACGATTCGGTCCCGCTATTCGCAACATCGTTTCTGCTGCCGTCGTTCATGGGCAGGAGTGGACGCCACCCGGCCGATTTCGGCAGCAGGTAAAACGCCGCCGCCGCAATGCCGGCAATGACCAGTAGCACCACAAGCCAGCCGCCCCAGTTTCGCCGCGCAGGCGTCTCGCCCTGATCGAGGGTACCGCGAAGAAGCTTGACCCGGTTGCGCTTTATCGTGCTGCTGCCTTCGGGCGGCGCCTTGCCCGCCGGCATCTTGCCGTGCTGCACGCGCCGGATATCGGCGATTGTCGTAGTCCAGTCCTGAAGCCGCAGCTCACGATCCTTCACCAGCATCCGTTCCAGAAGGCTCGCAACCGGCGCCGGCAACGTCGGCACCAGCTCCTGGGCGTCGGGAACCTGGCCCGTAAGCTGGCAGTCCATGGCGTCCTTATCGCTGACGTCCTGGAACAGGCGGCGGCCGGTCAGCATCTGGTAGAGCGAGGCGCCGAGGGAGTAAATGTCGGTGCGGCAGTCCAACGGCGCATCGCCCCGGACCTGCTCGGGCGACATGTAACTGGGAGTCCCAAGGACTTCCGTTTGTTGCTCGCTGAGGCGCTCCCGCGTCACCGACAACCCCAGATCCGAAACCTTGATGGTCCCGTCCTGGTCGACCATGACGTTCTCGGGCTTGATATCGCAATGAATCATCCCGGCCGACTGCCAGGCGTAATCGAGAGCCGATGCCACGTACTCGGCCACCAACAGCGCGTCCTTCCAGGGAAGCGTTTGCTTGCGCCGGATCCACTGCCCGACGTTGTAGCCGTCCACGTACTCCATGACGAAGTAGTAGGAACCGCCCTCCTCGCTGGCGTCGTAGACCTGCACAATCCCGGGGTGCTTGAGGCGCGCGGCCGTCCGCGCCTCATTCATGATGCGCTTGACCTCCTCGGGATCGTGGCTGAGGGATTCACGAAGCACTTTGATGGCGACAATACGGTCGAGCGACAACTGGCGGGCCTTCCAGACCACGCCCATGCCGCCCTGCCCCACTTGCTGGAGCAGTTCGAAACCGGTAAGTTTTTTGTCGCTCATTGCCAGCGGACGACGGCTTCCCGCGAAATCACCCGTCTACTTCAGCAAGACGCCGATGATCACGCCGAGCGCGATGAAGGCCAGATACACGAGCGATGCGGTCCCATGAATGGCGGTGAAGATCAAGCTTACCTCCACCCGCTGCGTACTGAAGATCAGTACAATCACCGACAAGGCAATCAGGATTAACGCAAAAATCACGTTCCGACTCATCGTTTCGACTCCTTCTTGTTCCCAGTGGTCGCCAAAACAGCCGCCACAATCCGCACAATCTCGTCCGGTTCCAGCATTCGTCCGTTGCCTTCATAGCCGCAGGCCAGGTCGCCCTGCGCGGGCCCCGCCAACGTCGCGCCCCGGTTCTTAAGCAGCGCCACATTGGCCTGCGTCGCCGCGTGTTCCCACATTTTGACATTCATCGCCGGCGCAATCACCAGCGGCGCGCGCGTCGCCAGCGCCGTGCATGTCAGCAAATCATCGGCCAACCCATGGGCCAGTTTGGCCAGCACATTAGCCGTGCAGGGCGCGATCACGAGCACGTCGGCCCGGTCGGCATAGGCGATGTGCTCCGGATGCCAGCCGTCTTTCTCATCGAACAGCCCCGTGCCCACCGCGTTCCGCGACAGGGTCTGAAACGTCAGCGGGGTGACGAACTCGGCCGCTGCTGCGGTCATGACAACCGAAACGGCCCAGTCCCGTCGCCTCATCTGGCGCACGAGTTCGGCCGCCTTGTACGCGGCGATCGATCCCGTGACCCCCAACACGATGTGAGGTGTTTCTGCTGACATACCAACCCCTTGCGGCCTCGCGGCCAATTCGCATGGCATCATAGGCGAACGCCTCGTCGCCTGTCTATGAGTTTTGGCGATTCTCGGATGTTGACAGGCTGCAAGTTTTGGGGTGGTATCGGGCATATGTTCAAGACGGGGATGTTGGCTGCGGTCGTGATGATTACCCTGGCTTGCGTCTGCGTGTCGGCCGAGGTGCCCGTGACGCCTGCGGTCGCCGGGACCGGTCAGATGACCGCTGCCGCCACCCCCGCACCCACCGGCATGCCGGCTTGCGCCGCTGCCGCCGGCACCAACCTCACCTACCTGCCCGGCGCACACTGGCCTGTAGGCGAACGCCTCGTATACCGTGTTTACTGGGGCATCATCCCGGTCGGTATCGCCGTCGCCAGCACCGCATGGACTAACGAAAACGGCCGCTGTCTGTTGAGCATTCACTTCCGGACCAAGTCAAATCGCGTCCTGGAAAAACTCTACCCCGTGGACGACTCGATCGAAAGCATCGTCGATCCCGCCACGTTCCTGCCGGTCCGCTTCGAAAAGATCCTGAGCGAAGGCTCGCACCGCTACAACGAAGTGACCGTGTTTGATCGCACCAACAACGTCGCGCACTGGACCTCCCGCCAATCCGGCCGCACCAAAACCTTTACCATCCGGCCGGACACGCGCGATATCCCGTCATTCATGTACTACATGCGCTCCCACACCTTCCAACCGGGCGCCCGCGAGCACTACGAGGTCATGGCCGATGAGAAAACGTATGACCTGTGGATCAATGTCAATAAATGGGAACGGATGTCAGTGCCGATCTATGGTGACGTGGACTGTTTCAAGGCCGAGCCTGAAGCCGCCTTCAACGGCTTGTTCGTCCGCGACAAGGGCCAGATCTGGATGTGGGCCTCACGGGACAAACGGTGCATTGCCACGCGGCTTGTCGTGCAAATTCCCATTGCCACGGCCAAGGTTATTTTGGAAGAAGTCCAGGGCCCCGGCGACGATGTGTGGATCCGCACGGGGCGCGAGTACCGCGCCAAGAATGGCCCCGGGCCAGAGGCTGCACTCGGGTTCTGAGACGCCCGGGAGTCATTCCGACCCTGCTTCACGGCAGTTCCACGCTGACCCGGTAAAGGCATCTCTCCGTTGGCGAATTCGTATGGACAAGCGATTGCGCTCCACCTGTGCCTGAAGCACGGGTCTGCCCGGGCACGCTGAGCCAGACCCTTGCCGCGAGGTCCGTGCAATAGCCCAACGTGTAAACGCGGGCCGTCGACGAGTTGAAGTATACACGCACGTTCGGGCGATTGTAGACCGCCGTGATGCGGAAGTAGTCGTTCGAATTCGCGCCGTCGGTATCTGCAACCATCTCCTGCCAGTCGTCGACCGGGTCGCCGTCGGTGTTCCGGTTCGTCGGGCTTGTCCCATAGATCTGCACTTCGTCTGCGTCGGTCAAGCCGTCGCCATCGGTGTCATAGACCCAGGGATTGTACTCGTAGGCGCCGATGTCAAACACCTGAGTCCCGTCAAAGTTGCCGTCCAGGGGGCGGACATAGCCGTCCAGATCGTTTGCCACTCCCTGGCCCAGCAGGTTGGCGCCTGCGTCGATGCAGGGCGAGCCGTACTGCAGCCGGTAGTTACCCGCAGCCGCATTGAAGAACAGAGGGACGGCGGTGATGTTGCTTGTCCCGCCCGGATTAGGCGTCGTGCAGCAGTTCGCATACGTCGCGTCGCTGCTCCAATAGTGGTGATTGGGACCCGCGGTCGTGGCGGTGTTCCCGTAGACGACGCAGTTCACCACCGTTCCGCCATCCGCGGCATAGATCCCGCCGCCATAGTCGGTCGTATTCCCGCTGATGGTGCAGTTGCGCACGATCACCCCGGCCCGGATGTACAGCCCGCCGCCATTGCCATCGCCGTTGGTCGCCACATTGCCGTCTACCACGCAGTTCTCGGCGATGCCGCCGTTGCCGCCGAAGTAGATACCGCCGCCGTATCGCGCGCCCCTGCAGGCCGTCACGCGGCTGTTTCGAAGCACGCCGCCTGCGGCGTTGAAGCAGACCCCGCCGCCCGTTAGCGACGCGAAGCCGTTGGACGCCGTCACTCCGTCGATCACCGCATTCGTATCCGAAATCTCGAAGCACCGGACGACTCCCTCCCCGCTCACGACGGTACCCTGCGAGCCGTTCACGCCGCGCACCGTAATCCCCTTGCTCACCACCACCGCGCTGCTGAGCCGGTACGTTCCATTGCTTACCCATACCTCGTCGCCCGGGAAGGCGGCGTCAACGGCTGTCTGGATGCCCGTGGCGGCGCCGGCCCAGTCGGCGTATGGCCATACGTTCCCGCCGCCGGGCGCGACGAAATGCACGGGCGTGTTCTCGTACGCGCCGATGTCCACCACGCCGCTCAGAATGCGCGGCATGCCGTCCGGATCCGCGGCGCCCGCCATCCAGGACTGGTTCGTGCCCGCGTTCAGGCACGCAGAGCCGGCCTTGAGCCGGTAGTTGGCCGCGGCGGCCGACGCGAATAGGGGGTCCGCTGCGCTGTTGCCTGCTCCGCCCGGAGCAGGCGTCGTGCAGGAATACGAGTATGAGGCGTCGCTCGTGTAGAAGTAATGATTCGAGCCCTGACCGCCGGCCGTATTGTTGTGGACAATCGAATTGACCACCGTGCCGCCGTCGTACGCGTAAACCCCGCCGCCGTAGGTTGCCCGGTTCGCGGTGATCGTGCAGTTGCGCAGGGTGGCCCCGGTCCGGATATAAACGGCGCCGCCGTTCCCGTTGCCGATGAT
>Ga0118677_10014058_pt1 | contig 11390 bp, 11 predicted proteins | sample AliMusrvi5mmetaG_FD_86154 | JGI IMG/M metagenome (GOLD analysis project Ga0118677, IMG submission 86154) | reverse complement strand
ACTGCCGATTGCCAACTCTCTTGATTTCGACTGCCAACTGCCCACTTTCTTGTTTTCGTCAGCTGACTGCGAATTGCCAACTATCTTTCTTCAATTGCCGACTGCCAATTGCAAACTGCCAACTCTTTTTCTTCAATGATCTTCCCCCTTCTCCTCCGACTCTGGTCCCATATATCAAAAAGGCGAAGAACCCAAGTATTTCTTCTCCTCATCTTAATGTTCGCAGCCTCATTCGCCGAAATCCTCAGCATAGGAGCTGTCCTCCCATTCCTCGCCGTCCTGACAAACCCTGAAAAAATCATAAACCACCCCACAACCCAATCCATAATACACACATTCGGCTACACCACAATCCCCTCAACCCTAAGCACCAACCAACCCTCTTCGCTCAGCACTAGTGAAACACTCAGCACTGAGAAAATCAGCACTCATCCCTCAGCACTCCAAAATCTGCCAACTGCCAACTGCCTACTGCCAACTGATTTTCTCTTTATTCTAACCTTCGCCTTCGCTCTCGCAGCCTTAATAAGCGGCGCCATGCGTCTCCTCCTCCTCTGGGCCAGCACACGCATCTCCTTTGCAACAGGCGCAGACCTGAGTATCAGCATCTACCGCCGAACCCTCTACCAGCCATACTCAGTTCATGCAGCCCGCAACAGCAGCGAAGTCATCAGCGGTATCTCAGGCAAAGCCAACAGCGTCATTGGGTCGATCATAATGCCTTCATTGACACTCATCAGTTCAGCAATCATGCTTGTTGTAATCCTCCTAGCCCTTATATCTATCGACCCTGTCATTGCATTTAGCGCTTTTGGTGGATTTGGCCTTATATACACCATCATTATAAAGCTTACCAAAGGCCGGATGTTGATCAATAGTCAAAGCATTGCCCACGAATCAACACAGCTAATCAAATCACTACAGGAAGGTTTGGGAGGTATACGCGACGTCCTGATCGACGGCTGCCAGGCAGTCTATTGCCAAATCTACCGCAATGCCGATCTCCCTTTACGCAAAGCACAGGGGAATAGCACTTTTATCAGTCAAAGTCCCCGTTATGGCATCGAAGCACTCGGCATGATGCTCATCGCCATGTTGGCTTATGCACTTGCCCGCCAGCCCGACGGAATATCCAAAGCCATCCCAGTCCTTGGCGCCTTAGCCCTGGGCGCACAGCGCTTACTGCCCGTACTTCAGGGAGGCTATTCTTCATGGTCCAACATTCAAAGCGGACAAGTCTCTCTAAAAGATACCCTCGAACTGCTCGACCAGCCGCTCCCCGAATATGTTGATCAGCCACCCGCAAAACCCATCCCGTTTCAGCAGCAGATAACCCTTCAACAACTCTCATTTCGCTATACCCCTCAAACACCCTGGATACTGAAGAACCTCGACCTTTCAATTCCAAAAGGCAGTCGTATTGGCTTCATAGGCCTCACTGGCAGCGGTAAAAGCACCCTCCTCGATATCGTCATGGGATTGCTCCAGCCCAACGAGGGAACCCTTGAAATCGACAATCAAATAATCACAACACACAACACCCGCAACTGGCAGGCACATATAGCCCACGTACCCCAGGCCATCTTCCTCGCCGACAGCACCATACAGGAAAACATAGCCTTCGGAGTCCCGATAAATAAGATTGACAAAGCCTTAGTAAAACAAGCCGCCCAGCAAGCCCAAATCGCCGATATCATCGAAACTTGGCCCAAAAAATACCAAACTCTCGTAGGCGAACGCGGCATCCGCCTCTCCGGAGGCCAACGCCAAAGAATAGGCATAGCCCGGGCACTGTATAAAAGAGCTGATGTTATCATTTTCGACGAAGCCACCAGCGCCCTCGACAACAAAACTGAACAAGCAGTAATGCAAGCCATAGAAGCTCTAGGCCAAGACCTCACTCTCCTGATCATAGCCCATCGCCTCACAACTCTACAAAACTGTGATCAGATAGTAGAACTTGCTGACGGCGGCATAAAGCGCATCGGAACTTATCAAGAAATAGTAGGGGAGGACAACTTGTTAAACAGTCCTATTCAGCTTAGCGCTAAGAAGACTGCCAACCTCTGACTGCCAATTGCCAACTCTCTTGCTTTCCTTTTCCAACTTTTTTCATTCTTTCATAACTCAGCCCTTTCACCTCAGCACTCAGCACTATCTTTCTCATCACTTTGAAGACTGCCAACTGATATTTTCTTCACATGTTAACCAACTCTTCCATCCTGATAACCGGAGGTACAGGCTCCTTCGGTCATACCTTTGTTCCTATGACCCTCTCTAAATACAACCCCCATCGCCTCGTCATCTATTCCCGTGATGAAATGAAGCAATGGGAAATGGCCAAACACTACGGTAACGACCCAAGAGTTCGTTTCTTCATAGGCGATGTGCGCGACAAAGATCGCCTTGCCCGCGCACTAACTGGGATTGACTACGTTGTACACGCAGCAGCAACTAAAATCGTACCAACTGCCGAATATAACCCCTTTGAATGCGTCAAAACCAATGTTCTCGGAGCAATGAATCTTATTGATGCTTGTATTGACCATGGCGTTAAGCGTGTTGTTGCCCTTTCAACAGACAAGGCAAGTAGCCCGGTTAATCTGTATGGTGCCACCAAGCTAACATCCGACAAGCTCTTTATAGCTGGCAATTCATACTCTGGTAGTGCCGATACTCGCTTTGCGGTTGTTCGATATGGCAACGTTATGGGCTCTCGCGGGTCAGTCATTCCTTTTTTTCTTGCACTCTCAGATCAGGGTGTCTTACCAATTACCGATGAGCGTATGACCCGCTTTATGATTACACTCGAAGAAGGTGTTGATCTTGTGTGGCATGCCTTTGAGGATATGATAGGTGGCGAAATCTATGTCAAAAAGATCCCTTCTATGAAGCTGATTGATATTGCCAGAGCAGTTGCACCCAATGCAAACCACGAAATGGTTGGTATTCGTCCAGGCGAAAAACTTCATGAACAGATGATTAGTTTTGAGGATGCACCACACACCTATGAATATGCCGAGCATTACAAAATACTTCCGGCAATTAATAACTGGAGCCATGATCCAAAGCGTATCAATGGGGGGGAGCCTGTTGCTCTTGATTTTACTTACTGTTCTGACAATAACACTGAATGGATGAGCATTTATAAATTGCAGGCATGGATTCATGAGAACCGAGCACATATTGGCAAAATATGACAACTATGATTCCCTACGGACGACAACATATTAACCAGGCTGATATTGATGCAGTCGTAGAAGTGTTGCACTCCGATTTTTTGACGCAAGGCCCGGCCGTCCCTAAATTTGAAAATGCGGTTTCTTCTTATTGCAATGTACAGCATGCAGTAGCCGTCAACAGTGCGACCAGTGCGCTCCACATCGCATGTTTAGCGCTAGGTGTTGGCAAAGGCGATATCGCCTGGACATCACCTATAACCTTTGTTGCAAGCGCCAACTGCGCGTTGTATTGTGGAGCTGAGATAGATTTTGTGGATATAGACCCGCAAACGTATAACCTCAGCGTTGTTTGCTTAAAAGAAAAGCTAGTTGATGCAGAAAAGGCAGGGAGATTACCAAAAGTAGTTATTCCAGTCCATCTCTGCGGTCAACCTTGTGACATGGCAGGTATACATGCATTAAGTCAGCAATATGGCTTTAAAATCATCGAAGATGCCTCACACGCCATTGGAGGTCGCTACAAGAGTGAGCCCATCGGCAATTGCCGATACAGCAACATCACCGTATTTAGCTTCCATCCTGTTAAAATAATCACAACAGGGGAGGGCGGCATGGCGCTCACGAATGATGAGCAATTAGCCAAGCACATGAGGTTGTTGCGCAGTCATGGTATTACCAGCGATTCAGCGGATATGCAACCAAGACCATCGGAAGAACTCTGGAACTACCAACAGATAGATCTCGGCTTCAACTACCGCATGACCGATATTCACGCAGCGTTAGGTTTGAGCCAGATGCAGCGGCTTGATGAATTTGTTGTAAGGCGCCATGTACTTGCAAAGCGATATAATGAGGCGTTATCAAGCCTTCCCTTTGTTACTCCATGGCAGCACCCCGACAGCTATTCCAGTTATCATTTCTACGTCATACGTTTAAAACTTGATGAAATCAACAAAACTCATCGTGAAACTTATGCGGCACTTCAAGCAGCAGGTATAATGGTGAATTTACATTACATCCCGGTCTATCGTCAGCCATACTATGAACAGATGGGTTTCAGGGAATCATACTGCCCGCAAGCAGAACAATATTTTTCTGAAGCGCTGAGTTTACCCCTCTATCCATTATTGAGTGGTGAGCAAATCGATTATATCATTGATTCACTTGAATCGATACTCTTTACAAAACAAAGCTAATCATGTTATGAACAAAGATATGCGTGAATATCCTGAATTATCCCTCGCTCGTGAGGATATGCTTTCACAGAGTGATCTTTACCGGCCATCAGTATTTTGGGATGAGGCGTCATCGCGTATCGTGTCCGAACTCTGTTCCCATGGTATTGAACGTTTCAGATCATTGCCGACAAACCTCGATTTTTTTGTGCCGACATACGGTTTACCAGGGTCCGGTTTTATCGAAAAGCAGATCGATTATATACTGGATGGGTTCAAGCAGATGTTTCCCGGTGCAGTGAAGCCCCAACAGGCTCTTGATCAGTTTTTCAGCGGGTATTCGTGGGCATTGGGCGATTATCGGGTATTAAAGGCATCGGACGACAAAACACAGTTGCCATATTTGCATACTTTCTCTGAAAGAAGTGCAGGGGATCCATCTGAACAGTTTCAGTTTGATGGTCGTCAGTTCAGCCGATCTGCTCTGAATTATCTGTTGGGTCTTGCATTGTTGAAAAAACATCTTGGTGGTGACGTCCCTGCTACCGTGCTTGAAATTGGCGGCGGTTTCGGAACGCTTGGTGAGATACTCGGAAGTGCCGGTATAAAAGATCTTCATTATATAGATATTGACATTCCTCCAACCAGTTTTGTAGCCCAGTATTATCTCAGTGAAGTGTTAGGAAAAGAGAATGTTGCCACCTACGCTCAAACTGCCAAAGAAGAGTCAATCGAGATCAGCTCACTTCCCATGGCATCTGTACTCTGTTCTTGGCAGATTGAAAAACTCCGGGGAAAAATTGACCTTTTTGTAAACTTCATCTCATTTCAGGAAATGGAGCCCCATATTGTTAAGAATTATCTTAGTCATGTTACTCGGCTTGGTGCGCGTTGGATTTTGCTGAGGAATATGCGGGAGGGCAAGCAATTACGGAAACAAGGGGTGGTTGGTGTGGAAACTCCGATTCTTAGTGATGACTATTTGACGATGCTTCCTGGATATGAACTGGTGGAACGAAATGTTATTCCTTTTGGCTACCAGACAGTTGATGGGTTTCATTCAGAGCTTCTTTTTTTAAGGCGGAAATAGTAGAATTATGAACATCGCTATCATTCCCGCTCGTGGAGGCAGCAAAAGAATTCCTAGAAAAAATGTCAAAGAGTTCTGTGGTAAACCCATGATCGCCTGGTCTATAGAAGCCGCAAAGGAGTCTAAATTGTTTGACCACATCATCGTCTCCACTGACGACAATGAAATCGCTGAAGTTGCAAAAAGATTTGGTGCTTCAGTCCCGTTTATGCGGCCAGCAGAATTGTCGAATGATCATGCAGGCACCACCGAAGTTATAGCACATGCTACTCAATGGGCATTGGATCAGGGATTTAATTTAGAAGCTGTGTGTTGCATTTACGCCACTGCACCCTTCATTCAAATAGACGATCTAAAACGTGGATGGGAAATTATGAAATCCGGTGATTGGGCCTATGCGTTCACCGTCACCAATTTTTCAGCGCCTATTTTTCGCTCGTTCAAACAGACCTCCGATGGAGGAATAGAAATGTATTTCCCTGAATTCTTTGATACTCGGTCACAAGATTTCCCTGAGGCATTGCATGATGCCGGACAGTTTTATTGGGGGAAGCCAGAGGCATGGCTTGGCGGTGTGCGTGTTTTTGATCGATTTTCTAAGCCAATAATAATTCCTCCTTGGCGGGTGCAGGATGTTGATAATGATGATGACTGGCTACGTGCAGAGGTCATGTTTCAGGCCATACAAGCGAGAAAATATTAGGGATAACAGTTCATGCTCATAAATAAAAATAAATCATTGAGGAATGAGGTCCCATTAAATAATCGGCGTGTGATTTTTTTAACTGAGGGCAGTCGGACATTGGGTTTTGGGCATCTTACACGTTGTTTGGCATTATCGCAAGCATTTTTAGAAAGAGACTACGATAGCACTCTTATTGTCCATGGAGATGATTCAATACACTCAGTTTTGCCGTATGTCGAATACGAAAAAGTACAATGGTTAAATGGTATTGAGAGCATCGAACCGCGCCTTCAAAATGCCATTCTTATAGTTGATACTTTCTCGATTACCGATGACTTGCTTAATAAGTTGTCTGGTATAAGTACAGTAACAATTTTGGACGATTTTATTCGGCGAGACCATTATAACCGACTTGTTGTAGACTGGACAATAAATGCAGAGAAAAAATTCTATATCCATAAAAATCCGTCTTCACAATATTTACTTGGTCACAAATACATTGCTTTGCGGCAGCCATTTTGGGATAGTCCAAAGTTTATTATCAAACCTGTAATTGAGAATATTTTAATATCGTTTGGGAGTGGTGATATACGACATTTAAGCCACAGAATTCTTGGTATGTTACAAAATAATTATCCATCAGTAATGAAGACTGTCGTTATTGGTGGAGCTAGCCTGGTTAGAGGTGCTATCGAAACTTGGGGTGACCCTATGACGACAATCATATTTGATGCGAATGCTGAAGAGATGCACTCATGTATGATCAATGCCGATATTGCGATTGCCTCAGGAGGACAGACGCTCTATGAGTTGGCATGTGCAGGAGTCCCAACTATTTCAGTGATGCTTGTTGATAATCAAGTGGATGATATAAACGGATGGCAGGAAGTGGGTTTTACTCGCCATGCAGGATTATGGGATGATGCTAATTTAAATCATAATATCTTGTCTGCTTTTCATGATCTGAAAACTATTGAATCTCGAAAATCTAAGTCGATTATTGGGCAAACACTGGTTGATGGCCAGGGTGCTCGTCGTATTGCTGAATTAATTTTACAACAAGGCAATGATTGTTGAGCATCGCGCATCTATAATCCTCTTTAATGTTTTATCTGGCTTAAAAGACAAGCACAAGCCTTTTTTGCTGCCTGCTAACGTATGCCCTATCGTCGTGCTAACCTATCTTAAGGCTGGCGTGGCATTTGAACTTATTGATATTGCTCCTGATTCTCTATGCTTAAACGAAGAAATCGCACTTGGTAAATTATCAACAAATATTAACGTTTATGGGGGTATTCATTATGTCCATACTTTTGGTGTAGAGAATAACCCCTCTGACTTTTTTTCAAGCGTAAAGTCCCTCAACGCTGATTTCTTCGTTATTGATGATAAATGTTTGAACATACCAGAATTTCGAACCAATCCACTCCAAAATAATATAGACCTGGAGCTATTTAGCACTGGCTATTCTAAATATCTTGATATTGGGTGGGGAGGCTTCGGTTATTTGCAGCCTAAATATTTATATCAACCTATTCGGATTCCTTATGAATTAAAAGATTTAGAAAGATTAACTGAATCTATAAAAAAAAATATTGATGATGATACGATCTTTCGGTACAGCGATTCCAACTGGTTAGGTGATACTTTATTTTCAACGTCACCAGAAAAATATCAGCGACTAGTTATGAGTAAAATGGCAATAGTTAGCGCGCATAAGGACGTGATAAATTCATTTTATTCTCATAAGTTGCCACGAGAAGTGCAGTTTCCTATAGCGTACCAAAATTGGCGCTTCAATATAAAAGTACCTAAAAGAAATGAGCTATTAGAAAAGATTTTTGAAGTCGGTCTTTTTGCAAGCACTCACTATCCTTCAGTTACCCATCTATTTAACCAAATAAAAGCTAGTAATGCTGAAGAATATAATACCAATATTTTGAACTTATTCAATGATTTTCGTTTTGATCTTGATAAAGCGAAAAAGATAACCTCTCTAATAAATGAGCATTTAATTCAATAAAAATTGATTTAATGGACAATATCAAAAGCTTACGTGGAATGCGTTATCCGAATGAATATTTGATCAGGATGTTTTATAAGGAAGGTCTTAATAATGTAGGGGGGAGGGTGCTTGAGTTGGGTTGTGGCTCCGCAAATAATTTAATGCACTTTGCTGCTTATGGCTGGGATGTAACCGGCGTTGATTATGATTCCGAATGCGTGGCTGCCGGACAGCACAATCTAAGAACATTGAATTTTTCTGGGTCTTTATTTCAGTTTGATCTAAACAAAGGACTACCATACCTTCAGGGTCCATTCCAAGTTTTTTTAGCACCTAGTGTCCTGTACTATTTGAATAGAAAGTCAGTTGAAGTCTTAATGATGAAAATTGCAGGATTACTAGCACCTGGTGGATTGTTTTATCTGCGCATGCGTCCGCCTGATGATCACCGTTACGGGAGAGGTGAGCTGAAGGAACTTAATGCCTTTCGGTTGACTTGCGATTATACAGGAGAATTTGGTGCACTCAATGTGTTTTATGATGAATATGAGTTACTGGATTTATTGAAAAGAACTTTTGGGGTTGAGGCTTCGTCGATAACGAGGTTAAGAATTGCTTATGAAAATTTACAAAATGGCATAGTAATCCGAAACAGTGATATAGTAATTTGGGGTCGTCTGCCATGAGAGGATGTCTTGTTGTGATGCAACCCAGCTTCATTCCTTGGGCTGGATATTTTAATCTTTTGGCGCAAGCTGATGACTTTGTTTTTCTGGACGATGTTCAACTTGAAAAACAGAGCTGGCAAACTCGTAACCGTATTATAGAGAATGGTAAAGCTCGTTGGATAAGTGTTCCAGTCAAGCATTTATCCTTGACTCAAAAAATTAATGAGACAGAGATTTCAAACTTCAACTTCTGGTTTATTAAGTTTGAGCGGAGTTTCATTTATACTTATAAAACACATCCTCATTATGAAGCTGCACAGGAAATAATTGATTTTATTGGGAATTATGGGAATAAAGGACTTGCTCAGCTAAATCAGAAGTTAATACTTCATGTCTCAAAACAGCTTAATCTAACACCTCGCTTCCACTTCGCTTCAGAACTTAACCAAGACGGTGTTCGTTCTGATCGTTTGGCTAATTTTTGTAAACGCTTCGAAGCAGAGGTGTATTTATCGCCTGTTGGCTCTATGGAATATTTATCTGAGGATCGGTTTAATGAGAAGACTACCACTAATCTTCAATTCCAAACATATCAAGTAATGTCTTATCCACAAAAAGGCACTCAGGAATTTATATCACACCTTTCGATATTAGACGTTGTTGCTAATCTTGGCTGGGTTGGTGCGAGGAAATATGTTATTGATGGGGTGTTATAAGTATACTTTGAATGAGTTACAGCTTTTTGGCCTGGATAAGGTTTAGATTATGAATTTATACTGAAAATCAGTAAGAAATAAATGATAACTATTAATAAAAGATCAATTGGCTCTGGACATTCCCCTTTTGTCATCGCTGAAATGTCTGGCAATCATAACCAGTCGCTGGACCGAGCGTTGGCAATCGTAGAAGCGGCAGCAAAGTCTGGCGCTCATGCATTGAAAATCCAGACTTATACGCCAGATACCATGACACTTGATCTCGATGAGCGTGAGTTTCATATAAGCGATCCTGAGAGTTTGTGGACAGGAACTTCGCTTTATAAGCTATATGGTCAAGCTTATACGCCCTGGGAGTGGCATAAGCCAGTTTTTGACCGCGCACGTGAACTGGGGATGATTGCGTTCAGTACTCCCTTCGATGATACTGCAGTTGACTTTCTCGAAAGTCTTGATGTGCCATGTTATAAGATAGCCTCATTTGAGAACACAGATATACCGCTTATTCGTCGGGTGGCTGCCACCGGGAAGCCCTTGATCATCTCAACAGGAATGGCGACAGTCGCAGAGTTGGATGAAACAGTTCGAGTTGCACGCAATGCTGGCTGCAAAGATCTGATTTTGCTGAAATGCACTAGTACCTATCCAGCTAGTGCTGAAAATACCAATATCCTGACCATTCCGCATTTGCGTGAACTTTTTGGGTGCGAAGTAGGCTTATCCGATCACACTATGGGTATTGGCGTTTCAGTTGCAAGTGTCTCAATTGGTTCAACCGTCATCGAGAAACACTTCACTCTCAGCCGTGCTGACGGCGGTGTGGACAGTACCTTCTCCATGGAACCCGCCGAAATGGCTCAACTGGTGTTGGAGACCGAACGCGCATGGCAATCGTTGGGTCAAGTCAGCTACGGCCCAACCGAAGCCGAGAAAAAATCCATTGTGTTTAGACGCTCACTCTATGTGGTGCAGGATTTGAAAGCCGGGGATGTGTTGACCAAAGACAATGTTCGAGCGATTCGACCAGGGTTGGGTTTACCTGCTAAATATTTAGAGGTTATGCTGGGGAAGTCATTGAGATATGATGTTATAAGGGGAACGGCGTTAACTTGGGATATAATATTGTGAACCCTAGACTTGCATAATAAGATGAAGGTCCCTTTAATTTTGGACTGTACACTCCGAGACGGTAGCTATGTTATAGATTTTCAGTTCACAGCCACCGATACCGAAAATATCGCTCGCGTTTTGGATGATGCAGGTTTTCCTTATATAGAGGTTGGACATGGAGTGGGCCTAGGAGCATCGGAGCAGGGTAAGAATATTGCAGCAGCCACCGATGTTGAATATATGCGAGCTGCGGCGAAAGGGGTCAAACGAGGCAAGTGGGGTATGTTCTGTATTCCTGGTATTGCAAGCCTTGAACATCTACGCGTTGCAGCAGACAATGGTATGGACTTTGTGCGCGTAGGCACTGATGTCAGCGAAGTTGACAGTTCAGCACCTTTTATTGCTTTGGCTAAAAAACTCAACATAGAGGTTTACGCCAACTTCATGAAGTCCTACTGTTTTGGTTCAGCGTGAATTGGAGAATTCAGATGTTTGAGTTAGTGTACAAACACGGAGGAATTCACCATGCGCAAACAACGGAAAAATTACCAGGCTCAGGACAAAGTATTCATTCTCAAAAGGCACCTTGTTGACCGGGTAGCCGTCTCTGATCTGTGCGATGAATACGATTTGCAACCGACAGTATTCTATCGTTGGCAAAAGGAGTTTTTCGAGAACGGAGCCGCCGCTTTCGAAACAAAGCATACCACTCAGAACAAGACGGAACAGAAACGCATCGAGCAACTTGAAGCCAAGTTG
>Ga0118677_10014056_pt1 | contig 11390 bp, 8 predicted proteins | sample AliMusrvi5mmetaG_FD_86154 | JGI IMG/M metagenome (GOLD analysis project Ga0118677, IMG submission 86154) | reverse complement strand
GGGGATTACCTGGCCATTGTGACACTTGGGTTCGGCGAGATCATCCGGGTGATGGTTCAGAACACCGAGGTGATCGGCGGGGCGCGCGGGCTTTCCGTCCCGGCGCGGACGACGTTTTTCTGGACCTATCTGGCGGCGGCGTTGACGATCTACGTGGTGGTGCTCCTGGTCAACTCCACCTACGGACGCGGCTTCCTGACCGTGCGCGACGACGAGATCGCGGCCGAGGCGATGGGGATCAACACGACGAAATACAAGGTGATTGCGTTTGTCGTGGCGGCGTTTTTCGCCGGGATCGCGGGAGGGCTCTACGCGCATTTCAAGCAGTTCATCCACCCGGAGGGGTTCGGGTTCCTGCGTTCGGTGGATATCGTGGTGATCGTGATTTTGGGCGGGATGGGGAACACGCCGGGGGTGATCTTGGCGGCGATTTTGCTGACGATTTTGCCGGAGGGATTGCGCGCGCTCTCGGGCTGGATGACGGGGCTCGAAGCGTTGCCGTGGTTTGCGCATCTGGCGCACTGGCAGCAGGTGGGGTTTGACCAGTTGCGCCGGATTTTGGAGAACCGGATGATCCTGTATTCGCTGCTGCTCATCGTGCTCATGCTCACGCGTCCGCAAGGGCTCTTCGCGGGGGGCGGAAAACTCAAAAAATGGCTCACGAGGAGGACGGCATGAGCGGGTTGCTGAAAATCGACCGCTGCACCGTGCAGTTCGGCGGGTTGAAGGCGGTGTCTGATCTGACCCTGGCGATCCGTCAGGGCGAACTCGTGGGGTTGATCGGGCCGAACGGAGCGGGCAAAACGACGGTGTTCAATTTGATCACGGGGGTTTACCAACCCACGGCGGGGGAGATTCGCTTTGACGGGAAATCCGTCGCGGGTCGTCGCCCCTATCAGATCACCGCGCGCGGCATCGCCCGGACGTTCCAGAACATCCGGCTCTTTGCTTCGCTTACGGTTTTCGACAACGTGCGCGCAGCATGCAACATGCACCTGCGGCACGGCATTTCCCATGCGCTCTGGCGTGGGGACGCCTTTGCGCGGGAAGAGGCGGAGGTGGAGGCGACGGCGGAGGAGTTGCTTTCGCTTTTCCACCTCGACCACCTGCGCGACGTGGAATGCACAAGCCTGCCCTACGGCGACCAGCGCCGGCTGGAGATCGTGCGCGCGCTGGCCACGCGGCCCAAGCTGCTGCTGCTCGACGAGCCTGCGGCGGGGATGAACCCGACGGAAAAAGTGGAGCTCATGCGGCTGATCCGCTTTACGCAGGAAAAGTTCAAGCTCGCGGTGCTGCTGGTGGAACACGACATGCGGGTGGTGATGGGGATTTGCGAGCGCATCGCTGTGCTTGATTACGGCGTGAAAATCGCCGAAGGCACGCCGGAGGAGATTCGCAACGACCGGAAGGTGATCGAGGCATACTTGGGGGAATAACCCGGTAAACGCTGGGTTGAGTGCGCCCATTTGACAATATCCAAGAGTCTTATAGCTTTATCACGCTACAAGCAGGCATGTCTCTGACATGCCATAACCAATCCAGTTCATGAATGCTTTCACGCCAACGCCTATGATCACCCGACGCCAAGCCCTGAAAACCGCACTTCTAGCCGGAGGCCTACTTGCCACCCCAGTGTTCCGCCATTTGCAGGCCACAGAGCCCACGCCAGCGGCACCCCAGCCTTCGCAATCAAAGCCAGGGCCTTTCAGCGTTCCTGAGCTTCCCTATGCCTACAACGCGTTGGAACCGCACATTGACGAGCAGACGATGCGCATTCACCACGACAAACATCATGCAGCCTACGTGCAGAAACTCAATGATGCCATCGCAAGCCAGCCGCAGACCGGCATCGTGCAGATCGAGGATATCCTGCGCAATCTCGCCAAAGTGGACGAAAAAATTCGCCTGGCCGTTCGCAATAATGGCGGAGGTCATTATAACCACAGCCTGTTCTGGCAAATGATGAGCCCGAATGCCGGGAGCGAACCGTCCGGGGAATTGGCGAAGTCGATCAACGCGCAATTTGGAAGCTTTGCCGATTTCAAAAAGGCTTTCAGTAAAGAGGCAACTGGACTCTTCGGCAGCGGCTGGGTTTGGCTGGTCTTGGATGGCAGGCAGTTGAAGATCGAGCCAACGGCTAATCAGGACAGCCCGATCTCGCAAGGTCGCATGCCGTTGCTGGGCATCGATGTCTGGGAGCACGCCTATTACCTGAAACGGCAGAATCGCCGGGCGGAATACATCGAGGCGTGGTGGAACGTGGTGAACTGGGATTTTGTGACTGCGCGCTATAAGAGCGCCACCGCGTAGAGCGTCTGCCAAAAGAAATTTCCAGATAAAGAAGGAGGCGCCACGGGGTGTCTTGCAAGGCGCTTGCTGTTTCCTTTTTGGAAGAATCTGCTTTAGTTTGCGTTTTCGATGCTCAATATCCGCGATCTCCATGTCAACTACGGGGCCATTACGGCGCTGCACGGGCTGAATATCGACGTGCCCAGGGGCCACATCGTCACGTTGATCGGCGCGAACGGCGCCGGAAAATCGACGACGCTGCGGACGGTCTCGGGCATCGTGCGCCCCCGCAGCGGCAGCATCGTTTTTGATGGCGTGGAGATTTCGCAACTGCCGCCGCACCGCATCGTGGAACTGGGCCTGTGCCAGGTGCCCGAGGGGCGGATGATTTTTGCGAACCTGACGGTGATGGAGAATCTCTTGATGGGCGCTTACCGACGGAAGGACCGCAGCGGATTTCCTGCGGAACTGGATTACATTTTCGGAATTTTCCCGCGCCTCAAGGAACGCGAAAAACAGAGCGCCGGGACGCTCTCCGGCGGTGAACAGCAGATGCTGGCGATCGGCCGCGCGCTGATGAGCAAACCGCGCTGCCTGATGCTCGATGAGCCGTCGCTGGGGATCGCGCCGCTCTTGGTGAAGACGATTTTCGAGAAGATCGTCGAGGTGAACCGCGAACTGGGCATCACCATTTTGCTTGTGGAGCAGAATGCGAACCTGGCGCTGGAAATCTCCCACTACGGGTATGTCATGGAGACGGGGCGGATTTTTCTGGCGGACGATTCGGCGAAATTGCGCGAGGACCCGAAGGTGAAGGAGTGTTATTTGGGAGGCTGACGGGCAACCCGGGCCAAACAATAAAAAGGTCGCGTCACCGGGTGGCGAGGGGATATACTTGCCTGCAAAACTTATGAAGCCCCCACGCCCAAGTGAGATTATTCACCCCTACCGCGTCACCAACGGCAAAGGATTCAAGCTCAAACAGATCAAACCCGGCGACACTGGTGGATTCCGTGACAAGCCGCAGGCCGAGGCGCTGCTGGCAAAGGGAGTCGCCGCGCTCAGCGAGCTCCAGGAAAAACTCTACGCACAGGACAAACGGGCGCTGTTGCTCATTTTCCAGGCGATGGATGCCGCAGGGAAAGACGGCACCATCAAGCACGTGATGAGCGGCGTCAACCCGCAGGGGTGCGACGTGCATTCCTTCAAGTCCCCCTCGGCGCTGGAGCTCGATCACGATTTTTTGTGGCGCAGCAACATCGCCATGCCCGAGCGCGGGCGCATCGGCATTTTCAACCGGAGCTACTACGAGGAGACGCTCGTTGTGCGCGTGCATCCCGAGTATCTGGCCCGTCAGAAACTCCCGGAGGAGCTTGTCTCCAAGCATCTCTGGCGCGAACGCTTTGAGGATATCAACGCCTACGAACGCTACCTCACCCGCAATGGTGTGGTCATCCGCAAGTTCTTCCTCCACGTTTCCAAGGCGGAACAGAAACGCCGGTTCCTGAGCCGCCTGGAGGAGAACGAAAAGCAGTGGAAGTTCTCCACTGCCGACGCCGCCGAGCGCGCGCATTGGGATGATTACATGCACGCCTACCAGGAAACCATCCGGCACACTTCCACCCCGGACGCCCCGTGGTTTGTGGTCCCGGCGGATAACAAATGGTTCACCCACCTGGTGGTGGCCGAAGTCATCGTGGACACGCTCAAATCCCTGGGCCTCGCTTTCCCCAAAGTAGACGCTGTCAAGCGCCGGGAACTGGCGGCGGTGCGCGAGGCGCTCATGAAGAGCGAGTAGAAGCCACGCCTTTGGCATTTAATCGACGTTTTCCCGATACCCGGCCTGTGAACCAACCCATCGAATCCAAGATCCTGCACACGCAGCCCTCCGCCGACTACGAATTGCTCGACAGCGGCGGGGGCGAGAAGTTGGAGCGCTACGGCAAGGTACTGCTGCGCAGGCCGGACCCACAGGCGCTCTGGCACAAGACGGATGAGGCATTGTGGCGCGAGGCGCACGGGGCTTTCGTTCGGGATGGCCGCGACGGGCGGTGGAATTTCACCAAACCGGTTCCGGAAAAATGGAGCATCCGCTTCGGCTCGCTCGCCTTCCACATCCGCCCGACAGCTTTCAAACACACGGGCATTTTTCCCGAGCAGGAGCCGAACTGGGATTGGATGCGCGAGCGCATTCGCGGGGCGCGCAGAGAGGTCTCTGTGCTCAACCTCTTCGGCTACACCGGCGGTGCGACGCTGGCCTGCGCGCAGGCCGGGGCGAAGGTCTGCCATGTGGATGCCTCCAAGGCGAGCATCGGCTGGGCGAAGGACAATGCGGCGCTCTCCGGGCTCGCGGACAAGCCGATCCGCTGGATTCTGGATGACGCCAAGGCCTTCGTAAAAAGGGAACTGCGGCGCGGCAACCGCTACGACGCCATCGTCATGGACCCGCCCGCGTTTGGGCGCGGCCCCGAGGGGGACGTGTGGCAGATCGAAGAGGATTTCGTGCCGCTCGTGGACGAGTGCAAGCAGCTCCTGAGCGCGGCTCCGCTCTTCTTCGCCATCAACGGCTACGCCTCCGGCTACTCGCAACTGGCCTACCGCTATAACTTGCAGGAACTCACGCAGAAACACGCGGGCGAGATCGAGTCCGGAGAACTCGCCATCCTGGAATCCCGGGGCGGCAGGCTTCTGCCATGTGGGATTTTTGCGCGCTGGCTGGGTAATGCCATTTCTTAAGGACACATTGAACAAATTGCCCTCCGCCGGGAAGCGGGAGTTGGTGGCGAATTTCGGAAACAGTCGGCGCTGGAATGAGTGTTTTGGCTCGGGAATCCTCTCCAAAGAGAACCGGCTTTTGTGGTTTTTCCTGGGTGTTTTCTTCAATGGTTCTGCGTGTTATCGCAGAACTCTCATCAAAACCTGTCCAGTTTTTCGGGGCCGAACCAGGACTCGCAACCCCAGGACGCGCCCGGAATCAACCTTCGATTGCGCGGCGTTGCTGTTTTCGCCAAAAGAACGTTTGATCCTTGTAACTCTTTGACCCGGTGGGTATTTAACGTTCATGCATCCACTCTTTCGCATTCTGCTTGCCGGGTTTGCTTTGGCGACTTCCTGCTACGCACAACTCACCCTCGGGCCTTCCGCCCCGGCGGCCAAAATGACATTGGTGACTCCCCATATTGCCCCGCCGCCTGCGCCGGTGTTGGACGTGCGTAAATTTGGTGCCAAGGGGGATGGGGTCAGCTACGATACGGCGGCCATCCAGAAGGCCATCGACAAATGCGCCGGAACCGGCGGCAGTGTGTTGCTCTCCACGGGAAAATTTCTCTCCGCGCAGTTGACGCTGCGCGGCAACATGACTTTCTACATTGAAAAAGACGCCGTCCTGCTCGGCGGGACCCGGCCTGAGGATTACCCCATCCTCGTCCCCAACCCTGTCAACAACTCCCTAACGGGGGCGATTCGCCGCAGCCTGCTCTACGCGGACTTGGCTGACAAACTGGTGCTGGATGGTGGCGGAGTCATCGACGGGCAGGGCGCCCAAGTGCAGATGTTCGGGAAGGAACCCGAGCGCCCCTCACTCCTCCGTATCTTTAATAGCAACGATGTCACCGTGCGCAACGTGAGTATGCACAACCCGCGCATGTGGACCCAAGTTTACCTGGAATGCAAGCGGCTGTTGCTCGACAACGTCAAGGTCTTGGCGCCGCCAACCTGCGAGAATCTCGACGGAATGGACATTTGCGACTGCCATGACGTGGTGATCCGCAACTGCGATGTCAAAGCCGAGGACGACGGCATCTGCCTGAAGACTTCCAGCCGTACGGGGTTGAAGAATATCACCATCACCAATAACACCGTTCACTGCTACCGGGCCAACGCCATCAAAATCGGCACCTCCTCGCGCGGTCCCATCGAGAACCTCCAGATTCTGGAAAACACGGTTGCCTTCGCCAAGTACGGCGGGCTCTGCCTGGAGTCCGTGGATGGTTCGGTGATGAGCAACGTCCGGGTTGAAGGGCTGGACATGCAGGCCGTGGCGCAACCGTTTTTCATCCGCGTGGCCACCCGCGGCACGACGCGCGACGGCGGCAAGGATAAACGGCCGCCGTTGGGCTCCATCAGCAACGTCCGGATCGAGCGAGTCCGCGTACTGGCCACGCATGACAAAACCGCGCCTTCTTCCACGATCACCGCCGTCAACGACGGGGTGCTCAAGAATATCCTTTTCAAGAACATCTACGTCGAGATGCCCGGCGGACTGGAGGGGATGCCAAGCATGGCCAAGGTGGACGACCAAGGCTATCCCCAGTCAAACATTTTTGGCAACCCGCCCGGCTATGCATTTTACGTCAAGAACGCCCAAAACATCGTATTCGAAGACGTAAGCATAGGTGCGCTCAAACGGGACGTCCGCCCATGGCTCAAGGCGGATAAGTCGGAGGTTCAGACAGTGCGGTGCGAGGAGCGGAAATAATACACGGCGAGGCGAGCCATACCTACTCGCCCGCCGCCAGCCGCACTGCCTCCAGTTCCTCCCAGCGCGCATACAGCGTTTCCAGATTCTGCCGCGCGGCTTCCACTTCCCCGTGCAGGGCGGGGCCTTGCGCGCCATATTTTGCGTGAAACTCCGGGTCGGCGAACATCCCCTCGATTTCCGCGATGCGCTCCTCCACGGCCAGGATCGCCGCCTCCATTCCCTCCAACTCGCGCGCTTCCTTGTAGGTGAGCTTGCGCGGTTTGTCAGTGGACGCGCGGCGCGTTATCGGCTGCTCTTTTTTCGGGCCGGGATCGCTGCCCCATTGCTTCAAGAGCCGCTGCCGTTTTTCCCAATAGTAATCGTAACTGCCGACGCTGTATTGGATCTGCCCTTCGCCCTCGAACGCGAGGATGCCGGTGCAGACGCGGTTCAGGAAATAGCGGTCGTGGCTGACCACCAGCACCACGCCCTCAAACGCGATGAGTGCCTCCTCTAGAATCCGCAGCGTGGCGAGGTCGAGGTCGTTGGTCGGCTCGTCGAGGATCAGAAAATTGCCGCCGTTCTTGAGAATGCGCGCCAGCAGCAACCTGCTCCGCTCGCCGCCACTCAGGAACCGCACTTTGGTGATAATCCGGTCGTCGGTGAACAGGAAGCGCTTCAAATAGCCGCGCACTGGCACCTTGATGCCGCCATACATGACAAACTCGCTGCCGTCGCTGATGGCCTCCAGCACAGTGTCGTCGTCGTTGAGCAGCAACCGCGCTTGGTCCACGTAGTTGAACCGCGTGAGCTGGCCCGTGCGCACCTCGCCGGTGTCGGGCGTGAGTTGGCCGAGGATGATTTTCAAAAGCGTCGTCTTGCCCAATCCGTTGCGGCCCGTGATGCCGAGCCGCTGACCCGCCTCGAACTTAAAGTCGAACCCGGAAAACAGCCGCCGCCCGCCCAGCGTCATGCCGACGTTGATGAGTTCCACCACGCGATTTCCCAACTGCGGCGCGGGCGGAATCACCAAATCCACGTCCTTCTCGATCTCTGGCGGCGCTTGATTTGCCACTTCGAAATAAGCGTCGATGCGGCTGCGGGACTTGGTTCTGCGGGCCTCGGGAGCGCGGCGCACCCATTCCAACTCGCGCTTCAGGAACATCTGCCGTACCCGCGGCTCTCCTTCTATTGCGGTGTTGCCCAGAGAAGAGTTGTCGGTCGGCACATTGCGCCAGCCAAGCAGTTCCACCCCTTCTTCGGCAAGGATTTTTTCAAGTATGTGGCGGGCGGCATTGCGCTCCGTTGCTTCGGGAGATGTGAAGACCATACCGACGCCGTAGTGGAATTGCTCCGGCAGTTCGATCCCGAGCGGCGCACATACGCTCCGCAGGAACGCGTCCGGTATCTGCATCAGAATTCCGGCACCATCTCCGGTGTTCGGCTCACTGCCGGTAGCGCCGCGGTGATCAAGATTAACCAGGACTTCAAGCGCCTGGCTGATTATCTCGTGGGATTTTTTTCCCTTCATATTGGCGACAAAACCGACGCCGCAGGCGTCATGCTCGAATTGAGGATCGTAAAGTCCCTGCTTGACTGGTGGTCTGTTACGTTTCATGGAGGCTACCTTTAGAGAAATTTGTCCTGGTTTGATCGGCTCAGATCGGTGAGCGGATATTTTCATTAGCAGGTACCGTGCCATACTTGATGCTTTGCCGATCTGCTCCGACTTAATCTTATTTTTTGTCAGGTTACCAAAACAGAAGTATTAGGGTAGCACAATCGTGCCGTTTTTGACAGGCATAATTGAGTACAAAATAAACACAAATGAGTAGAAATAGCCATTCTGAAGAGCAGCACTTCCCTTTCCACTTGACGCTGAAAGTGCAAGCGGCTACAACTTCTTCATGGATCTTCTCAAACACCTCAACCCTCCGCAAAAAGAGGCCGTTCTGCACGGCGAAGGACCGCTGCTGATTCTGGCCGGTGCCGGTTCGGGCAAGACGCGGGTTATCACCAATCGTATCGCCTGGCTTATTTGTGAACAGGGGGTGCGCCCCTGGAACATTCTGGCGGTCACGTTCACCAACAAGGCGGCCAAAGAAATGGCCGAACGCGTCACCAAGCTGCTCGGCGGCGGCGATGTGCCGCTTATCGCCACATTTCATGCTGCCTGTGGACGTATCCTCCGGCGCGATATTCACCATCTCGGATTCCTCCCCTCCTATGCCATTTATGACGACCGCGACAGCGAGCGGTTGTTAAAAGACGTGATCGCCGAAATGGATCTTGATGAAAAGCGCTTTGCCGTCAAGGCGGTGGGCGGGCGGATCGACGATTTCAAGAATCGTGGCCTTTTTCCGGAAGATATCGGTTCTATCCCTCCCGGTGATGTGTACAACAAAAAAGTTGTCGAGATTTACGCCGCCTACCAGGAACGTCTCAAACGCTGCAACGCCCTTGATTTCGGTGACATGATGATTCAGACGGTGCGTCTTCTTACTCGCTTCCCCGAGGTGTGCCATTATTATCGTGAAAAATTCCAGTGGCTGCTGGTGGACGAATACCAGGATACCAACCCGGTGCAGTACCAGCTGATCCGTCTGCTGGCGGGAGAACGGAAGAACCTCTGCGTCGTGGGGGATGACGACCAGTCCATCTATTCCTGGCGCGGTGCGGACATCCGCAATATCCTTGAATTCGAGAAGGATTTTCCGGCCGTCAAAATTATTCGCCTGGAACAGAATTATCGCTCCACCGCCACCATTCTGACTGCGGCCGGTGAAGTGGTGAAGCAGAATTTCGGGCGCAAGGGGAAAACGCTCTGGACGGAAAACCCAAAGGGCGAGGCGATCCGCTATGAACGGGTCGAGTCGGACCGGGAAGAAGCGCGCTTTGTCTGCCGGGAGATCGCCCGACTGAGGGGTGGCGGTGTTCCGCTGGAGGAAATGGCGGTTTTTTACCGCACCAACGCCCAGTCCCGCCTGATCGAGGAAGCGCTGGTCGGCAGCGCGGTCCCGTACCATATCGTTGGCGGTGTCCGGTTCTATTCCCGTCTGGAGGTCAAAGATATCCTTGCCTATCTGCGGGTACTCGACAATCCGGCCGACGAGGTGTCGCTGAAGCGGATCATCAACGTTCCGGCTCGCGGTATCGGCAATTCGACCGTGGACAAGATTTCCGGAACGGCCGCCCGGCAGGGGGGGAGCTTTTTCGATGCCCTGCAGAATGCCTCCCGGGATGGCCTGTTGAGCGCCGGTCCCCGCGGCAAGGTGGCCGCCTTTGTCGCTCTGCTCGATGGCTTCCGCGAAGCGGCCGCTGATAGCAGCCTGGCTGATCTTACCCGGTCGGTTATGCAGGGGAGCGGCTATCTGGATCGGCTGAAGAACAGCCGAGACGAGGATGATGCCGAGCGTCTTGAAAACCTTGAACAGCTTCTGGCGGCGATTGAGGAATTCAGTGAAAAAAATCCGGAGGCCGGGCTTTCCGAATTTTTGGAACAGGTGTCACTGGTTTCCGACCTGGAGCAGGGGGAAGCCGGCCAGCCTTCCGTTACCCTGATGACGCTGCATGCGGCCAAGGGACTTGAGTTCAAGACCGTCTTCATGATCGGCATGGAAGAGCGTCTCTTCCCACATGTTCGCTCTCTGGATGACCTTGACGGCATGGAGGAGGAGCGCCGACTCTGTTATGTCGGTATGACCCGCGCCCGCGAGCGTCTCTACCTGCTGAACGCCCGCCGCAGATATCTGTTTGGCCAGGAACAATGCAATCCGCCATCACGGTTTTTGAAGGATATTCCGCCGGAATTGCTGGATGACGGCGGCAGCGGGTCGTATCAGGCGCCGTTTGCCACTCCGTATCCATCAGTCAGGGGGGACGGCAGCCGTGCGCCCTGGCAAGAGCGGGCATCAACTACTCGCACTGAACATACGCAGTCGGCCCACAACCTGGCTGCCGTTGCCGGAGCGTATGCTGATGAGATTGAAATTGTCCCCGAACCACCGGAGGAGCAGGACGGCATCTATATCGGCATGAAAGTGCGTCACGGGAAATTCGGCGTCGGCACTGTTCGGAAAATTGAAGGAGAGGATGAAGCACAGAAGGTAATAGTCTGGTTTAATTCAGTCGGGCCGAAGAAGCTGCTGCTCCGCTTTGCGGGTTTGGAAAGGGCATAGAGAAGCTTGCAGATGTAGAACTACAATACCACACTATGCAAATCCCGCCGCCGGTACCGCCAGGCAAATGCCGCTCCGCGGAAATACCAGTCAATCAGAAATACCCCCCACACGGCATACAGTGACAGATGCAGCCAGCTTGAAGCCACCCATGACAGTGCCACCCGTATCCCCCACATGGCCACCAGTGTCACGATGAAAACATAGAACGTGTCGCCGGTTCCGCGCAGACTCCCTGCATAGACAAACGAGATGGCCAGCGGCACCTGGGCGAACGCCACCAGTTTCAGAAATATGCTCCCTTTTTCGATTACTTCCGGATCAGAACTGAACAGACCGATCAGCAGCTGCGGGACACAGAAAAACAGCAGCGCCATGACGGTCATCACGCCCACCGCCAGCCGTAGCGCTTCATTATGGCTGATCCGGGCACGGCGAATCTTGCGAGCTCCGAGAGATTGGCC
>Ga0118677_10014055_pt1 | contig 11391 bp, 7 predicted proteins | sample AliMusrvi5mmetaG_FD_86154 | JGI IMG/M metagenome (GOLD analysis project Ga0118677, IMG submission 86154) | reverse complement strand
AGCCCCGCCCACCCGTGGTGACCGTCATGGGACACGTGGACCACGGCAAAACCCTGCTGCTCGACAAGATCCGTTCGGCCAACGTCGTCGCCGGGGAGGCTGGTGGCATCACCCAGCACATCGGCGCGTACCAGGTCGAGTGGCAAGGCCACCCGATCACCTTCATCGACACCCCTGGCCACGAGGCCTTCACCGCGATGCGTGCACGGGGCGCACAGGTGACTGACATCGTGATCCTCGTCGTCGCTGCCGACGATGGCGTCATGCCGCAGACCGTCGAGGCGATCGACCACGCCAAGGCTGCTGAGGTGCCGATCATCGTCGCCGTGAACAAGATGGACAAGCCCGACGCCAACTCTGACCGGGTCCTCCAGCAGCTCACCGAACATCAGCTGGTCCCTGAGAAGTGGGGCGGCGAGACGATCGTCGTCGAGGTCTCCGCACTCCAGGGCACTGGCATCGATGAGCTGCTCGAGCAGCTCGTGGTGGTGGCCGAGATCGAGGAGCTTCGTGCCCCGATCGACGGCCGGGCTCGTGGAGCAGTGCTCGAGGCAGAGCTCGAGGTCGGGCGAGGCCCCGTGGCGACGGTCATCGTCCAGCGCGGGACGCTTCGAGTCGGCGATCCGATCGTGGCTGGGGCGGCGTGGGGCAAGGCGAAGGCCCTCATCGACGACCACGGCAAGCAGATCAAGGAAGCAGGGCCTTCGACTCCGGTGCAGGTGCTCGGCTTCTCTGAGCCGCCGCATGCCGGCGACGAACTCCGTACAGCCACCGACCTCGGTCACGCCCGCACCCTCGGCGAGACCAGGGCACAGCGGATGCGGTTGTCAGGCCACGCGCCGGCTCCCTCCGCAGCAGGGGCCAGACTCGAGGACCTGTTCGAGCAGATCCAGCGAGGCGAGACGGCCACACTCAACGTCGTCCTCAAGGCCGATGTGCAGGGCTCGCTCGAGGCCTGCACCGAGAGTCTTCGCAAGCTCGAGCGTGACGACGTGAAGCTTGCTTTTATCCGACGCGGTGTCGGTGGCATCAACGAGAACGACGTGCAGCTCGCTGCAGCTTCGAACGCCACCATCATCGGCTTCAATGTCCGACCGGATCGGCGCAGCCGTGAGATGGCGGCATCTGAGCATGTCGAGGTTCGCACGTACGAGATCATCTACAAGCTCATCGAGGACATCGAGTCGGCGATGATCGGAATGCTGGCGCCAGAGTTCGAAGAGGTCGTCACCGGTGAGGCGGAGGTCCGCGAGGTCTTCCGGATTCCGCGGGTCGGCGCCATCGCCGGTTGCTACGTCCGCGAGGGCACCATCACGAGGGGTTCAAAGGTCCGCTTCCTGCGCGATGGCACCGTCATCTGGAAGGGCGCGATCTCCTCGCTCAAGAGGTTCAAGGACGATGCTCGCGAGGTCGCAGCCGGCTACGAGTGCGGTATCGGGCTGACCGACTACCAGGACTTGAAGGATGGCGACATCATCGAGACCTTCGAGGAGCGCGAGATTCCGAGGACCTGAGCGGGTGGCGAAGCGACCCCAGGACCGAGCGTATGGCGGCGCAGCCTCCTACCCGCGAAGCCGTCGAGTCAACAACCTGCTGCGCGAGGTCCTCGCGGACGAGATCGAGCGCTTGGCTGATGCCGATGAGCGGCTTCGGATGCTCACGATCACCGAGGTGTCGACCTCGCCGGATCTGCGCAATGCGACCGTGTACGTTTCCTCGCTTGACGAGGATGCCATCGAGGCGCTCGACGAGCGTCGCCACGCCCTCCAGGCAGAGGTCGGCCGTCAGTCCCACATGAAACGAACGCCCAAGCTCACCTTCGAGCTTGATCCGGCGATCACCCAGGGCGCAGCCATCGATGACGCGCTCCGCCGCCTGGGTGAGGGGCGCCCGGACGACGCGTGAGCCGACGTCGAGGCACCGACGGCCCTGATGGGCTCGTCGTGGTCGACAAGGAGGCTGGCTGGACGAGCCACGACGTGGTGGCGAAGCTCCGCGGGGTCCTTCGGCAGCGACGGACAGGCCACGCTGGGACGCTCGATCCGTCGGCCACGGGGGTGTTGTTGGTCGGCGTGGGGCGAGTCACGCGTCTGATGCGCTACCTCCAGGACACCTCGAAGGTCTACGAGGGGACGCTGCTCCTCGGGTCGACGACCACGACGCTCGATGCCGACGGGGAGGTCACCGCCACCTACGACATGGCCTCGGTCACGCCGAGCGACGTCATGGCCGCTGCGACCTTGCTCACCGGCGACATCTTGCAGACCCCGCCGATGGTCTCAGCGGTCAAGATCGGCGGAGAGCGGCTCTATGAGGCGGCGAGACGGGGCGAGGAGATCGAGCGGCCGCCACGCCCGGTGCGGGTCGATCGCTTCGACGTTGCAGCTTGCGAGCAGCCGGGCGAGTGGCGATTCGAGGTGGTCTGCTCCTCTGGCACCTATGTCCGATCGCTCGTCGACGATCTGGGTCGATCGCTCGGGGGAGGGGCGCACATGACCGGCTTGCGGCGCCTTGCGGTCGGCGTGTTCGACATCACCGATGCCCATCGACTCGACGAGATCGCAGCAGCGACCGACCCCACTGCTCCTGGCGTGAGTCCGATGCTGCTGAGTCCCGCCGCAGCGATGCGAGGACTCGCCTCGATCGACGTCCTCGACGCCCAGGTCGAGTTGCTGGCCACGGGACGACGGATCGACGATCCTCGGTCCTCGCGTGGATCTGGGCCTGTCGCCGTGCTCGGACCTGATGGTGCGCTCGTGGCTGTGTGCGAGCCCAAGGGCACCGCCGAGCTCGCTCCTGCCGTCGTCATGGTGGCGCGATGAGGCGATCCGACACGGGCCCTGCAGCGTCTAGGTTTCCTCTCTGATGCGAGTCCTCGAGCCAGACGGCACCTTGAGCGAGCCTCACAGCTCGGTCGTGACGATCGGCGTCTACGACGGCGTGCACCTCGGCCATCAGCGCACGCTCGGGCGCGTGGTCGATGAGGCGAGAGCAGGAGGCCTCCGCGCGGTGGTGGCAACCTTCGATCGGCACCCAGCCGAGGTCGTGCGGCCCGACATGGCCCCCTTGCTCCTCTGCAATCTCGAGCAGCGCCTCGAGCGATTGGCCGAGGTGGGCATCGACGAGGTGGCGGTGGTGCCGTTCGACTCCGAGCGTGCCCAGGAGTCCGCTCAGGAGTTCGTCGAAGAGGTCCTGGTCGGGCACCTCGGCGCCGCTCGGATCATCGTCGGCGAGGACTTTCGCTTCGGGCGAGACCGAGAGGGTGACGTCGACCTGCTCCGTCGAGAAGGTGAGCGGCTGGGCTTCAGCGTCGAGGGGGTGTCGCTCGGCGAGGTAGGCGATGATCCGATCTCGTCGACGAGGATCCGACGGCTGCTGAGCGAAGGCGACGTGGCCAGCGCTGCGGTGCTGCTGGGCCGGCTCCACGAGGTGGCAGGGGAGGTGCGCCACGGCGACGGTCGAGGTGGGCCCGAGCTTGGCTTCCCGACGGCGAACGTACATGTGCCGACGACGATGGCGATCCCGAAGGTGGGCATTTACGCCGGGTTCTATGCAGATCCCGATGTGGGCCGGTACCCGGCGGCGATCTCAGTCGGTCGTCGCCCCACCTTCTATGAGTCTGCCGACCCGCTGATCGAGGCCCACCTGATCGGCGCTGACCTCGACCTCTACGGCCACGAGGCGAGGATCTCGTTCCTCGCTCATCTCAGAGATGAGGCCCGTTTCGACTCCGTCGAGGCGCTGATCGAGCAGATGAGCGCTGACGTCGAGCGATCTGCCGAGCTCTGTGCGCTGGCGGAGCCTGCCACCTAGGCCCTCAGCCACCTGAGAGCGGCAGCCTGCTACCATGAGCGGTGCACGTTCCGGGCCCTTGTTCAAGGTGCGCGGGCGATGTGGTCGAGGGTCTCAACCGATTCCCTGGCCGTTCCTTCCCGAAACTGAAGAGGATTGACGACGCATGGCTGAGCAGCAGAAGCAAGGGATCATTGCTGACAACAGGCTGCACGATTCGGACACCGGTTCCCCCGAGGTCCAGATCGCGCTCCTGACAGACCGGATCTCCCACCTGACCGAGCACCTCAAGGTGCACAAGGGTGATCATCACACCCGTCGGGGCCTGATGAAGCTGATCGGCCGCCGCCGTCGCCTCCTCGACTACCTCCGGGACAACGACGTCGAGCGCTACCGCTCGATCATCGCCAAGCTCGGCATCCGCCGCTAGCGAGGCTGGACCGGCGCCGCCGACAGCGGCACCGGACCGAATGACAACGGACGGCAACCGACATCGGCTGCCAGTGGCCGGTCATCTCGGATCCCTCGAGGAGGGGTCAGGCGAGATGGTCGACGACTGGGAACCGGAGCGGGGTCGTCCCACACACAAAGGAATACGATCATGGCAGATGCCATCCGCGTGAGCGGTCCCATCACCGGGACCGACCGCACCCTGTCGTTTGAGGCGGGCAAGCTCGCCCAACTCGCCGACGGGGCCGTCCAGGCCCGCATCGGGGACACCATCGTCCTCGCCACGGCAACCGCAGCCCGTCACGTCCGAGAGGGCGCTGACTTCTTCCCACTGACCGTCGACATCGAGGAGCGGACCTACGCCGCGGGAAAGATTCCCGGCTCGTTCTTCCGTCGAGAGGGCAAGTCCTCAGACCAGGCGATCCTGATCTGCCGGCTCATCGACCGCCCGCTGCGTCCGTCCTTCCCGAAGGGCTTCCGCAACGAGGTCCACGTGGTGGGCACCGTCTTCGGCGCTGACCAGCAGAACCCGCACGACATCATCGCGATCAACGCCGCCTCGGCAGCGCTGATGCTCTCGGGGATCCCCTTCGAGGGACCGATCGGTGCGGTGCGCATCGCCTACACCACCGACGGGACCTGGATTCCCCACCCGACCTTCCAGCAGGGTGACGAGTCGACCTTCGAGCTGGTGGTCGCTGGACGCGCCCTTTCGGAGGGCGACGACACCGACATCGCCATCATGATGGTGGAGGCCGGTGGGACCGAGGGCAGCTTCGACATGTACGCCGCTGGCGCCCCCAAGGTCGACGAGGACGTCCTTGCGGCAGGTCTCGAGGCCTCGAAGCAGTGGATCCGCGAGTCGATCATCCTCCAGCGCAAGTTGGTCGCCGACTTCATCGCTGAGCGCGGCCCGATCCAGCCGCTCGCCTTCTCCACGATGGCTGACTATGGCGACGACGTCTTCGCTGCCGTCGAAGAAGCCGGGACAGCGACGCTGACTGCAGCGAACGTGCAGACCTCGAAGGCGGAGCGCAACGCGGCCCTCGACGCTGCCGGCGCCGAGATCACCGCCACGCTTGCCGATCGCTTCCCTGACAGGGGTGGCGAGATCAAGGCTGCGATCCGCTCGCTCACCAAGAAGCTCGTGCGCAAGCGCGTGATCGAAGAGGGTGTGCGCATCGACGGTCGAGGCACCGCCGACATCCGCCCCCTGACCGCCGAGGTGGACCTGTTCCCCACGGCGCACGGCTCGGCGCTCTTCCAGCGAGGCGAGACCCAGGTGGTCAACGTGACCACGCTGGGCATGCCGAGGATGAACCAGCTGATCGACACGATCACGCCGGACGAGACCAAGCGCTACATGCACCACTACAACTTCCCGCCGTACTCGACGGGCGAGACGGGCTTCATGCGTGGTCCCAAGCGTCGTGAGATCGGTCACGGCATGCTCGCCGAGCGTGCCCTCCTGCCGGTCGTCCCGACCCAGGACCAGTTCCCCTACACGCTTCGGCTCGTGTCCGACATCATGGCGTCGAACGGCTCGACGTCGATGGCCAGCGTGTGCGGGTCGACCCTGTCGCTGATGGCAGCAGGCGTGCCCATCAAGGCGCCGGTCGCCGGCATCGCGATGGGCCTCATCTATGAGGCTGGCGCCTACGTCACCTTGACCGACATCCTCGGTGCCGAGGATGCCTTCGGCGACATGGACTTCAAGGTCGCCGGCTCCGCCGATGCGGTCACCGCCCTGCAGCTCGACACCAAGATCGACGGCCTTCCGGCCGACGTCCTGGCCCAGGCGCTGCACCAGGCCAAGGAAGCACGGCTCAAGATCCTCGAGGTCATGACGTCGACGATCCCCGAGCCTCGCTCGGAGGTCGCCACCAGCGCCCCGAAGATCGTCTCGATGGAGATCCCGATCGACAAGATCGGCGAGGTCATCGGACCCAAGGGCAAGGTCATCAACACGCTCCAGCAGGAGACTGGCGCCGACATCGCCGTCGACGACGATGGCGTCGTGGGCACCGTCACCATCGGTGCTGTGGACGGCCGTGCGGTCGAAGAGGCACGTCGCCGGATCTCGCTGATCCTCGACCCCCCGACGGCCGAGGTCGGAGAGATCTACCAGGGCAAGGTCGTCAACACGACCAAGTTCGGTGCCTTCGTCAACATCCTTCCGGGCCGTGATGGCCTCCTCCACATCTCGAAGCTCTCGCCGCTCGCCGGCGGCAAGCGGGTCGGTGCGGTCGAGGACGTGCTGAGTCTGGGACAGGCGATCGAGGTCCGAGTCGAGGACATCGACCCGCAGGGCAAGGTTTCGCTGTCACTCGTCGGCGACGCTGCCCCTGCATCGAGCGCTGACGACAGCGATGACGAGCCGGCACCGAGCGCGCCCCAAGCGAGCGCACCCTCGGCATCCGCCTCGTTCGAGGACTCCTTCGAGGCAGAGCTGGCCGCCGAGCTCGGGGACCTTGGTCCTGGTGCACCGGCGCCCAGCGGCGACGGTGGGGGCCGCTCGAGGAACCGGTCCCGACGTCGCTGATCGATCGACGGCGAGAGCCGTGATCCGCACGACGTGCCTGACGAGCGGGTGCTGGGTGGTCACCGAGGTGATCCCCGGCGCCCGCTCTGTCGCGCTCGGGGTCATGATCGAAGCGGGCAGCCAGGTCGAGCCTGACGCAGCGCAAGGCGCTGCCCATCTGCTCGAGCATCTTCTCTTTCGTGGGGCAGATGGGCTCGAAGAGGCCGTGCTCTCTGACGCGCTCGACCGGCTCGGTGGCGACTCGAACGCCTTCACCGACAAGGAGGTCATGACCGCCTACGTCAGAACGATCCCTGAGCGAAGCGCCAGCGCCCTCGATCTTCTTGTGCGGGTCACCCAGCGACCCTTGCTCGACGCGCAGCACATCGAGGCCGAGCAGTCGATCGTGCTCGACGAGCTCTTGGCCCGGAACGACGAGGGTGGCGAGCTGGCGCAGCTGGTGCTGGACCAGGCGCTCTATCCAGGACACCCCCTCGGGCGTGATGTGCTGGGGACACCAGCGTCGCTGGCGGCCATCGATCGATCAGTCCTCTCCTCGTTCCACGAGGCTGCCTATGGGGCCGACCGCAGCGTCGTGATCGGTGTCGGTTGCGTCGACCACGAGGCGATCGTGGCGGCGGTCAGCTCGTCGATGGGGAGAGGTCATGCCACCTTGAGCCGGCCAGCGCCGCCTCGCCACCCTCACGTGCCGACAGCGGCGCTCGTCGAGCACGATGGCGGCCAATCGCACTTGCTCATCGGCGTCCGGGCCCCGGGCGTCGGCTCGGACGGCTACTTGGCGTGGCTGGTGGCGACACATGCCCTCGGTGGTGGTGTGTCGTCTCGGCTGTTCCGCTCGGTGCGCGACGAGCTCGCCCTGGCCTACTCGGTCGGTGCAGAGCTCTCGGCGACCTCAGTGGTGGGAGCGGTGTCCGCGTACTGTGCGACAGCACCGACCAACATGGGCGCCGTGATCGACCGAATCGCAGCGGAGCTCGACGCCCTGGGCGCAGACGGCATCTCGCCTGAGGAGTTCGACCGCTCTCTTGAGGCGGTTCGCACCGATCTGCTCCTGAGCGCGGATGAGCCCCTGGCCAGGCTCGGGCGACTCGGGTACGAGACGCTCCTTCTCGGCGGCCCACGCGACTTGGTCGACCGGATCGCCGAGCTCGATGCGGTGTCCTTCGACGAGGTCGATGATGCCGCCAGATCGCTCGGGCGCGCCGTTCGGCACGGCGTCGTCGTCGGCCCTGGTTCGGCGTCCCTCACGAGATTGCTGGAAGCAGCGTGCCGGACGTGACCACCGCCGCCGAGCGACCGAAGGCAAGCCGCCGGCTGCTCGACGTGAGGGACCGATGGGCCATCGTCGCCCTGATCGTCGTCCCCGGGGTGATCTTCGCTGTGCCGGCCCTGGTGGGCCACCCGCCGATCACAGGGGACAACCTGATCCAGAACTTCCCGCTGCGGGTGCTGGTCGGCCGCCAGCTGGCTGATGGCCACCTGCCGGTGTGGAACCCCTACATCTTCTCGGGCACGCCCTTGCTCGGTGCGCTCAACGCGGGAGCCCTCTATCCGACGACGCTCGTCTTCGCAGCGATCCCGGCGCAGGTGGCGTGGTGGCTCAACTTGAGTGCGTGCTACTGGGTCGCGGGGCTCGGCACCTACTGGCTGTGCCGATGGCTCGGGCGGACGCCGATCGCGTCGCTCCTCGGGGCGGTCACCTACACCTACGTCGGCATGATGTGGGTCCAGATGGTGCACCTTGGTGTCATCCAGGGACAGTCGTGGTTGCCGCTGCTCGTCCTCGCGGTCCTCATCGCCGCAGATCGCCTGCGGGGGAGCGGGGCCCCAACGCGACTGGTCGCGGCGATCGTTGGCGCAGGGTGGCCCTTGCTCGGCGTCGCCGCGATCAGCGCGGCGATGTGCCTGACCGGCGAGCCGAGGGCCATCACCGATCTCGAGATCGGGCTCGCCCTGGTGACCGGCGTCGTCGTGCTGCGGCGCGATGTGATCGATGGCTGGCGTCGTCGGTTCCTGCTGCTCATCAGCCTGGTGGCGGCTGTTGGAGTAGGGGCGATGATCTCCCTGGCCGAGGTCTGGCCGGGCGAGAAGTTCATCGCACTCTCGCAGCGGGCTGCCCTCGGCTACGGATTCTTCGGCAGCGGTTCAATCGCGCTCTCGAAGACGACGCTGCTCGTGATCCCCGACTTCTTCGGGGGCATCGGACTGCTGCACCAACCCAGCTACTTCATCGATTACAACCTGCCCGAGGTGGGTGGGTATCTCGGCCTGCTCGGGATGACGGGCATCGCTGCCGCCGTCGCAGGCCTCCTCGGTCGAGGGCCTCTGCGTGGCCAGCGCAACGTCGGGCTCTTCGTGCTCTTCGCGGCCTTCGGCCTGGTGGCAGCGTGGGGAAGCTTCACCCCTCTGGGCCACCTGCTCTTTCACATACCCCTGCTCGGCAAGACCCGTCTCCAGAGCCGCAACCTGATCTTCGTCAACCTGGCGGCCGCCGTACTCGGCAGCCTGTTCATCGACCGGGTTGTGGCGGGAGATCGACGTGGCGCGTCGCTCGAGGGACGGCGACGCCTCGTCACGCTGGCTCCCGCGGCAGCGGGCATCCTCCTCGTGCTGGTAGCGCTGGTGGCCCCGACCTGGCTCTACGAGCACCTCGGGGCAAGTGCCAGTGCGGCGGTCGAGGGCCACTTCATGGCGCTGTGGCTGGCAGTCTCGCTGGTGCTGCTTCTTGCCTGGTGCGTCGTCCTGTGGCGCTTCGGCAGCGAGCGCTCGACGCGTCGTCGGACCCGCGTGGCGGTGCTGGTGCTCGTGACGCTCGACGTCCTCTTCTTCTTCGCCGTGGCCTCGACCGGGCTGGTGGCCGGTGACTACCCGACCCAGCCCTCGCGCGAGGAGGCAGCGGCCGTCCTCGGGACCACCGGTCGATCGGCGATGGTGGATCCGAGCCTCGCCCATCTCCAGACCTTCGTCGCGCTCGGCAAGCCAGACACCAATGTGTTCACCAGGCTGAAATCGATCCAAGGCTATGGCTCGTTGATCGCGACGAACTACCAGACAGCGACCGCTGCCCACCAGCAGGACGGTCTCGACCCGTGTCAGCTGGCGCTCGGGCGCTATAAGCAGCTTCGCCTCGCGTCCATGGTGATCGGGGCACACTCGATCGCCCCGCCGATCGCGGTGACCTCGACGAGTGGCACAGGCCTGATCGCGATCCCGCCAGTCTTCGAGCCAGCATGCCCGGGGTCACCCCGCCCAGCGCAGGCGACCTCGAGGACCTTCTACCTGGGGCAGCTCGTCAACCTCGAGCACCTGTTCCTCTCGGCCAGGAGCTCGGCGGTGATGGCCGACACGGCGTTGGCGAACTCGCTCCGGGTCGAGGTCCTCGGGCCCAAGGGCCGCCCGCACGAGGTGCCGACCACCATCACCACCTCGGCCTCAGGATGGGACGTCTCCTTCCCCACGGCACCTCTGGCCGCTGGCGTGCTGCTGAGAGGTCCGATCCATCAGGTGATGGATGCCTCGACGGCGACCGATGCGACCGGGGCTGTGTACTGGCTCGGCGGGCCGTTCCAAGATGCGCTCGACGGGGGCGGCTGGCGGTTGACGGGGACAGATGGCACCACACAGTCCTTCGCCGCAACGTCACCTGTCCGACCTGGCGCCTGGGTGACCGCGGGCACGGGCCGGGTGGTGGCTCGGGCGACCACCCCGGCGGGAGCAGAGACCGACGTGGTCGATCTGGCGTCTCCCGCCACCTTGGTCCGCTCGGAATCCTGGCTCCCCGGCTGGAGTGCCACCGTCGCGCCGGTGGGCTCGACCACCTCGCATGAGCAAGCGGTCTTCGCGCATGACCTCATCCAGTCGGTGAGGCTCCCGGCGGGTCGGTGGCGAGTCACCTTCGGCTACCGCGCCCCGGGGATGACGTTCGGGCTTGTGGGGAGCGCACTCGGCATCGCAGGCTTCGTCGCCTTCGCTGTTGTGGTCGTCGTCCTTCGCCGTCGCGCCGATCAGAGCGGTAGGGTGCGGCGGTGATCAGAGTCGGTGTGATCGGGGCTGCGGGCCGGATGGGCCAGACGGTGATCGAAGCCGTGCAGGGCGCTCCTGACATGGTCGTGTCGTGTGTCGTCGACCCTCAGGTCGCCACGCTTGCGGCCGAGGAGGGCGTCGTCGCTGCAGCGTCGATGGCTGAGCTCGAAGCGGGCGTTGCCGACGTCGTCGTCGATTTCACGGTTGCTGAGGCGGCCCGGGAGAACCTTGCCGTGGCGCTGGGCCTCGGCTGTCATGTGGTCAGCGGCACCACTGGCCTGTCAGACGCTGATCTGGCGGCGCTCGAGGCGGCGAGCGAGGCGAGTGAGCGCAGCGTGCTGGTGGCCGCGAACTTCGCCCTCGGTGCGGTGCTGGCGATCCGGTTCGCAGAGACCGCCGCTCGCTACTTCGACGGCGTCGAGGTGATCGAGCTCCATCACGACCGGAAGGTCGATGCGCCGAGCGGGACCTCGCTGTCGACCGCCCGCAGGATCGCCGCTGCTCGTGACGAGGCGGGCCTTGGTGAGTGCCACGATCCCACGACCACGGTGGTGGCAGAAGGTGCACGCGGTGCGAACGGGCCC
>Ga0118677_10013531_pt2 | contig 11391 bp, 6 predicted proteins | sample AliMusrvi5mmetaG_FD_86154 | JGI IMG/M metagenome (GOLD analysis project Ga0118677, IMG submission 86154) | reverse complement strand
GAGAATGTCACCCGTGAGGTTGATGAGCCCCCGCGTGAATGCACTGGTGGTGAATCCCCAACCGCCGGTGCCGCCCACGGTGGGAGCGATGACGATGGCGATAACCCGGCTTCAGGCGAAGAGGAAGGCGCAGCTTCCGAAAACGGTGGCGAACCCCATCGGGCGGACGGGAACTGGATTGCGGTTGACGATCTTCTCAGCCGCCGCGTGAGTGTTCAGTTCAGCGTGACCGGTACCACTCCGGATGGCAGACTATCCATCTCGCAAATCGTTGGGTTGATCCGTACCGATCCTGACATTCGTGAAAAAGTCGAACGTGTCCGCGGCGCTATTGAGGAAGGTGCCGACCCCGAGATCGTCAAAGGGCTGAAAAGGCAACTGCCCGTTTTCACCGCGTCGGGAGAATTTTCCATCAGGAATACCGGTGGCATCACCGCGCACTCGGGGTTACTGCAGGGGGACTTCGACGCTATCGCCCCTTGCGACGTCGATGACGTGCTGCGCCGGGTTTGCGCCGATCCCCATGTGCTTGTGGCCTTCCGCTCCCCGAGCGGGAATGTCAAGGTGCTCGTCGCGATTCCACCGGACCCCGGACTTCACCGCCGCAGCTTCGACGCCGTCAAGCGCCACTTCATGGATGAACACGGACTGGTGATGGACACATGCACCAAGGACGTCCCCCGTGCCTGCTATTTCTCCCACGACCCCGAGCCCTACGTCGCTTCCGGCGAGGTGCTGCGGTTCGAGCCCGCGGCCGACGAACGACCGGCCAACGGGCCGCCGGCACGACTCGAAGAACACCGTCAGGCGGACGGCGGGCAATGTGGACCGGAGCCGGCGGGCCAACAGCATCACCCGCTGGCATTGGTTCGCTCCGCCCTGCTGGCCATTCCGACGAGACCTGACTATGACGAATGGATCAAGTGCATAGCCGCCGTGAAGGACGCCATGCCCGATCCCGCCGTGGCGCTCCCCTTGTTGAGGGAATGGTCGCCCGAGGAGTCGCCCCGGCAATACGAGGTCAAGTGGCGGGAAGGGCTCCGCCACATTCCTGCGGCCTGGCTTTTCGATCAGGCCCGAAGACATGGTTGGACCCCGATCAACATGCACCGCGTCAATCTGAGGGAACTTCAGAGGTTGAGTCCCGAGGAGCGGGAGGCCAGGCGGGGGCCGGTGATAATCGACTGCATCCTGCGCCAGGGCAACGTGTGCTTGTTCGGGGGCAGGGCGAAATCGAGGAAATCGTTCGCGGTCCTCGACATGGCCATCACGGTCGTCTCCGGTGGCAGGCTCTTCGTGAGTGCTTCCGGGACCGGATTCCAGACCCGAGCGGCGAGGGTGTTGATTTACGATTTGGAAATGCCCGGTGACGAGACGGGATTTCGCCTGCTGGATGCGCTGAGGTGCAGGGCCGCGGAAGACATCTTCCAGGATGAGGCGCCTATTGATCAAATCGCCGTATATTCGCTCCGCGGCATGGATGTTGCCAACCCCTTGGAGCATATCCTCGAACACATCCGGCTCAACGCGCGACCGGGCGATCTGGTGATTGTCGATTGCCTCTACGCGCTGATCACGGGGGACGTCAGCGACATGGCCGAGGTGGCCGCACCCCTGCGGCGCTTCTCGAGGGTCGCGGAGCAGACCCGCTGCGGCATCATCATCGTGGACCACTTCCGCAAGGGCACCCAGGGCAAGGCGGCGGATCAAATCATCGGCTCGGCCGCCAAGTCCATGGTTCCCGACACCATCATGACCATCGAACGGGTTACCGAGAATGGCGAGAATTTCAGGATCGGCATCGAGGCCCGCACCTTCCCGCCGCGGCCTCCGTTCACGATCGCCTACGACCTCAACCTCAAGCGGTTCAGGATGTCGTCGCCTCCGCCGCCGGGCGAATCAAACCGCAGTCGCGGCCTGAGGGCGTTGCGGCAGGTGTGGGGGACGAATCCGGCTGCATCGGTCGGTCGGGAGGAATGCGAGCTGATTTGGGATGTTAGGCAGACCCAGGCGACTGATACTCTCAATTGCTTTCAAAACTGGCACTGGATTGAAAGGCAGGGGGCGGGCAGTGCCACCCGCTATGCGCTCCTCCCCGAAGGCCGTGCTCAGTTGGAGGCGTCCGCCACCTGAACGGCCTCTCTACCGCTACCGCTACCGCCCTAAGGTAAAGACGGTAGCGGTAGAGGAGAGGAAGATGGCACAGCTACCGCAACAACAGCAAGCGCCGGGGAATTGAAATCCCCCCGGCGGCGTGCGTTTGGATTGTTTTCCACCACCGGCAGGGAGAAGGTCACCGGTAGAGGTTTCCTTGTGGTTGCAAGGTTCATTGCTTGCTACCGCCCTCTACCGGCCTCTACCGGCGGTAGATAGCGGTAGAAGCGCCCGGACCTCCAACCTTGTGCCTTTCAGGCTTCGGCCGTGCGGTTTCCCGGTCTCGGCCGGAAAAAGCCATGAGCACCCCATGTCCGGCCCGCCGACCGCCTGGGTGTTGAGGCAGGTGCCCTGAAATTCCAGGGCGCTTATTCCGGCGGTGCCCCCAGATCCGGGGACTCCTCAATCCGAGGTGCCCTCAGATCTGAGGGGGCCGGCGGAAGGGATCGAGTTGCCCTCGAATTTAAGGGGCAGTCTCGGGGCGGCAGTGCATCCATTTTGAATAGACCTATTCGCGGTGGTATTAGCGCAAGAGTGCGTCGATCTCGGGCGGGGCGGGGCGACTTCCCTTACCGCCGCCACCGATACCCATTGCGGGCGGCGGCTTGAACATCGGATGAGGGCTGCTGCCGCCACCGCAGGGGAGGCGACAATGATTGGGGCTTACAACGCGGGTGAGGAATGAGCGGCGACCCCATCTCGCGATAGGTGGCCAATGACTCCCTCAGCTCAACCCTGCCCGCGTCCCTTAGTTGGTCCCCTCTGGTGGTGCTGCCCGCGTGTGGCGTTCGTCCTTGAAGAGCAACAGCGGAGTAACCGGGGTCACTTTTTTCCGCGGTGCGAACCCAGGCGAAGTGGGAAATAATTTCCCACTTGGCTCACGGTCTCAACGGCTCCCGCGATTGTGATCGGCAGGTTGAGCTTCGCCGCGCGGTCATCCGCTGAATGTTCCCCGCCTGCCCGGCAGAGTGGAAATCCACCTGGTTTTCAGCGATAATATATGGGGAACCCTCGGTTAGAGCTTGGACCTTTGACTGACTGCGGGCGGCGATTCCACCACCCAATCGGCATCCGAGCACCCGACACTATCCCTTCCACCGAAGCACCCAAGGCCCGGCCCCCCAAGCCGGCCTTCGTGTTTCAATATGCAAGAACCCACAAACAAACCAACACCATGTCCACCAAGCTGATTGCAAGTCATTCAATGCGCCCTGGCCGCACAGCAACGGAAAGGGGGGTGACCAAATGCAATGGGTCGTAGCCTTTCTCGTGGCAATGTTCCTACTCGCGACCTGCCACAACGAGGAATATTCAGCCAGAGCGGCCAGCGCGGCCAGAGAGGCAAAGAGGGCCGAAGAGGCCCGGATCGAAGCTCGAATCGAGCAGGAGGTGACGAGACGGGTCGAGGTGGCGCGCAAGGAAATGACCGAGCGTGACGCCCTGCTGCACACCGTGAGCTTGATCGGCCTCATCGTGCTGACGGGCGGCACCGTGGTTAGGCTCGTCCTGTGGGTCCGGCGGCCACGCTTCACCGCACCGGTGATACCGGTCGAACCGGTCATACCGGTCATACCGGTCATCCCGCCCTATCGTGCCATACAGACCAGCCAGGCCAGTGGCATCACCCTGCAACCCCGGCCGCAACGGGTCAACTATCATCCGCCCCGCTTCGGCCGCGTGATCGACCTGAGGCCTGTCGCGCCCTCGCCTCCTGTCCAACCACCGGGCCAGCAGCGCAGGGTGATCCAACAACAGGGTCGCCGGCGCACATCGGTCGATCCATCGGACGGATGGGTCCGCCGGCTGCGCCGCCGCTGTTGGAAAGGAGATCCAGACCGTCAACCCAATCCACCCCGGAGACACCATGAGAGCACACACCGTTCTTGAACTGCTGCTGGCTATGGGCGTCGTTGGCCTTCTGGTCGAGATCACCGGCGGCCAAGCTTGGCTCATAGTCGCCGTTGGTGCCGCCGCTGTCATCCGGCTGCTCGCACGCGGCCTCTGACGGAGATAGCCCACGGCAAATTCGATATCAACCCCAACCCGCGCCCGCCCGGTCCTCGTGATCGTGGCGGGCGCTTCCTTTCCCCCACTTTCCCCGGCCTGCCGATGGCGGTTGTCCGGAACCCACCCTGGCGACCGCCACCCGCGGCCGGTCCCGGGTGGGGCCGCCGACACGGTCGCCTTTCGACAAACAATGAAACGAAAGGAACCAAAAAGATGAGCCCCATGCTCGAAGAAATGTTAGTTAATGAAGTCCTACCCCGCCTGCGATCCGTAGCGCGTTCAATCCCCAAGATCGGCAGCGAAGACGACGAGGAAATTGTTCAGGACGCCACTTTGGTGGCGGCCCGCATGATGGACTCGGCCGAGAAGGCCGGGCAGAAGTTCACGGCCGGCAACGTCGCGTATTTCGCCGCCAGAGCCGCCCGCAGCGGCCGCCGGTCCTACTACACCGGTCGTAGCGACGTCATGTCGCCTGGCTGCCAGATAGACGGAAAGGCTCGGCATGAATCGCTCGACGAAGAGATTGAGTTGGAGTCGACGGAAGTCGGTACCCTGCATGACGTGATCGTGCCTTTCAACGGCCACGAAAGCGACCCCGCTGAGGAAGCCGCGCGCAACCTGGACTGGGCGGAATTCCTGGCTGCGCACCCGCCACGCCACCGCACCGCCATTCTGGTGCTGGTGGCTGGGGGTACGATGCGTGAGGCCGGCAAACATGTCGGTATCGGTGACAGTGCGGCCATGAAACTCAAACGCCGGATTGCTGCCGACCTGGTCGAATACTTCGGCCTGGACGTGATCCGCCGTTTGCTCGACGGCATCCGACCGGGTTGGGAAAGCGATCTGCAAATGGTGCGGCAGAGGCACTTGCACCTCTGCCACGTCAGCGCCGGGCATGAGGCTGCGGGATCCATGCCGGGCTAAAAAGGCACCTTCCCGGTGCTCTCGCAGGATGCGGGGGTGCCGGGGAGGTGTGCTCCGCTGGTGCAGACAGCGGTGACTGTTTTATCTTAGTTCAGACCCAGAATGACGACAGATCCCTCCGACTACTTCCGCGTGCTCATGCCGGGTCGGTGTGTTGCGGAAACGGCGGCGGAGGTTGGGACTGGAACGGTCACAGTCCCGGCTATCGCTGCTTGAGTCCACCGATGGCCTTCGACATCGGCGAAGCCCTCCCGCCGGTCCCGTTGAGTGATTGGCGGGAGGGGGATGAAGTGGGGAATCGCCGGCGACATTTTTTAGCTCACAATTGCCACCCGTCTGAACATGGACAAATCCCCGTGCGTGCTGAGGTTGGATCAGCAAGGAGAAGTACACGCCGGCATTCATCGCTGGCTGCTTGACGCACCTGTGCGACCGGCATTCGTGGTATTCACCACGTACGCCCCACAAGAACTGCCTGCTGGCTTCACACGGTCCGATGTCCTCGAATCCGTCTGGCACCTCGATCTGCCCGACCTCAGGCAGCGCAGTGCCCTGTGGGGCGAGCTGCTGGCCGCAGCCCATCCGGGGTACCACCAGCATGACTCGGTGAAGCTCGGGCAGATGTCGCCGATGTTCACCGCTGGCGAGATCCAGGCGGCTTTTGACGACGCCCGCCGTGTTTGTGGCGGGGCTCCCGATGAGGGCCGGCTGATTGACGCGGTGTTGCGGGTGCGTCCTCTTGGAGTTTTGATGGACGAGGGGATCGCATGCCTTCGCGCATGGGCACGGGTGCATGCGTGTGAGGCCGCGTCCACAACCGACAGGGCGGAGCCGTGAGCTGGCTGCCGGGGGATCCACGTTGAACCATGCCCGCTCGTCACCCACGCAGGGTGGCGGGCGGGGTGTGGCGGCGTTTTTAGCTGGCGGGGTGGTGGTGCGCGCCAGGAGCGCCCCACGGATGTCGCTCGGGTCTTTCCCATTCGTCAAGCCTAGCAATGTCATAGTCCTTAAAAACCCGAGATGAAACTGGAACCTAAACATGACGACTGCATGGAAATCCTGCTAAACCTACCTCACTTCGGAAATTTCAGCCGGTAACGGTTCGGATCGCAACAGACAGCATGTCACTGTCCACTTACACGCCGGATTTTCCCAAGCAACTTTGGATTTGGGTGACTCGTGTAAATGGATACAACGCCATCTTTGACATCGAATAAATATCTTGATCCTAATGGGTCCACTGATGGGAGCTTCCATTCCGCGCTTGGCCTCTTTGACTCAATTTCTGAAACAGAATGTTTTCCAGTCCCATCAAACTGCCTCAACCACCTACCATTCGAGTCGATATCAAGCATATTTATCCCTGCTTCAATGGCAGCAAAATCGGCGGCGCAGCCGATCTCGAATCGATCTCGATCACCGCGCAATTGAGTACTAACGTAAAAAAAAAGTACTATGCTAACCACCGATAAGGCGACAAATACAGCCAACCAACGCCATCTAAATTTTACAGCCAAATTCATAACGCTATTTTGGTGCCTAATACTCGATTTCAACGTCATGCTTGGTCCCGCTCGAATGGAACCCATCAGAATCGACCTGTCGCTCTGGGCTTGTGCATCGAACTCGGAGGCAACAACCCTTCTCTACCAAAAGAGCGTTTATGACCGCTGATTGGCGCTTGCACGAGAAATTCAATCCTATTGACTTGTTCAGATTGACGAAATCGCTTTGCTGCCTTGCTCGAACTGTTTTCCCATAAACAATACCTGATTTTTCGGTTGGTCCCCAACCCTTTCCGTTCCATTTCTCCTTGCCAGTCCAAAACTTAGTCCACATCACGAGATATTTCTCCAAGAGATATTTGTCCGCCTCGTTGCAGCCTAGTGTTCGAATCGTTGACTCCAAACTCACGAGCGAAGACTTCTCACCGGTCATTCCAAACTGGGCCAAGTAGGCCATGCCCTCATCGTCAATTGAACCGGAAAGAGGATTCTTTGACAGATGATTCCATGCGTGAATCATTTCATGAATGGTGTTCCCCTCGTTCGCATCAGAAAATGGAGTATACATTGTGTGATTACTAATCGAGTAGAATGCCGCAGGATCATGAAAAATCAAATACCAAGTGCTCTTCATATCACTATTGAAGTATTCAGCATTCCATCCCTTCAAGCCACTCAATTTGGCAAGCGCAGCACTCATGCCGGTCACCTCGGAAATGCTAGATCCCTCTAAGCCCTTAGCAAAATCATTTAGCGCGCCGTATATTCTACTGGAAGCAGTTGGCTCTGGCGGGGTTGGCGGCCCATCATCGGGAACTTCCATCCAAACCGCAGGCCCAAAACCCCCAACTTGAACTAATCTAAGCCCCAGTCTATCCCATCTATCAATACCATCATTCCCCGCAAATCCATACAAGTTGATCCCGCCTTCTTCCCCAATCGGATCTTTGTTGATCCACCTCCCAGTGGGTGGATGATAGTAGCGCAGGCCGTAATACAATAGCCCGGTCTCCGGGTCTTCGAGCTTGGTGCTGAAGCCGAACGAGCAGGGGGCTGTGCCTTGCTCGACGACGATGTTGCCGAAGGCGTCATATTCCCGGAGGCAGGCCGGGGCTGTGGCACCCGACTGGGTCCACCCGGCGATGTTACCATTGCCGTCGAAAGAGGGATGGAATACGGGGGACCCGGAGACCGTGGACGGAACACTGACAGAAAGAAGGCCACCCACCCCTCCCGCTCCCTGGAGGGTGCCGCTGAGGTCGAGGCCCCAGAGATAGGTTCTTGCCAGGGTGAGAACGCCTGACGAGGACGCGGTGATCTCAGCGACAGGGTTCCAGCCGTCGTAGAGCCAGCGGGTGTCGGAGAGGGGGGTGTCGTTCGTGTCTGCGACCTTGCGGGCCAGGCGATGACCAGTCCAGTCGTTCGCAAAGGTGAGTTTGCGGTAGGGACGACCGGCGGTGACGGCAGCAAAGGTGGATTCCATTTTCACGAGGCGGTTCTCTGCGTCCCAAGCGTAGGTCCATAGGCCATCGTTGTCAAGATTGCCGTCAGCATCGAAATGAGGGTTGGTGGTGGGTGCGGGCAGCCAGCAGTGGTGGGTCTGGGGCTGGCTGCCGTCGGTGATGATGGCCTGGAGCCATTGCGGAGCTGAGCTGGTCTCGCCGGAGATGTCCTTGTAGAAGAGGGTGCCTATGCGGGTTGTGGCGGCAGTGTTGACCGTGATGGTAGAACCGGTGGGGGCGCTGCCGAGGACGGTGCGGGTGTTATTGGAAACGATGGTCCCGTATTGGTTGGCGCTGTTAGGGGTGTAGGTAAAGTCGCCGAGAATCGGCGAGGCGCTGGTTTTGCGGTTGCCGATGTCGTCGAAGGTGTAGCTGGAGTCGAGGGGCGGGACCGGAGCGCCGTCGGGTTGCTTACGGACGGCGCTTTTAACCTCGCTGCGGTCGGTGTAGCCCCAGGTCCAGGTGGAGCCGTCGAGCAGGGTGGTTTGGGTGCGGCGGCTGAGTTCGTCGAGTTGGTAACCGTGGCGGGTGATGGGGTGGGTGCCGGCGCTCAGTGAATCGCTGGTCGCGCCTAACAGGCGTCCGGCGATGTCGTGGAAGTAGGCTTGGCGAAACCTGTTGGACGTTCCAGCGGCGGCGGTGATGTGGTAAACAAGCGAGGAGTTTGGCAGGTAGTCGTAGGTGTGGGTCTCGGCTGTGCCGGCCGCGATAGCTTCGGCGGTGCCGGCGGTGAGGGTGTGAAGAAGGCCTTCCAGCCAGTTGTAGGTGACGAGCGGTCCGTCGGTGGGAGTGTAGCCAGTGGGCAGGTCGTTGGCGTTGGGCGCGGACCAGGTTATGCCTCTTCCCGGCAGGAGGGTGTGGGAGCCGGCGTAGGTATGGGTTGCGGGAGTGCCGCGCCCCGGCTCATAGGTGTAGTATTCGGTCCCGAGGCCGTCTTGGGTGATGGTGAGGGGTTGGCCGAGGCGGTTGTGGGCGGGGATGGTGACGTTGGGCGTTACTAGATTGTTGACATCCGTGTAGGTGATGGATGTTAGGTCGCCGAGAGCGTTCCAGTCCCAGAGGGTGACGGCACCGCGCTGCCAGGTGCGGGTTGCGGGCTTGCCGGAGGGATACCAGGTAAAGTGAGTGGCATTGGTGTCCGGATAGGTCTTGGTCAGGAGAACGCCGCTGGCGGGGTCACGGGACCAGGTGGTTGCGTCGCCGGCACCGGTGGCATCACGCCAGGTGGTGAGGGTGTGGAGGTCGCCGTAATCGTCGTAAGTGTAGCTGACCGGGTATTCGGCGGTGCCTGTTGTTGTCAGGAGTTCTCCGCGGGTGGACCAGGTGTGGCTGGTGGTAATGGTAGTGGTTATGTTCGAGGCGTTGGTGACGGTCTTGGTGACGGTTTTGAGGCGACCGGCAGCGAGGTCGGAGGGTTCCCACCAGGAGTAGTGGGTGGGATGATTGAAGTGATCGGTGACGGTATCGATTTGTCCGACACCGTTCCAGATGGTTTTGGTGACGGCACCGAGGGGCGAGGTTTCGATGAAGATGCGGCCGAGGGCATCGAAGACGCGGCGGGTGGGAACGCTGGACTGATGAGAGGTTTGGGACACATCGAGGCCGTTGATGTTGACGATGATTTCCGGCAGCGTGCAACCCGAGCGGGTTGTGGTGGTGGTGCGGGTCTTGGCGGCCCGGTCGAAGGTGGTTTCGGTTAGTATCGTGCCGCCTCCGGGGAGCGTTTGGAGGTTCGCGTGGGCGGTACCGTCGGTGTTGCCGTTGAGTCGCTCGCGGGAGGATGTGGTGACGGCGGAGGTGGCTGAGTTGTCAGTATCGTAAGTCTGGCGTTGTGTAACACTCCACCAAAGGGTGCCATCGTTGAAGTAATAGTTATGGGTTTCGGTGATACGGTCGGTGCTTTCTAGAGTGAGGAGGCCATCCTGGTTGTCATCCAAACCGCTGCGGATGAGCGAGGAGCCCGGCGAGGGTTGGACGATGAGCAGCGGTGTCGTGTTATCGGCGGAAGAGATGCGGGAGGTGGGGCGTCGGGTGTTGAGCGCGTAGCTGGTGGTTTGGGTGATAGGAGCGGGCTGAGTAACAGTGGTGCTATCTTCCGCAGGATTGGGTGAACTTACTGTGACTTCGCGTCCGGCTCGATCGGTTCCTCTTATTGTTAGGCGTGAGGAGTCGGCCGCTCGGGTGCGGTGAGTAGTGATGAGGTTGTCGTTCTGGTCAATTTGATAGGTCCAGTACTCATTGACGGCGGCTTTGCCGGTAATGGATCGCGGGAGACCGTCGATACTGCGGATTGTCAAGTTAGTGTTATCCCCCGGCATCGTGACGAGCGTGTCGCGTCCGTGGTGCGGATAGGAGGTGGCGGTGATCGCCCTGGTTGCGTCGGTCTGGCTGGTGATTCGCCCGAGCAGGTCGCTTGTTTGGCTGGTGGAGAGAGCGAGGCCGCCGGCCCTGGTGGTGGTCGAGGAATTGCGACCGCTGTAGGTGGTGGTGGTGGTGCGGGACGGTTGGTCACCGCAGCCTTCCTGCGTGACGCTGGTGATACGGCCGAGAGCATCTGTACAGGTGGTGGTCTTGATGCCCTGTTCGTCGATGACGATGGTTTCGAAGGGCGAGACCTGGATAACGTCGCTGGTGACGCGCTCGTCCTGCTTGGTGATGATGGTGGACAGCGCATTGACGGGGGCGTCGTCGTACGTGGTGGTGGTAACCGTCGCGCATGACATTTTGTCCTTGGTTTTGGAGGTTTCATCGTAGAGGTGGGTTTCCTTGCGCAGAACCCGGCCCGCCAGGTCCTTGATTACGACAGTTTTGGTTCTTTCGTTGGCTACGGGAAGGTCAAAGTTGCGAAGGGCGAGCGTGATGGTCCGGAGGTGGGTTGCGGAGGAGATGCTGGGCGGGGTGACGGGGTCAAAATTGTTGGTATGTATATTGTACGCAACGGCCTCATAGCCCGTGACGGACCCATTGCCCTCGGCATCCAGCGTGGCGAAGGTGCGCCCGGCCCAGGGAACGAGCGGCGGACTGACTAGATTGAAGCTGGGGCGGCACGGGTATTGGATGGTGGTGGCGGGGATACGTTCGGTGCCCACCATGTCGGCGAGGGTGATGGCGACCGGATCGTAGCCGGCGGGCAGCCAATCGTGGCTGAGGCCCGCAGCGGAAAGGAGGTTGATGAGGCTGCCGGCGACGGCCGCCAGGGTGGGGTCGTCGAGCCGCCGCCCGCGCGTCAGTGGGCTGTATGCCTCGAGCTGTATGCCGCGCTCGCGGCAGTACTCGAGGAGGGCGCGCTGGTAGAGGAA
>Ga0118677_10011357_pt1 | contig 11391 bp, 7 predicted proteins | sample AliMusrvi5mmetaG_FD_86154 | JGI IMG/M metagenome (GOLD analysis project Ga0118677, IMG submission 86154) | reverse complement strand
CTCTTTATCCAAATCGAAGCCAAAGGTTTCGAAAACATCCCTCAGGGAGCCTGCTTTTTAGCATCCAATCATCAAAGCAAGTTAGATGCTTTTTTGATCCTCTCCTACCTGGATAAAGAAACTTTGAAAAGCACCTACGCCTATGCCAAGAAAGATCATGTTGATGGATTTGTTCGTCGCTACATTGCCTCGCACACCAATGTCATCGTGATGGATCTGAACAAAGATCTTAAAGAGTCGATACATAAAATGGCTGAGGTGATCAAACTGGGAAAAAAGATTTTGATTTTTCCCGAAGGGACCAGGACAACAACCGGCGATATGGAGAAATTTAAAAAAACATATGCTATCCTAAGCAGTGAACTAAATATACCAATTGTTCCAATTTGTATATCGGGGGCCTTCTTTGGAGATTCCGCTGATAAGGACCGGTTAAAAAGAAGCAAAATCACCATTGAGTTTCTCCCCCCCGTTAGTCCCGCTGGTTTAATGCCGGATGAATTAAATGATCTGGTCAGACAACGGATTGAGGAACAATTACGTTATTAACAATTTCCCAAACTAACTGTAAGGTATTTCCATTTTGGCGGATTGAAAGTTTTTTTATATTACTAATATACAGCTAATTACGCACATCGACTAACCATCTCTGTATGGAGAGGCAGAATATTGAACTATGATCCAGCAACTGCCCAATTGATAGTCATTTTTATAGTATTATCCCTCACGCCCCTTAATCTACCCCGGGCAAATTAATTATTAAAACTTTTTTATCCCATTTATTGTTATTCGGTTATTCCAATAGCTCCATTGTGCCATTATTTCGGGGTCATTTGGCGAAATAAATATTACTGACCAAATCAGTTGTTTTCTAACTATTGAACTGATTCTCTCGTGTTTTAAAGGTGGCAGGTCTCTCTTTAAAAGCTAACTATTAACTAATAATTAACCAATAACCTAATCATTTTAACGATAGGTGATTGGTTGGAATAAAAAACAACTTATATGAAAAGAAGATCCTTTATAAAAAACTCGGCACTTGCTGCTACAGGTATGTTTATTTCCCAAGACCTGTTTAGTAAGCCCAAGGGTATCGTTTACGGTCATAATGAGATGACTTACAGGTTGAATACAAAATGGGGAGCCCTTAATCCCGAAAAAAACCCGGTTAACGATTGTCACGAGATGATCCAGGATGTAAAAGGGAGAATTCTTCTGCTGACCAACGAAACGAAGAATAACATCATTATCTACAATAAAAGTGGCCGCCTGATCGACACCTGGGGCAAGGTTTTTCCCGGGGCCCACGGTCTTACGATTCAGCACAACGGAAAGGAAGATTTTCTTTTTATTACTGATACCGTTAAGCACCAGGTCTACAAAACCACTATCGACGGGAAGATCCTGCTGACCATCGACGCACCTGCTGATCTTCCGGCCTATCGGAAAAAAGAGGCCTTCGTTCCGACTGAAACAGCGGTTCTTGAAAACGGCGAATTCTATATTGCTGACGGGTACGGTGCGCAACACATCATGCATTACGACGAAAATGGCCATTTAAAAAACTCATTCGGAGGTCGGGGAACCGGCGATGAGCATTTTGATAACGCCCATGGAATCTGCATCGATTACCGAAATGCAACACCTACCTTAATCATAACAGACCGGACCCGGAATGCGTTCAAAAGGTTCTCGCTCGATGGAAAATTGCTTGAAGTGATTCATTTACCGGGAGCATGTGTCTGCAGACCGGTCATTAAAGGGGATTATTTATATGCCGCAGTGTTGCGTTCACCGAGCCTCGACAATGCAAAATCGGGTTTTGTCACCATCCTGAACAAGGAGAATAAAGTGGTATCAAATCTGGGAGGTTCCGAGCCGGTTTATGAAAACAATAAGCTCAAACCGCTTTCCCAGACCGATAAAATCTTTATTCACCCCCATGATGTCTGTGTGGATGACGAAGGGAGTCTATATGTGGCCCAGTGGGCATCGGGAAAGGTATATCCGTATAAGTTTACAAAGGCATAAATCAGAAGGACTCACAAAATGGTTTCCCGCTGATCACAAGGATTAACGCAGATAAAGGGTAAGAATCTGCGCAAATCTGCGATATCTGCGGGCCAAAAGCCTGCTTTATTTGACTGCTGACCAACTTTCCCAATGAGGGGAATAACTAGAATTCAGATGTATAAAAAATATATTCTCATATCTGTTGTATCGCTAATTGTTGTCGGATTTTTGTTTGGAATCCGGACTTTTTCACGATATAAAAAGAGTAACCGGCAGAGCGCGGTGTCCTATAACCGGGATATCCGTCCGCTCCTTTCGGACAAGTGTTTTATGTGTCACGGTCCGGACGGGAATAAACGAAGAGTCGGATTAAGGCTGGACCTTCCTTCGGGAGCCTTTGGCGAATTGCAAAAAAACAAGGGCCACTTTGCAATCGTTCCCGGTTCTCCGGAGAAAAGCGAATTAATCCGGCGCATTGAATCGACTGATCCTTCAGTGCTGATGCCTTTGCCCGAAAGTCACCTGACCAAACTAACCCACGAAGAAGTAAATCTGTTCCGGAAGTGGATTAAAGAGGGTGCACACTATGAGAAGCACTGGGCATTTGTGGCACCCGTCAAAGCTCCATTGCCCGAAGTAAATGATAATGATTGGGTAAAGAATGAAATAGATCATTTTATCCTTGCAAAACTGGAGCAAAAAGGGTTTAACCCCAACAGCGAAGCAACTCGGGAAACTCTCATCAAGAGGGCATTCGCTGATATTACAGGACTTCCGCCATCCTACCGCGAAATCACCAGATGGGCGGAAGCATCCGATAAGGACTGGTATAATCAGCTGTTGGATACGCTCTTTCAAAAGCCATCCTATGGAGAAAAGATGGCCATTCTTTGGTGTGATCTGGCCCGTTACGCTGACTCTTATGGTTTCCAGGACGATAATATCCGATCGCAATGGCCCTGGCGAGACTGGGTAATTCATGCTTTTAACCAAAATATTCCGTATGACAAATTCCTGACAGATCAGATTGCAGGGGATTTATTGCCCAATGCGACAAAAGAAAACATTCTGGCCACCGCTTTTTTCCGCAATCACAAATATACCGAGGAGGGCGGGATCATTGAGGAGGAATACCGCGTTTCGTATAATATTGACAAAACGCGAACCTATGGTAAAGCCGTTCTGGGAGTAACTATTGAATGCGCGCAGTGTCACGACCACAAATACGATCCGTTTTCAAACAAGGATTATTACCAGTTGTATGCCTTCTTTAATGAAAGCAAGGAGAAAGGGTTTGAAGGGGATGTGAGCACATCGACCCCCGCCAAGGCTCCCAAGCTTTATATCACCGATCAGGAGCGAAAGAAATTCATGCCCTACATTAATGCGGTTGATACCAATGTTTTACAGGTTTCGGTTATGGGAGACAGCTCTTTGAAAAAGCCCACCTATATTTTAAGGAGAGGCAGCTATGATGCCCCTACAGATGTTCGGGTCAGGCCGACCGGGCTGGAGTCGATTATGCCTTATGATACACTCACTTATTCGCGTGACAGGTTAGGGTTAGCCCAATGGACCATCAATAAGAAAAACCCATTGACCGCAAGGGTTTTTGTGAATTTTATCTGGCAGGAGATCTTTGGAAGAGGGATTGTCAAGACATCCAGTGATTATGGTTTGCAGGGAGAGTTGCCCACCCATCCCGAACTGCTCGACTGGCTGGCCGTTGATTTTATGGATCATAACTGGGATATCAAATATCTTATCACAAAAATCCTCTCCAGCAGCACCTATAGCCAGTCTGCTGAAGTGAGCAAAAAACAACTCGAGCAGGATCCTGAAAACATATACTTTTCCAGATCACCTCGTTTGAGATTCAAAGCTGAGATTATCCGGGACTGGGTTTTAAGCAGCAGTGGATTGCTCAACCCGCAGATTGGGGGACCGAGCGTAAAACCTTACCAACCCAAGGGGGTCTGGGAAAGCACGACATCCGGCAGAGGAGTTCTGGCGAGTTACAAACAGGATCATGGTCCTTTGATTTACAGGAGAGGGCTTTACACGATTTTTAAACTGACTGCCCCTCCTCCAAGTTTAATGATCTTCGATGCCAGCAGCAGAGATCAGTGCGAAGCCAGGCGCTCCAGTACCAACACACCGCTTCAGGCCCTGACTATGCTTAATGATCCAACAGTTCTCGAAGCATGCCGTGTGATGGCTGAAAATATATCGGTTGGGAGCAAGCCCCTGGATGAAAAAATAGATCAGGCCTTTGTCTCAATCCTGGTTCGAAAACCCTCCCGTTTCGAGCGGAATAAACTGCTGGACTATTGCAAAAAGCAGGAAGAATATTTCAAAGAGCATCCGGACCTCTTAAAACTAACATTGAAAGCCGGCGAATTCAAACACCCAAAAGAAGCTTATAATGCTTTGGAAGCCGGTGCCTTGATGAAAACAATACTGATCATATACAACATAGAAGAAGCCATAACAAAATCATAACTATTTATTATGAGAGAATTCCTGGAACATGGATTGAACCAGAACCGGCGTAAGTTTTTATCCAAACTCAGCCTGGGCATTGGCGGGTTGGCGTTGGGTTCGCTTATGGTGCCCGGATTGTTTGACGGGAAAAATGAAGATGACCTTTTCTCAAATGTCCTTCCCCATTTCGCCCCCAAGGCAAAGCGGGTGATCTATCTTTTCCAGAACGGGGCTCCTTCACAGTTGGATCTGTTTGATTATAAGCCTATGCTGCAAAAAATGCAGGGTGAAGATCTGCCCGCCAGCATCAGGATGGGTCAAAGGCTGACTGGAATGACGGCAAGTCAGGCCAAATTTCCGCTGGCCGGAACAAAATTCAATTTCTCACAACACGGTAAAAGTGGCGCCTGGTTTAGTGAAACCCTCCCCCATCTGGCCGGGATAAGCGATGATTTATGTTTTGTCCGTTCCCTCTATACCGAAGCAATAAACCATGATCCTGCTTTGACTTTCTTCCAGACCGGGGCGCAGGTTGGGAACCGACCCAGCATGGGCTCCTGGATCAGTTATGGACTCGGAAGTGAAAACAAAAATCTGCCTGCTTTCTGCGTCCTGCTAAGCAAAGGAAAAGGAAATGGCCAGGGAGTCTATTCCAAATTGTGGTCGAACGGATTCCTGGATTCAATCCACCAGGGGGTACAATTCAGCAGCGGGGAGGAACCGGTGAAATATTTAACCGATCCTGAATTCATTAACCGTGCAGATAAACGGGTTATGCTCGATGAGATCTCGGCACTCAACGAAGCCTCCTATAAAAAGATAGGGGATCCTGAAATTGTGACAAAGATCCAGCAGTACGAACTGGCTTACCGCATGCAGATGGCCGTTCCGGAACTGACTTCCCTGCAAAATGAACCTGAATCGATTATAAAAATGTACGGACCCGACTGTCTGATTCCCGGGACCTATGCTGCAAACTGTTTACTGGCGCGCAAATTGTCTGAAAATGGCGTCCGGTTTGTGCAGCTCTATCACCAGGGATGGGATACCCACGGAAATCTGCCCAGAGAGATTGAAGGGCAATGCAAGGATGTGGACCAATCCTCGGCGGCTTTGATTAAAGATTTAAAACAAAGGGGATTGCTGGATGAAACTTTGGTAATCTGGGGAGGTGAATTTGGAAGAACCAACTATTGCCAGGGTGCATTAACCAAAGATAATTATGGCAGGGATCACCATCCGCGATGTTTTACAATTTTCATGGCCGGGGGAGGCACCAAACCCGGAGTATTTGGCGAAACCGATGACTTTGGATATAACATAACCAAAATGCCGATGCATGTCCATGATTTTCAAGCCACAGTAATGCACCTGATGGGTATCGACCATGAAAGATTCACATTCAAGCACCAGGGAAGAAGATATCGGTTAACGGATGTTGCAGGAACTGTTGTCCATGACATAATTAGCTAATAATGAGAGAGAAAAAAATCTTTCAATGGCTCGAATGGTGTTTGTGGGTTTTAAATCCCGTGATGATCATTCTGGCAATTTTCAGTCAAAAAATTCAGCCAGGACTTTTTTTCCAGTGGATCGGTAAGTTTCACCCGTTAGTTTTGCACTTCCCTGTGGTACTTGGAATGTTAATTGCCATCTATTTCCTGTTTTTTCAGAACCGGAGGATCCCCATGGATACGGAAAAACTGCTCCTCGCTATTAACGCAGTAATCTCAAGCGGAGTAGTGATATGCGGACTGCTGCTTTCCAAACAAAGTGCCTATGACGGGGATCTTATCCTTCTGCATAAATGGGGTGGTCTTACTTTCGCGTTGTTAAGCTGGATCTGGATCTATCTTCTTGATTTAAAAATAAGTTCCAAAAAATACCTTGCTTTGGTATACCTGACAATCCTTATCGGATCGACCCATAAAGGGGCGCAGCTGACCCACGGCGTAAATGCATTGAGTTTTCCCGAATCACCGCTGTCCAAATCGGAAAACAAACAGCCATCAGACAGTACAGCAACCTTATACGATGCTGGCATAGCACCGGTTCTCTCACAAAAATGTATCAGCTGTCATGGTATAGATAAGATCAAAGGTGATTTGCAGCTGAACACTGTAGAAAATATTATGAAAGGGGGGAAACACGGAGACATTCTGAAAGGCGATTCAAATAAAGCGGCACTTCTGTTGGAACGACTCCGTTTACCTCAATCTGACGAAAAACATATGCCCCCCGATGGCAAACTGCAACTCACCGCCGATGAGTCAGCGTTGATCGGTAAATGGATAAAAAGCGGAGCCAGTTTCAAAATCAAATTAAGCCAGTTGGCGCAAAATGACAGTTTGCTTCTTTTAACTAAAAAAGCAACTCCGATTTCCGACCCAAAATTCGAATCAAAGAGCAATCTTCCCGATTTAAAAGAGCTTAACTCAAATTATTGCACGGTGAATTACCTTTTCAGCGGGGCCGATGATGTAGAGGTGAATTTTTTCCAGGGTTCTTTTTACGATCATGAAAACCTGAAGAAACTGGAAAAAGTTAAAGATCAGGTTGTCATCCTCAATATGCAGGGAATGCCTTTGAAAAATGAAGATCTTGATCTGATTGTGCAATTCACAAATTTGCAAAAACTAAACTTAAACAATACGAAACTGGAGATCACTTCTCTCGGAATTTTAAAATCCCTTCCAAAGCTTAAATCCCTGTCCATTTGCGGCATTGAATTTGACGAAACAGCGCTGTATAAGTTTTTGGAGAAATCGGGGCTGACTGAGCTTAATGTCTGGACAAAAAACGGAACTCACCGGCAGCTCGAAAAACTGATTGCAAAGTATCCGAACATCAGGATTTTAGTTGGGGATAATCTGGAGGACCAGGTGATGAAAATAAGCAACCCGTCCATTGAACAGGACTCATTAATCATCCCCAATCATCTGGATGTCAAACTAAAACATCTGTTAAAAGGGGTGGTTATCCGGTATACTACCGACGGAAGCGACCCGGACAGTCTGAAAAGTAACGAATATAAAGAGATTTTCAGGCTATCGCAAAATACAGTGTTAAAAGTAAAGGCTTACCGCGCCGGATGGAAAAGCAGTGATGTGGTTCAGCGGACCTACTATAAATCGGAGATTCACCCCGATTCGATTGCTTTGCTTACAAATCCCGATCCAAAACATCGCGGGAATGGGGCTAAAACTCTGACAGACTATGATTTGGGTGAGAATAACCGGTACACCGATAAATGGCTGGGCTATAAAGATTCGAATCTGGAATTTGTGATCTGGTTTAATCAGCCAAAACCTTTGAATTCAGCCTTTTTGAATGCCTACATTGAAATCGGAGCTTCCATTTTCCCAATCGTTTCAATCGAAGTGCAGGGGAGTAATGATGGCAAATTATTTAAACGGATTGTAGAAACAAAATTTCCGGCAGCTACCAAATCAGACCCTTCTGGCGCGAAAACATTTACCTGCAATTTTCCAAAAGGAACCTCCTTCAAATTCTATAAGTTTATTGTTTCGAATTGCAAAAAATTGCCGGTCTGGAAAAAGGATGGCAAGGGAAAACCAGCCTGGATTTTTGTGGATGAATTGTTTTTAAATTAGGTATAACAATAAACGGGCACCGATTGGTGCCCGTTTATTGTTATTTAATCAGAAAAATTACGCCAAAAGGGCCTTTACCTGATTGTAAATGTTTTCAGCAGTAAATCCAAGTTGCTGATCAAGAACATCATAAGGAGCAGAAAAGCCAAAAGAGCTCAATCCCCAGATTGCACCTGAGTCTCCAACGAGACCGCGCAGGGTAACCGGAAGACCGGCTGTCAAACCAAATTTAGGGATGCTTACCGGAAGAACACTCTCCTGGTAGGCCTTATCCTGTTCACGGAACAGCCCTTCAGAAGGGGCAGAGACAATGCGTACACCTAATCCGTCGCGTTCGCGTAACAAGAGAGCTCCTTCAACCAATGAAGCAACTTCAGATCCGGATGCTACAAGGATAACATCAGGATTCTCACACTCTTCAACAGTATAGGCCCCTTTTGCAGCCTGTTTGGCCTCTTCAAAACGACTACCTTTTGATGGAAGGTCTTTGATATTTTGTCTTGAAAGGATTAACGCAGTAGGAGTACTGGTATTTTCCATTGCCAGCTGCCAGGCTACTGTTGTCTCCTGTGCATCTGCCGGACGTAATACCAGGGTGGAATTTTCACCACTATGATTTTTAAGATGTTCCATTAAACGGAGCTGAGCCTCATGCTCAACCGGCTGGTGAGTTGGTCCGTCCTCTCCTACCCTGAAGGCATCGTGTGTCCAGATATATTTTACCGGAAGTTCCATCAGCGCAGCCATGCGTAATGCCGGTTTCATATAATCCGAGAAAACAAAGAAGGTTCCGCAGGCAGCAATAATTCCGCCATGCAGTACGATTCCATTCATAACAGAAGCCATGGTCAGTTCGCAAACCCCTGCCTGGAGAAAAGCTCCTGAAAAATCACCGTTTTTAAACGCTTTTGTATTATTCAGGAATCCATCGGTCTTATCAGAATTGGAGAGGTCGGCGGATGACACAATCATATTTTCAATCCCTTTGGCAAAAGCAGCGAGTACAGTTGCTGACGCATTACGTGTTGCTGCTCCGGACTTCTGGACAATTTTGGAATAGTCGAATTCAGGAACTTCTCCCGAAAGAAATTTATCGAGTTTGGCCGCTAGAGCAGGATTTGCATCGGCCCAGGCATCTTCCTCGTCATTTTTTGTATTTGCCCATGCTTTTAATGTTTCACGGCGTTTGGCATGGAGTTCTGCAACATCCGGAAAGATTTCAAACGGATTTTCAGGATTACCCCCCAGATTGGCAATGGTTTTTTTGAAAGAGGCCCCGGCATGGGTTAAAGGTTGACCATGGGTTGAACACTGGCGTTCAAAATTGGAGCCGTCTTCTTTGATTGCCCCTTTTCCCATGATGGTCTTGCCAATAATAATGGTTGGCCTTGATTTTTCAGTTAATGCAGCCTTAAGGGCTCCCCGGATTGCGTCAGAATCATTACCTACGATTGTTAAAACATTCCATCCCCAGGCTGTATATTTCATTGCGGTATCTTCCGAGGTAACGGAATCAGTTCCTGTAGAGAGTTGAATATCGTTTGAATCGTAGAACATAATCAGGTTATTCAATCCCAAATAGCCGGCAAGACGACCCGCACCCTGAGAAATCTCCTCCTGGATTCCTCCGTCAGATATAAAGGTATACGTCTTGTGAGCCATCCATTCGCCGAAGCGGGCAACTAGAAAGCGTTCAGCAATTGCTGCCCCGACAGCCATGGTATGCCCCTGGCCCAGTGGACCAGAAGTATTTTCAACTCCCCGTTCAGGATCAACTTCGGGATGACCCGGAGTTACAGAGCCCCACTGGCGGAAGTTTTTCAGATCCTCGAGAGAATAATTTCCTGCAAGCGCCAATACTGAATAGAGCATTGGAGACATATGCCCCGGATCGAGGAAGAACCGGTCGCGGAATGGCCATGTCATCTCACTTGGATCGTAATTTAAAAACTCAGTAAACAGGATATTTGCGAAATCGGCTCCACCCATTGCACCTCCGGGATGTCCGGAGTTCGCTTTCTCGACCATTGCTGCAGAGAGAATACGGATATTATCTGCTGCTCTGTTTGTGACGGAATTACTCATTCTTGTACTATTTGAAAATAATTGTAAAAAATATATTTATAAAACATTATATTCCAGCAATAAAGGAAAATAAATCCTCAGACAGTTTTAATAAAATGTCATTTGGTTTCATTTCAAAGCCTTCTACACGCTATTTTGCACAAAGTGCCCTCACCATAAATACCCCTTCAATAGAACTAATTTTGCCTACGATCTCATCGCAAAGAGTCTCATTATTGGTGTCAATGATATTATAGGCTATATCTCCCCTGTTTTTATTGAGCATATTATCAATATTAATTCCAGCCTGGGCAAGTATTGTAGTGATCTGGCTGATAATATTGGGAATGTTTTTATTGGTGACTAAAAGACGGGCTCCACTGTTGCGTTCCAGTTCAGCGGCAGGAAAATTAACTGAATTACGGATATTTCCGTTTTCGAAGAAATTACGGATTTGTTCAGCGGCCATGATTGCACAATTTACCTCTGATTCGTTGGTAGAGGCTCCAAGATGAGGAATGGCTATAACCTTATCGGAATTCAGCAGTTCGGCATTCGGAAAATCGGTAAAATAAGCACCCACTTTCTTCGTTTTTATCGCTGCAACGATATCAGAGTCTACGACCAATTCGCCACGGGCAAAGTTCAGGATTTTAACGCCATTTTTCATCATAATCAGTTTCCCGGCATTAATAAATCCTTTTGTATCGGCTATTAACGGAATATGTAGCGTAATAAAATCAGCCTTAGCCAACATCGATTCAATACTGAAGGCTCGTACCACATCGTGATGCAAATTCCAGGCATGTTCAACTGAAATATACGGATCATAACCAACCACATTCATCCCAAGAGATTGCGCGGCATTGGCGACCAATACTCCGATAGCACCAAGACCAACTACGGCTAGTGTTTTACCTTTAATTTCACTACCTCCGAAATTAGCTTTCCCTTTCTCAATTAAAGCCGGGACTTTATCGCCCTCTTCAATAAGGGTATTAGCCCATTGAACACCACCAATCAAATCACGGGAAGCTAATAAAAGAGCCGCAATGACTAATTCCTTAACACCATTTGCATTGGCACCAGGGGTGTTAAAAACGACTATCCCCTTTTCAGTGCATTTGGCAAGCGGAATATTGTTCACCCCTGCACCTGCCCTTGCAATGGCTTTTACAGATTGGGGTATCTCCATTTCGTGCATGCTAAAACTACG
>Ga0118677_10014054_pt1 | contig 11392 bp, 23 predicted proteins | sample AliMusrvi5mmetaG_FD_86154 | JGI IMG/M metagenome (GOLD analysis project Ga0118677, IMG submission 86154) | reverse complement strand
CCTTTAGAGAGCGCATGAACTTTCCCAGTCGTCCAATCAAAATCATCAAACATTATACGTGACATTTCTTCATAAAACCATTGAGTCTTACATCCTATTAAAAATGCATACGTTGGGTAATCTGGAAATACATAATCCTTAATAAATTCTGCTTGATATTGATATATAGGCTTGGGAGGTATAAAAATTTGTACAAACTTTACAAATAATAAACCAGCTAATATGCCAATAATGAGTATTATCCATCCAAGTACTAAGAGAGGAATTAATATTGCAGATACTATCATGTCTAAAGAGTCAGCCACTATTTGTTTTTTCATACTACCTCCTTAGCATCCAGAAATCTGTTGCTAATGTAGGATCGCTAACATATTGGTATGGTATAGTAAAGTAACCACCCTGCCCCCAACTACTTCCCCAAGAATTTCTACAAAGAAATCTTTGTGTATCGTCATTGTACCCAACAGCCATTACAGCATGACCACCTTTAACGCCTTCGTTTGGTTGTGGCATATTAACTATTCCTGTCTTTTGTACTTGTGGTGACTCAAAAGAATCATACACTATCATTCCAAATATAAAAGGAAAGCCAGAAGCCAAACAACCTCGCATATCATCAAGTGTGGTAATAGCTTTATACTCTGTTAACAAATGAGGCAATGCATCCTTATAGCAATTGTCAGTTGGTTTAATCAAATAGCTATTGTTGTAATTCCAATCTTTTTCTAAGCACGCTCCTTGTTGAGCAACAACCTTAACACCATCTCTTATTTCTGCTCCACTATCATAATCTGAAGTACCTTCCAATACTCTTGCATTGTAATAAATAAACAATCTGCTTAAGTTTTTAGAATAGACAAAAGGTCTATTAGCAAAGAATGCGCTCACAGCTCTCCATATACCTAAGAACAAATTTTTACACCACAACAATACTCCAATAGATGGTGCTCTTTTCTTGATCTCTAAAAGTTGTAGAGCTCCTGAAACTGCATGTGCTGTACAAGCCCCAATGCCACCTTGATCTTCTATAGGAGAGTCATATTTTCTTAAGTCAACAACCTTGGGCAATGCAATCGCAGCAATAGCTGGTGCTCGATATATATGATCTCTAGGATCTGCCTTTTGTTTTTTCCAGCCATACTTTCTATCTACCATATTCTCTCCTATGGAATATTCTGTTGTGCTTTACTTGCAGCTCTATTAATTACATTGAATCTTCTGAATTTTGCTGTATTCCACTTTACAACTGGATTAGAAGATATTGGCATAGAGGGCATAGTAGGCTTAGGCGTTTCATAAGTCAATATAGCCTTAATAAGCTCAGTCTTTCTTGCACGCTCTTTCTTAGTTAATCTCTTTTTCTTATTAAGTGCATCTAACTCAGCTCTTAGCTCTTGACTGGTTGGCATCCTTCCAATTGCTTGATAATCCAAAGTATGTCTCAATGGCATAACCATAGCTTTAGCTATCTTTTGCATAGCGTTTTTCTGCCGTAAGGCTTTTTTAAGTGCTTTTACTTTTTTATTCGACATAACTTCCATCATCCTTTTGCTGTCTTCTTAAAGAGTAATTAATATACATAAACTTTAACGAATAAACAGGTTTAAAAGTATATGATATGTGCATTACTTTAGGGTCTTTCTTGTCTTGTGTGATGGAAATGTTGTCCATACTACCTCCCGACTAAACTCCTTTTCTGGTATAGGAATTTCCTCAAATGAGTATAATTTAATCTTATAAGCTTTTTTACAACGCTCACATATACCTGTAACAAATAAAGCGTTATTTTCTTTTTCTAAAGGGAAAATCTTCCTTAACTCGGACCCACACATATTAGGACAATATAAATGCATTATATATTTCTCTTTACTATTTTAACTATACCTTTTCTTTGTAAATCTCTTAGATATGAGTGATCCCAATCATACACTGCTAATTCGCCTAGAGCTAACTTCATTCGATCATGTAACATAGGATAATTATTATGCTTTAAAATTATTCTTACATCAGGCTCACCCATCGAATCTGTTTCACCTACTGTCCCTTGCGGAATCATACAATCCTTATTGAGCAAAATCTCTTTAGTTAACTTAACAATGTGTCTTTGTTCTTGTGCAGTAGGGCTTTCTATAGCCAACAGCGATTGCAACTCAAATCTATCTATAGGAAATGCTTGCAAAAAATGGACTTCATATCGACTCATATCACACTTCTCAGGTACTTAATAAACCCTTCGTCCTCACACATTGTTTTAGCAGGGTTATCAGATAACTTGGCTACTGGTCTTCCATTAGCTTCGACCATTTTAATAACTATCTGCAAAGGATCTATTCCAGCAAAATCATTAGTGAGGTTAGTCCCTATACCGAATGCCACCTTAATTCTATCACCAAACGCTTTCTGCAATTCAACTGCAAGAGGAAACGTTAATCCATCAGAAAATACAAGCGTCTTAGTTTTAGGATCTATTCTGCATTGTTGATAATGTGTAATCATCTTTTCAGCCCATTCAAATGGACTGCCACTATCATGTCTTATACCATCATATAGTTTGGCAAAGTATGGATCAAAATCTTTAAGAAATTTATTTGTTCCCAACGTATCTGACAGAGCTATACCAAGATCTCCTCTATATTCATTGACCCATTGTTGCAACATGTACTTTTGTGAACCAGCTAATGTAACGTCTTCGCAAGCTTGCCCTGCACATATAAACTCGTGTGCCATCGTTCCTATAGCTGTTACGCCATATTTCATAGCCAATTCAACATTAGATGTTCCTGTAAAATTATCTTTACAATATTCTGACAACACTTTTACAACAACATCTTGAATATCGTGACTAAATCTTCTTCTTGTGCCAAAATCTGAAAAGCGAATACCACCAACCTTAGCCAGTCTTACTTTATGCATTAATCGTTTTTGAGCTTCGTCTAAAGCTGCATAACCAATCTTATATGTTTGAGACATATATACTTCATTAATTATAGCAAGCAAAGGCACTTCCCAATATATAGTAGAGAACCAAGGACCTTCGATAGTTATATCTAAACTACCATCAGGCAAATGATCCATCTTAAAATGCTCCATATTAGGTTGATACATCTTTAAGAATTCTACAAAAGAAGACTTTAAGAATCGTATTGTCTTTAAGTAGGCTACTTCTTGAGTATCTAATCGCAACATACAAAACATCTTAACTTGCTCTTTAATCATTTCAACCATCTTATCAGTAAATACAATACCTGGATTTCTACATTTAAACTTATACTTTACGTTGAAGTCAGCAAATTGATGTAGAACAACCTGCCCCATTGTAAACTTATATAAGTCTGTATCTAAAAGCGAACCTATGATTGGATTATATGGTAAACCTTCGACTGCCATATTATATCTCCTTACATTGCTTTAATATCTTTTCTACTTTAGCAATTCTTTTAGGCGAATTGCAATCACACTTTTCATAATATGTACCTGGATGCTTTCTGTGACCTTCACATATGAGCATATCCATCATCTTTGCCATTGTCTTCTTATCTATAATTTTCAAAGGTTTTGATAACTCTTCTTGCTCTTTCGGATGCTCAGGACAAAAGCCACCACAATTATCTTTATACGGACACATAAAGCAACCCATTATTCCTCCTCCACTTTACATTCACCTAATATTGTTCGAAAAATGTATTCTTCATTCTCTTCTCTATCATCAAACATATCAAGCATCATCCAACCTGCAGCCATAGAGTCACTATGTTTTTCCCAAGCTTCTTGTGCAGTTCTCCTATCTATTATGTATCCTCTTGCACGACAAATCTCTACCATATAACCTATATCGTGTGCATAACTTGTTGCGTGATCGTCTTCCTCATCATCTCTATTTAGTATGAGTCTTTTCATTTATTCTCCTTAATAACTAAGCAATGCCATTATCCAGGCTGCTAACCATATTAATAGTATGCCCAAACTTAAGAAAATAAGTGATGGCCAACTTAAGACAATTATACTAATTGACTTACAAAGAACCAACAGTACAGGAATAAATGGTAAGAGAAAAAATACAAACATACCTAATACTCCTAATACAAAGCTTGCCAAATCTTCTTTCAATGTTATCATTTGTTCCTCCTTCTTTTTCTGCAACTATCTAACCAAATTGCATATTGATAATCAAACCATCTCCACGGAGAGATTTTACCTACTCCTTCACAATATCCACACGTTTCGTGAGGCCCACCTAAATATGTATCAACAATTTCTGTCCAACCACCCTCACCTTCACAAATAGGACACTTCATTATCTTTTCAATCACTTTATCCCCTTGAACAACTGTTCTCTTGAGATAACTTTAGGGTTGTCTCTTTTGAATTGTGTTCTAAGATGTCTCTGAATTACAGGACTATCTTTGTGTGCTCCTATTTCAAAATATTCTTTGAATATCTTATCTACATCAGTATACGAAACCACACCTATTTGATCTAGGTCTGAGTTAGATACACCTAATCCATCTGTAGGAACTGCGTCAATACAAGCCTGCAAAGCTTTAGCTGCTTCTGGATTATCTTTGAGTTCATTATCAACAATCCATTGTGATAATTCATACACCTCATTCTTCCAAAGATATTGAATCATTGAGTAATCTCCAACATCTCCGTGAAGTGTCCAGAAACCTAAGTACAACTCTGTAAGGTTATCTGTACCCAATACCATACCACAATTAGTATAGGCTGCATTATAAAGCGTTATCATTCTGCAACGCGCTTTAATATTACCTATTGCTATTTTGCATTCTTTTGTGCCATCATAATTAATAAGACATTTATTAAATTCTCCTACAAATGCATCAATATCTATAATATGCATTTCCGTACAAAAATGTAACATGATCGCATCTGCTCTATCGATTTCACAATTTTTATTAGATTCAGAAGGTAGACTTATACCTATCAATTTAATATTAAGCTCTTCACACACCGGTTTAGCTATTGCTGCTACTAAAGCACTATCGATTCCTCCACTTATTCCTAATACAACCGATTTGAGCTTAGCTTTTGTTACATACTCTTTGAACTCTCTTCTAATATTGTCTAAGACTATCGTATTCTGCATATATTTTTTCCCCCATTATAGTAGTTTTGACTCCTTTCTTTTCCCAAGCTGCTATATAAGCATCTGCTTTGAACTTATCAAGATACATAATAGCATCTGTTGCTAAAGAAACCTTAATATTTTGTTGAAGAAATCCTTCAATAGCTGCAGCTACACATATCTCTGTTACGACACCAAATACCACTACTTCATCTACCTCATGGAAATCAAGCAATCTCCCTACGAAAGGTTCTGCAAAAACATCATAAGTGAGCTTAGGAATGATAGTGGGATTAAACTTAGCCACTTCATCGATAAGCTCTGCTCCCTTAGTCCCCTTAATGCAATGTGGTGGAAACTTATTAAACTCTACATCGTTAAGATCGTGCCAATCCACTGAAGCCCATAAAGGACTTTGAGAGTACTTGCTAAACCTACACCATCGCTCTATATTGCTTTTTATATCCATTGCTCCTGGTACTGAGAGTCTTCCATCTTTATTGATGAAGTCTTTTTGACAATCAACTGCATAAAATATTTTCATTTTTCCTCTCCTTTAAACCAATATCTGTTATATCCTTGTGCACCTGCACCGTACAAAACTTCCCCTTTAAGCTTTTTCTCAATGCATTTTTCGCAAACATCCAACTTATAATGTACCAAATATGGTGTGCATGATCTTCCTTCAGTTTGCTCTGTAGTAAAAATTGCTTCTGTTAAAAAGTCTTCTCTCACAGGAACATTATCTGCTTTACAAATATCACATGTAAATACTTGTCTTTTCATATTAATTCCCCCTATTTATAAAGTATTTGATTATTTGAGCGTGATCACTAAAGAATTGACTTTCTCTGGCTTCTAATTCGTGTAAAGGAAACCAATAAGCTTTAGCCGCATCATCTCCACCTTCTACTACAGGTAGCTTTGCATCTTCTATTCTAAAGAAGTGTCCATGTGTAACAATTCTTCCTCGTGGATCTCTAAGTGGATGATCAAATACCTTCACCTCTTTAAGAGAGCCTTTCAATTGTTTATAGCTAATGTCAAGCTTTGTCTCTTCTCTTAACTCTCTTAAGCACGAATCAAATATACATTCATTACCTAAAAAGCCACCAGGCAATGCTATACAACCCTTCCCTGGATTCATCTTTCGATCTACTACAAGCACATACCCCATGCAGAAAACTACAGCATCTGTTGTAATAAAGGTAGGAGGAAATGGTGTCTTCCACTGAGCCTTATACTTTTGAACATATTCGTATTCTTCTCTCAAACTCTTATAATCCTGACTTTTATAAAAGGTGCTTTGTAAATAGCTAATAACGTCTGAAGCGACATAGGACTTAAGTTTAGGTTTGATGGTAGATTCATTATTTTCATACATTATAGCTCGTATATCAGTTGAGCTAAGATTGCTCTTGGTGTGTACAGGTTGAAAATCCCACTCGGGAAAGTGGTTAAGATAATACGAAGTATCATCTTTGTAATTTCCCACAAGCACTATCTTTCTATTTGCTAGAGGGCCTATTTTATCACTTATCTTTTTCTTTATATCTAATAACCAAGCTTCAAAGTTATAAGCAGAATCTTGTATAAAAACAAAATCAACTCTTTTAGCTTGTTCATAAGAAAGAGATCTAATGATAAGAGACCTACGAATCATAGTGTCAAACGGATTGCGCAATGATTGAGGTGCATTGTGGGAGCCAATAACAATAATAAGCTTATCAGCTATTTTGAGAGCTTCATCAACGATTTGTCGATGAGCGTTATGAAACGGTTGGAATCTTCCGATGAATATAGCATAATTATACTGCATTTGGACCTCCTTCAGCAATCTCTCTGATTGCCTACCTTGCATTAATATACTCCAATATCAATACAAAAACAACAGACATTTTATCTCTTCATTTGCCCAAGTTTTTCAAGGTATTCCATAGCTTCAGGATGAGTTTTAAAGACAATATTTGAACACTGCAAAATAAATGCATGCTTATGAACGTTGTCATCAGGAATCACAGCTACTGTATGTCTATTCCTATCAAATGCCCAAGCAAGCTCCATGCAACATCCTATAGATGTTTTTGCACTACCCTCAAAGTTAACATATACAACATCTGATTGAAGCACCATCCAATGATCTCTTCCCATAATAGCCTTATCTGTTGCTACTGGATGATGGTATCCTGTGCTTTGAAATGGTTCTTTCGTTCTAAACTCGCCCTTACCAGTCATAGGAAGATAGACATTGTATCCAACCTTTTCTAGTGCATCTCTAGTTTCATTGTAGTACGACGTTACTTGATCATCTGTTAATCCTGTGATAGGATGTGCTAAATAAATCTTTAAGCTCATTATTCCTCCTTCTTAATTTGTTCTACAATCTCATCGATCTCAAGGCTTTTGCCACATAAACCCGTTAAGTCATAGACATCATTTCTTGATTCATCCCAAGCATATTCTCTATATTCTTTCAGCAACCTTATAATTTTACTTTTTAATGCTTTCTTCATACTTCCTCCTTAACCACTTATCAACAATCCAACCGATAGGTACGCCTATTATTAAAATCACACTATATATTAATATCATTAAAGGAAACAATATAAATGCACCTATAAACAAGCAGTAAGCATAAAACTTAGATTGTAGCTCCTTCATAGAACATCTCCTTTCAGACAATATACTCTGAAAATAGGAACGCCACAACAGAAAAATGTTGTGGCGTCTTATTTGCTAATTATAGCTTGACTACATTAGCTGCTTGTGGTCCTTTCGCTCCTTCGACTACATCAAAAGTTACTGCTTCATCAGCTGCAATTGTTTTGAATCCATCTCCAGTAATAGCGGAATAATGAACGAATACGTCTTTTCCGTCTGCTCCAGTAATGAAGCCGTATCCTTTCTTATCGTTAAACCATTTTACTTTTCCTTCCATTTGTTCTTTCCTCCTTTAAGATGTTTCTGCATCTAAAAATTCTCCTCCTATTTAATAGGTGGGAGTGGTCGTGTATATGAATTTAGCTCTATGCAAGTATCGTCATCATCAGATAGCTCTGCATCAAGTCTTTTCATTTTGCGATTTTTCTTCTTTTTGAGCTTTAAGATAGGTTTGCCTTCTACATCGCGGAATGTTTCGAAGTACTCATTTGCCAATCTGTGTACCCAATCTTGTTCATTACTCATTTGCTTATCCTTAGGTGAATTTAACTTTATCTCCTACTTTAATACCATGATCATCTACTAAAGAACTATTAACCTCTATAACCATCTGTACTGGGACAGAGGGTCTGTGAATATCTGTACTTAATGGCTCCATATGTTGAATATCTACTATTTCATTGTTACGATTAAGAAATAAGCATGCTAAATGCACTCTTGTATTCTTCATCCACATTCCGTGATGATCTAGCTCATCAAAGCGAAATATCATCCCCTTGTTTAGAGGCATCGACTCAATACCCATAAGGCCTTTTTGGCGCGTGTCGGAGGTATCTGACACCTCTAATAGCAAGGGAATGTCATTTATTGATGCTGGTATGGTTCTTTGACTTAACTTTTTTAGCATGTTTTGGTCTCCTACCTATAAGACCACATATCAATATATTCCATTGCCTTAGTAACCATTTTTTTAGTTTGAGGTTCCACTCTAACATCCCCCAAAAGCTTGTCACAACATAGACACTCCACATTACAGTGGCATATGGTTGATGTTGTAAGATTGTTACAGGAACGAACATAATATTAGCAGCAAACCAAATATAATACGATTCTACACGCTTAAACACATTCAAAAGAGAAGCTGCTACACAAGCTAAACTTAACACCCAATTCATTATGATTAGAACATCCATTAGCCGCCTGCTTTCTTTTTCAAATCAGCCTGTAATGCTCTAAGCTGTTTCATCTCTAGCGTTATTATTTCTTCACCAGGTTCTACTGGCTCATCGTGCACAATATCTTTTAGATCTGAACGAAGCACATTAGGCAACGATTCTATACCTGGTTTTGAAGCTTCAGGTATCGCAACATCATCACCAGGTTCCTTAAAGATCTCTTGAGGCTTATCCGTAATCTGTATGCGTTCAAAGTTCTTAAACATTGTAAAATTACGGCAAGGACCTAATCTGTTCTTAATCATTATAAACATCATATCATCAGAAAGATTATCCTCCTCATCGCCACCATCTTCATCTCCAATTTGTAATCCTATATCCATAGTCTGTCCTATAATATCAGATCTACTAAGTCTTTCAGTACCAGCTGTACCTTTAGAACCTTTTGCTGGACGAGTTAACTGTACAGCTACTGTTATGGGAATGTCATAGCGTCTTGCTATCTCTCTAACTTCTTCTATAATCTTACCTTGCTCTAACCAATCTGTACTAGCAGTTACATTAGCTTTCATTATACCAATATAATCAATAAATATAATGTCTGGTTTAAACTTAACCATAATCCCTTCTAGGTCTGCCTCAACTGTCAATGCAGAACATTGTACTGTGTCAACAATGTAGATATGATTAGGAGCATGCAGTTGTTGCTCTTGTGATCTATGTAGTATTGCTTCTTCTTCAGAAGTCAAAGCTCCCTTTTCAATTCTTTGATATGGAATATTAGATAAAGCAGCTTCAAAGCGCAAAGCAACCTGTTTATAAGGCATTTCTAAACTTATAAACATTACATTCTTACCATTAAGCCAAGCGTTCTTAGCCATAGTCACAAGTGTAACTGACTTACCTTTACCAGGACGACCTGCAACTACTAATACTTGACCACCTTTTAATCCGTTAGTTACCTCATCAAATTCACGAAACCCTGTCATAACACCTTGAGCTGTAGTAGGATTAGCTTTAGCTTCTAAATAATCCTTTCTACGATTTTCTACGTCTTCATCTAAAGTTCGCTTAGTAGCAGACGTCGCATTACGTCTACGCTCTATGTCTAATATAACAGTCTTCAATAAAGCATGAGCTTCTAAGGGTCTTTTCTTATCTGATAATAAGCTCACTACATTAGGCTCAGAAGGATCTCCTTCCACACCTATAATGGTCTTACGAAGCTCTTTATCGTAAAAGCGCTCTTGCAATTGTTCAAGATAGAACGGAAACTCTGATACCTGTGCTTGTGTATCTCGTATCTCAGTAAGTACCTTTTGATAACCCAACATAACATCAGCTGGTGCATCGTTTTTCTCTAATGTGTGCAATATCACTTGATCTGTAATAAGATTTTTATACCTTTTATAATAATCCACTACAACTCTATATAAAGCCTTGTAATGAGAAGTAAAATACTCATCATCTATTGTATACTTATCTGAGCATTTTGCAAGTATCCCTTTATCAGTTAGCATATATTTCAATATTACTTTGTCTAAATCAAGCATGTTTTCTTCCTTTTATGCAAATAAATCTTTCTCCAAATCTGGAGAGATATTCTCTTTACGATAATCTTTACCACGAAATGTCACTATAATTAAGTGTTCATAGAACAAACTTAATACGCTTTGTCCGTATGTCTGTGTTCCGCCTTCTGGCTTCTCATTGGACGAAATAATCGTAGGTAATAATTCATTAGCTCTATTGCGGAACATCTTATCAAATGTAGAGTCTACTAATGTACTTGTCTTTGATTTAAACTCTTTACCACTATCATCAATATACAAGAAGTCTACATTCAAAATCTCGTTATGAAACTTTGCTCTAGCTTTCTCATCATACCAACTATCTGTTAGCATTGAGACTATTTCGTCCATCATAAAGAACTTAGCTGTATATCCTTTTCTCAAAGCAGCTTTAAGTATCTCACAACCAAACATTGTCTTACCTACACCATTACTGCCTGCTAAATAAAGACCTATTCCTTTTTCTTTAGCTTGATCTAACTTATTAATATAAGCCATAACCTTTTCCTTAGGCTTACCTTCTCCCACATAATCATCTTCAGTAGTCAAATACCAATACTTATAAGGTATGTTAGCTTCAGCCATTTGAAGCTCAAATCTGAACTGTTTGCGACAGTTACAGTTGAGATCAGCTCCTTGGCACTTCTTAGGACACGCTTTGATGAGTGTATCTTTTCGCTTCTGTAGGAATATCTTAAACTGTGGTGTGAGTATTGTCATGTTTTCCTTTGATTAAATGAATTGTTAGATTGCTATCGTCTTTCAAGAAATCTTCTAATAACACTGGTGTATAGCTCTTTTCCAGAATGAATATTTTATGCTTATCTGTAATCATCTTGACTAAATTCGGCTCCCAATGATCATGAGTGTTGTTGTGAAAGTGTCCGTGAATATTATAT
>Ga0118677_10014053_pt1 | contig 11393 bp, 9 predicted proteins | sample AliMusrvi5mmetaG_FD_86154 | JGI IMG/M metagenome (GOLD analysis project Ga0118677, IMG submission 86154) | reverse complement strand
ACGGCGCATTTTCTTACGCTTGTGTACCGCCATTTTATGACGTTTTCTCTTTTTTCCGCAGGGCATATAGTAAGTGTCTTTCCTCTTGTTTTAAAGGCAGATAATATAGAAACTTTTTTCAAAAGCGCAAACCCTAATTCATCAATAACGTAAATTCTCCATACATAACAAGCTGCAGGTTTATCTCTACGGCTTACCTATCCTTTAGTACCAATATATTGAATATCCGAGCGTTGCCTCATGCATTCATATATTTGAAAAACTCCTTGTTGTCTTTGGTATCAGCCATTTTTTCTCGCATGAACTCCATACATTCGATGGGGTTCTTGTCGGCAAGATACTTTCTGAGAAGCCATGTTCTGGAAAGCTCTTCCTGTGAAAAAAGCAGCTCTTCTTTACGGGTACCGGAACGGAGAATATCAATAGATGGAAATATCCTGCGTTCAGAAAGCCGGCGATCGAGCAGAAGCTCCATATTACCTGTTCCTTTAAACTCTTCAAAAATAACATCATCCATACGCGAGCCAGTATCAACAAGCGCCGTGGCGATAATAGTCAAGCTGCCGCCTTCTTCAATATTGCGGGCTGCACCAAAAAAACGTTTCGGTTTAGTAAGCGCATTGGCATCAATACCACCCGACAAAATCTTGCCAGAGTGAGGAATAATGGTGTTATGAGCTCTCGCCAGCCTGGTAATGGAGTCAAGCAGTACCACCACATCCCGACCGACTTCCACAAGCCGCTTTGCCTTTTCAAGGACCATGTCTGCCACAAGAACATGACGTTCAGGATCCTCATCAAAGGTAGAACTCACCACTTCTGCCGGTACACTTCGAGCCATATCGGTAACCTCTTCAGGGCGCTCATCGATAAGAAGAACAATAAGGTAAACCTCCGGATGGTTTTTTATGATCGCATTGGCAATCATCTGCAGAAGCATCGTTTTACCTGTTTTCGGCTGTGCGACAATGAGCCCTCTCTGTCCTTTACCGATAGGAGTAAAAATATCCATAATGCGTCCGCAAGCTTCTGACTGCTTTGTTTCGAGCTTGAGGCGTTCGCGGGGAAAAAGAGGTGTCAGATTTTCAAAGTAAGGCCTTTCTCTGGTGATTTCCGGATCGTTCCCGTCGATAGTGTTAATTTTCAGCAAAGCAAAAAAACGCTCTCCCTCCTTGGGCGCCCTCACCTGACCTGATACCGTATCTCCGGTTCGCATGTTAAACCGCTTGATCTGGGAGGGAGATACATAAATATCGTCTGGAGAAGAGAGGTAGTTATAATTGGCGGATCGTAAAAAACCGTATCCTTCCGGTATTACCTGAAGAACACCGGTATTAACCATCACGTTGCCACTTTCAGAATCCGTATTTTTCTGTGACTGTGCCTCAATAATTTTAAAAATCAGTTCTTCCTTCCTTAAGCCGGCTGCCATGACACCAATCTCTTTGGCTAAAGCATGCAATTCATAAACCTTCTTTTTCTGGAGCATATTGATGTCCAGACCTTTAAAAACCGAATTGTTAGACATTGTAATTGTATTCTACGCTTGTTATGTGTAAAGAAAATGGGTGAGATTGACAGATCCAACGTAATGGCCGATGGAAAGACTCATTAATGGGGATTACCTTTAACGCTTTGTCATGTAACATGAAAGCTGGAAAAAGAATATGAACGGGGAAATCAATACTTGAAATAAAGGGATAATCACTACAAGATTTTATGGCATGAGGTATGCCCTTACATGCATGAAGAATTTTGGTGGTTTGAAATAAATATAAAATTTTTTCAATAAAAAAACGCTTTTCAACCCAATGCTTCATCATATACAGTAAGTAATAATATCACCGGCAAGATAAAACGACCCTGTCACAAGAATCAGATCATTGTCGCATGCTTTTTCCAGAAGGTCAACAAGCCCCTCATGTCCGGTACTGAATACTGTTGCCTCACCTCCCTCACGTTCACATAAAACGCGAAGTTCTTCAGCCGGCAGACTTCGTTCGGTAGGAAGAGTAACAGGGAAAAAAGCGCAGTTCAAACGAAGAAGTTCGCGGATAACAGCCTGGGCATCCTTATCCGAGGCAAGCCCAAGAATAACGTATACTTTCCGATATCTATCCCTGAACGAAAGCAGTGTCGTTACGGTTTGGCGCATACCGTCAGGATTGTGCGATACATCAAGCAGTACTGCAGGATGAGTACCGATCATTTCAAGCCTGGCCCTGTACCCTGTGTGCAATAGATGCTCAAGCCCTTCACGGATCTCTTTTTCCCCAATACCGGCATCTTCTGCAACCATAACAGCAAGAGAGACATTGGATGCGTGAAATGATCCAGTAAGCGGAACTTTAAGGCCAAGGTAATTTCTCAAAGCACTCCTTACATCAAGCTCCAGCATACCAGGCTCGGAAGCTGATACACTAGTCATCACATCTCTTCCGACAACAAATAACGGCGCATCGCACCATTGAGCCTGTTGCTCTATAGGCATAAAAGCTTCAGGGTCAGTTACCGCGGTATATACCCTGCACCCTTTATGTATAATGGCCGCTTTTTCTGCAGCGATCAAGGAGAGAGTTCCTCCCAGCCACTCAGTATGATCCATACCAATAGTTGAGATCACTGCATAGGCGCTGTCCACAACATTGGTTGCATCCAGTCGCCCACCCATGCCGGTTTCGATGATAGAAACTTCTACTGATTCATCGGCAAACCAGGCAAATGCAAGGGCAGTAGTCGCTTCAAAAAATGTGGAATGGTTTTGGATGACCGCATCCTTAAGCAGTGAACAATAGAAAGCAACCTTCTCTTGTGCTATCGGCTTCCCGTTGATTCGAATCCTTTCAGTAAAATCAACCAGATGAGGAGATGTATAAAGTGCTGTCTTTTTCCCATCAGCCTGAAATATCGAAGCAAGTGCAGCAGCAACAGTTCCTTTACCATTTGTACCGGCTATATGTACTACCAGCCCTAATCGCTTATGCGGTGAACCAAGAGATTCCAGCAGGGTATAAACACGATCAAGGCCGGGTTTGATTCCGAATCGATGGAGAGGATAAAGAAAATCGAGAGCTTCCTGGTAGGTCACTGTTTTGCGGCTAACTTTTATGAATGGACACAAGTGCTGATTTGACCACCTCTTCGACCGTGAGATCAGGGTTTTGTTCAAGAATACCGACAACTGCCTTTTGCACCGAAGGTCTTGAAAACCCTAAGGTTACAAGAGCATTGACTGCATCTTCACGCAAACGGGTCGTTTGAAGCACAGGTGATAGTACTGAACCGCCCACCGCAGGGAGTTTGAGAATTTTATCTCTTAATTCAAGAATTATTCTTGCTGCAGTTTTCTTTCCGACACCAGTAATACCGTAAAGGCGCTCCGGGGCATTAGAAAGAATAGCTTCATGAACATCCTGAACAGGTAATCCGGAAAGTACCGCCAAAGCAAGCTTTGGCCCTACACCGGAAGTAAGCAGGAGCAGACGGAACAATTGACGTTCCTCTTCCCTGGAAAAGCCATAAAGCTGGAGAGCATCCTCTCTGACAATAAGATGAGAAAACAACAGTACTTCGCTGCCAGGTTCGGGCAACTGGCGATGTGTGCTTGCGGAAATCAGAAACCTGTATGCGATTCCTGAAACCTCCACAACAGCTTCTTCTGGCAAGAGCAAAGCGAGCCTGCCGCGAAAATATGCAAACATGAAAACAATTTAATGGAACCCCGGCTCTCAAACTTTATAAAATATCTTCCCCTTCTTTTCAAGCCTGAGGCTAAAACGTAAAGGCTCAATATTTTCGCTGTATCAAGACGTTTCTCTCTCTAACTAAGCCTTAACGTAACTATTTAACAGACGTGTCAACTGAGATTTTTTACGGGATGCTTTATTGGCGTGAATGTAATTTTTTACACCGAGTCTATCGAGCTTCTGGACAGCTGAGCGGTAGGCAACTTCAACGACAGCTTTGTCTGCACTGGTATCAATCAGTTTCTGCATGTTTTTCACAAGAACTTTCAGCTCTTTTTTCCTTGATCTGTTCCTGGCATTTCTTCTTTCAGACTGCCGCAGTCTTTTTTCAGCCGATTTGTGTAAAGGCATAGAGTGTTGCTGTTAGGATAAAATAATTTTGAATAATAAACGGTCTGCAATATAAAATAATCAAGTTACAAATCAAAAAGTAACTCAGGGGAAATAGGAAAAGGATCTGTCAACCAGTCAGGAGAGGAACCTATCCCTTCTTTTGCTTATATTGCGCCAAATTTTCATTCATGATAATGACTTGTATTATGAGCCTCATGATCAGCGTATCCGGAATAAGGGGGATTGTCGGTGACAGCCTGACCCCAAAAAATCTTGCAACATTTGCCATGGCCTTTGCCTCATGGATTCTACAAAAAAAACAGGATCATAAACATCATCACCTGAAGACAAGGCCCCGAATCGTCATCGGCCGGGATACCAGACCGACAGGCAAAGCCATCGGAAATCTCATCAGCAATACTCTCGTCCTTTGCGGGTGCGATGTTATCGATATCGGCATAGCGACCACTCCAACCGTTGAAATTGCTGTGGCTGACGAATGTGCAGATGGCGGACTTATTATTACAGCATCTCATAACCCTGTCGCATGGAATGCACTGAAAATGCTTAATCACCAAGGGGAATTTTTAAGCGGCAGCGAGGTTGATGAGCTGCTTGAGATTGCTGAAAAGGAGCTCTTTGTCTATGCTCACTGGGACACCATCGGCACAATCTCCCAAAATGACCAGTATGATGAACTGCATATTGAAAAAGTCCTTCAGCTGCCATGTATTGATCCGTCGGCCATTGCAGCACAGCATTTCCATGTTCTTGTAGACTGTGTTGAAGGTGCCGGATATTCCATTGTTCCGAAACTTTGTCAAAAACTCGGTATAGACAGCATTGTGCCATTTGCATGCGGCGGCACCGGCTTGTTCCCCCGGAACCCGGAACCAATTGAGGAAAATCTTTCCATCACCATTGCTGCTCTAAGAGAAAGCAAATGCGATTTTGCCCTTGTCGTAGATCCGGATGTTGACCGGCTTGCCGTTATCTGTGAAAACGGCTCACTTTTCGGCGAAGAGTACACACTTGTCGCCTGCGCTGATTTTTACTTGAAACATAACATCGGACCCGTAGCAAACAACCTTTCAAGCAGTCGCGCCCTGCGTGATATTGCACAAAAATACGGTGTGGAGTGCTATAGCGCCAAGGTGGGAGAAGCCAATGTTGTTGAGGTGATGAAACATAGAGATGTGGTCATTGGCGGTGAAGGCAATGGTGGGGTTATTCTTCCCGAGCTGCATTACGGGCGGGATGCTTTGGCCGGCATAGCACTTTTCGTCCAGGCTTTCACCCTCTGGCGTACCGAAAACAAGGGCGGATCACTCTCTCAATTCAGACTGCATTTCCCCAATTACGTTATGTCAAAACAGAAAATCACGCTTGGCTCAACAGGCCGCAGCTCTCTTGAAAAGGTATTTACGGATATTGCCCTGCACTACCATACCGCACAAGCAAACACTCTTGACGGATTGAAACTTGATTTTGCCGATAGCTGGGTTCATTTACGACCGTCAAATACCGAACCCATTGTGCGAATCTATGCCGAAGCGCCTTCGAGGGAACAGGCTGAAGAGCTTGCAGGCGAGCTGAAGCACGACATAGAGAAACGAACACTCAAGGATTAAGCAGCCCGACAACAGTATACATGCTCCAGCAAAATGTTATGAGTAACGACCCGACAAAAAAAAGTTTCAAGCCCCAGCAGGACGAAACACTTCAAAAAAAGAGAAAGGGCTCGGTTGACCTCTACATTGTCTCTCGCCTGCTAGCCTATCTCAAACCCTATAAAACGCTTATTGGCGTTGCTATCGCGATAACAATCGCCGGCTCCTTTCTGGGTCCGCTAAGGCCTTACCTGACGAAAATTGCCATAGACGATTATATCGCAAAAGGTGATCTCCATGGGCTGGCAACAATCAGTATCTTTCTTGCAGGAGCCATTCTTCTGGACGGTATCAAGCAGTATATCACCACATGGATGACACAGATTATCGGCCAGAAAGCAGTGTTCGACATCCGGATGGATATCTTCACTCACCTGCAGAAACTGCCTGCAAGATTTTATGACCGAAACCCCATTGGACGCCTGATAACACGATCAACCAATGATGTGGAATCGCTGAATGAAATGCTTTCCAGCGGCATAATCACCATTCTCGGCGACCTCCTGCAGCTCTTTTTCATTGTTGTTCTTATGGTATGGATTGATTGGCAGCTGACCCTTATAGTCCTGAGCATTCTGCCACTGATGATCTATGCAACAATAACGTTTAAAAACAAGGTGAGGGCGGCTTTCCAGGATGTCCTCACCCACCTCGCCCGGCTGAACACTTTTTTTCAGGAGCATATTACCGGTATGACAATTGTTCAATTGTTTAACCGTGAAGCACGAGAATCCAGGAAATATGCCGAAATAAACGCCGACCACAGAGATGCTAATATTCGAACTGTCTTTTATTTTTCCATCTATTATCCGCTGATTGAGGTACTGAGCGCGGCAGCAGCAGGTCTGGTCATCTGGTACAGCGGTATACGACTGCTCAAGGCAGATCTCACTATTGGAGTGGTTATTTCATTTGTTCAATATATCTGGCTTTTTTTCCGTCCACTGCAACATCTTTCAGACCGATTCAATGTTATTCAGACCGCTATTGCCAGCTCAGACCGCATTATCAGACTGCTTGATGAACACGAAGGCATAGAAAACCCGTCAGGATTGCACCATCTTGCCGCATTCAGAGAGAATATCAGGTTCAATAATGTCTGGTTTGCTTATGATCAGGAAAACTGGATACTCAAAGATATCTCGTTTGAAATCCGGCATGGTGAAAAGATTGCCATTGTAGGCGCAACAGGAAGCGGAAAAACTACTCTTATCAATATTCTCTCCAAACTCTATCCCTTCCATAAGGGTTCTGTAACCATTGACGGTATTCCGCTGCAGGAAATAGATGAACACTCTCTGAGAAAACTTGTCGGTGTCGTCATGCAGGATGTTTTTCTGTTTTCCGGAACTATAAAAGAAAACCTTGCATTCGGCAATCCTGAAGTTTCTGACGACACCATCAGGGAAGCGGCAAAAATTGTCGGAGCAGACCGGTTTATTGATCAGCTTCCCGGCAAGTACGACTATAAGGTTCTGGAAAACGGAACAGGACTTTCATCCGGACAAAAACAGCTGATAGCCTTCGTCCGGGCGCTCCTCTACAATCCCGAAATCCTTGTCCTTGATGAAGCCACCAGTTCTGTAGATACCGAAACCGAAACCCTTATCGATTCAGCAACGGCCAACCTCATGAGTAACCGAACCTCGATTATTATTGCGCACCGACTTTCTACCGTTCAGAAAGCGGATAGAATCATTGTGCTGCACAAAGGGGTCATCAGAGAAACAGGAAATCATCAGGAACTGCTTGCAAACAGGGGACTCTACTACAAACTCTACCTGCTGCAGCATCCCGAGCAAACCATCTCCATACAAGAGTAACATCTACAGACTGCTATCCCTGAGAACACTGACCGGCTCAAGTTTTGCCGCTCTTGCTGACGGAAGAATTGCAGCCAGTGTGCTTATTATAACGGTTACACCGATAACAAGAAAAAAATAGAGCGGATTATAGGACATACTGAAGCCGGTTTTGGTGATTGGGCCCTGGGAGCTTTCAATCGGTAAACTGGCAAACAAGTTGATCGAACCAATAGCAAGTACTCCACCAGCAACAGCCCCGGCCAAACCAACGATAAATCCCTCTAGAATAAACATGCTGACGAGCTGGAGTGCTGAAAATCCCAACGACTTCATAATGGCAATGTCCCTGCTCTTTTCAAAAACAGTGGTAACCAGAATATTTGCCACTCCAAACCCTGAGACAATGCCGACAAAAGCCACAAGAGAAAAAACGATATAACCAATACGGGCGAAGAGGGAGAGGACACTTGCATTTTCCTCCTGCCAGGTCAAGCATCGATACCCGGTAATTTTTTCGAGATCCCTTGCCAGAAGAGTATTGTCAAGAGGATCGTTTACTTTCAGCGCAATGCCTGAAACTTTGTTTGCCGGCAATCCTGCAATGATCTGTGCAAGCTTGAGATCGGCCAGAACACAGTTGTCGACTGCGTTGATTCCGGTAAAAAAAATACCGGCCACCTTACACTGTCGGCTTTTTCCTGAAGCAGGTATAATAATAACATCATCATTGAACTTGAGATTCATATCCCTCGCCACTGTACGTCCCACAAGAAGCGCATTGGTCGTTTTTTCAAACATGGCGATGTCCCCGGCGAGCAGTTTTTTCCGGATACCACTGATGGCATCTTCCCTGTCAATCAGGACGCCTTTGAGAAGAAGAGGCTGGTTGCGGCTTCCTTTAACAGCCATAACTTGTGACTCAACATAAGGTGATGCAGCAAGTACCTGTTTATTATATTCCGGCAAACTGAAAACACTGAGAATCTGACGATAATTCCGCACCTCTTCGGGCTCCTGTTTATGAATATTATTTTCAACGATTGCCACTGTTGCCGCACTCTGGCCTGCAAGAATATCAACCGGCATGGGACGCATTTTTTCCCCCTTGACCGTTATATGCGGCGCAACATTTACAATGGTCTCAATAAAGGAATCAAGCAGCCCCCTGGTCAGGGAGTTGGTGGTAATGAGCACCATAGTACTTATGGCAACACCAAAAATAGTCGTCAACGTCTGGCGGCGGCGTCCAAGCAGATGACGCACGGCTATAGACAACAATGTTTTCAGCATGATAACCCCATTGAGAGATACGGTAAAAGGTTATGGTATATTTTTATTAAGTTATACTTTGAACATAAAGTATAACAAATACTGCAAGGAACGTATCCTTTCTGCATGATCAATTACAATGAGCCAGAACACAAGCAATATAACAATAGAGCGCAAGCACAGCCATGTTGAGATATGCCTGCATGACGATATTGCCTTTAACTGCAAGACCACAGGTTTTGAACGGTTTGAATTTGAGCATAATGCTCTCCCTGAAATCTGCTTTTCCAACATAGACCTCTCTACAACCTTTCTTGGCAAAAGAATCGGTGCTCCGTTCATGATATCCTCCATGACTGGAGGATACAGTGAAGCTGCAACATTAAACCGGCACCTTGCAGAAACTGCTGAACATTTCAGCATTCCCCTTGGTGTTGGCAGTATGCGGCAGGCACTTGAAAACAGTTCATACCGCGACAGTTTTGCTATTGTCAGAAAGTACGCCCCTTCTGTACAGATTTTTGCCAACATCGGAGCACCGGAAATCGCAAAAGGTCTGACTGACCTGGAAATCAACATCTTGCTTGAACTTCTGGATGCGGATGGACTGATTGTACACCTGAATGCCGCCCAGGAACTTTTTCAACCTGAGGGAAATACTGATTTCAAACATTTTCTTCAACAACTTTCCATCATCACCGCTAAAATTCCTGTACCGGTTATTGCCAAAGAGGTCGGATGCGGCATCTCGGCATCGGCTGCTCTCAAGCTTATTGAGGCCGGAGTCAAAGTTATTGATGTTGCGGGCGCAGGAGGAATCAGCTGGCAGAAAGTTGAAGAAATACGCTATACCAGACAGTTCGGGCACGATACCCGTTTCAGCACACCAGCACTTGAAGAGCTTCTCAACTGGGGTATTCCGACTGCTCAATGCCTGCTTGATATCAATACACTCAAAAAAGAGCATCCGGAATTCAACGACACTGAAATTATTGCGTCAGGAGGAATCCAGAGCGGTATTGATATTGCAAAATCATTAGCACTGGGAGCACGGCTTGCCGCTTCCGCCAAGTATGTCCTTAAAGCACTTCATCAGGGAATTCTTGAAGAAACTATAGAAACCTGGCTGAACGACCTCAGGGCGGTCATGTTCCTTACCGGTTCCGCCAGCATAGAGCAGCTTCGCAATAAAAGCCTTATCATTAAACAATGACCAATTTCATGATGCATATGCCAATAACACAGGAGCTTGTAGAAAAAAAGTATCATCTCTACCATTCGAGAATAAATAGTGCTCTCGGGGCTTGTTTCGAAAAGGAGCTCCCGGAAACCCTTTATGCGCCTGCCCGGTATATTCTTGAAGGAAATGGCAAAAGAATCCGTCCATTTCTGACTCTTCTTGCCTCAGAAGCTGTATGCGGTTCATCTGAAACCGCTCTCAATGTTGCGCTTGCTGTTGAAATTCTCCATAACTTCACCCTGATACATGACGATATCATGGACCAGGCAGAACTCCGACACAACAGACCTACCGTTCATAAACAGTGGAACATCAATGCTGCCATTCTGACTGGAGACATGATGATTGCCTATGCATACGAACTCGCCCTGCAGGCCAGAACCAACAGGCACGAGGAACTGATTCATATCCTCAGTCACGCCAATATAACCATTTGTGAAGGGCAGGCTCTCGATCTGGAACTTGAAGAGAAGCAAGATGCCACCATTGCCGACTACCTCGACATGATCTCCAAAAAAACCGGGCGTCTTATTTCAGCCGCACTTGAAGCCGGCGGTGTTGCCGGTAATGCAACAAATGATCAACTGCACCGTCTGGTGCTGTTCGGCGAAAAAATCGGAAGGGCATTCCAGATACAGGATGATTATCTTGACATTATGGCCGAGAATGGAAAATCCGGCAAAATGGCTGGAGGCGACATCATCAACGGCAAAAAGACCTACCTTCTTCTCCGATCTCTGGAACTGACAACAGGCGCTGATCATGAGCTTCTGCACTCCGTCATCGTCAATAAAGGGATAAGTGCCGACAAGGTTTCAAATGTAAAAAAGGTCTATGAACGCTGCGGAATCCTTGAAGAAACTGCTGCACTGATCAACAGTGATACTGAAGAAGCACTTGCGGCAATTGATCACCTTCCCTATGCCGAAGGAAGAGAGTACCTGAAAGGCTTTGCCAACATTCTCATGAAAAGAGACTTTTAACCCTCCATGCTTCATTACAACCGCAATGTTCATGGAAAACAACACTCTTCTGCTGCTCCTGTCCCTGATTCCAGGCATCGGTACTGCAAGAATCAAAGCTATCACTGAGCATCTGCATGACAGGTTGACAGATGTATTGCACTCTGATGTTGCAGACCTTATGCAAGTACAGGGAATCGGAGAACCTCTTGCCCGACAGATTTATACTTTTCTTCACCATACAGGAACCCGCCAGGCAGCAGAGAAAGCCGTTGAAGAGCAGATTTCCGGACTTCAGAGCCTTAACGCAGCAGCAGTAACAATTCTTGACCCGGATTACCCTGCACTGTTAAAGGAAATATATGATC
>Ga0118677_10014051_pt1 | contig 11395 bp, 10 predicted proteins | sample AliMusrvi5mmetaG_FD_86154 | JGI IMG/M metagenome (GOLD analysis project Ga0118677, IMG submission 86154) | reverse complement strand
TCGTCGTGCTTCTTTTGGTCCAAAGTCAGAAGTGAGATGGTTGTGTGTATAAAATGTATGTGAACATACAAAGAAACCTTTCTCACCATAACGGAGAAAGGTTTTTCATTTAATCAGCCTAAGCAATAAACAAAATAATATGAAAAAAGAATTACGTAGTGCAACCAGCACGGGTGGACGTAGAATGGCCGGAGCGCGTTCATTGTGGCGTGCAAACGGGATGACGGATAAACAAATGGGTAAACCTATTATCGCCATAGTAAATTCATTTACTCAGTTCGTTCCCGGACATGTTCATTTGCACGAAATTGGTCAGAAAGTAAAAGCTGAAATAGAAAAACTAGGCTGTTTTGCAGCCGAATTCAATACCATTGCCATAGACGATGGAATTGCCATGGGGCACGATGGAATGTTGTATTCATTGCCATCACGCGACCTGATTGCTGATAGTGTTGAATACATGGTAAATGCTCACAAAGCTGATGCCATGATTTGTATCAGCAACTGCGATAAAATTACGCCGGGTATGCTCATGGCTTCTATGCGTTTAAATATTCCTACCGTTTTTGTTTCGGGTGGTCCAATGGAAGCCGGTGAACTGGATGGAAAACATCTTGATTTGGTGGATGCCATGGTGCAATCGGCTGACGAAAGTGTATCTGACGAGCAGGTGAAGAAAATTGAAAATGCTGCTTGTCCAACTTGCGGTTCATGCTCTGGAATGTTTACTGCTAACTCTATGAACTGTCTGAACGAAGCTATTGGTCTGGCTTTACCAGGTAACGGAACTATTGTTGCAACACACACAAACCGTACTCAACTATTTGTTGACGCAGCTAAGTTGATTGTTGATAATGCCAATAAATATTACTTCGAAGGTGATGATTCTGTATTGCCACGTTCTATTGCAACTCGCGAAGCATTCCTGAATGCCATGACGCTGGATATTGCCATGGGTGGTTCTACCAATACTGTTCTTCACATTCTTGCTATCGCTCACGAAGCAGATGTTGAACTGACAATGGATGATATGGATAAACTTTCTCGTGTAACTCCTTGTTTATGTAAAGTTGCTCCGAATTCTCAGAAATATCATATTCAGGATGTAAACCGTGCCGGTGGAATTTTGGGTATTTTGGCTGAGTTAAGTAAAGGTGGTTTAGTAAATAAATCGGTTTACCGAGCAGATGGATTGACTCTGGGTGAAGCCATTGAACAATATGATATCACGACTCCTGGCGTTACTGCCAAGGCCATTGAAATATATAAAAGTGCTCCGGCACATCGTTTTAATCTGGTTATGGGTTCGCAAAACGAGCAATATGCACAGTTGGATGCCGATCGTGAAGCGGGGTGTATCCGAAGTGTGGTGCATGCTTATACCAAAGATGGAGGACTGGGCATTCTGAAAGGAAATATTGCGCAGGACGGATGTGTTATTAAAACTGCCGGTGTAGATGAAAGTATCTGGAAGTTCACCGGACCTGCCAAAGTATTTACATCGCAAGATAGCGCATGTTCAGGAATTTTAAGTGGAAAAGTTGTTGCGGGTGACGTGGTGGTGATTACGCACGAAGGACCAAAAGGTGGTCCGGGAATGCAGGAAATGCTTTACCCGACTTCCTATATCAAATCGAAACATCTTGGAGCAGCCTGCGCATTGATTACTGATGGCCGTTTTTCTGGTGGAACTTCAGGTTTGTCTATCGGACATGTTTCCCCTGAAGCTGCTTCGGGTGGAAATATCGGTTTAATTGTGGATGGTGATATTATTGAAATTGATATTCCAAACCGCACTATTAATGTGAATATAAGCGAGGAAGAATTGCTGAAACGTCGCGAGGCTGAATTAGCCCGTGGCAAAGATGCGTTCAAGCCTAAAGATAGAAATCGTGTTGTTTCAAAAGCCCTTCGTGCTTACGCCAGTATGGTAAGTTCTGCCGATAAAGGTGCTGTAAGAATGGTGGATTAATATTGATTTAACTTGATGTATAAAAGTTTAAATGAAAATAATTTACTTGTTCAGTTTGCAATTGTTGTTGTTGCATTGCTGCTTTTTGTTCCGGGACTGGGTGTGGTACATCTTTTCGATTGGGATGAAATTAACTTTGCCGAATCGGCCCGCGAAATGCTGATAACGCACGATTATCTGACGGTAAAAGTGAATTTTGAACCATTTTGGGAAAAACCGCCTTTGTTCATGTGGATGCAAGTACTTTCGATGAAAGTATTCGGTGTTAATGAGTTTGCAGCTCGTTTCCCCAATGTCATTGCTGGAATTGCATCGCTGTTAGTTCTATACAATATTGGACGTAAACTCAAAAACAAACAGTTCGGATATATCTGGATGATGATGTATGTGTCTTCATTGTTTCCGTTCTTTTATTTCAAATCAGGCATTATCGATCCATGGTTTAACCTATTTATTTTTCTTGGTATTTACTATTTTATACAGTTCAGTTATAAAGAAAACAAGGGTAACCCATATTTACAAGTAGCAGCATCGGCACTGTTTCTGGGGCTGGCTATTCTAACAAAAGGTCCGGTAGGGCTATTGATATTTTTATTGACATTCGGGATATATCTCGTTTTTAATAAATTTAAACTACACTATAACTGGAAACAAGTGCTACTTTTTGGAGGTATACTTACTTTTGTTGGATGTTTTTGGTTTGTACTTCAGATTTTGAATGGGAACTACCGAATTATTCAGGATTTTATTGTTTATCAGATTAGGTTGTTCCAAACAAAAGATGCCGGGCATGGCGGATTTTTGTTGTATCATTTTGTCGTAATTTTAATTGGAGTTTTTCCGGCTTCCATATTGGCATTACCTGCCTTTCGTCCCTCCATTTTGAGGCAGGAAGAAAACGCAAAAATGGTTCATTTTTTCAAGTGGATGATGATCCTTTTCTGGGTGGTGCTGATATTGTTTACCATTGTAAAAACTAAAATAGTGCATTATTCTTCTATGTGTTATTTTCCGCTTACTTTCCTTGCTGCGTGGTATGTTGATAAGCTGATAGAAAAACAATGGAAGTTCCCTCGCTATTTGAAAGTTATCCTGATTACTCTGGCAGTAATTTTCGGTTTTGCATTAACGCTGGTAACTTTGTTCGACAAGTTTAAAGAGTATTTGTTTCCCTATATAAAGGATGAATTTGCATTAGGGAATATGCAAGCCTCTGCGCAATGGATTGGTTTTGAACCGATAGTTGGCGTTTTGCTGTTTGCAACTACACTTTTATTCTGTATCAAAGTGTCAAAAACAATTAATCTGAAATCATTTAATATTCTGTTCCTTGGTTCGTTGTTTTTTGTTTCTGTTACAATGCTTTTTGTGGTGCCTCAGGTAGAAAAATATAGTCAGGCAGCTGCAATTGAATTCTACGAAAGCAAAAAAGGAGTGGATTGCTATATTTTACCAATGAATAAAAGTTATGCCCAATACTTTTATTCTAACCGTTTACCACAAAACAAATGTACGAATGACACATTGTTGATGCGTGGAAGAATTATTAAACCCTGTTATTTTGTGGTGAAAGATACCAGACAAAGGAAAGTAGACTTTTTAAAGATGGCATCCGAAGCCCAATTTTTGTATAGAAAAAATGGTTTTGCGTTTTATGTTCGTAATCCCCAGATAGAAAATCAAATTAAATAGACTACTTGAAAGAGAATGATTAACGGAAAGAAGATAATAGTGGTGATGCCGGCTTATAATGCTGAACAAACCTTGGAACAAACCTATTCAGAAATACCCTTTGACATAGTAGATGAAGTAATTCTGACAGATGATTTCAGTACCGATCATACCATTGCTAAGGCCAAAGAATTAGGAATAAAAGAAATACAAGTCCACAAAAAAAACAGAGGTTACGGTGGTAATCAGAAAACTTGTTACAACCGTGCATTGGAACTGGGTGCTGATGTCGTAATTATGTTACATCCTGATTATCAATACACACCAAAGTTGATTCAATCTATTTCGTATATTATTTCTAACGATTTATATCCGGTTGTATTGGCTTCACGAATTTTGGGGAAAGGGGCTTTAAAAGGTGGAATGCCAATGATAAAGTACATCGCTAATCGTTTTCTGACATTGATACAAAACATATTACTAAAGCAAAAATTATCAGAATATCATTCGGGTTACCGGGCTTTTTCAGCTGATGTGCTACGTAATATTAATTATAATATTAATTCAGATGACTTTATTTTTGATAACGAAATGTTGTCGCAGATTTTTTATGCCGGTTATGAGATTGGAGAAGTAACTTGTCCGACAAAATATTTTGAAGAAGCATCTTCAATAAATTTATATCGTAGTTCGGTGTATGGATTTGGCGTATTGCGTGTTTCAATCGTACATCGTTTATGTAAATGGGGACTAATGAAATCGAAACTGTACAAATGATCAAAAAAATAGCAACAGGAAAAACAAACAATACCTATATTCAACTAATACGTTATTTGTTTGCGGGTGGTGTTGCTTTTATAGTAGATGTCAGCATTTTGTATGTGTTGACTGAGTTTGCTCATATTCATTACATGATATCTTCAACTATCAGTTTTACTATAGGATTAATAATTAGTTATTTAATAAGCATATTATGGGTTTTTAACGAAAAACGCATTGAGAAAAAAACAGTTGAACTTACAGTATTTGCAGCAATCGGAGGAGTTGGATTAATATTGACATCTTCGTTTATGTGGTTTTTTACATCAATATTGTTGTTACATTATCTTTTCTCAAAAATACTAACTACAGCCATTGTCTTTTTATGGAACTTTTTGGCAAAAAAAAGAATTCTTTTTACAAAAAAATGAAGTTATTATGGATAAAAAAATAACAGGAGCACATGCATTTATGCAAGCACTGGTAAAGGAAGGTGTTGATATCATTTTTGGTTATCCGGGTGGTGCAATTATGCCCGTTTTCGATGCGCTTTACGATTACGATAAAAATATAAATCATATTCTTACGCGCCATGAACAAGGTGCAACACATGCTGCGCAAGGTTATGCACGTGTTTCGGGAAAAGTTGGCGTTTGTCTGGTTACTTCGGGACCCGCTGCTACTAATGCCATAACCGGAATTGGAGATGCCTTAATGGATAGCACACCGATGGTGGTTATAACCGGACAGGTTGGTGCAGCCTTGTTGGGAACAGATGCTTTTCAGGAAATTGATGTAGTGGGTATTACCCAACCAATTACCAAATGGGCGTACCAGATTCGTCGAGCCGAAGATATAGCCTGGGCTGTTGCCCGTGCATTTTATATTGCACGTAGCGGTCGTCCGGGTCCTGTTGTGCTGGATTTTGCAAAAAATGCGCAACTTGCGGAAGTTGAATTCGAGTATAAACCATGTACTTTTATTCGCAGTTATTTGCCAATCCCGGAAGTTCAACCTTCTCAGATTGAAGAGGCTGCAGCATTAATTAATCAAGCTAAAAAACCATTTGCATTGGTTGGTCAGGGTGTAGTGCTGGCAAATGCAGAAGAGGAATTGAAAGCATTTTTGAAAAAAGCCGATATTCCTGCTGCCTGGACCTTGCTTGGTGCTTCGGCTATGCCAACGGATTTTCCATTGAACAAAGGCTTTCTCGGAATGCATGGCAATGTAGCTCCAAACATGAAAACCAACGAATGTGATGTGTTGATTGCTATCGGGATGCGTTTCGACGACCGTGTAACCGGTGATTTGAAAACATATGCCAAACAGGCAAAAATTATACATTTAGACATTGATGCGGCAGAAATTGGAAAGAATGTTATTCCCGATGCTCCTGTTTTGGGAACTGCCAAGGAAACATTACCGGCAATAACTGCCAAGATAAATGAAGCTAAACATACCGAATGGATTGCTTCGTTTGAAGAATACGAGAAACTGGAATTTGAAAAAGTTATCCAACGTGAAGTTCATCCTGAATTGGGTGAAATTACTATGGGGGAAGTTATTCACAAAGTTTCGGAAGCAACCAATAATAACGCTGTTATTGTAACGGATGTAGGTCAAAATCAAATGATGGCTGCCCGTTATTCTAAATATTCCCAAACAAGGAGTTTGATTACTTCAGGTGGGTTAGGAACTATGGGATTCGGTATTCCGGCTGCCATGGGTGCCAAAATGGGTGCTCCGGAACGTACAGTTTGTATGTTTAGTGGTGATGGTGGTTTTCAAATGACTATTCAGGAATTGGGAACTATTATGCAGCAACAAATCGGTGTGAAAATGATTATCCTGAATAATCACTTTCTGGGTATGGTTCGTCAGTGGCAGGAAATGTTTTTCGAGGAACGTTATTCGTTTACCGAAATGGTTAATCCTGACTTTATAGCCATTGCGAAAGCATATCGTATTGATGGAACTGAGGTTCATAAACGCGAGGAGCTGGATGCAGCTATTGCTGATATGTTGAAAGACGACAAACCTTACTTGTTGGTTGTAAATGTTGAGAAAAAAGGCATGGTATTCCCTATGATTCCTGCCGGTGCATGTGTTACAAACATTTTATTAGGAGATTAAATCATGGAAACTAAATTATATACGATTACCGTATTTTCGGAAAATACCGTAGGTTTGTTGGGACAGATAACCATCATCTTTACGCGTCGTGCCATTAATATAGAGACACTTTCTGTTTCTCCTTCAGCATTAAAAGGTATTCATAAATTTACTATAACAATTTATGCAACTGAAGACGTTGTTTCTAAGGTGGTTAAACAGATAGATAAACGTGTTGATATTCTGAAGGCTTATTACAACACTGACGAAGATCTGGTATTTCAGGAAATAGCTTTGTATAAAGTGGCTACCGATAAATTGTTGGAGCAAGGTTCTATCGAAGATCTTATTCGTAAATACCATATTCGTATTTTAGAGATGAACAGCGATTTCGTTGTTCTTCAAAAGGCAGGACATTATGCCGAAACTCAACAAATGTTTGAGGAATTAAGCGAATCTGTTGGTGTATTGCAATTTATCCGATCGGGTCGTGTGGCTATCACCCGTTCCAAAGTGGAACGATTGAGTGATATGTTGGAAGGAATTCATGCGAAATTTGAAGTCAAATAAATAAATAATACAAATAAACATAAACCAAATAAATAATTCCCAATAGATAAACGATTGTTGATATGTTGGGATTAATAAATTAAATCAAAATGGCAAATTATTTCAATTCACTTCCTCACCGCCTGAAAGTTCAGGAACTTGGAAAATGTGATTTTATGCAAAGCAGCGAATTCGCTGATGGTGTTAAAAAACTTATTGGTAAGAAAATCGTCATCATTGGATGTGGTGCTCAGGGTCTTGCACAAGGTATGAACATGCGCGATAGCGGACTTAATGTTGCTTACGCATTACGTCAGGAAGCTATCGACAACAAACGTGCTTCGTTTGTAAATGCTACAGAAAATGGTTTTGAAGTGGGTACTTTCGAACAATTGATTCCTACTGCAGACTTAGTATCTAACCTTGCTCCGGATAAACAACATACTTCAGTAGTAAATGCTGTTGTGCCTTTGATGAAACAAGGTGCTTGTCTTTCTTATTCTCACGGTTTCAACATCGTTGAAGAAGGAACTCAAATCCGCAAAGACATTACGGTTGTAATGATTGCTCCTAAATCGCCTGCTTCTGAAGTACGTGCTGAATACCTTCGCGGTTTCGGTGTTCCAACACTGATAGCAGTTCACGCTGACAATAATCCTAACGGTGACGGTCTGGAAATTGCTAAAGCATATTGCGTGGGAACTGGCGGTCATAAAGCCGGTGTATTGCTTTCGTCATTCGTAGCCGAAGTAAAATCGGATTTGATGGGTGAGCAAACTATCCTTTGTGGTTTGTTGCAAACAGGTTCTATTCTTTCTTTCAACAAAATGGTTGAAAAAGGAATTGATACTGGTTACGCTTCAAAACTGGTTCAATATGGTTGGGAAACTATTACCGAAGCGTTGAAAATTGGTGGCATCACCAATATGATGGATCGTCTTTCGAACCCTGCTAAAATTGCAGCTTTCAATATCTCTGAAGAATTGAAAGAAATCATGCGTCCGTTGTTTATCAAACATATGGATGATATTTTATCAGGTGAATTCTCTCGTATTATGATGGAAGACTGGGCAGCCGGCGACAAAAATTTGTTGTCATGGCGTGCTGCTACAGGCGAAACTGCATTTGAAAAAACTCCTGCGGGGAATGTTGAAATCTCTGAACAAGAATATTTCGATAATGCTACCTTGATGGTTGCTTTCGTGAAAGCTGGTGTTGAGTTGGCTTATGAAAGCATGACTTGCTCAGGTATAAAAAACGAATCGGCTTACTACGAATCATTGCACGAAACTCCGCTTATTGCAAACACCATTGCACGTAAGAAATTGTTCGAAATGAACCGTGTAATTTCTGATACAGCCGAATATGGTTGCTACTTGTTCGATCACGCTTGTAAACCATTATTGGCTGACTTCATGAAAAAAGTGGATACTAACATTATCGGTAAAAACTTCAATGCTGCTGCTAACGCACACGTTGATAACTTCGAACTGGTAAAAGTAAATGCTGCTATCCGCAACCACTCTATCGAAATATGTGGAGCTGAATTGCGTGCTGCTATGACTGCCATGAAGAAAATTGTAGAGTAATTTTGTGTCAAAGACACAATGCTTTGCGTCTCGTCTCTACAGAACAATAATAAACAAGAGCTGCTTCCGGATGGAGGCAGCTCTTGTTGTTTTTTATACTCATCCAATGACTTTAAGTCATTGGATGAGTAAACTGAAATATATTTATGCCGGTGTTACTATCGGAACTTCGGTATGTACTTCTTTTCCGATACTCCGGCGTGTTGCGCGGGTTTTGAGTTGGGTTTTATAGTACGAAATCAGGTCGTTCATTTCATTTGCCGGAGTTTGATAGTCGAGTTCTTCGTATTCCGAACTGCAAAACTCAAAGGCGTCAAAAAAGGCAATCAATACTTTGTCAGTTTCAGCGCGGATGGCACGTGCATCTACGGTTTCGGTAGCTGCATTTTCTTCGGTACGTTGCATAAACAAGTTGGCAAATTGCGTGTTAACAGTAGCCAGTTGTTGAAAGAAAGCCGTCAGAGTTAAACCGTCAACTGCTGCTTTTACATCTTTTTTTGAGCTAAAATCAGCCAGCATATCGTTGATGCGTTTGGTTTCCGCATTGTAATTGGCCACTGCAATATCGCGTCCGTGTATATCCAGAAAACGATTCATAACCACTACATGCGGAGCTATTGAAGCCATACTCAGTTTTCCCATATTTTTCACCTGCGCTACTATGGCATTGAAAAGCGTATCGCGCTCATTATCTAAATCCACCAGTTGATTACTGAGGACATTGCTCAGCTCCTGCGCTTTAATTTTTGCCAGTTGGGGCATTAATGCTGTTAGCCTTTCAAACGCTTTTTTGAGATACAATGCTTCCGGTTGATACTTCAGAAAAATAGCTACTAACTGACTTACGAACATGGAATACTCGCTATTCCACAAATGATTTAACTTCAAACGAAAAATGGTTACTTTCATAAAAATTCAAGTTGTATTTGTTTGTATTTGAAAATGATTAACACAAAAATAATAACAATTTCTGAATAGTTAATGTGAAATTCATATTTTTTTTAAGAAAAATAGAAACTTTTTTCGCGTGTAATTTCTCCTAAAATTTAACCGACTGATAATTATATAGTTAAGTTAAAGACGATGATTCAAAATATTTTTCAGGCAGGGTTACGCTTCGGGCACAAAGGCAAAATATTTTCAGTTGGAGCATGCGCAATAGGCGCAACGATCCAATTTTTTTCAGGCAAGCTTGCGCCTATGCCGCAACAATGAACTTAGCTTAGTTGGCGCTTGCGCTTGAAGCGCATGGATGAAATGAATTTCCGGCATACTTGCGCCCGGGCGGTGGGTGGAAAGAAAAACGGCTGAAGCTCTGGGGGTGGAGGTTCAGCAGGGAATTATTTATGGGCTTAATTCTAAATAATGCCAAGCATTCATTTAATAAATAATCTGGCTACTTTTCATCACTATTCTAATAAATGAAGCTTTCTAAAAGCCTCTTTTATATTATTTTTAAAATCTTGATAAGAACTTAATACCTCTAACTTTTCTAAGTCTAAAGCTTGACCAATAGGTAAATATAATTCGGAAATTGTCAAGTCTTTTCGTCGTTTCTTTGTATAGCCTTATCTTGCAATTCGTATAGCATTTTCAATACATTCTTTGGGATTTGCAATAGATTCTGGATGACGGTTAATTTGTAGATCATTATCACTTTTCTCAGTTCCGATTTCTCTTTTTAATAATTCTTTATCTGCTAACATCCATGCTTCGGTTTCTTGAATAGGAATTACAGCAACAATTATTTTGCAAAATTCATTTTCATCTTTTGTTGCTATGACATCCATTGCTGGCTTAATTCTATTCTGATAAGTATCTTCAAGTTTTTTATTGTCTGCGTCTGAATGGATACAAAGTATCATCATACCAAATCTTTTATAACCACTTGAAGATGCCTCTAATACCTTTTCAATAAATGTAGTTCCAGTTGAAGTTTTAATTTCTTCAATTTCAAATATATCAATATCTGTATTACATTCAAATCTTATATCATCGAAAGTTCGTTCTATAACACTCTTAAGAAATAATTGATCGGTAGACCCTTCTCTCATTAAGCCTATAAAAATCTGCCGTGCCATTTCAATTAAATTTATCGATTAATGTATCAAAATCAGCAGTCTCTAAGTAATCTTTGACTTTTGCCTTGGCATATTTTCTCTTGTTTTCGATTTCTTGTTCTGTAAATATACCACCAATTGTATCTTTCTCTTGATATCCAGAAAAAGGGTTGTCCATTGTTGTTATACTTAATTTTTGTTTTACATGATTTATTGTCGTCAATCTATTGACCATTTGTGATAAATGTATACTTACATTCTTGTCATTCATATATAATTCAAGAATGTTACCAACAAGTATAGGGGAATGAGTATTAACGATTACTTGACGTAAAGGAATTTCAATGTCGCTAAAATCAGTACATAAGTCCTTTAATAGTTGCGCCATTGCTCCTATTCTAAATGGATGAATCCCATTTTCAGGTTCTTCAAAACACAATAAACCAGTATGCTTATTGTCATACTCTAAAATGCAGAGTGTCAATATCCTTAAAGTTCCCTCTGACAATACTCTTGAAGAATATTCTTTTTTATCTTTATCTTTTAGTTTGATTAGATATTTTCACAACTATCCGAAACTTTAAAAATAAAAAATGCCTGAGAATCTCATATTTTTGTAGTCGATTCAAAACATACAGAAATAATGAAACTCCACAGGCGCAGCAAAAATAACAAAAAACCCG
>Ga0118677_10014049_pt1 | contig 11400 bp, 9 predicted proteins | sample AliMusrvi5mmetaG_FD_86154 | JGI IMG/M metagenome (GOLD analysis project Ga0118677, IMG submission 86154) | reverse complement strand
CTGCATGGGAGCGCAGCACCCCAATTTTAAACACGCTTGCATCTGGAACCATTTCATTTATCAGATGAATGGCATTCTCCGCGGTACAGGTAGACCAGGTTGTGTATGGATGAAAACCAGCAGCGGCATCCAGCAGTACGCCCTGGGCGCCCTCAAATATTGCAGTTTCTGCTGCTCCAAGCCACTGCGCCAAAACCGAATCGGGCACTACCAGACCAAGTTCACAAATCCGGGCAATGGATGCCATCCAATGATCTATCACATCCCCATTCTCGAAAATTGCCCATTCCCTGGTAATTGAAGCTCCGAGCGATTTATCCATGCAAAATTCAAGCAGTTGTTGGTATTTTAGTTCACGAATAGATCTCAATTTCTGGCGCAGTTTGGTCGGGTTTGCCAGATCACCTGCCATTACCTGATTTTCAGGATGCGACAGCGCATCTTCGACAGCCTCACCCACTCCCACCCCGCAACTTCCATGGCGCTCCGCGCCCCGTACCATTTCCCGAATACGGTTGGCGGCCTGGTGAAAAGGCGTTATAACAAGCGCCTGGTCACTCAACCGCAGCCGGGAAAAAACATCACGAACACCCTTCCCTTCGAGTACCTGCCCTTCAACGAGTAAGGCGCCGGGGTGAATCACAACATCTCTGGAAAGGTAAGTTCTGACTCCAGGGATGAAAGTTCCAGAACCAAATTGAGAAAACGTATGGTGGCGCCCATCCGGGGTAATCACATTATGGCCGGCCTGGGCGCCGCCATTATAGCGAACTACGATACTGGATTTAAAGTGACGGACCAGATAATCTGTCAGCAAACCCTTTCCAGCATCCCCAAAACCAAGATCCACAATAATGTATGCGCGCAAAGTGAAAAAGCTCCTGGCGACATCGCTGAGGTGAGAGTTATGATTTTGCAATCACCTCTGCAAAAGGCGTGAGTGTCCGGATGACTGCGTCACGCCGGTCAGCAGGCAAGCCGGCATTGTTTAAGAGAACCGCCAGTTGCTCAATGTTTGAAGCGCGCCTTTCATTGAGCAAAATAGCTCCTGCGGCTGCGAAGCAAACATCAACGGGAGATTCAAGGCAAAGAACGTTATCCCCAAACAAGTCCCGCCAGCGGCGCTCGCAGCGTTTTGCGCGGACAAGGTCTGGGATGATAAAAAACGGAACAAACGATTTTTGAACTTCAGCAACAATCTCTTCGCAGGTGAGATCTTCATCCAGGTTGTCTCCAATAATTGTCTCGACGACATGCCTGGAAAGAACGGGATACGGCACCTCATCCCCTGTCATAAAAAGATAACCTCGTTTTTTCCGCTTTAGCATGCAATCCATTTCAGAATGCATGGCGAGGAAATACAAAGCCAGTTCATAAGATTCCTGTCCGGTGCCCCCGCCGCCGCTTTCAATATAAGACCAGGTTAACCATTGATCCATTAATTCGGCTGTCGATTCAAACTGGCCAACCTGAAGCGGCGCATTATCGCTGATAGCATCTCCAACAGCCATGAAAAGGAGCTGCGGATCCGGGATCTGACAATCCATCAAAGTTTTCATGAAAGCAGGTAGCTGCCGGGTGGCCATGATTCTTGGGATTTCGCCCATCGAGCCAGTCACATCCAGCGCAAAAACGATACCCAGCGCTTGTGGGTGATCAGCGCCATCGCGGCTTTCACGGAGGCGCACACCTTTCGGATCCATGAGCGGATGACATTTTTCTTGTTTAAAAACCTTTTGCGCGGGAATATCCGCGCGTCCGTGAAGAAGCGCCTCATGTGCCGCATAGCTGTAATTACCATTACCCATTTTGACATCTCCTTTTCTTCAAAAAAACTCAGGTGGCGGTTCGAACAAAGATTATGCACCCTGCGGGCCGGATGGCATGACGATCGGCATAAACTGTGGCGGCCCAAAGACCTCCCTGGCAATGATGCCAAGTTCGTCATGAATCGTCCAGGCATTTAAATCTAATTTATCAGCGTAATCTAGCCGGGCAATTCGCTGCACGATGTCAGCCAGTTTTGCAGGAACTGACGCAGGTAAAAATCCAGTTTCAGGATCTCCGCCCAAAATCGCAGCGATACAACGGGCACTCATCACAAGATCCAATTTTTCTGATATGTACCCTGCGGGCAGGGTCGAATGAAGATTGATCGTTTTGGGATAGAAAGATTCAGAACCCTCTGAAATGGCGGGTAGTTTTGCCCCTAATTTACCAGCAGAGCTGTACCCTACAAGCCGTACACCGTGTTCATGCTCCTGTACGAGTATATGCTCCGGTAATACCGCTCCGTGAGCCATTCCGGAAGTATGTAAGAAGGAAAGAATTTCGAGAATTCGCCTCCAGACCCAGACAGAAGCCTGAGGCGGAATCCCGTTTGGATAAGCCTGGATAACATCTTTAAAAGTATGGGTAAATCCACCCTCCCGACGGAATATGCTCACCCGATTGCCAGCCAATGATCCAGATGAAATATTGCCGTGGATTACGGGTTGAGGAATAAGCCTTGTAAAAACTTCTGCGCCGGGCGCATCGCTATGTTGAAGAGTCTGGAGAGTATCCCACTCATTATCAAAAAGGAGCACATGCGCTGGATCACGCAACAACTTCAAGATAACAAGCTCGGTGGGCCAGCGCGCGCGCCTGGCGGAATATACATCTGAGATGGCGCCGTGTGCAATACATTTATCCAACGACCAGTGGCCGTTGCCGATTGAAACCAGGGACGAAGTGTGAAAGAACTCTGGAGAATTCCAGGCCCGGAATGCCTCTCGAAATCTCGCCGCCGAAACCGAGCCTTCATCCAGGCGAACAGTAGCTCCACAATAAGGACAGATAATCGACCGCGCAAATTGATGCGGCGTGAGGGGTGCATTACATTGTGGACACATTATCGCACGTTCCATTTTTTCAACCATCCTTAACGTAATGACAAACTAACCATTCAATAGGGCCCTGTCATACTGAACTTACATTTGCCCTGTGGGTGGGTACTTTCTATTATGATACAACAATATGTACCCTGTGGGACAGCTTTTGGTTGCAAATTTTGGCACATTCCCCCCACTTGTGCTTAAATGCACGTGCGCTGTCTGAAAGTGCTATAATTTTAATGAAGGGGAAGAGGCGTAGCCCTTTATGTGCCCTGCAGAGCAGCTCGCCGCGTTGTCGAACCCATAGGGTACGTATAAATCATCAAGGAGCATGAATCGTTGTGACCGCGGATATTACTGCCTTACGTAACGCGCTAATCGATGAAATCATCCGCGCTGTGGGTCTGCCCCTAAACGCCAGACTGCCTCGGTTCCTGTTAGCCAAAATATTTCACGGGCCAATCGAGGAGTTTTCCAGCAGCGGCGCAACTTTCGATCAAATGGTTGCCGATGAGGGATTCGAGAAAGCAGCAGCCTGGCTGTTACCCCGGGCTTGCTCAAGCGTAACTGCGCATGGAACAGAGCACATCCCAGCGCGAGGCCCCTTGCTCATCATTGCCAACCATCCAGGGACATTTGATGTCCTGCTGATTGCATCCTGCATGAACCGCGATGATATCAAAATCATCACCAGCGATATCGTCTTTTTAAAGAATCTGCCAAATACCTTTACGCATCTCATTTTCCGCGCCCGCACAAATGACATTTATAGCCGTATGACCGCAATTCGCGCAGGTATCCGCCATCTGCAAAGTGGTGGGGCCTTGATTCTCCTGGGTAGCGGGTTACTCGATCCTGATCCGGAAATCTCTGCGCTGGCAGAGAAGAACCTTGAGCATTGGTCTCCCTCAATTGATTTATTTTTGGAAAAGGTACCCGAGACGAATATTCTCGTCACAATCGTGAGTGGCATGCTTTCCCGCAGTTGGAGCGATCATCCAATTACCTGGTTGAGACGCGCTGAATGGCGGAAACACTTACTGGCAGAGGTCGGACAGGTGGCTCAACAGCTTTTATTCCCCGGCAGCCTGTACCTGACACCGCATATTAGTTTTGCCCAGGCTGTAGGTATAGCCGAATTACAGCGTGAAAGCAGTTCTGGTCGAAACTTGCCAGCCATTATTACCCGCGCAAAAACTTTAATGGCACAACATCTGGACCGAATCACTTATGTACCCTGCGGGTCGGCAGAAGCAGGGAACTGAATGGAAAGTACCCACCCACAGGGCAAATGTAAGTTCAGTAAGAGCTGAATATGTACCCAGTGGGTACGTACCATGCGGGTACGTACCCTGCGGGTTAGCGAGTCAGTGTTATCAGAGGATTTGTATGGAAGAATTGCCGTCGAACCCCACACACCCGGCCCTGCCCGCAGGGTACGTAATCCAGGCAACAGGAATAAAGAAGGTTTACAAACGCGGCAGGGAAGAAATTGTAGCCTTATGGGATACCAACCTGAGCATCCTGCCCGGGGAATTTATCGTCATGATCGGCCCAAGTGGCAGCGGCAAATCAACCCTGTTGCACTTGTTGGGAGGGATTGACCGGCCCACCCGAGGTGAATTGCGCGTCAATGGGGTTGACCTGATCACCGCCAACGAGGATGCTCTGACCCGTTTCCGGCGTGACAACATCGGGTTTGTTTTCCAATTCTATAATCTATTGCCCTCACTCAACGCCCTGGACAACGTCATCCTGCCTCTACTGGCAAAAGGGATGAGTTGGAAAGCCTCCCGGGAGCGTGGGGCGGTTGTGCTCGAGCAGGTTGGCCTGAGCCACCGCCAAAAGCACACGCCCAGCCAGCTTTCTGGCGGAGAACAGCAGCGCGTTGCCATTGCGCGCGCCATGGCGCTCGAGCCGCGCGTCATCCTGGCCGATGAACCAACTGGCGACCTGGATAGAGCCTCTTCCAACAGCATTATCAACTTGATGGTTGATCTCAAACAACGCCTGGGGGTGACCTTCATTGTTGCCACCCACAACCTGAACCTGCTCCAGGTGGCTGACCGCTCGTATGAATTAACAGATGGTCATCTCAACCGCATGTCCAACGGACCCGCAGGGTATATATAAGCTATGCGCATTTTAGGTTATTTTGTTGCCAATGATCTGATTCACGACCGCTGGCGCAGTCTGCTGACAGTACTCAGCCTGGCGGTAGTGGTCGTTGGCTATCTGCTGCTCGCCTCGCTCGCACAGGCCTTTGCCGAATTTGGCAAGCAGTCACAAGTCACGGGCAATTTAGTCATTGTTTCGGCAGAGGCGCTTGACCCCACGGAAGGCTCCTTGAGCGAAGATGTTCTGCGAACTGCTCAACAGGTTGCCCCGGCCCAGATCCAGCGCACCTTTCCAGTTATTTTTCGTTATTTGAACATCCAGGGTAAAACCATGCAGGTCTGCGCGGTTCCACTGGCTGAGATGCCAGCAGCCCTAAGCCTGGCCCTGGTGGATGGCGGTTGGCCGTCAGCGCAAGGCGAACGGCAGGTTGTGATCAGTGAAAGCATAGCCCAGGCTACTTCCTGGAAAATCGGAACCAGCGTGAATATTTACGGCGAGGATTTCCAGGTGACCGGCCTGGTGCGATCCAATGGAGATGATTATTCCGCTGTGTGGATGAGCTATCCCGAAGGCCAGCGCCTGTTCGGGATGAAGCGCGGCTTCCAAATCGGCTACTTGCCGCTGGTACCTTCGGCAGACCCTGAGAGCGTGCGCCAGAGGCTCCAGGCCGACCCACGCATCTCCACGCACTACTCGGTCTATCTCGAAAATGCGCTGAGCGCCCGCTATAGCCAGTTCAACCACAATCTACAGACTCTCAGCAGCCTCCTGGCTCTGGTTTCCCTCTCCGCGATCACCTTCGGCATGTACAACGCTACCAGTCTCAGCCTCAACGAACGCAGCCGTGAGATCAGCCTGCTGCGGGTGATCGGCTTCACCCAGGCCGGGCTGCGCGGTTTTCTATTGGTACGCACCCTGGTGCTAACGCTGGCGGGCTATAGCCTGGGCTGGATAGCCGCTCTTTTTCTGATCCATACCTTGAGCCTCCAATCCCCCGTTGACATACTGGTTGCCCCGGTGGTGCTCAGCCTGAGCCCCTCGATCAGCCTGCTCGGCCTGCTCACGGCAACTGTCTTTGCCTTTCTGGGCATCTGGCTGACGACCGGACATCTCGCAGCACTGAGCCCGCTGACCAGGAGCGAGCCCGTATGAGCATGGCTTGCTTCCTGGTCACTCTCCGGCTTGGCCTGCACGATCTGCTCAGTCACCGCCGCCTGGTGCTGGTGATGGCGCTCTCAATTGCCATCGCAACCAGCATGTTAGCGATCATAGAAGCCTACCGCGCCGGTCTGGCAGCCGAATTCGATGAACAAATGCCCAACCTGCTGCTGGTGCATGAAAACCAGTTCTCTGGTGAGTTCTATGGCAGCCAGATTTCCAATCAGGTGGGCGAGAGTCTCGCCCGGATGGGGATCAGCCTGATCGTGCCAGAAATCCATGCTGTGACTGGTACGGCAGTGGAGAACGCCACGCTCATCCGTGGGGTTGATCTGGGACAATATACGCGCCTGGAGACCTTCTCCATGGTTTCGGGACGCAGCCTGCAGCCGGGCGACAGCCCGCGCCTGGCCATGCTGGGTGTGCGCCTGGCCGAAAGCCGCCATCTGAAGGTTGGCGATGTGATTTCGCTGCGCGGCCGGGATTTTAATGTCGTGGGAATTTTTGAGAATGGCACCTATATGGATAATCAAGCCTGGATTTCGCTGGCCGATGCTCAAACCCTGCTCGGCTGGGGACAGGATATCTCAGTTTACATCATCCCGGATGAAGGTATCCTGCATCCCGGTGATAGCCTGCCAGGCGGAATTTCCGTGTCGCGCAAAGGCACAAGCGTTCGTTTTATGGCTAATCAGTACCGGCTGCCACTGGCCCTGCTCAGCTCTGTAGCCTTAGCACTCGCGATTTCCGCAGCGCTAACCCTCACCAACATCCTCTGGCGGCTGGCGTGGGCGCGCCGGCGCGAGATGGCCATCCTGCGCACGACCGGGTTCCCGACCCTATCCCTGGTGGGTTACTTGTTGGCGCAGGCCGGTGGGATCACCCTGCTCGGCGTTTTTCTGGGCGGCCTGTTCGCAATGATCTTTTTCCTGGCTGTACGGCTGACAGTCTCTGGATTCACCATCGTGCCCCGCCTGGAAGCTCCGATACTGCTTCCCAGCCTGGGCTGGATTGGATTGATGATGTTGGCTGGCAGTCTGTTGCCGGCCTGGTGGTTGAGCCATTTGAACCTGGCTCAATTGTTACGTTCCGAATGATTCACAAAGGAGAAAAAAATGAAAAAGAGGATAACAATATGCCTGTCTCTACTTGTGATGGCTATTTTGGCCTGTGGTCTGCCAACTTCCGGTCTTCCAGGCGGCAACCCGCTGGGCGGCAATAATGCCGCCCAGCCGGTCAGCCTTTCGAAGGGTTTGGCCAGCCTCAATAGCTACCTGGCCACCTTCTCAATCAAGACCAGCGGGCCAGACCCGGCAGATTCTTCAACAATTGTGTATGAAAGCCAGCGTTCCCAAAAACAGGATGCCCACTATACCCGTATGACATCCACTCAGGTAAAAAAAGGGGCGGATAGCCCGCAGGGTAATGATAGCGCGGGCGAAGTCTACCGCATCGGGAATGACCAATGCACCAAATCGGGCGACAAATGGAGTTGGACAAGTATGCCCCCCAACGAGGCAGAAATGCTAAATCTGACCATGAACGTGTTTGATATCACGCCCATGATCGATAACCCGACCTTTGTGGCGAATGAGACCGTCAATAATATCCCCACCAAACACTATTCATTTAAGGTCACCGGATTGGGAGTGAAATCCGGGGCGAATGTGACCGCCAATCAGGGCGATTATTGGCTGGCGGTCGATGGGCAATACATTGTCAAATACTCACTGGTGGTTGAAACAGTGGTGGATCCTAAAACCAGCATCATCCACATGGAAGTGTTGATTGATGTCAAGAATATTAACCAGCCAGTCAACATCGCCTTCCCGCAAGCCTGCCTGGACGCAAAAGCGGCGGCCACACCTGTGCCATAAAGCGATTCACAAAGGAGAAAAATATGAAAAACAGGATGGCAATCTTCCTACCCGCAGGGTACATATCTCTACTTGTGATGGCGATGTTGGCCTGTAGCCTATCGACCTCTGTCACTCCGGGAGGAAACCCACTGGGTAATAATAATTCCGGCCAGCCGGTCAGCCTCTCGAAGGGTCTGGCCAGTCTCAATAGTTACCGGGCCACCATTACCATCAAAACCAAGGGCCCGGACCCAACAGATTCCTCAGCCATCGTATACGAAGCTCAGCGCTCTCAACAGCAAAATGCCCGCTACACCCGTACAACCTCCTCTCAAGTCAAAAAGGGAGTGGAGAGTTCTGGCAGCAACGCTGACGAAGTCTACCGTATCGGAAATGACCAGTGCACCAAATCGGGTGACCAGTGGAGTTGGACGAGCATGCCCGCCAACGAGGCTGAAATGATGGATCTGAGCCTGAACGTGTTTGATCCCACCCCCATCATTGATAACCCGACCTTTGTTGCCAACGAAACGGTCAATAATATCCCCAGCAAACATTACACCTTTAAAGTCAGCGGGCTGGGAGATAAATCCGGAGCGAAGGTGACCTCCAACCAGGGCGATTACTGGCTGGCGGTCGATGGGCAATACATCGTCAAATACTCCCTGGTGGTCGAAACTGTCGTGGATACGAAAACCAGCATCGCGCACATGGAAACGTTCATTGAAGTCAAGGATATTAACCAGCCGGTCAGTATCGCCTTCCCACAAGCCTGCAAAGATGCGGCTACGGCCAAGCCCCTGTCTCCCAATCAAAGTCCTCAAACGCCCACTGACATCCCGGCTGTAATTCCAACCCGTGCGCCCACTGACGTCCCGGCTGTAATTCCAACCCGTGCGCCCACTGACGTCCCGGCTGTAATTCCAACTACAGTGCCGAATCCCACCCAGGACTCAACCACCGGCGGATTTGCGGGTTCGTGGGATACGAAGTACGGAGATATGACTTGCACTGTCGTTGGTGAAAACGTGAACTGTACGTATACCCATAACGCCGGTAGAGTCGAAGCTTTTTTGAATCCTGACGGGAGGTCGCTGGAGGGCAGTTGGTTTGAAGCCCCCACCTATAAGCCACCCGCCCACGCAGGCAAAATGGTCTGGAGCCTTTCCGCGGATGGAAATTCTTTCACCGGCCAATGGTGGTACGGGCCGGCTGGCGATGGGGGTATGTGGACAGGCGCCCGAAAAACGGGTTCAGCCTCAACGAATAGCGGATCGGCACTTTTTGAGGATGATTTTTCAACCCCAAATAAAACAATCTGGCCGGAGGATAGTGATGAAAACCATTTCAGGGGGTTCTCTGAAGGTGGCAAATATGGAATTACTATCTTGAATCCCGGTAAAATTGCTGTAGCGATTCCAAGTGTTCCCTTAAACGCAGAGACCCTGACGGATGTCGTGGTTGAATTTACAGCTACAATCGTCGACGGCTGGGAAAGTGATGCTGGTTATTACGAGGTGGGCTGCCGCCGCACAGGAGATGGTGGGTATGCTGTACTTTTTTATAACGGTTATTATGCCGTGGAATACGAAAATGCCAAAGCAAATATCTCCTTTCTTAAAAGCAAATGGGTAAAGACTACGGCCATTCAACAGTATGATAATCGCGTCAAGGTAAGCTGTATTGGCAGCACCATTACGGTGTGGGTCAACGACCAACTGCTGGTTCAAGTCAGTGATCCACAAGCGCGCGCCAAAAGCGGATTTGTATGGCTGGGTGCTGGGGCCTTTGATAAGCCCTCTCCCAACGGGGTAAAAGTATTATTTGATGATTTCAGGGAGTCCATCCCATGATCAATCTTGACTTAAAAACACCGCCTGTTTTTCAGCGCACCCCACGCAATTGTCATGCAGTTCGTAACTACTCAGCCATGTCATTGTGAGCGCTCTCCAGCGAGCGTGGCAATCTCCTCACCGGAAGCAGGGATTGCCACGCCGCCACACCTGTCCCTTGTTTCACCCCTTGTTTCACCCCTTGTTTCACCCCTTGTTTCACCCCGGTGCTCTTCCGGGGCTGCTCTTCCGGGGGTGTCCTTCGGGAAAGAACAAAAGCGGCGGCTCGCAATGACAATTTCGGAGTATGGCTGAGTAGTAACTGCAGTTCTATCTTTTTCGCAATCTTTGACTTTGTCAAAAGTCCAATGCAAGCGATATAGAGGGGCAGAGATGAAAGTCCGTGGAAGCCCTGGTATTGGCCAGTTGGATTGTTTTCTTTCTTCCAGGCTTATACCTGACTTTCACTCGAGTCGCGCAAATAACGGTTAAACCATTCAATGGCCTCATTACTGGATTGCGTGAGCCAGGGTTCTCGAACGTAAAGATCGGTATGCAAGCAGTCATACACAACCAGTTTCTTGGGTTCATTCGCCCGATCAATGACCGCCTGCACAACTGCTGTAGGAATAAAATCCTGATTGCCATGGATCATTAACAATGCGGTGGGTGAGATGAGTTCAACAGCGGCAGCGGAGTGATCAGCAAATAAATACTCCAGGGATTCGAGCGTGACCCGGTTCTCGTAGGTGGGTGCGTAGGTTTTTTGGGCTTCAGAATAAAAATCATAAGCCTCGGGAAAAGCCATCATACCGCCGTCACCAGGCATAGAAACTGCCGGTATGTAGGTGGCAGGGCTGCCACTCTGAAGGCGCGCATCGTGATCCAGGTTGATCATTTTCAAAAAGCCCTGTAAACCATCCCGCCCCATGATGGCTTCAAAAACGTTCAGGCCGGTTGCGACCGTGACGACAGCCTTCAAGCGCCGGTCATAAGCCCCCAGGTGCAGCATGTGCACAGCCCCAAAGGAAATTCCCCAACCGCCGATGTTGTCAGTCTCCACCTCCGGCTGCGTGCGCAGCCAGGTGATCGCGTTGCGGACATCCTGCATCTGCTCGAATGGGACAATGTGATTGCGGGGTTCACCGCCGCTGGCACCATAGTGACGGTAATCAAATACCAGCACCACAAAACCCGCATCTTCAAAACGGGCCGCATACCCTGGCAGGGTGATTTCCTTGATCGCGCTGATGGCATTCGCCATGACAATCGCTGGCGCGCGGCCTTTCAGGCCATCCGGCACATATAACCAGCCTCGGCACTCAATTCCCTGGCTTGTAAACACAATATCCTTGCGCAATTTTTGCCTCCGATAAAAAATGAGATCGGTCATAGTTTATAATAAAGTATATATTACCTAATTTATCACATTAAGTGAATTTTGGCATAAATTTTTCTGGTTCTGATTTATTTTGTGGTTTAATGCAAAACCATCCGCGAATTTGCTCATAAATATTTTTATCTGCTCGGCACAGATGTAACTTCAAACCCGCGGCC
>Ga0118677_10014047_pt1 | contig 11400 bp, 22 predicted proteins | sample AliMusrvi5mmetaG_FD_86154 | JGI IMG/M metagenome (GOLD analysis project Ga0118677, IMG submission 86154) | reverse complement strand
TGCGATTCTGCTTGGATTTTTAATTCACAATCAGAACTCTTTAACAGAAAACTCAATGGAAAATTTTAAAGAAATTGGCAGGCAAAAACTTTTTGAATCGGCAAATAAAGAGAATCTTAGTTTCGCAGAGTGGTTGAAAAAAAGGATCAGAGCTAATCGATTCCACTTCATGAAGAACGTGGATCTCGAACATTGGCCGATTGGTCGTTATATAGTTTTTCGGGGAAATTTATACCTTCCGCTTCGTCTAAACTGGCCGATAGATTCCGATCACGGACAATTGTTCGTTCGTTTCGTCGGAAAAGCGCAGAAGATGCAAAGCGGACCGTCAACTGACATCATTCAGGTCAATCCCCAAGAAATCAGAATTCAGGTTTCTCACGAGATAAGAAAAAGAAAGAGCGCCAATCCCAACAGATCAATTTTCAGAGCAAGGTGAGGAAAGAGATGAGAAATTTCGCCAAATACATCAAAGAATCAGATCAGACTTGGATGCAAGGACGATTCACTCACTACCCCGGATTGGAAGCTCAGGGAAAAGGTTTCTTTGGTGGAGAGATCGAGACTCCTGACGAATTCTTAGACGTTGTATCCAAGACCATCGAGGATCCTGTTCAGGGAAAGATATTCTCAAAATTGCTCGACAATCAGATGATCAGTTTGGAACCGGCAGCAAACGAGGGAAAGTATCACCTCTTTTTCTTCGAGAAATTGATCGGCACCTATGGTCTATCGTTCAATGATGCCAAGCACGCAGCCTTGGATATCGACAAATATTTCCTGGAAGAGTTTGATCCGAGAACGTTGCCGCCACATATCAAAAAAATGTTGCATCTAAAATAAAAATTTGAGCGACAATTTGCTTTAGTGTAATATATAATCAGCAACGAAAGAGAAAAGAAAAAAAATGAACCTGTCCTATTGCAACTCCTTATTGTGCCTCCTCTCAAGCTCGTCGAGCTTGGGCCTGGCCGGGACTGCATGACGCCAAAATAAATTGCAGGTTCAGCGGTAGCCGCCCAAGAAGACCAGATCTTGGGCGGCTTTTTTATTATGGGAAGATATCCAAATTGGCGAAGGACGCCGGCTGTAAACCGGCCACCCACGAGGTAAACATTGCAGATTCAAACTCTGCTCTTCCCACCATTTTTTCAAAGGACAATGAAATGCAAGATAATCTATGCAGTTGGTGTCATAAAGAATTAGAAAAGGGATATTGCTTTGTTCAAGAACACAATTACCATGCAAATTGCTTCATGCAAGCAATCCAACCATTGAAGACGATAAAGTTCAAGAAAAGGAATCATTTAGATGAAAAGAGAACAGATCATGATCAGTGATAACTCAGCAAGAAAAATTGCAATCGAGATCATGAGATTTCTCGAAAAGAATGATCTCGAAGACGCCTTCATTGACATTGACGGATGGTCGAAAGAGATCGTTCTTTCTGACACGAACATCGTAAATCTAGACTTGATAGGATTTTAAAAATGAAAATTTTGGTTCTTGAGGACAACGAGGAAAGAATCGCTCAGTTTAAGAAGAGACTGGACAGATTTGGGGGATACGTGTTCTTCTGCCGCACGGCCAAGGAATGCATCGAGATCCTCAAAGAAAATGCCGACCTTCAATTGGTCCTGTTGGACCACGACCTCGGGGGCGAAGTCTACGTCGACACCGCTCACAAGAATACCGGGTCTGAGGTCGCGAGATGGATGCGAGACAACTATGACATGGAGAACACTCAGATCATCATCCATTCTCTCAACACGGTCGGAGCCGAATACATGCGGTCGCAAATTCCGGAAGCTCACGTCGTCCCGTTTGTTTGGACGAAGGAAGTGTTTGACAAAACTGTCAGAGAGAAATGATTTATGCCAGGGTAGGCAACTTGGACGACCATTGCGGCCCAAACCCGTAAATACTGCGGATTCGATCTCCGCTCCTGGCATACCAAAAAATTTGATTCTTATGTGAGTGAAACTTGCGCCAGTAAAACCCCTGGTGATGAGTAGAAAGTCGTGGTAGGCGAATTAACGCTAAGACGTTTGATCGAAAATCTGAATCGAAAAAAACTGAAGAACGCCTCTGTAGGCAACTTGGACGACCATTGTGCCTAAGAAGCACAAATGCTGACGATTCGAATTCGTCCGGAGGCAAACCAACATGTTGATTCACCTTCACGTGGTGTTGGTTGAACAGATCAATTAGATCTGACCAAGAATCAACAATTAAAAATGAACCTGTGGCCGAGTGGTGAGGCAAAAGCCTGCAAAGCTTTCAACGAAGATTCAATTTCTTCCAGGTTCTCAGCAAATTAATATTGGAGTTGTCCATGTTCTTATACGCTCAATGTCTGCTCGAGAATGATGACGGACTTCAAGAAATTGCTTGGATTCCCAACGAATTCGCTCACCAAAGAAAAAGAATTCGACTAACTCCCAAAGACGAGCAGTCTTTTGAGAGCACGGTGATCGAAGTTTATCACAGAACGAGCGAGGATGCGACCAAGTTCAAGAATTATTGGATCGATCCGTCGAAAAAAAAGGAATCTAAGAATGGCAAAATTTGAAACTCATTGCGAAGATTGCGCCAGGGAACTTGGAGAGGATTTTGCCCAAGTTCATCTGTGGCTCGATGAACTCTTCAACGAATATGGCATTACGCACAGAAAGTACGGGCATCATGTCGAGGGAGTCGAGGAAATAAGAAATAGATGGGGAGACAAAGCTGCGAGAGCGGCGGAGATCCACATCATGCGAGATTTCGGAATAAAATATGTTCCCACCAAACACGATGTCGAGACGATCTGGTGGCTTTACGGAGTGTTGTAATATGGGTCGGTAGTCTAACGGCAGCGACAAGTGTTTTAAAAATACTAATTTGTGGGTTCAACTCCCACCCGACCTACTTTACTTTTAGCGACAATGCATTTAAACAATATAATGAACGGAAGGTCAAGCCGATCAGAGACGGCATCAATTTCGAAAATTGACGAGCCTAAAAAGCCTTGGGGATGCAAATTCCTCACCTTCCGCCAACTTTTTGAAAAGGAACAAACATGGAAGCCATCATCGCGTATGCCAACGAGCCAACTATCAATGGAAGAATATATTCTAAAGAAGTATTGGAAGATCTGGCAAAACAGATTAACGAGAAAGAGTTCAATCCCGGAGGCATTGGAGAAAGAACAAAATTCGGTTCCGTGGTAAACATGGACTATGTTTCTCACAATATCAAGAAAGCCTGGATGGAAGGAAATGTTTTGAAGGCTGACATCCGACTGTTTGGAACTTATCTTGGACAGGAATTGATAAAACTTCTGAATGAGGACAAGGTAGTGTTCAGAGCATGTGGTATGGGAACAGTTGGAGATAATGGATCCGTTTACGATCTCGTGTCGATAAACGCGATCGACAAGAATGACGATGCGTTTGGCAATGCGGTAAAAAAAGAAACGGTCATCGAAATATCAGACACGATCAAGATAGAATGAAGTTTGCGGAAGTGTGCGTTAATTGGCAGACGGCCGGTCTTGAAAATCGGTGGGGCGTAAAAACCCTTGAAGGTTCGAGCCCTTCCACTTCCGCCAAATTTTAAAATTAAACAACAAATACTATCCTATGCTGGAGGGATCATAATGAAAAATATAGAATTAATGAAAGACAAATTCGACAAAACCTTTAGATTTGCATTCGAAATTAACGGTAGCGACATCGGCTTTTTTGTATTGTCCATCATATCATTAAATATTGACGACGATAACAAGGATAATAATGAGTTGACGGCTGAGATTTATGGCCGTGAAGGTATTTTAAACGATATCATGTCATTAAAGCAAAAAACAACAGCCAAATTACGATTTTTTAGTGCTCAAAATGATGAAACAGATATTATCACCTTCACCGGATTCAAAAAATCAAAATTAAACATTAAAGATCTTGATTATGGGAGTACCGAAACACTGATCATCGGTGTAAAATTTACATTTGATGATGCTCGATAATTTATCGATAGTTACAAAAAAGTTAACAACATGAGACAGATAAGAATTTACGAGGACGACAACGAATTCCAAAGCAAGAAACCTTTAAGAGCCAAAGTATTGGCATCTGACGATTGGTATCCAAGTTTGCCTGGTGGATTGGTTGACATGACATTTTATCCTGACGACAAGCACATAACTATTTGGGGAGATGATGATTTCGGCATGGAAAAAATTCACTGTAAAAGATCGGAGTTTGAGAAGCTCTCGACCACGATCATCAATCAAAAAATGTTGTATAAAATGGGTTTCAAAGATTGCGGATAGAGGATAAAAAATGCCAATAAGAATGTCTGCAAAATTTCCCGGACCGTGCAAAGTATGCATCATTCCAATCAAAAAATTCGATGATATCGTTCATCGTTCTGAACATTATAATTTTCATTTTGAATGCTACAAGAGATGGAAAGAAAGTTTGGGTTTAGACTTAGGAGTGTCCGATCACGCTCCACGACCTAAATTCGCAAAACACAAATAACTATGGGGGTGAAATAGTATCGACAGGGACCTGATGAGATGGTGATGCAAGTCGAGGATGCCTGTTCAAACTCGTTAAACTGATGGGCAAAACAAAAGCTGACGAAGCTTACCTGATCGCTGCCTAAACAAAGCAGCTGTGAAACCAGTGAGATAGTCTTGGTAACTGGAAGTAGCATCAACACCAAGGTGGCTCCGAGAGTGGCTTAATGCTCTCTGACTCGCGCTGGAAAGAAAGCGCTTACGGTAGAAAAAAAAGGATGTCAATCTCCTCAAAATCATGATTGAATAAGCTTGTAGACGCATCGTCGATTCGATCTTTGGACTCCGGAGGCAGAGCCGGACACCTCCACCAATTTTAGAAGGGAAAAGATGGACATTTACTTTCATTCCGAGAACGTGGCTTGTCAGATAGAGCCTGATGATAACGCAGTCATGATCTCAATCATCGAACACGGAATCAGAGAAGTACCGTTGCGAGTCGGATGGCGACATTTGCTTCAACTGCGCTTTGACGATCTGGACAAGGATGTCTGGATTGTCAAGTGTTTGTCCGACAAGCGTGGATTCGACGCCTTGAAAAGGTATCACTTCTTCGACGAAGAAGATGCTGGACGGATCATAGCATTCTGCAACGATCTCCCCGGCAATGTCAAAAGAATCCACGTCCATTGCGCGGCCGGAGTAAGTCGTTCTGCGGCCGTGGCTCATTGGCTTGCCGCAAAACCTGGAAGTGCGATGAAGACCGATCTCGGAAGTTGGCCCAATCCCTGGGTGATGAAGACTCTTTACAGAACAGAAAATTTGATGAATGCTCCTGATGAGAAAAATATTTTTTGATCGTTGAGGTGTGAAAATTCAAACTTTTTTGCCTTACCCTGATTGCCAAAAAACAGCTGCTTGTCTTGATTATCGCAGACTTGGCAAGATGAGGGTCGAATCAATGCAAATCTACAATACTTTGACAAGTAAAACCGAAAGCTGGAAGAACCATCCTGCGATCAAGATGTGGAGAGGATATGAGAATGCATTGCTTGAATACATGAACACGATGATTCGAGAGTGGATTCGAAGAGGATACAAGAACACGATGCGAATCGCAGAAATAACCGGACCAATCGTTTATCCAGATTGGTTTGGCGATGATCGTTTTCATTCAGCTCATAGGGCAAGTTTGCTTTTCAAGAATTGGGATCATTACAGCCAATTTGATTGGAAAGAGAATCCCAAAATAGAATATTGGTGGCCTGAATAATTTTTATTCAAAAAATAAGGAGAAGAATAAATGCACGTCATCAGCCCCGCAGCTGAAGAAATGTTGGACAAAGAATTCAGAGTCTTGGACAAGGGTTTTGTCAGACTTATCGACTACATGGGAAATGATTCTCGAATCGTCGCTGCGGCAAGAGTCAGCTACGGCCATGGAACGAAAAGTGTCAGAGAAGACCAAGGTCTGATTGATTACCTCGTCAGAAACCAGCACCTCACTCCTCTGGAACAGGTTATCCTGACCTTTCATTGCAAGATGCCGATCTTCGTGGCCAGACAATGGAATCGCACTAGAACTGCTCGCATGAACGAGGTATCTGCAAGATACAGTGTTCTTCCAGAAGAATTCTACATTCCCGAGCCCGATCAGGTCAGAGCTCAAAGCGCGAAGAACAAACAGGGCAGAGATGGAGAATTGCCGGAAAGTGTGGTACGAGAATTCATTACCTACACATCCAACGTCGGAATAGATGAATTCGCCGAATACAATTCGTTCTTAGAAGACGGAGTGGCCAGAGAGTTGGCCAGAATAAATCTTCCTCTGTCTACCTATACTGAATGGTATTGGCAGATTGATCTAAGAAATCTGTTCAACTTTCTCGATCTCAGATTAGACGGACATGCTCAATACGAGATCAGAGAATATGCCAAGGTATTGATGCATTGTGCTCAAGCGGTAGCTCCGATGGCCTGCGCCTCTTTTGACGAGCACATCTTGCACGGAGAACGTTTTTCTAAAACCGAACTCAAAGAAATCAGGAACATGATTACCGGGAATCCCGCGATAATCACCGATGATAAAAGAATGCAAGAATTTCTTGAAAAATTGAGAAACGGAGTAGAAGAATAAAGTTTGTAGTGGCGTCGCTTAACGGTAGAGCACTTGGTCGGAAACCAAGCGGGCTAATAACCTGTGCAGATTCGATTTCTGCCGCCACTGCCATTTTTAGTTATAATAAAAACAAATAATGAACTGGACGCAGCTCAAACAAGATCTTCTGAAAAACAAAATCGTCAAAGCAAGATTGTTTGGCAACAGCATGACGCCGAAAATAAATGACGGCGATCTCGTGATTCTCGATGCGAACTGCAAAGATCTCGCAAAGAACGACGTTGTGTTCTGCAAAGTCGGAAGAAATTACCATGTTCATTTGATAACTGCCATCAGGAATGACCGCTATCAAATCTCAAACAATAAAGGTCATGTCAACGGATGGATTGGAAAGAATAACATCTTCGCAAAAGTAATTGGAAAAGAATGATCGTTCAAGTTACGCCAATAATCGATCCGAGAATGCCGGGAATGTGCGCGTTGCCATACCCCAATCATTCCAAAGGATGTCCGAATTTCAGAAAAAAAATAGGATGCCCACCCGGACTCGAGATGTTCGACCAAATTTATGACATGTCTCAGCCAATCTACGCGATCTTCAACAAATTCGACATTGGATCTCACATGGCAAGGATGAAGATCGCACATCCCGATTGGTCGCAGAGACAGTTGGCCTGCTGTTTGTATTGGCAGCCGACGGCAAGGAAAAGATTATTTGAGATGTGTCGAGAATTCTTGCAAAACAACAAGGGATATCATATAGAAGCATGTCCCGAGGCAAGAGGAGTGAACTTGACTGCGACTCTAGCGACTGTCGGGATCGAGTTAGAATGGCCTCCTAGAAACTTTGCCTACCAAGTCGCTCTGGGCGTGATGGCAAAAAAATAAGTGTTTCTCGAGCGAGAAACAATATATAATGTTATGGTGGAGAATGAACCGATCAAGGGATCGGCCCTGTTTGCTAAACAGGTGGTGGCTAACAGCCATGAAGGTCAGGACTTCCGTTCTCCGTTTTTTATTGAAAGGAATGATTATTGACGAAAAAGAAAAAAGAGATTGAGATTGGAGACGTAGTCTCTGGACGAATGAGTTGATTCACCTCCACGTCGGTGTTCGTTGGAAAACGCGAAAAGCGCAACTAAGAAATCAACAATGTTCACTTCAATCACCCACAAGAACGAATCGGTAAAAAGATTCGCAAAGACACAATGTTAAAAATGTTGTGTTTTTACGAATTCAATTTATATCCGATTTGTCATCTTTTTTCTGTCGTCAAAAATCAATCCAACACATTCATGAACAGGAGATCAAATGATGAAAATGATCACGATGCTCGTGCTGTTGTTCTGCTTGATGGTCAATGATCGATCATGGGCGCGCGATTGCGGAAACTACTTTGGATTAAGACAGCCTGGAAAAAATCAATGTTGGAACGGATCTAACGGGATCACTGCAAGAGGATATGCAATATTCCATGATGAAGCCTTTGCCGTGAGAGCGGTAATTGTCATCTTGCGCGATTATCAGCTGCGCAAGAAAGCCACTAATTTGTATAAGATGATGATCAGGTACGCGCCATATGACGACGGAAACGATCCATGGGAATATGCGGAATTGATTGCTGGCAAACTTGGAATAAAACCACGGGATCCGATAGCTCTGTTTGACGAGGATGGCTGGATAAGAGACAGAAAAATACTGACCGAGATATTAAAGACGATCGCTAGAAAAGAAGAGGGCATCATTCTCAAGAACAACCTCATTCTCGATGGCTTGAGAATTTATGAAAAAGAGATCGCGATGAAGAGATTGGTCAATCTTCCTCGAAAAGATCGCTTCTTTGACCTGTCATATCAGGATTTGATTAAACAAAGGAGGTCTAATGCGAAGATTCCTGTTTTACGCGGCAAGGTGGCAAATGTCCACATTGATTCTGGCCCCGGTGATGATCGTCATGCGGTCAGTCAACCCGTGGATAGGAGTGATTCTGGCCAATTTCATCGGATCCTGCATCTTCTTCTTCGTGGATCGAATTATCTTCTCTCCCAACTCCCCTTTCGCGGTGTGGGACATCAAGGAGAGAGTGCATTGCTCTGATTGTGGAAAAATATGCAGAGGGTACAGACTTGTCAAATCAAAGAATTACGACATGTCAAAAGATCAAACACCTAAATTCAGATGTGAGTCTTGCTCAAGAACTAAAGTACAACAATTGATTGAGACGGGTGTGGAAATTCAATGATCACGAGAATCGTTAATATCAATGATGACGACCATGATGTTTATGTTGGAAGGGGTTCCATCTACGGGAATCCTTTCACTCACCTTCCGCTCAACAAAACCCAAGCTCTGATTTCTTGTCTTTCGCGAATTGAAGCCATCAAAAAATACGAACTTTGGATCTGGGGAACTCTCTGGATCAGCAGTCATCATCCTCCCACGGTCGATAAAATCAAAGAATTGCGCGGAAAGAGACTCGGATGTCATTGTTATCCAAAAGCCTGCCATGGATCCGTCTTGGCGCGAATCGCGGAGATGACCGACGAACAAACAAACGAAGTCCTTGCGATTGTTCCGGTCAAAGAATCGTTCGAAGAATCAACAGAGGATCTCTGGGATCTTTATTTAAAAGGTTATCCGGCATGCATCACCACCAATTGCGTGCGCAAATCAGATGGGATGGCTGTGATGGGAGCCGGAATCGCTCTTCAAGCCGCTCGGAGATATCCAGACATCGCCGTCAATCTCGGAAACATTCTCGAAATAAATGGCGATCATCCAGCATTCGCTCACATCGGCCACGATCTCTACAGCTTTCCGACAAAGATCGATTGGAGAAAAGAATCAGACGTCGATCTGATCGTCCAATCGGCCAAAGAGATGATGGAATTCGTGAGATCAAACAAGATCAACAGGATCGTGCTTCCCAGGCCTGGATGTGCCAACGGCAAACTATATTGGAGCGACATGTCTAAAGCGCTAAAAAATATTCTTGATGGAAGGGTCATCATTGTTGGGAGATGAACATGCGACTGGCGATCGTGGGATCAAGAGAATATTCAAATTACGATGAGACTTGCGAAATAATAGATTTTTTTGCGAAACGATTTAAATTGACAGAGATCGTCAGTGGCGGAGCGAGAGGTGCGGACACTCTCGGCAAGAGATATGCCGTCGAACACGAAATTTCATACAAAGAATTTCCAGCCCTGTGGGATACTTATGGAAAGAGAGCTGGGTTTCTCAGAAACAGACAGATCGTGGAATATTCCGACATGATTTTAGCTTTCTGGAATGGATCAAAAGGAACTAAGAACACGATCGACATCTGCAAAGAATTGCAAAAACGATATTACATTATCAAGGTTTGAAAAATGATCAAGGTTTACACCACCGAACATATTCCTGATAAATTCAATAAATCTCTGTTCTTGGCCGGACCAACACCAAGAAGCAAAGATGCTGCATCATGGCGCCCAGAAGCATTGGCTGTTCTTGAATCGCGAGGATATGATGGAGTCGTGTTCATTCCAGAATTCAGAGATCAACATAAAAATGTTCATTCGGACGAAATGATTGCGTGGGAGCAAGAGGCGATGAACATGTCAGATTGCATCTTGTTCTGGATTCCAAGAAATATGGCTTTTATGCCAGGATTGACGACAAATCACGAACACGGCGAATATTTCAAGACAGGAAGGGTAGTTCTCGGAGCTCCTGAATGGGCTTGCCACGTGGAATATCTGAAGTTCAAAGCTCAGCAAGAAAACATTCCTTTCACGACCAATCTCGAGGAGACGATCGACAGCACGATCAAATTCATCGGCGAAGGGGAGATGAGAGAGAGGGGAGATCGTTGCGTCCCCTTGTTCATCAGAAGAACCGTCCATTTCAAGAATTGGAGAAATAATATCTCTGAAGCTGGAAACAGATTGGAACATGCCACCCTCAAATACAGCCACAGAGTCAATGGCTATCCCTTAATCTGGATTCTTCAGCCCAAAATCTTCATCACAGAAGAGAACAGAGTCAAGGAGAATGAGATCGTCATCTCGAGACCCAGCATTTCCGGAACGGTTCTCTACAAGAGAGAGAAGAGTTTTTTGGATACCAAGATCGTCTTGGTCAAAGAGTTCAGATCTCCTGTCAACAACGATTTGGGATATGTTCATGAAATCGTGGGCGGATCGACCGTGAAATCTGGGAAGACTTACCAAGAGCTTGCGATGGACGAGATCAGGGAAGAGATCGGTCTCGACATTGATTCCGACAGGATAAATTTCGTCAACATAAGGCAAGTTATTCCCACCCTCTCCACCCACAAGGCCTTTGTCGCGTCAGTCGAATTGAATGATGAAGAATTCGCCACTCTCAAACAAAGGAAGATCAGCAAAGAATCGTTTGGATGCGCCGAGGACACGGAGAGAACTTTCGTCGAGATATTGACCCTGCGAAAAATTCTCGAGGACAACCTCGTCGGATGGTCTGACATCGGGATGATCATGGAAGCAATGTTCAAAGTTTTCAATGACATGTCTTGAAAAAATCAACAAAAATTTAATAACTAAAGCATGATTTATTGCACAGCTGGATATAAGAGATTGATCGTCAATTCTGATGGAAGCATCGTGCGATGTTTCTCAAGACCTGAAAAAATATGTGATATCTCAGAATTTGATTTCGACCAGCATATAAATCTTGAGACTTGCGATGGATCTAATTGCACGAAATGCGATCAATGCAATTCACTGATGTCGCAAAGAAAAGAAGACATAGA
>Ga0118677_10014044_pt1 | contig 11402 bp, 9 predicted proteins | sample AliMusrvi5mmetaG_FD_86154 | JGI IMG/M metagenome (GOLD analysis project Ga0118677, IMG submission 86154) | reverse complement strand
CACTTAAGATTTAATTCACTTGATATGTCATTTTCATTTCGGTTACGATATTTTTTAGGACTAATACCTAAGGCTCAAAAGATTGATTCAGCTTGGGCTCAGCTTTTAAAAATGCGTGATGAGTTAGAATCGATTGAAGCTTCCAAAGAGCTTTCACGATATCTGGAATTGAAACAACTTATACAATCCAATGATTTTCAGAATAAGAAACGTGATGTAAAAAACCTCAGAATTAAGGGAAGTCCTGAGAATGAAATTCTTACAGAACTGGTAAATCTTGAAAAGTCAAAACCGATTAGAAATTATTTCAGGTTTATACAATCTACAGATTTTAATCGGGTGAATACCATATCCAAAAGTTCAGATCTGTCACGATACCTGGAACTAAAAAGGCTGGTCGAAGCACCCGATTTTATCACGCGCAAAAAAGAGATAGAATCACTTCGTTACAAGGGTTCGTCCGAATTTAGTATCAGACATGAATTTAGTGTGTTGCAAAAAAGTACACGTTTAAAAATGTACTTTACAACTCTGGCATCAGATGAATATCGAGTGTTTCTGGAGCTTCATGCAACGGAACAGGAAAAATTGAAAAATTTTTCAAAAGAGCGGGAACTGAAAGAAAAAATATACCATAAATTTCTGAAATCCAATGCTTATAAGAACATTAAAATAGTTGACGAGCAGGCTTTGCCAGCTAAATTCGATCAATTGAAGCGTGAGACAAATACAAAAGCGTTTCTTGAACATGAGGCGTTTCTTAAAAACCGGTTACGTTATCAAACTACCCCCGACTTCTGGTTATTCCAAGAGTTTGCGAAATTGTCAAAAGGTAGTAGCAAACCCAGTTTTTTAAGATTTATTCCAATCATTGGCAAGTCAAAAAGAAAAAAGAGTGATAAAGATCCGTTTACTCAAAGATATCTCGAACTGAAAAAAATTGTAGAATCACCCGAGTTTATTCGTCGTAAAAAAGAGTGTGAGTCGCTAAAGTACAAAGATTCACCCGAATACCTTAAAATTCAAAAATATCGGGAATTACAAAAAAGTTCAAAATTGAAACTGTATAACGCTACTTTGACCTCCTCTGAATATATAGTATTTCTTGAGCTCGACGCTTCAGAACAGGAGAAGTTGAAAAATTACTCAAAGGAAAAGGAGTTGAAAGAGAAGATTTACTATAAATTTCTGAAGTCGAAAGCATATAAAAATTTTGTAACAGTCGGTGAACTTAAACTTCCGGCTAAATTCGAACAGCTTAAACGGTCGACCAATGATAAAGTCTTTTTGGAACGTGAGGCATTTCTGAAAAACTCAGCCCGTTTTGAGACTACACCCGATTATCCATTATTTGTTGAATATGAAAGGCTTGCAAAAAACAGTGATATTCAGTTTTACCTCAAATGTGTCAAATCATCACTTTTTGTGAACTACCAGGAGATCTCAGTTTCCAAGTCTTTGAGTCGCTTATTGGAGTTAAGAATAAAAGTGAGCGATCAATCGTTTAAAGAAAGGGTATCATTTTTAAAGAATAAAAAGAGATACGAAACGACTCATGAATTCAAATTGGAGAAGGAATTTGCCGAACTGGAAAAGAGCAAGTTGATAACTACCTATCATCAGCTTAAAAAACGTTCAGAACTAGCCTTTTTTGATCAGTGGGACATCGTGCTTGATGAGAATTTTTCGGATCAAAAACTTTCACCAAAGCTATGGGAACCTGAAAATTACTGGGGTTCCAAAATGCTTGGATCCAGTTTTTCGCAGGCGGATGAACTTCAGGCATTTAAAGGTTTGAAAAATATAGAGTTCCGAAATAAGGTGCTCTCTATTGTATCCAAAGTCGAGAAAACAGAAGGGAAAGTATGGAATCCATCTTTCGGTCTTATTCCCAAAAAATTTGATTTCAGCTCGGCAATCATCAATTCAGGGAATGGCTTCAGATTTAATGAGGGAGTGGTTGAGGCAAAAGTAAAATTTCGTGCCAATAAAGCGATCACCAGCTCATTTTCGCTTACGGGTAACAAACCTTTCCCGCAGATTGATGTTTTCAGGAGCGGACATAAAAAGGTTGGTCTGGGTATCATAAATCAGGCTGGGAATTCAGGTGTCAGTCACTTCGTTCAAATTAGGGGTTTGAATTTCAATAATTTTCATATCTTCAGATTAGAAATCTTTGGAAACCAAGTGGTATGGAAGATCAATAATCATGAAGTTCATCGGCAGCATCTTGATCATCACGATGGAGATCTGTTTCTCAATTTCACAGGAAGCATCCACCATGCCAATGCAGAAGGAATTCTTCCACATCATTTTGAGATTGAATGGGTAAGGTGTTTAAGAAAAAAATAGGTAAAAAAATTGAGAATGGGAAACTGGTCAGATGAATTTGAGGGTAGCGTTACAATCTGCGATTTGGATGGGGTGATTACCTATTTGAATAAAACCTCCCGGAAACAGTTTGAAAAATATGGCGGAGCAGACCTTATTGGTAAAAACCTGCTTGACTGTCATCCGGAGCCCTCACGAAACAAACTGAAGGAGCAGTTGAAGAATCCAGCTACAAATACCTACACCATTGAAAAGGGAGATATAAAAAAAATCATCCACCAATCACCCCTTTACGAGAACGGGGTTTTTAGTGGAGTGATCGAAATATCATTTGTAATACCGGAACCAATGCCTCACTTTATTCGGGAATAATGAATTGACGATAATTCCATCAAATGATTTATTGAAGTCCATACTGATCTTGTTTTTCGTTGAAGCATTATCATTCAGATAGTTCGAAGATTGCTTCGATCTCGACAGGAACATTTTCGGGAAGACTTCCAACACCTACAGCACTGCGCACCCCAATACCATTCTCCCGTCCGAAGACATCGACAAATAACTCGCTGCAACCATTGATAACGTAGGGCTGTTTGTCGAAATCTGTGGTTGCATTTACCATTCCAAATACTTTGATGACCCGTTTAATCCTGTTCAACGATCCCAGGTTGGAACGGAGAGTTGCCAAAATTGTAAGTCCTACCTGTCGTGCTGCCTGTTTTCCCGCTTCCGGATCAATATCCTTTCCAATCTTTCCTCTTTGAAGGGACCCATCAATATTCACCGGGAGATGTCCTGAGACATAAATATGCCGCCCATCCTGGAGTATTGGCGAATAAACACCTTTAGGTTCAGGAGCAGGTGGTAACTGCAGATCCAGAGCTAAGAAACGTATTTCGTTATCCATGTAATTTCTATTTAAATTTAATATAAAATTATACAATGTTTTCACTGGTTAGTTAAGGGTTAAGACAAGCCAATGCCTTGTCTTAACCTGTAAACCATTAAAGCTGTATGACCAGCACAACCTTCTGGTTATCGCGGAGCACTTCAACGCTGATCGTTTCACCATGTTTAAGCTGGTTTAATCTGAACATGTAGTCCTGAATATTGTTCACCGGTTTGCCGTTAATAAAAGTGATAATATCCCCTTTTTTCATGCCTCCAAGGGCCGCCGGCTTTCCGGGGGTAACCAAATCCGCACGTAACCCATTCTTAACATTTCCGGCAAAGTCAGGCATGATTCCAAGCGTAATCCCTTTTTTTCGTATTCCTCTTCCAGGAACAATCTTTGGTCCAGCTTCCTTAAATACCAGTTTTGTGTCTGAATTGACAAGTTGGGAGATGATTTTGAATGACATGTTTGCAATTTTAACCATTCCCGGATAATTTATTTTATCCCACGTATCGGTTGGTGTATGATAATCAAGGTGAGCTCCGGATGTAACGAACAGCACAGGAATATCCTTACCATAGAATGAGGCATGATCTGAAGGTCCATACCCTTCATCAGACAAGCTCAGTTTTAGGATGGAGGTATCACAGGAGGCGTAGATCATTTTTTTGAGTGGTTCTGCTGTTCCAATCCCTCCGATCTGGATCAGGGAATTTTCATTTAACCGGCCAACCATATCCAGATTTATCATTGCATTTATTTTATTCAGCTCAAATTTAGAGCTGTCGACAAATCTTTTTGAACCCAGAAGACCAAGTTCTTCACCTGAAAAAGCAATCACCAGAATGCTTCTTTTATTGTTTTTAGGGGCAGAAGCGAATTTTTGGGCCAATTCGAGTACAATTGCTACTCCTGATGCATTATCATCTGCTCCGTGATGCACTCCTAATGTATCCGGGACCCTGCTTCCCGAACCAGGACCACCCATGCCAAGATGATCGAAATGGGCTCCAATAACCACATACTCATCTTTAAGTAACTTGTCGCTGCCAGGGATGACCATTACCACATTCCGGGTTGGAACGGTGGTCTGGATAATATCCGACTGGCCGGAAATAGTGACTTCTGTTTTGAAACTTGCTGGTTTGTGCGCTATATTTAATTTTTTTTCAAGTTCCTCAATAGTGAGTTTACTAGGTTCCAAAATAAGATTTGCTATTTTTCTGGTAATACGAAAAGCTGGAATTCCAACCGATTGCTCTCCCTTGGTAAGTGGCTCAAATTTGTCTTCAGGATCAAAAGTCTTTCCGGAAACCAGTAAAACTGCTGATGCTCCCTTATCTTTTGCCTGCAATACCTTATCTCTGTCGCGACTGTACTTAATAAACGGGCTGGTAGTTTTTTCAATTTCCGGATCAGCCCTGAGAACCATTACAATTTTTCCTTTTACATCAGAGTTTGCATAATCATTCCACTTCAGGCTATCTTCATTTATTTCAAAACCATAACCTGCAAAAACGACAGTGCTACCAAAAGAGCAATTTTGAGAAAAGGCAAAAGGGGTAAAATCTGTAGATGGTTTAAGTGCATTCCCATTTACGGTCAGACTGTTATTTAGACCATTTATGATTTTATCGGTTACCCTAAATCGTTGAAAACCGTTGTCATAAAGGGGAGTTAATCCGCTATTTATTAATTCCATACGGATATATTCTGCAGAAAGGCTATCTCCTTCACTCCCGGTTAGTCGCCCTTTTAATTCGTCGGAAGCCAGATAACTGATGTGTTTTTTCAGTTTGTCTACTGTAATATCAGATGATCTTTTCTTCTCCTTTGAAAAAGCAATTGTCACCAAAACAATTGCAACAAGTCCTATTCTGCAAAAATAATTCATAGGTATTTCATTTATATTGCTGATTTTAAATTCATAAGAAAGTTATCGAGTTTGTTAATTCCCGCTATAAATATAATTTTTAATCACTGATCATGAGGCGATAACCAACGTTATGAATACTTTCAATCTTAACTGCTGGATCTGATCTAAGCAGTTTGCGCAACCTTGAAATAAAAACATCCATACTTCTGCTCGAAAAAAAATGGTCATTACCCCAAACTGCATTAAGGATCTCCTCACGCCTGAGCACTTTATCACGATGTTCGAGTAAAAATTCAAGCAAAACGGCTTCACGGTGTGTCAGATTCTCGGATGTATCCCCAATAGTCAGTCTAAGATTATCAGGTGAGAACGAAAAGTTACTAAATTGAATAAGCTTATTTTTAATCTCCTGTCGGAGTTCAATTTTGCTTCGTTTCAAAAAGATCTCAATTTTAAGAACGAGTTCCTCAATGCTGAAAGGTTTTATTATGTAGTCGTCACCACCCTGTTGTAAACCGAAAATTTTATCCTCGTTGGCAGACCGTGCAGTCAGGAAAATGATGGGGATGGCTTCGTTAAACTTCCTGATTTTACGAGCCAGGGTAAAACCATCCATCTTAGGCAACATCACATCGAGGATGCAGATATCGTAGGATTGGGTAGATATTTTTTCGAGTGCTGCCAATCCATCTTCGGAGAAATCAACAGAATAACCTCTCATTTCAAGATTGTCACGTGTCACGAACGACAGTGTCAGATCATCTTCAACATAAAGAATTTTTGCTTTGTTCATCTCCCTTTTTTCTTTAGTGGAATTTCAATCATGAAAGTTGCCCCTTTCCCTGGTTCACTCAAGAGCTTTATCCGCCATTGGTGCGCCATACAAATCGTTTTCACATAATAAAGTCCCAGGCCAAATCCTTTTACGTCGTGGATGTTGCCGGTTGGAATCCTGTAAAACTTTTGAAAGACACGATGCTGATATTCTGTACTGATTCCCGGACCGTTGTCGCTAATTGTAATTACAACAGATTTATAGGAAAGGGTAGTTTCAATGGTAATTACCGGGTCTTTGTCCGAATATTTAGAGGCATTATCGAGCAGATTGTGAAGAATATTCGTAAGATGAAGCGTATCAGCTTCTATCCGGCTCACTGATTCCGACAAAAAAGTATTGACTATCAGATTGCGATTTGCATTTGCTTTGCAATTTTCGGCTACCTTTAAAATTAGTGCATTCAAATCAAGGGACACTTTGTTGAGATGAAAGCTTTGACTTTCAATTCTTGCTATCTGAAGCACCTTGTCAACCTGCTGGTTTAATCGGTTGTTTTCCTGTTTGATAACAGACCCATAAGTAAACAATCGAGCCGGATCATTGATAATGCCGGGATTCATAATCACATCTGCCGAGATATTAATGCTTGAAATGGGAGTTTTAAATTCATGAGTCATATTGTTGATAAAATCCTTTTGCATTTCGGACAACCGTTTTTGTCGTAAAATAACGAAGATAGAATAGACGAAAAAAATGATTGCCACCAACAGAAGTGCCAGAAAGAAAAACCAGATGGTCATGTCACCGGTTATTGTATTTCTCATCAAAGGGAAGTTTACCCCAAAATAATAGGTATACTGATCATATTTCGGAAGATTGACTGTCATGACATTGGGTTTTGCCGAACCGTTCTTGGTCAGGTAATTGCCGTATTCCATTTTGTCTGTCTGACAATTGTAAATGGCATATTCAAAATCTGTCTGAAGATTTAGTTTGTCAAACTCTGTTTTTAAATAAAATTCAAGAATATTGGCATCTATTACACTATTGATGTCCACCACAAAATAGTTGGATGAGAGTCGGCGGATAGGGTAGGTGTGGGGCAGTGTTGTCTGGTTGTATTTACTCATCTGCTCAGCAACATTTCTCAGACCAATCATCACACTCTGAACAAATTGCTTCTCTTTGATATTCCATGCGTTCTGTAAAAAGTAGGCCTGTATCGAGATTATTCCGATAATTGCAAAAGCTCCAAGTAAGACTACAAAACGGATATGTTTTTGGCGCATGAATGATCCTGAAATGAGAGGATTTAGAATTTGATCCCCGGGTTAAAACAACTGATAAAAATAGTAAAATTACAGAAGTGGTTCAATTATTTACATTTCGTTTACACACTTTTACATTTCATTTGGTTTGTTTTACATTTTATTGACACGGATATGCCGAAAAAACTACATATTTGCATTTTAATTATTCAAAATATTAATAAGATGAAAAAATTACTTCTTTTATTAGTTCTCCCATTGTTTGCAGCATTGCAAATCAATGCTCAGACAGCACAACCTGCTAAACCAGCTCCAGTCAATCCAAATGCTCCGGTTGCGAAATGGGATAAAATGGTTAATGACTTTGGAGAAATTGCTTTTAACGTTCCTAAAACAGCAGAATTTACATTGACTAATGGTGGTAAGGAACCATTAATTATCAGTTCTGCCCGTGCATCCTGTGGTTGCACCAACCTGAAATATTCTCAGGAACCCATTCTTCCTGGTAAAACTTCAATTGTATCTGCGACCTATAATGCTGCTGCTCAAGGGGTTTTTACAAAAACAATTACAGTTACTACGAATGCGGATCCAAACCCGGTTGTACTGCAAATAAAAGGAACCGTTCTTCCGGCTCCTGCGCCTGCTGTTGCACCGAAATGATCCGGTATAGAATATCGGATAAAGGTGAAATCTTTTTAAGGTTTCACCTTTTTTTTGAACAAAAACTCCAGGTTCTTCATATTCTAAGCGAAATCCCAATATGGAGTTCGTTAATATCAAATCGTTAAATCTGATTTTATACGAATCTGACACTTTTTCCATGCGACTAAAAATCCTACTTTTGGTGCGATTTTCAAACTGTTAATTCAATTCAAAATAAATATGGCAGATATTCAAAAAACAATGCTGATGATCCTCGACGGATGGGGAATCGGCGACAAGACAGCATCAGACGTAATTTTTTCAACTCCTACCCCTTTTATTGATTCATTGTATCAAAAATATCCTCACAGTCAATTGCTTACAAGTGGTGAGAATGTCGGTTTACCTGACGGACAAATGGGGAACTCTGAGGTTGGCCACCTTAATATTGGTGCAGGAAGTGTACTTTATCAGGATCTGGTAAAAATTAATAAGGCAATCAGAGAGAAAACTTTGTGGAGCAATCCGCAGATTCTCAGGGCTTATAAATACGCAAAAGAGAACAATAAGCAGGTTCATCTTATCGGTTTAATCGGTCCTGGCGGAGTTCATGCGCTAAGTTTGCATATGATTGCCCTTGCACAAATTGCCACTGAGCTTGGCCTGGAAAAGATTTTTATTCATGGACTGACCGATGGACGTGATACAGATCCCCGCTCAGCTTATGATTTTGTTAAAGAGGATCTTAAAGCGCTCGAAAATACCAATGCCCGTTTTGCATCGCTGATCGGACGTTATTATGGAATGGATCGTGACACGAACTGGAATCGTATCAAACTGGCTTATGACCTGCTTACAAAGGGGGAAGGCAAAAAATCTAAAGATGTACTTGCAGCCATTCAGGAATCATATGATGAAGGGATTACTGATGAGTTTATTAATCCGATAGTCTTTACTAATGCTCAGGATCAGCCACTTACCACAATTAAAGAGGGCGATGTCGTGATTTGTTTCAATTATCGTACCGACCGTTTACGTGAGCTTACTATTGTTTTTACCCAGGAAAATCATCATGAACAAGGTATGAGTACCATACCACTTCAATGGTATACGATGACCAATTATAAGTCGTCATTCAAGGGGATAAATGTCATATTTAACAAAGACAATGTCCTGAATACGATGGGTGAAACGGTTTCAAAAGCCGGACTTAATCAGATAAGAATTGCTGAGACAGAGAAATATGCCCATGTTACCTTTTTCTTTTCCGGAGGGCGTGAATCGGAATTTCCTGGTGAACGACGGATTCTGATCCCCTCACCAAAAGTTGCAACCTATGATCTACAACCTGAGATGTCAGCACCACTTGTTAAAGATGCTATCGTTGCTGAAATCAATGCAAAAAGTGCCGATTTCATCTGTCTTAACTTTGCCAATGGAGATATGGTTGGCCATACAGGCGTTTACAGAGCAATTCAAACGGCCATTAAAGCTATTGACCAATGTGTAAAAGAGGTTGTTACAGCTGCACGGGCTAATGGTTACGATGTCGTGATTATCGCAGATCATGGAAATGCCGACTTTGCGATTAATCCGGACGGAAGTGAAAATACCGCACACTCACTGAATCCGGTGCCATTCATCTGGGTGACTGACCAGGTCAATGCAAAAGCTTCAAACGGAATTTTAGCTGATGTAGCACCAACCTTGCTAACAATTATGGGACTTGCTATTCCAGCTGATATGACAGGAAAAGTGTTGATTGAAAAGTAAGTTCAAAGAATTAAATTACGAAGAAATACAATTACTAAGATTAGCTTCCGGCTATTGGCCAGGTGTCGATAGCCGGATTCATTGATTATCATGCTGCAAATAGGAAAAACAATTATCAGTCTGGATGTGATTCAAAAAGAGTTCTGCTGTGATCTCGAAAAATGTAAAGGGGCATGCTGTGTGGATGGCGATAGCGGAGCGCCTATTACACCTGAGGAGGCGGATCTTATCAAACTGGGCTATCCTGATTATGAAGAATATCTGTCGGAAGAGAACAAAGCGCAGATCTATTTGCAGGGTTTTTCGGTTATTGACGGCGATGGTGATCTTGTTACCCCAATTGTGGGTAATAATGAATGTGTTTTTACTTTCACCGATGAATCAGGAATAACAAAATGTGCTATTGAAAAGGCATATTTTGAAAAAAATACACTGCTTAGGAAACCTGTTTCCTGTCATCTTTTCCCAATTCGAATCACCGAATACAAAAGATTTGATGCTGTCAATTATCAACAGATCGATATTTGTAAACCTGGTAGAATTTGTGGAAAAAGTAAAAGAATTCCCTTATGGGAATATCTTAGGGAGCCACTTATCCGAAAATATGGCTCCCAATGGTATGAGGAATTGACTTATGCAGCTGAAAATTTACCCCAAGAGTAGTTTTAGCAAGGTAAACCAGAAAATCCTGCTAATTACCTTCTGCGATAACTGTCATTTCGACATTTCCCTCGTGAACGACAACTGCATCGACAAGATAGGATGGAACAAGCCGCTCTCCGTTACTTATCGTTGATAGATACGGATCAATTGGCTCTCCCTTGGCAATGTGGACGGCTAATTCAGCAGCTGTGGATGCCATTGTTTTAATCCTTTTAAATACTGTAACGGCTTGATTCCCTTTCGTAATTTCCTGAATATTTTGCATATCGGCATCCTGCCCGGCCACGGCAACCTTACCCAGCAAACCCCGTTCTTTCAAAGCCTTGATGGCTCCCAATGCCATGGCATCATTGCCACAGATAATGGCATCGAGCTTATTTTTAGTACTATCAAGTGCTGCAATAGCCAACCGATACCCTTCGGTTGGAGTCCAGAAGTTGGCAAACTGCCGGAATCCGATTTTAATCTCACCTCTTTCGACAAAAGGCTCCAGAATATTCATCTGCCCAATATAGAGCATTCGGCTGTTGTTGTCATTGGGTGGACCTCCAAGCAAAGCATAATTCCCTGTTGGTCTGATTTTTGTTAGATATTGTGCCTGAATTTCACCTACTCTGACGTTATCCGTTGATACATAATAATCTAACCGGCAGTTGTTAATTAATCTGTCATAAGCAATTACCCGGATATCCTTTTTATGTGCAAGGTCGATAATTTTCGAAGCACTCGATTGGTCAACAGGAATAACTACAAGTACCATGGCACCTTTACTAATTAACTCCTTGGCCTGCGCCAATTGTTTGTCTGCATTATTTTCAGCTATTTTTACTAATGCAACACCTCCCAATTGTTCTACCGCAGCAACAAAATACTTTTGGTCGTTTTGCCATCGGGGAGTTTCAAGACCGTGAATAAGCAAACCGATTTTCGGTTGCCTCGGAGTACATCCGGCAAAGATTAATCCTGCCAGAAGAAATAAAGAAAAAATCGTAGTTTTCATAAGAAATCAGATTTTTTAGATAAAACGTTACAGCAAAAAAAATTAATATAAATATTGCCTTTACGGCATGAAGGAGATCCGGAATAGAAATAATAAAGCTTAGTGATCACTCAAAGTTACATAACTATTTTAACAAATAAGTATGTTTAACAATATTTTTTTGGAAATTACTG
>Ga0118677_10014043_pt1 | contig 11402 bp, 9 predicted proteins | sample AliMusrvi5mmetaG_FD_86154 | JGI IMG/M metagenome (GOLD analysis project Ga0118677, IMG submission 86154) | reverse complement strand
ACTTAAATTTGTTGATAATTACAGCAACAATAAAACTGCCGAGAACGAAATTCGGGGATGTTTTGGATTCCCAGATGACTCAGCTAATCCAATAGTATAGGGTAATAAGCCTGAAAAGTGTCGTTCCACCAAATCAGTGCGTCAGCCCACCAAATCAGTGCGTCCACCCACCAAAACGGTGCGTCAGCCCACCAAATCAGTGCGTCAGCCCACCAAATCAGTGCGTCAGCGCGCCAAATCGGATTCTCCAAAAACCAAGAAAGGCAGTACAGAAACCATCTGTACTGCCTTTCTCAATAAAATCCACTATGATTTATAAAATCCGATGAGTGATTCGGACCAAAATCTCAGGGATTACACTTAGCCTTTCAGCGCCAAGCGATTTGATTTGTTCCTTTTCACCCTGATTTTCATCTTATAAGCAATTAGGTACATGGCTGGAACAAAAAGCAATGTGAGGAATGTTGCAAAGCTCAATCCAAAAATGATCGTCCAGGACAAAGGTCCCCAAAACATAACATTGTCGCCTCCAACATGGATTTGTGGATTCAGTTCTGTAAAAAGGGTCGCAAAGTTCAGGTTAAACCCTACTGCCAATGGTACTAGGCCCAAGATGGTTGCGGTTGCAGTCAAAATAACAGGCGTGATACGGGTCATCCCGGCTTTCACAATCGCTTCACGGGTTTTCATTCCACGGGCTTTCAATGTGTCAATGAACTCCACGATCAGAATTCCATTCCTGACCACAATTCCCCCCAGAGCTACAATTCCCAAACCAGTCATGATAATTGAGATGGACATATTGAAGATCACAATGCCCAACAATACACCAATTACACTAAAAATGACTTCACTTAGAATGATCACCGTCTTGCTGATAGAGTTGAATTGCGAAATCAGGATGAAGAAAATCAGACCGATGGCAATAAGCATCGCCTTTCCAAGGAAAGCAGAAGTTTCTGCCTGATCCTCTTGTTCTCCTGTCAATTTGATCTGTACCCCTTCATGCAATGGAAAGGTTGCGGCAAGGCTTTTAACCCTGGCTACAATTTCATTGGCAGTATATCCTGTCTTCACATCACTTGACAAAGTGATGATCCTTTTCAGGTTTTGCCTTTTGATACCGCCATAAGAATCCACATATTCAACCTTGGCAACGGCTGATAACGGTATCTGTCTTAATGTTCCAGAGTTCATGTCGCGATAAGTAATCTTCAGATTGATCAAGTTATTGATGTTCTCACGGGTAGCCAGTGAATACCTAAGGTCAATAGAGTATTCATCCTCATCCACCTTATATTTCGACACTTCTTTTCCAAGAACAGCAGTCCTTATTTCCATAGCAATCTGCCCTGTACTTATTCCTTCATGATTGGCACGTTCACGGTCAATCTTTACGGCTATCTCGGGTTTGTTCTCTTGGAAATCGCTTTTTAATCCATCTATACCAGGTATTTGGATTGAATCGAGATAATGTTTGAAAGCACTCGCATCAGCAATCAAGTTCAACATGTTCTCGCTGGTTACTTCAATATTGACTGGTTTGCCAGTAGGTGGCCCCGAACGATTTTTTGCAGTGGTGATCTCTGCCCCTGGAATATCTTTCACCTTTTCACGGATCATCTCAAGATATTCAGAAGTGTTTCTGCCAATGCGATTTTTGTACTCAACAAAGTTGATAGTGACCTTTCCTTTCTCAGAACTCATCGCACGACTGAAATCCATGTCATCGCCAGCACCCAAAGCAATATTTGTGATAACCGATTCAACATCTGGATTGTTAGCCCCCAGTACCTTAATAACTCTTTGCTCCACAATGCGGGTGATGGAATCAGTTGCTTTTTGGTCAGTGCCAACAGGCATTTGAACCCTTACATTGATGCTTGTTGGCATATTGTCAGGAAAGAAGAGCACTTTAGGGTTTCTCATTCCTGTTGCAATGAAGGTGGCAAATAGCAACACAACAACGCCTATGAACAGATACCAAGGATTTCTACCTTTCAGTATTGAAGCAAGCTGCCTTTCGTAAATCCGCATGAACCAAGGCCATCCGGATTCTTGCCACCATTTGATAAATGGGTTCAGTACAGTATGGAAGGACAAAAATAGAATTGCCAAGAAAACACAGAAATTCCCAATACCAAAAGCAGTCTCACTGTGATTGCCGGCAAAAACCAGATAAGCAATCAACGCGACACCCAATGAAACCAATATCTCTATCATCATTCTTTTCTTCACATTCGTGTTTTTTGGTGCATCGTATTCATGTTTCATGAAAGATACCGCAAAAACAGGATTGATGATATAGGCTACAAAAAGTGAAGCAAAGAGCGTCAAGATCAAGGTAACAGGAATGTAGAACATAAACTTTCCTACGATACCTGGCCAAAATGCCAAGGGGAAGAATGGCGCAAGAGTGGTGAGCGTTCCAGAAAAAATTGGCAAGAATACTTCACCCGCCGCTTGCTTGGCTGCGAGAACAATGTTGGGCTGCTTTCGATGCGTTCGATGGATGTTCTCTATAACTACAATGGCATCATCCACAACAATTCCCAAAGCGAAAATCAAACCGAACATCACAATCATGTTCATGGTGAACCCCAATGCTGGCATGACCAAGAAAGCAACAGCCATTGATAACGGTACTGCTAAGCCTACGAAAAAAGCATTGGTGAATCCCATGAAAAACATCAAAACCAAGGTGACCAGAATCATCCCGATGATAATAGTGTTGTTGAGTTCTTCCAAGGTATTGCGTGTATAACGCGATTGTTCACCTGTAATGGTCACTTTTAGGTCTTTCGGGAACTGCTTGTTTATCAAATCATTCTTCAAGATGGCTTTGATTTTGTCGGAAGCCTCGAGAAGGTTCTTTCCACTTTTTTTCACCACATTCAATGTGATTACGTTCTGTCCATTGAGGCGTGAAAAACTCTCTTGGTCCTTGAAGGTATCAACCACTTCAGCAATATCTTTCAAATATACATTTGCCCCACTTGCTGACTTGATGACAATGTTGCGGATCATATCCATGTTGGTGAATTGACCCTCAACGCGAATGGACCTTTTCACTCCAAAAGCACGGATATTGCCAGCAGAAATAGTAAGGTTTTCGGCTGATACTGCACGGTCAATATCTGTCAATGTCACACTTGCTGCTTGAGCTTTATAAACATCAACATTGATTTGAATCTCCCGCTCCAATGCACCAACTATGTCAACCCTGGTAATCTCGTTCAGCGATTCAATTTTATCTTGCGCAATATCCGCATACTTCTTCAACTGATCCAAGTCGTAATTCCCTGAAATCTGGATGAACATGATTGGGATTTCGGAAAAATCAATGTCATTTACACTGGGGTCAGTAGGAAGATTGTTTGGTAGATCCGATTTGCTTTTGTCAACAGCATCTTTCACCCTTTGCTTGGCCTCAGGAACCTTGATATCCGTATTGAATTCAATCGCAATGGAAGAAAAATCCTGCAACGAATTGCTGGTGATTTTCTTCACTCCTGCAATGCCCTTCAATTGTTTTTCAATAGGACGTGTGACGAGGTTCTCCATGTCCTCAGGTGAAGTACCCGGATAGGGGGTATTTACCAAAATGGTAGGTATTATGATCTCAGGGAATTGCTCCTTCGGAATACTGAGATAGCTGCTTATGCCCAAGAGCGAGATGAAAACAGCAAGCACATAAATGCTTGTCTTGTTGTCAATGGCCCAACTGGTGGCAAAAAACTCTTTGAAGTTGTTTTTCTTCATAATAATAGCTTGGATTAATTAGTGTGATCTGCCTTTCGGAATCAATTTGCTTGAACCAATTCGCCATCAATCAAACTGTTGAAACCAGTAGTGATGACCTTGTCCCCTGCCACGATTCCTTTGGTAATTTCTGCCAGGCCATTGTATATGCTTCCGACAGTAACCATAACTCTGCGTGCTACAGTTTTCCCATTTTCTACTTTGGCAACATAGATGTATTTGCCACTCTGGGATTCTCTGACCACGGTGATGGGAACAGTGAAAGCAGCAGCATTGTGGTAATCATTGATTTTCACGACAGCAATCATGTTTGCCCTGTAATCAACCTTGCTTGGGCCGAGGCGCACTTCGGTGAGAAAGGTTCTGTTCACAGGGTTGATATATTTACTTGTGAAACGAATCTGGGATGCCACTTCGGCATTGAAATCAGGAAAGAACACCAGCACCTTATCGCCTGGTTTCACTTTTTGTGAATAGGCTTCTGCCAATTCAGCAACAACTTTCACTGTTGAGAAATTCACTACCCTCACTGCTGGAAGCCCTGGTGATGCCAATTGTCCCACTTTGAGGTTCACTTCTTCAACACTCCCGTTGATGGGCGATTTGATATGGGTCATCTCCAACTGCTCGTTGAGGGTTGCCAAGGTCTTCTCGAGGTTATCTTTGTTGTTCTTTGCCGTTAGGTACTGCACTTCGCTGCCGATCTGTTTGTCCCAAAGAGCTTTTTGCTTGTTGTACATGTTTGTTGCAAACTCAAGCCCTTGTTTAGTAGTAGCTATTTGTTGCACCATCACAGAATTGTCCAACTGTGCCAACACTTGGCCCTTGTGTACAGGATCCCCTTCTTTCACATAGACTGCCGTTACTGATCCAGCCATCTGGGCTGTAACAGCAATGTTGTCCTCGCCATCCACTTTGCCCTGCACTTCAAGGTAGTGGTTGAAATCAACAGGCTTGGCTTCGGTGATCGAAACACTGGTCACTTTTGCAGTGTTGGTCGAATCTTTCCCTTGCAATTCGCTTTCCAAGGTCTTGATCTTCCCAATGATTTCGTCGCGCTGCTTGATCAGCTTGGCCATTTCTGCTTTTTTGTCTGGTGACTTGCAAGCAAATGCAATTGCTACTAGAAGTAGGAATAGGAGTGATTTATTCAAGGTTTTCATTGTATGAATGCTTTTTTGTTTACAGGTTATTGTTCAATTTATCAAGTTTGTTTTTGGCTGTGATGACCGACATCATGGAGTTATACATATTGCTTTGTGCTGTCAGGTATTGGTTCAGGTTGTCAGTGATTTCCCTGCTTGAGGCTACGCCTTCACCAAATTTGATAAGGGTCTTATCGTAAATCCGCTTGGTCAGTTCAATGTTCTTCTTATCGTTCAACAACTTATCATAAGCTGTATTCAGATCGTTGCGTGCATTCACAAACTGAAGCTCAAGACCATTGGCAACATTTTCCTTGGTGTTCACAATCTTTTGAAGTTCCATTTGCCTTTGCTGTACTTTCACATTGCGCTGTCCGCTCGAAAAAATCGGTATGTTCATCGAAATTTGAAACACATCTTTCGGATTGAAGTCAAATGCAGGTTTGACTACCTTTTCGGTATGGCGATAAACGGCCGCTAGGTTGGGAAGACAAGTACTCTTTTCCCTTTTCAGGTTGAGATAACCAATGGTCTCCGAAGTCTGCAATATCTGGTAATCCAGATTGTTGTTGATCTTGAATGGGGTCGTCGAAATGGCTTCAAGATTGACCGTGCCAGCCAAGTTGTCCAAATTGTCAGTCAGCATTAGTTTATCGCTGAAATTCATTCCAATCTGATACTTGATCAAATCATAAGTCGCATCCACTTGACGGTTCATGGAATTGACCCCATTAGCCAAATTCAGGCTTACGAGCTCGATCTGATCCACATCAGTGTTTTCTACAAGCCCTTGTTGGAGCATCTGCTTCATATCGGCCAAAGTTTTCTTGGTGTTCTCCAACGATTTTGTCAAAACAGCCCTTGTCTGTTCGAGAACCAAAGCCAAGGTATAGGCATTGGCAACCGATTCTCTCAAATCCTGTTCAGTCTTTAGCTTGTTCTGATTGGTCATCTCATAGTAAACCTTGGTAGCCTGTAGGCCTACGATATATTCTCCACTGAAGATAAGTTGCGAAACCGTAATGTCCAGCGTCGTATTGTTGGCAACACCCAGTTTCACAGGATCTAAATAGGAATATCCAAGAGAAACGTGCTTCCCGATGTCTTCCGACATGATTGGAGTTCCTGCAGGAAGGTCGCTCTTTAGAAAATACTCAACCCCAAGGCTCATGGATGGAACAGTAAAAAGATGTTGGTAATTCCCTTGTGCATTGACCTGTGGCAGACCGATGGCAGTTGTTTCCCATATCTTTTTCTTGGCTATCTCCATATCTATAGAGGAGTTTCTCGAATTGGCATTGTTCTTAATGGCATAGTCCTGGGCCTGTTTTAGGCTCATGGACAGTGTGGTTGCCTGATTTTTCTGGGCCATCACCGGAATGGTCCAAGTGAAGGTCAGGAAAACCGATAGCATAGCTGCAACAATCAGTAATTTCATGGATTATGAGTTGATGTTTAGTGAATTGGTTTTCGTTTCGTAATAAGCCAAGCCCACTGGATTGGCAATTCCTCGGATATGGTTGTCAAACATGACTTGGAATACCTTTTCAAAAGAGAAATTTCCAGATGACAAGAACTCGGGATCGTGAACATCAACCAGTTTTTGAATGTATAGTCTTGCTACCAAATCAATGTCCAAGTCGTTGCGGTAAATCCCTTCCTCAATGCCCCGAGCAAAATTTTTCTTCACTTGCTCGAACACTTTGTCGCGTTTCTTCATGACAAACTCGCGGTAGATTGCAGGGTAATATTTCTGGAGTTCGAAGGCATTCACAGGGTTCATCCCTTTGATATGCTCACTGACCTGTTGACTGACTGATAAGAGTATATCAATTGCATTCATTCCAATCTCCCCATCGCAAAAAGACTTGTTTTCGTGTTCAAGCAAATAATCAAGTGCCATCGTCACCAGTTCAGCCTTGTTAGCGGCATATTGGTAAATCGTCTTTTTCGACATCCCAAGTTCCTTGGCGATATCGTCCATGGATAGGCTCCTGATCCCAAACTTTTTGAAAAGGTTCAAACTTTCCGTGAGTATCCGTTCTCTTTTTTCATCCATTATCTGCTCTTTTGGCGGCAAAATTACACAAATCGCGTTCTCAGGAAACATTTTAGAAATAAATCGTTTCCGACGTTTCGCCTATTCAAAACGAATCTCCCTTTGATTTGTTCGGCAAAAGTGAAAACATTGGCATGGTTCACCAACCCCAAAGCGGTGAATGCCGTAAAAATGACGGTAAAAGCTCGAAGAGATGAATTGGTCCTTGATTGGCCCTTGGCAGAAGGTCAGTTAACCGAAAGTTTTCGCTGGAAAAGGCTGTCCCATGCCTGAAGGGCAGGCTTTGGAGTGAATGCCGTATCTACCAATCCAATGGATGTGAAGAGTGAAAAGTTTGTGGGAGTACTGGCAGGCCATCCCGACATATCGAAATCGGTGAATGTTAATTGAAACAGGGCTATGCTTTTCACTTGGGCAAGCAATTGGTCATGCCTGAACATATAAGCCCTTTGCTTCTCCGCTGAACACGCAATAGAAATTGAACTTGCCGTTGACCATCCCCCTTCGGAAACAAAAACTGGAACCTTTCTTTGCTCAATTAACCGTGAATAGTAATTCAATGGGATATCCTTCGGATCATTAAATGCAAAATAGGGGTAAGACGACAGTCCAAGTTCTTCAATAAATGGAAAGTCTAAAAAATCCTTGTCAACCGATTTGTAATCCGAATTGTCCAACTTTCCCCAAGCATAATCCACTTGAACACTCACGCTCAACTTAACAGTTTTATCATAGACCCGCACTTCACTAGCTGCATCTGTTGCAGCCTTCCTGACACCTTGATAAATGGAATCGGGAGCAACGCCTCGGATCAGATTGGTCTCAAGTGCCAATCCCAAATGTTCTGGTTTGAGCATGCTGTCCATCACGAATACAAACCTGTGGTAGATTGCTTGTTGAGTTGACTGGGCAATGCTTTTGTGTACAGCCTTCAAGGCCACTGCATCTGCGGCCCGGTCCAGTCCGTTGGCTGGATCAATGTACACCCAAAGCTTGAAATTGCGTGTTCGGTAATAATCCACCAATCCTTTGTAGTTCTGTGCAACATAATCCACAGCCGACATACCGCTCAGCAACTCATTCCAAGGTACTTCGGTACTGATTATCGCTGCATCTGCCCTCAACTCCCACAGATGGAGCGAGCGTAGGGCCTCTTCAAGCACTGGTCGGGGGGCGGAACTCTGGAATCCCATCATGTAAGACCGAGAAACTGGGGGTGTATCCTTGCTTTCTTTTTTGCAGCTAAAGAGTGCAATCAAGATCACAAACAAAATGGCAGGGATGGCTTTGGACATACATAACTTTATTGATCAGTAACGCTTTCCTTAACTTTCCAGTGTCCAACAACACCTTTTTTTGTACTAAAAATATTTGCTAGGCCATAAAATATCAGATAGTTAAACCCTCAGCGAGCCACGGAATCCCCTGACAGCATAATATGATTCTGCTCCATTGTGATACACAAAAACATGATCATAGCGACGGTCACAATAGACTGCTCCCCCCAGCTTTCTGATCTCTTTTGGGGTCTTCACCCAGCTTGAAGTTTTGGTATCGAACTCCCCCAATTCTTGCAATGCCCTGTATTCTTCTTCCGTCAACAGTTCAATCCCCATCTCAGAAGCCATATCCATAGCACTGTTTGCGGGCTTATGTTCTTTCCTTGATTCCAATGCTTCCCTGTCGTAACATAAGCTTCGCCTGCCTTTGGGGGTTTCAGGAGAACAATCAGTGAAAACAAATTCTCCAGTCTTTGTGTCTTGCCCAACAACATCCGGTTCGCCCCCTGAATTTTCCATTTCATTCAGCGACCACAATTTGTTCGGGTTCGCTTGCAGCCTTGCTTCTATTTGAGCCCAAGCAAAGTCTTGATGACGTTGCATATTATTCTCAAATCGCTTTTGCAAGGTCGCGATCAGTTGTTCTTTTTGCTCTTTCGACAATTCCATACTGCTGCTTGTTGACTAGGTGAGTGATTAAAACAATTAACTCGTATAGAAGTTCCAAGCAGTCCCTTATCCCGCCGATTCAAACTGCCGCAGGAAACGGACATCATTCTCGCTGAACATACGCAGGTCTTTCACCTGAAATTTCAGATTGGTAATGCGTTCAATCCCCATTCCGAATGCAAAGCCCGAATATTCGTTGCTGTCTATGCCACAGTTTTCAAGCACCGCTGGATCCACCATGCCACAACCGAGTATTTCAACCCATCCGGTATATTTGCAGAAACCACATCCCTTTCCTCCACACAGGTTGCACGAAATATCCATTTCGGCCGAAGGCTCGGTGAATGGGAAATAGGAAGGGCGCAAACGGATTTGTGTATCAGGGGCAAACATTTCGCGCGAGAAATACATCAAGGTCTGCTTCAAGTCGGCAAACGAAACATCGCGGTCAATATATAAGCCTTCTATCTGATGGAAAAAGCAATGAGCTCGTGCCGAGATGGCTTCGTTGCGGTAAACGCGACCGGGGAAAACAGCCCTGATAGGCGGTTTTGTGTTTTCCATTACCCTTATCTGCACACTTGAAGTGTGTGTGCGCAAGGCAATGTCAGGGTCTTTCTCAATGAAGAACGTATCCTGCATATCGCGGGCAGGATGCTCGGGAGGAAAATTGAGTGCAGAGAAATTGTGCCAGTCGTCTTCTATTTCAGGGCCTTCGCTTACCGTAAATCCCAATCTGGTGAAGATCGCAATCATTTCGTTGCGCACTATCGAGATTGGATGACGTGAGCCAAGAGGTTGGAAACCCACTGGTTTGCTGAGGTCATCATCCGATTCCAGTCCTGCACCCGAATCCATGAATGTGTCTTTCAACGCATTCACCTTTTCCTGTGCCGAATTCTTCAGTACATTCAGCAAATGGCCAACTTCCTTTTTCTGATCACCAGGCAATTCCTTGAAAGCGTCGAACATATCCTGTAGCACGCCCTTGCGGCCCAGGAAACGGATTCGGAACTGTTCAAGATGCTCGGCACTCTCGGCTCCGAACTGCTTCACTTCTTCCAGCAACTGGTTGATCTTGTCTTTCATAATCTTCAACGATAAAGGGCAATGCCCTGATTAGTAAGATGCGCAAAGGTCAGGAAATTTTTCTGTTTCTGGGACACATTTCATACAACACCAAGCTGCTTTGTCGGGCAATCTATCAGCTCAATGAATTACGGTTTAGGGTAGAGAAGAGCAGGAGTTGGGATTTTTCGCTAAGTTAGGTTGCCGATCTTGTTTAGCAGGGGCAATAATTTGTTCTTAACAACGAGGGGCGTAGCCCTGAAATCTTTATCGAAATCCACTTCCACGCCTCTAGGGCTTTCCCGAGCTTACCCCTAGTTCATGTGGGGGGAGCGAAAAACGAGATGCGTAATCCTGAAACCTAATAGCTTACCTTGATTTAACTCATCGCAAATCACCTTGTCCAATCCTCTACCGTGATTCCTCTTATCCGCATAAAATGGTCTCTGTTGTTGGTCACCATCGTAAGACGGTTAGCAACAGCAGTCACACCGATCAATAAATCAAAATCGTCAATCGGAGTTCCTTCTTTCCTTAATCGAGATTTCTCCTTTGCATACAAGTCAAGTGAATGAAAAATCGGAACTATTTTTACACCGGTCAAAAAATCCCCAAGCGCTTTTCTGTTTTTCTCCTTTTTCTCACTGTTTTCAACACCAAACATCAATTCTGCAAGCGTAATCTCAGAAATATAGCAGTTCTCCACTTCTGCCTTTTCAAATTTATCTTTTAGATCAAATTTGCCTTTGATGTAGTAAATGCAAATGTTCGTGTCAATAAGATACTTTTTCAAAACAGCTCAATTTTACGGTCAAAAGTTCGGCTACTGATTATCTCGCTGATAATCTCTTCAGCCGTTTGCTCTGAATCCCAAGCACCGAATGCTTTGAAAAAGGACTTTTTCTTGTCTCCCATATCGGCCTTGACCGAAAGGGAAAGTTTCGAAATCAGGTCAAGTTTATTGTCCAAGCTCAAGTTTTCAAGCATCCGCAAGTAACCTTCGACCAAAGTAGTGTTGATGTCAATTGCTTTCATCGCTGTTTGATTTTTTAGACTGCGCAAATGTACGCAAAATGGTGCTGCTTAAAAGGTCATATCAATTTCAGCACCCTGGCCCTCCATTCCTACTTCTTATTGTCTATGAAAACACCCAGCAGATACCTTATGTTTTTTCCTGGACCGATAATCAATAACTATAGCTGCGAAATCTTCATCGAAAATCAATTCCAAGCCTGTAGGGCTTGCCTGTGCATAATCCCCAAATTCATCTTGTCGTCTCCAAACACCCATCCCAAAAATACAAAAGCCCTCTCATCAGAGAAGGCTTTCCAGCAATCAGTTTGACGTACCAGATTTACAAGGGCAACAACAGCACTTTCAACTTAGTTGTTTCGTTGCTGTTGATATATATCGTAATAG
>Ga0118677_10014042_pt1 | contig 11402 bp, 12 predicted proteins | sample AliMusrvi5mmetaG_FD_86154 | JGI IMG/M metagenome (GOLD analysis project Ga0118677, IMG submission 86154) | reverse complement strand
GCTCCATAACGACTGGCTCGAGACGCGCATCACGTTCGGCTGGGCCGGCAGCGCGTTGATCGCCCTGGCATTTGCGACGGTCTTGGCACGCTGGTTTGCGCGCGGGGGAATCTGCGGCGGCAGGCGTTTTGTGGCGCTGATGTGGCTGGCGCTGGGCGGGTGCTTGGTCCACGCCCGATTTGATTTCCCGTTCCAGATGCACTCGGTCCTTTTCCTCTTCCTCATCCTTTGCGCCATCCTTTTCACGGTCTCGCGCAGGCCCGCCGCAGTATAGTAGCCGCCAACGTCCGTTGGCGCTAATCTGCGGGTGCTGGGAAGGAATAGTGCGCCAACTGACGTTGGTGAGTGCGACGGTGCGACTTGTGGTTGACGTTAATGTAACTTTGATGCAAAGATGTTTTGATGAGAACAACGCTGGATTTGCCGGATGAGTTGTTCCGTCAGGTGAAGGCCAAGGCCGCCCTGGACGGGGCCAAGTTGAAGGATTTGCTGGCCCGGTATATTGAGGCCGGGTTGCGGCAATCCCCGCAGCCGGCCGCACTGCCCCACGGGCGGAGCAGCCTGCCTGTTATCAAAGCGAAGGGGAAGTATGCCATTCCGGACCTCACCCCGGGATTACAGGCCAAATTGGAAGAGGAGGAAGATCTTGCCAAGCTCCGGCGATCTTTTGGACGCTAACGTTTGGTTGGCGTTGGCGGCGGAATCCCATGCCCACCATCAGCGTGCCGCGGCGTATTGGAGAAATGAAGCGGCCTCCGTTGCGGTATTTTGCCGAGTGATGCAGCTGGCCATCCTGCGGCATCTCACGAACAAGACGATTATGGGAAACCAGGTTTTGACGATGGCATCGGCCTGGGACAAACTGGGGGACTTCATGGCTTTGCCGGAGGTGCAGTTCCGTGCCGAGCCGTTCGGCCTGGAGGAACAGTTCGGGGCACTGTGCCGGCCAGGCAGGATCAATTCCGGCTTCTGGACAGATGCCTACTTGGCTGCCTTTGCCACATGCGCCGGGTTGCGGTTGGTGACTTTTGACCGGGGCTTCGCTGGTTTCATGGGGTTGAATGTGCTCATTCTCCACTGAGATCTAAACCTTTTCCCTTTTGTTGTGACCTTCCTTCTCCTCAACCAGACCTTTTACCCGGACGTGATGGCGACCGGCCAATACTTGACCGAGGTCGCACTCCGCCTGGTCGAGCGGGGTCACCAGGTGACGGTGGTCACCAGCCGGCGTGCTTACGACCATCCCGAAACCCGATTCCCGCAAGCCGAGACCTGGCGACGTATCCGGATCTATCGCGTCGGGTCCACCGGCTTCGGCAAAGGCGCCAGGTGGAGGCGAGCTGCGGACTTTGCCAGCTTTATTGTGGCCTGCTGCTGGCGGGTGGCCTGGCTGCCGCGGCACGGCGCAGTGGTGGCCTTAACCACCCCACCCCTGATCTCCTTTATCGGTGCCTGCCTGGCTCGCCTTTGGCGAGCCTCTTTTTTTTACTGGGTCATGGATTTCAACCCGGACGAGGCCATTGCCGCCGGATGGCTTCGCCCCGGTTCTCCTGCCGCCCGGGTGCTGGAGTGGATGTCGCGCTTCAGCTTGCGGCACGCCAAGAAGATCATTGCCCTCGACCGTTTCATGCGCGATCGGATTCTGGTAAAGGGTATCGCGCCGGCCAACGTGGCGGTCATCCCCCCCTGGTCTCACGACACGGAGGTGAGGTTTGATCCCGAAGGGCGCGAGCGTTTCCGCAAAGCGCACGGCCTGGAGGGTAAATTTGTCGTCATGTATTCGGGGAACCACAGCCCCTGCCACCCGCTCGATACCTTGCTGTCGGCGGCCCATCGGCTTACCTCCGATCCGGTCATGGCTTTCTGCTTCGTCGGCGGCGGCAGCGAGTGGCGGCGGATAAAACGGACCACGGACCACGGACCACGGACTGCGGACCACGGACTGGGGACCGTGGACTGCGGACTGGGGACTGGGGACCGTGGACTGGGGACTACGGACTACAGCAACATCCTTTGCCTCCCATACCAGCCCCTGGATCAATTAGCGGGATCGCTTTCCGCGGCGGACCTGCATGTTGTGGTGATGGGTGACCCATTCGTGGGGCTCGTGCATCCGTGCAAGATCTACAATATTCTCAGCGTTGCTGCGCCGGTCCTGTACATTGGGCCGCGCCCGAGCCACCTCTCGGAAATCCTCGATGGGTTTGGCGGTCAATACCCCTGCGCTTGTGCCCCGCATGGCGACGTGGATCTCGTTGTCCGGCAGATTCTCCGGTTGCGGCAGGAATCCGCCGCGGATGCCCGCGAGACCCCTGCGTCTGTCCGCTCGCTGTTTGCCAAGGAGAGCCTTCTGCCGAAACTTGTTAAGGAATTGGAACTGGGTTGACCCTGCGTCTTTGCGCAAGGTGTGGCGCCGGGAAGCTTTCAGCTTCTTCCGGCGCCTTTTTTTGCTCCAGGCCGCATGTGGAATGTAACAAATCGGGCTAATGCCCGATACCGTAGCACTACCGTTGAACTTAAAAACGGCAGTTAATAGCCGCCAAAGATCACAAAGATCACAAAGAAAAGGGTGTTGCTTCGGCAAGTGTGCGTGACGGCATCTCGGCCGCCGCGGTAGTCTTTGCGCCAGATTATGGCAGCGAAGACGACCACCAAATCCGATCCCACATTTACAGCCGCGATTGCGCGGGTTCAACCAGCCCTGAGCGCTTGGCGTCAGCGGCGTGAACATCGGGAACCAATCCCGGCGCATCTCTGGCGCGCCATGGTAAGGTTGGCGCGGCGCTATGGGCTGAGTCCTGTCGCTCAGGTTCTGAGGGTTAATTATACTGGCCTCAAGCACCACCTGGTGGCCAGTTCAACTCCGCAAGCCCCTCGGGCCGATGCCATCGCTGCAGGGTTTGTCGAGGTGCCGATAAGGGCCTGCCGCGGTGGCCCGCAATGGGTCATCGAACTGGAGGATCGCGATGGTTCGAAACTGACTCTGCGGCTGGCGCAAACTGACAGGGCTGCTGCGCTGGCTTTGGCCCAAGGGCTCTGGAGGCAGCGTTCGTGATTCAGATCACGCCGCAGATGCGCTTGCTGCTGGCGGTCGAGCCGGTAGATTTCCGGAAAGGCATTGATGGGCTGGTGCAGGTTTGCCGCCAGCGACTTAACACCGACCCGATTACCGGCGCGCTGTTCGTTTTCGCGAACCGTCGTCGCCGAGCCCTTAAGATCCTCATGTATGACGGCCAAGGCTTTTGGCTTTGCCAGAAACGGCTCTCGCAGGGGCGCTTCGGCTGGTGGCCCCGTGTCGGCCAGCAGCCCACCTTGGGTTTGGATGTGCATCAACTCCAGTTACTGATTTGGAACGGCAACCCCAACCACGCCCAAGCCGCTCCGATGTGGCGGCCGATTGCACCGGCGGCTTAAGTAAGCGCCCCGGGCCGGCGCGAAAAAACATCAACCATGCACTTGCGTTCCATTTTTGATCGCCTAAGCTGGCGGTCGTGCAGAGCGAGTTTGTTTACCGGGGCCGCAAGGTTAGCGCCCAGGAAATTGAATTTATCCGGCAGTTGATCGCCGCCCATCCCGCGTTAAGTCGGCGGCGGCTCTCGGCCAAGCTATGTGCCGCCTGGAACTGGGTGCAGCCCAATGGCCGTCCGCGCGACATGGTCGCCCGGAGCCTGATGCTGGAGTTACACCGAGCCGGTCACATTCGACTGCCAGCTCAGCGGTTTTGTCCACCCAACAATGCCACACAGCACCGAGCTCCCACGCGACCATCGGTGTGGGCGCGTGCGCCGCTGGAATGTTCTTTGGCTCAGTTGGGTGCCTTGGAGATCCACCAGGTGCGGCGCACATCGGCCGAAGAACTTTTCGGCAGCCTCATGGAGGCTCACCATTATTTAGGTTATACCCGGCCGGTCGGCGAGCATCTGAAATACTTAATCTACGCGCAGGGCCAACCCGTGGCCGCGCTGGCCTGGTCTTCGGCCCCTCGGCACCTGGGAGCGCGTGACCGCTTCATTGGTTGGTCGGCCCCGCAACGCCGAGCCCAGATTCACCTGCTGGCCTACAATACCCGCTTCCTGATCCTGCCTTGGGTGAAGGTGCCCCACCTGGCCAGCCATTTATTGAGCCGGGTGGCGCGGCGGATTGCCGCCGACTGGCAAGCGCTCTATGAGCATCCGGTTTACCTGCTGGAGACGTTTATCGACCCGGAACGCTTCGCTGGCACTTGTTATCGAGCCGCCAACTGGATCTATTTGGGTCTGACCACCGGGCGGGGCAAAGACGATCAGACCAACCGGCCCAATCGCTCGCTCAAGCAGTTGTTCGCTTATCCGTTGCGGCCGAACTTTCGGCGCCGACTTTGCGGAGAGGACTGTGGCTAAGCGTCCTGCTCCGGAGGTCGTCACGCTGAGCCCGACGCAACTGGAAGAGTTGCTGGCGAAGTTAGCGGGGCTGCTGCCGGCGGAGATTTACCAGTTGGTCGAGAAGTCCTTGCGGACCCTCCACTGGGTCATGGGAGTCATTGAAACCAAGGAGACCAGCCTGAGCCGGCTACAGCGGCTGATCTTCGGTGCGAAAACCGAAAAGACCAAGCAACTCTTTCCTCCGCCACCAGCCAGTTCCCAGACCGCGGCCACGGCAGCCGCACCTCGGCCCAAGCGCAAAGGCCACGGCCGCACTGCCGCGGCGGGCTACACCGGAGCTAAGCGGGTGCGGGTGACCCATCCGCAACTCCGCCCGGGGGAGGCTTGTCCCGGCTGCAAACAGGGCAAACTCTACGCGCTAAAACAGCTCGGACAACTGGTGCGCATTACCGCCCAACCCTTGTTTGCGGCGACCCGCTTCGAACTGGAGAAGCTACGCTGCCACCTCTGCGGCCAGCTCTTCACCGCTCCAGCACCGAAGGAAGCGGGGCTGAGCAAATATGATCCGCAGGTCGGCCCCATGCTCGGGTATCTGCGCTTTGGCACGGGCTTGCCCCACTACCGGCTGGACCGAATGCAGGTCGACCTGGGCGTGCGGCTGCCCGCCTCCACGCAATGGGAACTCATGGCCCAAGCGGGTCAAGCTTTGGAACCGGTGCATGAGGCTCTGATCACGTTGGCCGCCCAAGGTAAGGTGATCCACAACGACGACACCACCATGCGGGTGCAAAGCCTGGCCCGGGATGCTGGCCCCGCCGCTGAAAGGCCAGAGCGCACCGGGATCTTCACCACCGGCCTCATCTCCGAGGTGGAGGACCACACGATAGCGCTGTTCGTTACCGGACACCGTCACGCCGGCGAGAACCTGGACCAGTTGCTCGCTCGCCGCGCCGCCGACTCCTCACCCCCCATCCAGATGTGCGACGCGCTCTCGCGCAACCCCGCCAAGGAGTTCCAGAGCCTCCTCGCCAACTGTTTGAGCCATGGCCGAAGGCAGTTTGTCGACGTGGCCCAAGACTTCCCTCAGGAATGCCTGCACGTGTTGGAACGTTTGGGCGAGGTTTACCAACACCAGGCGCAGGCCAAGAAAGCAGCGCTCTCGCCCGAAGCCCGGCTTCGGTTCCACCAGGAGCACAGTCAGAAAATCATGGACCAACTCCACCAATGGATGAGCCAACGGTTGGAGCAGAAATTGGTGGAACCTAACTCCGGACTGGGTCAGGCGTTCGGCTACATGCTCAAACGCTGGGCCCCTTTGACCCTATTCCTGCGCCAAGCCGGCGCGCCCCTGGATAACAATATCTGCGAACGCGCACTCAAAATGGCCATTCTCCACCGGAAAAACTCGATGGGCTACAAAACTCAAAACGGCGCCCGACTGGGCGATCTGTTCATGAGCTTGATCCACACCTGCCGACTTTGCGCCGCCAATCCATTGGATTATCTCAATGAACTCCAACGCCACGCCAAGGAAGCGCTGGAGCATCCAGCCAGGTGGTTACCCTGGAACTACGAGCAGGCGCTGTCTCCCCTCGATACCACCTGAGGCAGCCTGCGTGATATCGCGATCGGGCCGACCGGCCGGCCAGATGCCGCGCTGAGGGCTCGCCGGCAGGTTTTTTCGGCCCCCGCATGCTTGCCGAAGCAACACGTTCTTCGGCCAGATCTGCTCCCTTAAGATCCAGACGAGCCAAAGGGCTAAGGTCCGTGATCTTCTTTCCGCGGATGTATTCCATGGTTAACACACGCGAAGTCGTAAAGTCCTCAATCGGAGTCGGCACGACGATCCCTGGGAATTCCAGCAGGTTCACACCTAAAGTACTGAGATTGCGCGCCTCTTGGCGATAGTCCAGTTCCATCCAGAGGCTCTTGCGCAGTTCCTCGAGCATCTTGCCGAACTCATAACGCCTGCCCCACGACGTATGCTTATCTAAAAACCCCGCGATCTCTTCCAACACCGCCATGTCTTCCGCGATGATCTCACGAATTCCCGGCCGCTGCACTTTCACGACCACCACACGGCCATCGTGCATCACCGCGCGATGAACCTGGCCCAGCGAGGCCGTCGCCAGAGGTTTCGTTTCAAATTCTGAAAACGCTTTTGAGACCCGCACCCCCAACTCGGCAGACACGATTGCCTTCACCTGTTCGAAGGGAAATGGATCTATCTTGTCCTGCAATCGCGTGAGCGCATGGATGTAAGCGGGAGGAAGGAAATCTGCGCGCGTGGACAGAAGTTGGCCGAGCTTGATGAAGGTCGGTCCCATTTTCTCCAGGTCTTGCGCCAGATCGTCTGCCTTTGACTGGGCTGCTGTTGTTTCCGCCGATGCATCTGGATCCAGCGCGTCTTGGAGCCCAGCATGTTTGACAACGTCCGACCGTCCATGCTTGATCAAGAGCAGGGCAATGTCTTTGTATCGCTTTAGATGTTTAGGATTCAGAGAAATCCGCATATATTCCTTCTTGTTGGCGCCACGCCTGATCAAGCGTAGCGGTGACGCCACCGGTTTCGCCCAGTCGCTTCCATGCATTGCTCGGCTGCTATGTTAACAGGCAATCCGCCATCAAGAATCGCCGAGCTGCCGCAGGGTTGATTGGCTTCTTTGGCGAACCTCATCGGCCGAGCATTTTGGCTATTACGAAGATGGCGAAGGCTCCAAAAAGTCCTCCACCTCCCACAAGATATATCAACGAATAACCGGCGGCAGCAAACATGGGCAGTGTTATCAATGCAATCATATCGGGATTTGCAGTTTTGCTTTGTGATTCACCGCCAACGTGAGGGCATTAATACTATTCGACTTCGACTCCTCTCACGCGGCCCGCCTGGGATTGACAATCAGCAACACGATCCCACCGACCAGCGCAAGCGCTCCGACAACTGGCGGGATAAAATGGCTTTCTGTGGTCTCGATATGGATCCCAAGGAAGTTGACAGGTTTTCCCGGAGTCGTGAAGTTGATCCCTGAGTAAGCGAGCACAACGACGCCCAAAGTGACCAGGATAACGGCGACGATGGTTTTAGTGTTCATTTAGGGCTTCTCGGGAGGGGTGATCTTTTTGGATTCTTCGGTCTTGGTCAACGTGCCATCCTTTGACTGGGTGACGGTCTTCTCCGTCGATTTGACCGTGCCGTCGTTGCTGACGCTGCTGCTCTTGGTGTTGGCTACCTCTTTGTCGCACCCAACCACCAGAAAAGACAACGCCAAGGCGGACGTCGCTACGCACATTGCAACCATACGATTCATAATCATGTGTTTCATTGATCGTACTTCCTAGCATCGAACATGCCACGATGCTCCCCGGTGCCCGGCAGCGCACACTCAGCGCGCAGTTTCGACCCTCGGACAATCTACAGGTGCTGCGCAATCAACCATTTACGAGGCTGAGCTCCTAAAGCGACGGAAGGGCGGTGGCGAGTTAATGCAAACCTTATTAAGTGGGACGTGTTACTCGTGGAGCCGCAAAATGTAATGGGACGCAGTGCAAGATGCAAGGTTTTTCAGTAGTGACAGGTTTTTCACCCCAAAGTTTAGCCAAGCGATGAGGGAGCACGGGGACGAATCCAACGGATGAATGGATGGGGAGATTGGTACCGGGAGCAGGGGTGCTGAGGCTTGCGGGGTGTATTCTGAGGCGCGCTAAGGGTTGGAAGGTGTAAAATCAGGGGCCCGCGCCTTCATCCCACTAGGGATGAAGACACCCCGGCTGCGCCCGGCGTCCTGAGCCGAGTTTTCGTCTTCCTTTGGGATGGGATGGGGTGAACTGCTACGCTGAGTCCACCTCCTCTACTGTGGGACGACCGGGTTTGCGCTTGGGGACCCACTGATCGACAAAGAGCCGCCACCAGCGCAGCCAGCCAGCCGGGATGCAAATGCGCGCCACTTCATACCGGGCGTGCCTACTCACGCTGACCGGAACGGTCAGTAGGTAACGGATGGTCGTGCGAATGCGCCAGGTCTGCGCCTCCTCGGGCAGATCCAACAACTTGAGGGTGATCAGAAGGTTGTAGGCCAGCATCGCCAGGGCATAGAACGCCTGGTTGGCGATCAAGTCCTGGCAGGGCGGATGGTGCAAATCCAGCCCGCTGAGCACTTCGCTAAAACCCTGTTCCTTGGCTCCCTTGAGCCGGTGGCGCTCAAAGACGCCTTGCGGGCTGCCTGTGTCTGCCGCTTTGCCCACCACATACGCATAGCGCCACATCAAATCTCCGTCGTTCTTCCAGCGGGCCACCGCAAAGCGCTGCGCCTGCTGGCATTCGCCGGGCTGGTGTTTGACCCACGCATATTGCTCCTGCCGTTGGTCGGCTGGGGGCAGCGCGCTCCACTGGCTCTCGGGCAGCTCCGCCGCGAACCGGTCCAGCTTGTCGGTCCACTTATTGTAGCTGACGCTCCAGCGGGTAAAACCGGCTTGCTCAATGCGGTTGATATACTTGCCCGCGCTGGAACCGCTGTCGGCATAAAAGTAACTGGGGCGCTCCTGCCAGCGCGGCTGATGCTCCTCGATCAACACTCCCAGGTGCTCGCTCACGTCGCCGGCCCCGTCGAGAATCCCATCCAAGAGCCACGGCCCATACCAGAGCGTCTGCCAGCTCAAGGCCCGATTGCCTTCATAGTTGATGCGCGCCCCTTCAAACTTATGGCCCTCGACTTCGATTTCGGTGTCATCAAAAAACACCTCCGCCTCCCCAGCGTGCAGCCACCGTCCCGGCTTGGCCTGCTGGCTCGCCCAGTCCACAAACTCCGCATTGATGCGGTGCAGGTCCATCACACTCTCTTTGGTTTGGGCGCGCAGCCATTGGCCCAGCGTGGTCTGATCCGCGCCTTTAACCAGGCCGAGCAGATGCATGAGCACGCGATCCTGCCCCAGGCGCTCGGCATCGGCGAGGGATGCCCCGCCACTGGTAAGGGTGAAGAGTAACTGGGCCGCGTTGGCCACGGGTGAAAACCCCGCACCGGTGCGTTTGCGAGGGTCCAACGAGGGCGTCTGGTGGATGCGTTTCCATAGACCAAAGCGGCGGCAGAGGGCATCGACCAGCACCTGGCCGCCGTGCGCGGTCGCTTGGTCTGAGTTGGTCAGGAGGAGATGTAGATTGGATTTCTGCTTCGTAAATGACGACATGGCCATACATCCCCATACCGGTGACGTTACGGCAAGCACTATTTCACCTGAAATGGCTTTTCTGTTCATCACGCTAAGGTTTGGGGCGAACATGGCTTGCCTTTTGGGGGGCGACCTTCTTAGCCTGAGCCATGAGCAATAAACCGCACAACCCGTTTCCGGTAATAGCCGCCCTTTTCGTGGTGACCGCAAATCTACTCGCCGGCATCGAGGCCCGGGCCGCAGAAACTCCCAGCGCGCTGCAGAGCGATCCCAAGGGTTGGAAAGACATCCTTCCTCCGGGTAATCTCAAGGGCTGGTATCGCGTGCCGGTGCCGCCCACGGGCCAATTGGGACGAGAACAGTGGCATGTGGATGCGAAGCAGAAGGTTTTGATCTGCGACGGGGACGGCGGGCATGACATGCTGCTGTTTGGAAAAGAGGTCGGCGACGCGGTGTTTCACCTGGAGTTCTGCTACAACAAAGTCGAGGGCCGGACGGGTTACAACAGCGGCGCTTACGTGCGTAATTCCAAGGATGGCGGGATCTGGCATCAGGCGCAGTTCGGGGATGGGAAGGACGGCTTCTTGTTCGGCCAGACCCTGGGGGCGGACGGGAAGAAGAAGTCCTTTAATCTGAGCAAGCAGGTTACGGACCCGCGGATGAAGCCGGCGGGCGAGTGGAATACGCTGGAGATAACGGCGCGGGGGAAGGTTCTGACCCTTTGGGTCAACGGCGTGGTGACCTGCCAGTTTGAGGATTGCGGCCCGGAGAAGGGGTATCTCGGACTGGAGGGCGAGGGATACCGGATTGAGTTCCGCAATCTGAAAGTCAAAGCGTTGCGCTGAGGGCGTATGCAAGAACAACATTCCTACCGCGTTATGTGCATGAGGATCTGCCTGGCCGCGCTCGTTTCAGTTTTCCTGCTGGCCCCTGCGCCTGGCCATGCGCAATCCGACGCCAAAGAGGCAGTTGAATCTCTCCGGTGGACTGATGCCCGCGACCTGGGTGTGGAGGGGCGGGGGTGGAACGACACCAAGGCATTCTTTGACCGCCTGCCGGCCAGGGCCGAAGGCACGGTGCCCAAATCGGTCTGGAGTCTGAGCCACCAGTCGGCCGGAATGCTCCTGCGGTTTGAGACGGACGCGACGGCGATCAGCATTCGCTGGTCCCTCACGTCCCCCTCGCTGGCCATGCCGCACATGTCGGCCACCGGGGTCAGCGGGGTGGATCTCTATGTGAAGACCGATTCCGGCTCCTGGCGCTGGTTGGCTGTGGGACAACCCCACGGGCAGACCAACCAGGTCCAACTGGTCAAGGATCTCAGCCCGGCTCGCAGGGAATACATGCTTTATTTGCCGCTCTATAACGGGACAGCTTCGTTGGCGATTGGCGTTCCGCCCGGGGCTGCGCTGGCTGCCGCCGGGCCATGGGGGGGCCGTGAGCGCAAGCCGGTGGTCTTTTATGGGACCTCTATCCTGCAGGGCGCCTGCGCCTCGCCGCCAGGGATGGTGCATAGCGCCATTCTCGGGCGGCGTTTCCAGTATCCGACCATCAACCTGGGCTTCTCTGGCAGCGGCAAGATGGAACCCGTCATGGCGGAGTTGCTGGCCGGGCTTGATCCTTCAGTGTATGTGCTGGACTGTCTGCCGAACATGAGCGCCGGGATGGTCGCCGAGCGGGTCGAACCTTTTGTGCGCACGCTGCGCAGCGCGCATCCGCAAACACCCATCGTGCTTGTCGAGGACCGGCGCTGCCCGAACGGGTTTCTCGTCGAGGGGAGGCGCAAGGGCAACGACGCGAACCATGCGGCCCTTCGCGCTGCTTTTCAGCGCCTCAAGAAGGCCGGGGTCGGGAAGCTCTACTATATTCCGGGCGACG
>Ga0118677_10014041_pt1 | contig 11403 bp, 9 predicted proteins | sample AliMusrvi5mmetaG_FD_86154 | JGI IMG/M metagenome (GOLD analysis project Ga0118677, IMG submission 86154) | reverse complement strand
TTTTTTGTGAAAAGAAGTGGGGATGGGGTGAGCTTATTACCCCCAAAACTCCAAAGCAATCCAAACCCTGGTGGGTTGCAAAACCAAAACCAGAGGGAGACCCCCCCCCCCCACACACACACAGTACAAGCTGAAAAGTACGGGAGAAAAATTAAAAACATACGAACATATGATACGTTTCGAGAGTGAGATTACCGTATTACATGACAATACTTTGGACACAAGCCACCCCCCTTGGAGCATATAATTGAAGCGAGAGATGTACATGTATGTGCCTTAAAAAACATGCCAAATCTTCATCGGGGCACCGATTTAAATGCATCAATGCTTTTAATCATTTGTATTTTAGTTATTAAATCTCCAGATCCTACCAAACAATTAGCGCCAGAATTAAGTCCTGTTGCAAAGATTTGCCAAACTGAAACCCCAATAAGGGCATATAAAGGATACGGCATGTTTGTTTGTTGAATATTAAGAATTCCGGTGTGATTTAAATACATAAAAGTGCCAATAGCCACAAAAGGCATAACAAGAATCCAAACGTTACCTAAGAATGACTGTTTATACTTAGCAGATAAATCCCGAATAAATAAACGCCAAATTAATTCACGGAATTCAAATAATTCTTGAAACATTTCTAGCCAAATCTTTATACCTAGTTTTAGCTCTTTATGTGGCTCATAAATTCGTAGTTGTCTCATGATCTGTCCTGTTTCCACTTAGAATGTAATAAAAAGTTTACATTACGAATATATTCTTTATTAGGTTCTGTAGATTTAGCAACAAGAGCTTTTGGCTTTTCTAATTGTGGAATCATCATTACCATGGCAGCCAAAAACCAATAAGGTTCCATAATACGGATAATAATAAAAGTATTTGCTGTTATGGCATGAAAAAGCATCCCCACATGGCCCGCCAAAAAACCTATGGCAAGCCCCCTATATAAATCATCCTTGCTATTCTTATAAATTCTCAATGTTTGCCTAAAAATCATAACAATAAGTAAAATAAAAGCTACAAAACCAACCAAACCTGTTTCAACTAAGACCTTAATATACTGACCGTCCACGAATCTCGTACCAGTTAAGCCATATCCAAAAAATGGCTCTTTTGTCCACTGATTAAACAAATCAATCCAGTCATTGATACGCGCAGAGGGAGAAGCTCCTAAAGGAATCCCAAGGATTGTCACAGTTGGGATGTTCTCTTGATATTCAGGAACAAAGGTTTCATTGACACGATTCATGATGTTTTCAGGTTTAAAAATAAGAAAAAAAGCTATTCCAAGTATTAACCCTGCAATAAGAATATTCTTAGTTGAGAATTTATTAAATACAATCAATGTTAAATACATGGGGATAAGAGCAATATAAGAAGCGCGGGAAAGTGTATGCCCAAAAGGAATCATCGTGAAGATCGCAAGCCCAACCAGAGGCCACTTCCATTGGCCTAATTTAGTGTGTGTCAATAAACCTATAATAACTCCTAGTAGCAACACTTGATATCCTCCCAGTGTACTAGGTTCACTACTCTTCTCCTGAAAAGGGGCTGATACACGCTCAACATGTCCTATTTGAGTAAAAGCATAAATATTGACAATAGCAAAAACCACAAAGAAAATCTTCAAATAAAGAATTATTTGTTTTTTATCCTCTATGATTCCGCTGGCTAAATAAAAAACTAAAAAATATTCAATGTACTTAAAAATATAAAAAGATCCCCTTAAAGGAATAACACTTCCAAAAAAAACACCTTTCAATGTTGAGAAAATACAACAACAGCAATACAACAAAACCACTCGGTTAATAGGAAACTTCTTAAAAAACCTCAAATTCTTTAATACTGCTGTTCGCGCCAACCATGCTAAACTAAAGATCACAACTAATAAATCGTCAATCCTAATCATAATATCTTGTTGCCTGGAAATTGCCCCAAAGGTCAATTGTGGAGACAAAAGCATGGCTATAATAAGAACAACCATCGCTAAATTAGTATAGAGAAAAGCGAATATGAATAAAAAGAGACTAAATATGATTAATAAAGAAGGGAAAGGAATGACAGTAATAGATTTTCCAACTAATAGACAAAGAAAAATCATTCCCAATAAGGGGAGTCCTGAAAGAATTGATTGTCTTTGCACCATATCTATTCTCAGGCGTCTAACGATTTATCGCCTATTTGGGTTTCCTTCTTGAATTGCTTTTTCCACTTCGCAATAAATCCTTCATTTTTTTCTGGTTTTTCTCCATAATATCTATAACTAAACGCTGAATATCCCACTTGTGCTTCAGTTTTAATATCATTTAAAACCACACCCAGCAAATTTGCCCGTGCTTGTTGTAAATGAGACTTAGCCATTTTGAGCACCTCTTTAGATGTGTTGCCTACTTTATAAACAAGCACTACTCCATCTACCCTATCCGACATAGTCACTGCATCAGGAACAGCCATGACGGGTGAACAATCAATGATGACTACATCAAAATAACTTTTTAATTCGCTAAGCAATATATCAAATGCTTTGGAATTTAATAACTCTGAAACATTATCAACAGCACGGCCAGCGGTAATAATACTTAAATTATCTATTCCAGGCATTTGCAACAAATCATCAACGGGGAAACCTCCAATTAAAACGTCAACTGAGGTATTAAGAACCTCTTTCCAGGTCTTATTATTCATTAAAATATCAGACAACCCAGGCTCTCTGCTTAGACCAAATATTTTAAAATCCGTGGGCCTGCGCATATTAGCTCCAACTAGAACTGTTTTCTTGCCTAATTGTGCCATAGATACCGCCACATTAGAAACCGTGGTTGATTTACCTTCCTGCATATCGCAGCTTGTAAAAAGAATTGTTTTTAGATTCTTCATCTTCATATGCTGGATCAAATTTGACCGAAGCATTTTATAACTCTCCGCGGGCCAGGATTTAGGATTAGTAAAAGTCACTAATCTCAATCTTTGCATCAAGATTTTGTTGTCTGGCTCATCCATGTCCTTAGCTACTTGCGAGGATATATATTCTCCTCCTATATGAGGAATTATGCCTAAAATGGATAAATTAAGTTCCGTTTCTACATCATGAATAGTTCCTACTGAAGAATCAAGGCTCTCTCTTAAAAAACCCACAATCAACCCTAAAAAAAATCCGACGATAGAACTAACCAAATAATTAATCGCCGCATTAGGCTTAATGGGTCTTTGTGGAACATCTGCTGGAGAGACCACTGTAACCACATCATCAATAACCTTAGCCAGATTTAGTTTGGCTTCATCTCGCTGTTGGATCAATGTGTCATAAGAATTTAACAACCTATCCACATTTCGTTTAATCCCAACATATTCCACTTGATTTGAAGACAAAGAACCAGAGTCGCCATAAAATTTATTTACAATACGGTACAGCACTTCCTTACGCGTCTCTAAGAATAGTTTCTTAATGGCAATTGCCAAATCATCATCCAACTGAGGGGTAAAAGGAACATGCAAACTACTTTTTAAGACTCTAACAATTTTATTTTTGACTTGGGCGATAATTTTATCCTGGGCAATCACAGAGGGATGCTTCTCCGTATAATCAATCAAAAGTAAGAATCTTTCAAATTCAAGCTCGAGCATACGACGCTTTAAACCTATAAAAATATAATTATCGGATAAATCATCATTCGTTATCTTTTCGAAAATACTTTTAACTTCTCGAGTGGAATCCTCATCCTGTAACGCCTTAAGCTGCGCATCAATATTGACCATTTCACTTTCGAACTCAAAAGTCCCCTGGATAGTCATACGATCCAACGTTTCTTTGACTTTCGGTTTAACTTCAAATACTTTTTCATTTTGTTTGAACTTTTGTAATTGGGTCTCTTGAACGGATAATTGTTTGTGATATTCGTCTAATTGGTGATCAATATAATTGATTAAAGCTTCGGATTGCTTCTTTCTACCTTTGACATTTTCAATACTATAAACATCCGCGATAGCCGTCGCCATTAATGCTGCCTTTTTAGGATCACTTGAAAGAGTCATAATCGTTAATATATTTGTCCCATGGATCTGTTCCACAGTAACAGAATCCCGATACTTAAAAGCCATAGTATGAATCAATTTCTCTCGTTCTTCTTGTTCTCCTGGAAGCACCTCCAGTTTTTCTACTACTTTTTGCATAACAGGAAGGCTGGTAATCAAACGTATGTCAGTCGCTAAATTTTCCTCCGATGAAGCGTCGAGTTGTGCACCTTTATCAGATGCAGTAGTTGGCTGGTGACGTTCTATCTTTAATTCCAGTGATGATTGGTAAATAGGCGTCTGGATTTTGGTAAAAACAAATGTAGAAACCATCACCAAAATAAATACTGCGGCAATAGTATTTTTTCGTTTACGAATGATTCGCCAATATTCACCTAATGTTAATTCGTAATTTTCCATATTTTATTGTGCCGCACCAGTACTTTGAGACTTTGACTGTGATGCCTTAAGAATGGTTGCCCCACCTAATGTGTAATAATCTGCGAGATAACTAAACATCTTGTCTTTAAACGTATCGAAATCAAAAAAGAATGAATTAGGCACATAAATCAAGTCATTAGGTTTAATGGCAATATTATCGCTACGATCTCCTCTAATCATCATTTTCTTTATATTCAATCGAAGAATTTGAGGTTTATCCCTCCCTGCACGCATCACTAATACATCAGACAAATTAGCTCGATGCTGGTCTATCCCCGCCTTTAAAAGAGCTTCTAACAAGTTTATATTCGGTTGTAATTCAAAAACACCAGGTCCTGCCGCCCCTACCACAGTATATTTACCGGAGTTATTAATCTTAATATTTAATTGAGGATTACGAATATATTCACTCATTAAATCATTGATATGATCTCTGGCTTGCCCTCGATTCATTCCGCTTACTTTCACATTTCCAATCAAAGGCATAGCAATTGCCCCATCACTATTAAGTTGATAAATATTCTCAACTGTCTTACCTTGATCGCTGTAAGCAATTTGAAGAGTATCTCCAGGGACAATAGTATATTTAGTGTCTTCATCTCCAGTAATGATAGCTAATTGTTGAGAAATGGTTCTCTTTTCCTCCTCAAAAGAATCACCTGATCTATTTAAATCAACTGTTGGTTGTGCAACTAGACTTTCAGTATCTTTAAGTTGTTTTTGTCGCCTTTCAATACTGAGTTCTTGATAGTCTGTAGCTTGTACTTGTGGCATCAATAATAAAAACATAATAAGGGCAATCAATATCATTTTCTGACCTCCCTAAGATTTAGGTCAATAATTCCGCTTATATAAAGCATAGGATCATTTACAAGATTGATGATTTTTCCTGAAAATCTTAACTCTTTAGAAGAATCTAACAAAACATGAATAATGCACCGGTTGGGGCACCGCGGATTACTAGCAACTACTATTCCAACTTCGCCGGTATTGATACGCACAAAACTTCCTATGGGATAAATTGATATAAACTCAACAAACTTCTTAATAATTAACTTTTCAAACATACTATCTTTCTTTTTGATAATCATCTTAATAGCTGTATACGGATTAAATTCACTTCTAAAATTACGCGCATGAGTCAATGCTTCAAAAATATCACAGACGCTGACAATTTTAGCCAAAAAAGACATTTCTCCTCCGACCTTCCCTTGAGGATAGCCTTTGCCATTAACACATTCATGCACATCCAAGATGCCATGAATCACCCGTTCAGAAAAATATGATTTAAAAAGCTCTGCTGATTTTTGAGGATGATTATAAATACTTTGTTTCTCTTGGTCCGTCAATTGCACTGGTTTTTGAAATAAATCAAAATAATCCATCATTCCAAAATCATGACCAAAAGCACAATATCCAATATCCATAATATCTTCTCTGGATAATTCTAAACTACTAGCAAAAGCAATAGACAAAATCATATTATTGACAATATGAGCATACATAAAATTGTCTTTTGATTCTCTATAAAACATCAACAGTAGTTCATTATAAAGATCTTTTTTGAAAATATCCGCAACCAGACCAACAATTCTTTCAATGCTTTCTTTATCAATCTTCTCATGAATTGAATAACGAACTAATTTAATACAATCCTGATACAAAGTATCCAACGCTTGGTTTTCTTGCCCTTCTAATTTTGACTTTATCTTTTGTTGATCATTTTCATTCATAGTTTTATGTTCTCGCCCAAATGGCAGGCTCAAGATTTGAATCTTTTATAACTTTCTTTATAATATTTTCATCTACAACTTGCTTATGATTCACATATCCTTCCAACAGAGCTATATCACAAACGCCATTAATGACCCTTGGGATCCCACCTGAATAACGATAAATCAACTTTTTAGCATTACTATCAAAAATAGACTGACCTGCCCCAGCGATCTTTAAACGATGGTCTAAATAGTTCTGAGTATCTTGCTCGTCTAAAGGATTTAAATGATAATCAATAAGCAACCGTTGATTTAATTGAGGCAATTCTTTGAGCCTCTTACGCAATTCCGTCTGCCCGACTAAAATCAAAGTCAATAAAAACCTGTCATTCTGCTGATAATTTAATAATAATCTCAACTCTTCAAACGTTTCTAAATCTTCAATTGATTGCGCCTCATCAATCACTACTACAGTTTCTTTGCCCCGATTTAAGCTTGCATAAAGCATTTCATTAAAAACACGCAATAGTTGTCCTTTAGCCTCTCCCTTAAGGAGCCCTCCACCTAATTGATAAATAATCTCCACCAATAATTCATTAGCGGATAGTCGAGGATTAGTAATCAACGCTACCTGAAACTTACTACCTATTAGTTCATTCAAGAAAACTCTGCTTAATACCGTCTTACCACATCCATACATTCCAGTTAAAAGCATTGCCCCCTTCATATCTCCTACTGTATAGATAAGCCTTAAAAGAGCCTCTTCAATTTGTTTAGAATAATATACATACCTCGGATCAGGAGTTAACTCAAAAGGCTTTTCTTTTAAATTCCAATATTCGATATACATAAAGATTCCATTATTTATTACGAAACTGTTGTATGATCTTTTTTAGAATCGGCGATGTAATATTATTAACATTTATCGTCAACTGATCCAAGCTTGATTCTTCATGCACGACACCCCTTGGCTCCTCTTGTTTATAAGTGTTATCGACTTGCGATGCTTTTTGAGGCTGTTTCTCTTTAATTATTCTAAGATCATGACCCGACTGTGGAGTTTTTAAAGGCAGTTGACTCTCAGGGAAATCTTTAATAGTTTCTAATGAAGGAGACGCAACTTCATGTAATAAGCTTAAACCGGAAGTTTCATTTTGAAGATCGTCTTGAATAGGAGATGTTTTGGTAGAAAAATCCTCCCATACTTTTTCTTCGCCTCCTAAGCTCATCAAATTACTATCCACCATCTGAGATATTTGACGTCTGATGATTCTAAAATACTTATCCGTCATAAGCCATAAAACACCTGCGCCAAGAAATGCAACAAAAAGTAAAGTTAGATATACAGATGGCCTAACAACTTCTTTTAAAAGTTCTATTTCTGTTGGTCTAGATGCCTCGATAGCTATAATCCACCCTAATTCATCAATCGGAATATAACGGATAATCTTTTGCTGTTGATATAGATTCCACCATTGTTTATCCGGATAAATAACCCATCCCCGTTTTTGCTTCTGCATTTCATAAATCAATTTAGTCCGGTAGCTTGACCATAATTTCTCATCAATCTGTGTGTCGTTATGCCGATCAATAACCAGGGTTCCATCATTCTGGTTAATAATAAAAATCCCATGTTCATTTGTTGAAGAAAGTGGAACCTGATTGGCTTTTAACTGGTTGGCCATAGATTCTGTGGTTGCGTCTAATCTTAACAATAAAATATGTAGAACTTTCTCCCTATAACCAAGAATCATGATTACAAAAAGCACTGTAAGAGCAACAAATAAAATGACTATTTGGCTTAAAATAAAGATTCTTTTTAATTTCTTCAAATCACTTTTTATTTGATACATTGGTAAATTTTTGCCTTCCGGTTAACATTAATATTGTTATATTAATAAAAATCATTACTGCTTGAATTAACAACACTACAACCGGATAACTAACACGAGCATGTTCTATAACTAAGGCACTCAATCCTAAGCTAACGCTAGTTAGATATATAAATAAAACAGCTTCTTCTTCCTTAAATCCTAAATGAATGAGACGGTGATGAAAATGATCTTGACCGCGATAGTCAAGCCATTGTCTAAAGTTACGCACATGGCCATTTTTTATACGGCTTATCGTGATATAAATCATGTCAAAAATCAACACACTCAAGATAAGTACCGGTATGCCCAAGGCGATAATGGGGCCCCAATGGGACCATTGACCATAAAGGGCCAAACATGCCAACAAAAACCCCATCAATGTGCTTCCTCCATCTCCTAAATAGATTTTGGCAGGTTTAAAATTAAAAATCAAAAATCCTAATCCACAGCCGACTAAAATAATTGCAATTAAAGCCACACCAAATTCTTGCAGATGCAAGGTGATTAAGAAAAAAAATGTGCTAGCAATAACAGTAAAACCGGCAGCTAATCCATCAACCCCATCAATAAAGTTAGTTGCATTAATAATCCCTAGTATCCAAATTAGAGTTCCCACAACGGCCAAGCTTTCTCCCCACCACGTGTGAGGCATAAAAGAAATTTTTAATCCAGCGCCCATTACTATACCTGCAGCCAGAATCTGCCCTAACAAACGAACGATAGATGACAACGGATAAATATCATCTATAGTCCCCATGGTCACGATAATACCAGAAGCAATAACAATCGCCCTAATTTCAGCCGTCCAAGGTTGGTGGCACAGTGCAACCATTAAAAAAGATAAGAATATTCCTACACCTCCTAAAAGAGGGACAGGAGAAAAACTTTTATTGGAAGTATTAGCTCTATCCACAAGATTAAATCGCCTGGCAATTTTCATACACAATGGGGTAAAAATAAGAACTAAAATAAAAGAAACGGATCCTATTAAAAGAAATTGTAACAACGAAGGAATAAGATGGTGATATCTCGTGGTAATGTATACTTTGCCTAAGAAAACAAGAGGAATAAGCGGAAAGAGATAAATCAAAACGGGTAAATACCCTAACGTAGCCCGAAAAAGCAAGAAATTCTTATTTGAACGTGTAGGCAAATCTGTTGGTGTATGCATGTTAATGAACCAGTTCCAGAGCCCCTTGTAATTCTTCCTTTAAACCATCTAGTCGTTTTGATTGCTTTGATTTTTGCCTGATTAATTCTTCCTTAGTAGAGTTTAATTTATCTGTCAAAACTTCCATAGCTGTTTGCATAGAAAGCTTTTCTTTTTGTAAAGTTACCAATTGAGTTTCAATAGACTGCTTCTGCTGCGTAAGTTGAGTCAATTCATCATCTCGTTGTTGAATATGATTTGTGCTCTCCTGGAGTTGATCCGTCAGGTCTTTAATCTTTTTCTCTTGAGCAAGTTTTATTTGAGCTACTTGTAAATCTAAAGAAGCTTTAGAACTTCGTAATTCACCTTGCAAGCTGGATATCTTGTCTTTCAGCGCCACTTGATTTTTTTCCACCGAAGCCAATAAAACTTGCTTTTCATTTTGTATTTGTATTAATTGAGCTGCAACCTCATTTTTGTCATTATTCATTTTTTCAATCTGCTTATCTTTTTCACCAATATCAATTTGCATAGACTGTAATTTTCTCTGTGTTTGGTCTAACATCTGTTGTAAGGAAGAGGTTTTATCTAATAATGAATGATTTTCTTGCTGTATTGATACAACTTGAGTCGATAATTTCTCTTTATCATTTTGCCAAGTCTTCAATTGAATTTCTTTTTCTTTGATATTATTTACATTAACCGTAATTTGGTCTTCCAATGTATCAATCTTTTGTTTTAAGGGTGCCTGCGCATCGCTGATTACTTTAGGAATGGAATCCTGTATCTGTTTTAAATTATCCACCAATTGTTGTTTCTGTTGAGCCATTACATCTAAATCTTGTTTCGCCTTCGACATCTCTTGCTGTAAGCGTGCGGCATTGTCTTTCGCCTTCCCAATCTCATCCTGCATCTGCCCCAACTGCTTTGTCTTATCGCTAATATCCTTCTGCACTCCACTTAATTGCGACTCTGTCTCACTGATTGACTTCTTTGAAATCCTTAGATCTTCTTCCTTCTGTTCTATTGCCTTCTGTAAATCATTTAACTGTTTCGTCTTATCACCAATATCTCTCTGCGACACTTCTAATTGTTGACTTAATTCACTTACCTTCGCCTCTAACGGCTTCTGTACTTCACTTATCTTCCCCGGTATCGATTCCTGCGTCTGTTTAAGATTATCCGCTAACTGCTGCTTCTGTTGATTGGCCGCTGCTAACTCTTGTTTCGTCTTCTCTATCTCTTGTTGTAGCTTGGCTGCATTGTCTTTAGCTTTTCCTATCTCTTCCTGCATCTGTCCTAATTGCTTACTCTTATCATTGATATCTTTAGATGCTCCACTTAACTGATTCTCCCTATCGCTTATCGTCTTCTTTGTTCTTCCTAACTCCTCTTCCTTACCAGCTATCGCCTTCTGTAATTCGCTTATCTGTTTACTCTTCTCAACTATATCTCTCTGTGTTCCTTCTAACTGTTTACTTAAGTCATTTACCTTCTTCTGTGACTCTTCACTGACTTGTTTAATCTTCGCCTCTAACGGCTTTTGTACTTCGCTAATCTTCCCCGGGATCGATTCCTGTGTCTGCTTTAAACTATCAGCTAACTGTTGCTTCTGTTGATTAGCTGCTGCTAACTCTTGTTTCGTCTTCTCTATCTCTTGTTGTAGCTTTGCCGCATTGTCTTTAGCTTTTCCTATCTCTTCCTGCATCTGTCCTAACTGCTTACTCTTATCATTGATATCCTTAGATGCTCCACTTAACTGATTCTCTCTATCGCTTATCGTCTTCTTTGTTCTTCCTAACTCTTCTTCCTTACCAGCTATTGCCTTCTGTAATTCGCTTATCTGTTTACTCTTCTCAACTATATCCCTCTGCGTTCCTTCTAACTGTTTACTTAAGTCATTTACCTTCTTCTGTGACTCTTCACTGACTTGTTTAATCTTCGCCTCTAACGGCTTCTGTACTTCACTTATCTTGCCTGGTATCGATTCCTGCGTCTGCTTTAAACTATCAGCTAATTGCTGCTTCTGTTGATTGGCCGCTGCTAACTCTTGTTTCGTCTTCTCTATCTCTTGTTGTAACTTGACCGCATTGTCTTTAGCTTTTCCTATCTCTTCCTGCATCTGATTTAACTCTACTTCTTTCTCATTTAAAGATTTTTGTGAATTACCCAGTTGTTTTTCTTTATTAGAAATAAATTTCTCTAAAATATTTAG
>Ga0118677_10014040_pt1 | contig 11403 bp, 6 predicted proteins | sample AliMusrvi5mmetaG_FD_86154 | JGI IMG/M metagenome (GOLD analysis project Ga0118677, IMG submission 86154) | reverse complement strand
GTTCTTGATATCCGCATAGAAAGCCGGCAGCCGGATCACGCCGATCGTATTCGACCCTGTGCCGTCGGCCGGCACCACGCGCGTGCTGGCCTTGGCCTCCTGCTCGTCGAGCTTGACCTCATCCCGTATGATGTCGATCTTCACGGTGCGGGACCCCGAAATGTCGGTGCCAGGAATCACGGTTAGCACAACCTTGCTGCCCTTCTCGCCGCGGATCAGACGCACGGTCTTGTAGAGCGGCCAGTGCAACACGTCTACGGCCGCCGTGTCCCCTTGCGCCACGGCAATAATCTTGTCGCCGGCCTTGAGCCGTCCATCCCGATCAGCCGGTCCGCCGGGGATGACCCGGTCCACCTTGGCGGCACCGTCTTCATTGCCCAGCAGGGCGCCGATGCCCACCAGTGAAAGCTTCATGCCGATGTCAAAATCCTCGGTGCTGCTGGCCGTCATATACTCCGAATGAGGGTCATACGCCTGGGCAAAGGCCGTGAAGTAGCGCTGGATCACGAAGTCCGCGTCGCTGTCCTCCAACACCAGCAGGTACTGCTTGTACCGCTTGCGGATGAAGTCCTCGGGCGACAGCTGCTCGTCGGTCCGCACGGCCTGCTCTTCGCGATTGGTCGCAGCGGCCTCAACCGTCTTCGCAACGTTCGTCGAAGCAGGCGCCTCGACCGTCTTCACGGCGTTCGTGGCCTCCGGCGTGACGCGGCTCTCGGCCCGCGCCTTGACGGCGTTGGTCTTGATGATCGCAAAGGTGCGTTCGATGCCCATGTCTTGTCTCCGAGGGTGCGGCCCGGTCGGTCGGGCCTGTGCGTCGAGGCCCGGGAACCTGGGGCAGCTCCGCGCGGCTGGAATGGGCAGGATAGCACCGGCGCCCGGCCTGCGGCGCCGGAACGGCGCAGGATTTTTGATCCAGGCGAATGAAAAGATTATACTGAAACTCCCGGCCCACCGGCAAATGTTCCGTCCATGCTGGGAAAATTCGGCCTTCGAAGGTACAATCGGAAGTTTGACGCGATTGGATTCCAGCATGCTTGATAACATCCTTAAGAAACTCATTGGCTCGAAGAACGATCGCGAGCTGAAGCGACTCTGGGCCAAGGTCCAGGCGATCAACGCGCTGGAGCCCGGGATCCAGGCCCTGAGCGATGCCGAGCTCAAGGCCAAGACTCCATATTTCAAAGAATTGCTGGCCAACGGGGCCAGCCTCACCGACATCCTGCCGGAGGCCTTCGCGGTGGTCCGGGAGGCCTCCAGGCGGGTGCTGCGGATGCGGCACTTTGATGTTCAGCTCATTGGCGGCATGGTCCTGCACGGTGGCGCGGTCGCCGAGATGCGGACCGGCGAGGGCAAGACCCTCACCGCCACCCTGCCCCTGTACCTGCACGGGCTCGCCGGCCGGGGCGCCCAACTGGTCACCGTGAACGACTACCTGGCCCGGCGCGACGCCGAGTGGATGGGCCGCCTCTACACTTGGCTGGGCCTCAGCGTCGGCATCATCCAGCACGGCCTGATGACCAGCAGCGCCGGGTGCCACACCGAGAAAGAGTGCTGGGGGAAGCGCGCCGACTGGATGGATTTCGCGGGCAAGGTGGATGGCGAGGAACTTGGCGTGGCGATCTTCGACCATCCGGGGAATCCGGCGCTTACGCACAGTACACGGCACGCTAAACTGACCCGAGAGAACCATGCCTATTCCTGTCCGGGTCGAGTACGCGCATACGAAGAAGATGCGCCAGCGCAACAAGACCTACTATCGCTTTCTGCACTGGCCCATCTGGATCTGGGTGTTCTTTCTGGCGCCCGGCCCGCTCACGTTCGACCTGTTCGCGAAGGGTCCGAGCAGCGGCAACATGGCGTGGCTGGCGGTGGTTCTGCTGGGAACCGGCATTGCCGGATATTTCGCGCAATTGCCCGGCGTGGAGCCGAAACCCTACATCCTCCGATTCACGGAAGACCGGCCGAATCCTCTTTACCGGAAGATCTGTTACACGTTTGCCTGGGCGGATGTGGTGTCGTTCGCGACTCTGAATCTGGCGGGACTGGTCTGGGCGGCGGTCACCGGGGCCTGGTATCTGAAACAGATTTACCTGTACGGGTATTTTCCGCTTTATGGACTGGTGCTGACCCTGGGCGCCCTGGGAATTCTGCCGCGGGTGCGCCGTTCCACGCAGGGTGAAGGCACCGAGCGCCGGTATTTCTATGGCTCGGTGTGGGCCGTGACGCTGGCGCAGACGGTTCTCATGATCCTGTGGAAGACGTTGCCCCGCACGCATGCGGCGGACGTCGTGAAACTGGTGGCGTATGTGGGATGTCTGGTGGCGCTGGGCATTTGCGCGACGCTGGGGCTGCTGCCACGTACTCGCCCGATTCTGCCCGGAGAGCTGATCGTTGCGGACTAAAACACAATGACAAACCAGGCCGCCGAAAGCGGCCTTTATGCTCTTGACCCGATTGAAATGCACACCCCTGCGGTAACCTGAAAGATCGGTTCCCTGCGGGAGAGTAATGGCGAGAAAACGAATACTGATTACGGGCGGCGCGGGCTTTCTGGGCAGCCATCTGTGCGACAAACTGATTGATCGCGCGGATGTCATTTGCGTGGATAATTTTTTCACGGGCGGAAAGCGAAATATCGCGCATTTGCTGGATAGTCCGCATTTTGAACTGATCCGGCACGACGTGACGGAGCCGATTCTGGTCGAAGTGGATCAGATTTACAATTTCGCGTGCCCGGCGTCGCCCGTGCACTATCAGTACAACCCGATCAAGACGATCAAGACGAACGTGCTCGGCACGATGAATATGCTGGGTCTGGCCAAGCGCGTACCGGCGCGAATCCTGCAGGCCTCCACTTCGGAAGTTTACGGCGACCCGCACCAGCATCCGCAAAAAGAATCGTACTGGGGGTATGTCAACACGATCGGTCCCCGGAGCTGCTACGACGAAGGCAAGCGCGTCGCGGAAACGCTGATGATGGACTATCACCGGCACAACGGCGTGGACATCCGGATTGTGCGTATCTTCAACACCTATGGACCGCGCATGGCGGAGAACGACGGCCGGGTGGTGAGCAATTTCATTCTGCAGGCGCTGCGCAATCAGCCGATCACGCTTTTCGGCGAAGGCTCGCAGACGCGCTCCTTCTGCTATGTGTCGGACCTTGTCGAAGGCATTGTCCGGCTGATGAACACGGAAGGTCTCACCGGCCCGGTGAATATCGGGAATCCGAACGAGATGACGGTGCGACAGCTGGCCGAGATGGTGATCGAGATGACGGGCTCGAAATCGGAGATCGTACACCGGCCCCTGCCGCAGGACGATCCGCTGCAGCGGCAGCCGGACATTTCACTGGCGAAAGAAAAGCTCGGATGGGAGCCCCAGGTCGCTCTGGCCGAAGGCCTGCGCGCCACGATCGACTACTTCGAAAATTATTTGTCCGAAGCGGAGTAGCGGCAGGGCCACTGAAGTGCTGACTGCGTTCGTATGAGCGAAGTCAGAGTGAAGTGCAACGTCTGTCATGGCACCGGCCAGTGCACCACATGTAAGGGAACCAGCAATGGCGGCCAGTGTTTCAACTGCGCGGGAACGGGGCATTGTCCGCAATGCCAGGGAACCGGCATGCGGAAGGAACATCCTCACAAGTGACTTTATTGCTTTGACCCTTATTGCTTTGACCCTTATTGCTTTGACAGGGAGACGCGCCGGATCTCGGTGAACAGTTCGCGGGGGCCGAAAACGCCCTTGGCGAGAATGCGCTGCACCTGACCGTTGAGGCGGTTGCGGTCTTCCTCGCTGACATCCTTGCCGGTGATGACGAGGACCGGAATGGCGGTCCAGAGGGGGTTGCTCCGCAGGGCGGCGATGAACTCAAAGCCATCCATTTCCGGCATCATCAGATCCAGAAGAATCAGTTCGGGCGTGTTCTCCTCCATAATGCGGAGGGCCTCGGCGCCGTTGACCGCTTCGGTGACGCTCCAGCCTTCGCGTTCCAGCAGAGCGCGAACCACGCGGCGGGTATCCTCGTCGTCCTCGACGATCAGAACGGGGCAGGGCGGCGTCTCGCAGCGATAACGGCGCAGCAGGCCGGCGAGACGGTCGCGGTCGACGGGCTTGGTGAGGAAGTCGGCGGCGCCCAGGGAGTAGCCGAGGTTCCGGTCTTCGAGGATGCTGACGACCACGACCGGGATATCGCAGACCAGCGGGTCCGACTTGAGCGCCTGCAGGACGGCCCAGCCATCCATGCCGGGCATCAGAACATCGAGCGTGATGAGGTCGGGACGGAGTTCGTGGGCCAGGCGCAGACCCTCCTCGCCGTTGGCCGCGAGCACGGCCCGCACGTTTTCGCGCGTGAGATAGCGCTGCATGAGATCCCGGGCGGCGGGGTCGTCGTCGATCACCAGAACGGTGGATTCGCAGATCGCGGGGTCGGGAAGACCGGTGGTGAAGCCGGGCGCGGGCGACATGGTCTGTCCGGTCATCCGGGGCAGGGAAATGGTGAACTCCGAGCCCTTGTCCGGTTCACTGCGCACTTCCACGCTGCCCCCCATCATTTCGCAAAAGCGCTTCGTGATCGCGAGACCGAGGCCGGTGCCGCTCTGTTTCTGCATCGCGGGATTTCCGAGCTGGGAAAACGGCTGGAAGAGCTGGTGCAGACGTTCTGGCGGAATCCCTTCGCCGGTATCGGCGACCGTGAAGCAGAGCGCGTCTTCGGGGGAATTCCGATCGGGCGTGACGCGCAGGATGATGCTGCCGTTCTTCGTGAACTTGGCGGCATTCGAGAGCAGATTGAAGAGGCTTTGGCGGACCTTGGTGAGGTCGGCGTGCATGCTGCCGAGCGGCTGCGGGATATCGAGGCGGAAGGAGTTCGCGTTCCTGTCGACGAGCGGCCCGATGGTGCTGGTGACGTCGCGGACGGCTGTTTCCACATCGAAGGTCTCGGGGAAGAGTTCCATGCGGCCGGCCTCGATTTTCGAGAGATCGAGGATATCGCTGATGAGCGAGAGCAGGTGGCGGCCGGCGGTATGCACGCGGCGAAGGTCGTCGACGAGTCCGCCGGCCCGCAGTTCTTCGGCTTCCTCCTGCATCATCTCGCTGTAGCCGATGATGGCGTTGAGCGGCGTGCGCAGTTCGTGGCTCATGCTGGCGAGGAAGTCGCTTTTGGCGCGGTTGGCGAACTCCGCGGCGTCGCGGGCTTTGCGCAGGTCTTCCTCGGCGCGCTTGCGTCCGGTGATGTCGCGGACGGTGGCGGTAAAGAGCACCGGGCCGTCGGAGGTGATGGCATTCACGGCGAGTTCAATGGGAAAAACGGTCCCATCGGCCCGCTGGGCTTCGAGTTCGATGCGCTTGCCGAAGATGGGTCCGAAGGCCGTTTTGCGATAGTGCTGAACGCCCTGATAGTGGGCCGCGCGGAAGGCTTCCGGCATGATGAGTTCGGGCATTTCGCGCCCAATGGCGATGGCGGCGGGATAGCCGAAGGTGGCTTCGGCGGCGGGGTTGAACTCCACGATGCGGCTGTCTTCATCGATGGTGATGACGCAATCGAGGGCGGTGTTGAGGATGGCGGTCTTGCGCGCCTCGCTGGCGAGCAGCGCGGACTCCTTGCGCTTGCGCTCGATACCGAGGGCCATGCTGTTGGCCACGGCGGCGAGCGACTCCAGCGTTTCATCGCCCAGCGGCTGGCGGGAAAACAATGCAATCACCCCGATGAGCAGGCCTTCCACCACGAGCGGATAGCCGGCGAAGGCCACCATGCCTTCCCGGCGGGCCCATTCGTGGTCCGCGACGCGCGGATCGTGCAGCACATTGTTTGTGAGATGCGGTTTGCGCTCGGCGGCGATGAGACCGATTTTGAACTGGCCGACGGGAACGCGCGAGTGCGCGCCGTCGAGATGCGTGTAGAGGCCGGAACTGGCCTGCAGTTCGAGGGTGGTCCGGGTGGGGTCGAGCGTCCAGATGCGGGCGAAGGCGGCCTGGAGGTGGCGCACGGCGGCGTCGGTGCACATCTGGAGCATTTCGCGCAGCGAGTTGCTGGTGGTGAGCGCGATGCCGATATCGGCGCCCAGGGCAGAGGAGCGGGCGCGCTCTTCCATGGCCTGTTCGGTCCATTTCCGCTGCGTGATATCGACGCCGGCGCCGGTCATGTAAAGAGGCCGGCCGGCGGCGTCGAGAAACGTCTTGCCGCGCTCGTAGAGCCAGCGGATGCGGCCGTCCGGCAGGACGACGCGGAACTCCATGTCGAGATCGGCGCCGTGCCGGACGGAGCGCTGGCAGTCTTCGACGACGCGGGCGCGATCTTCGGGGTGGACGCGGTTCACGAAGTCGGCAAGACCGCGGACGGATTCGCCGGGCCGGAGGGCGAAGAGGCGGTCGAGGCCTTCGTCGAAATCGAGAGCGCCATCGGCGATATCCCAGCGGAAGGTTCCGGTGGCGGAGGCTTCGAGCGCGACGCGGAGCCGCTCCTGGCTGAGGCGAAGCGCGGTTTCGGTTTCCCGCTGCGCGCTGATGTCAGTGTTGGTGCCGAACCACATCTGCACGTTTCCGGCGCTGTCCCGGACTGGCACGACGCGGGTGAGGAAGTCGCGGAAACGGCCATCGGCGCCGCGGAGCGGGAAGATCATCTCGAAAGCCTGGCCGTTGGACAGGGATTGCTGCCACCGCTCCAGAACGCGCGGGAGATGCGCGGGATCGTGCACCGACTTCCAGCCCGAGTCCTTCATTGCCTCCGGCGTGGCGCCCGTGTATTCGTACCAGCGGCGGTTGTACCAGAAGATCTCGCCGCCGGCATCCGCCATCCAGACCAGTTGGGGGATGGAGTCGCCAAGCAGGCGGAAATGCGCTTCGTTTTCGCGCTGTTTGGCTTCGGCGTGTTTCTGGAGGGTGATGTCGCGAAGGTAGACGGAAGCGCCCGCGGATGCCGGTAAGGATGAGGGGAAGATCCGCGCGTTTACCCAGCGGTCCGGCGCGACACGCAGTTCGGAGATTTCGACGGTGTTCTGCCCGGCCGCGACACGGCGCAGGGCGTTTTCGAAGGCCAGGGCAGAGTCCGGGGGAAAGATGGCGCGGACGCTGTTTCCGACTACCTGGTCTACCGACAGGCCGAAGAAGGCGGCTCCGGCGGCATTGATGAACTGAACGAGATGATTCGCATCGAGCGTGGCGAAGCCGTCGGTAATGCGGCCAAAGACCTCGGCCAGGGCGCGCTGTGAGTCGCGCGCCAGTTGTCCGGCCTCTTTCCGGCGGGTGATATCGACGGTCACGCCATCGAAGCGGACGGGCTCGCCGGACTCGTCGTAGAAGCCTCTGCCGATGGCGCGGATCCAGCGGAGGCGTCCGTCCGGAGAGACGGTGCGGTACTCGATATCGTATTCGGTCTTCGTGGCGATGCTGTCGGCGATGGCGGTTCGGGTACGTTCGCGGTCGTCGGGATGGAGCCGCTCGTAGAAGGTGTCGATGGAGACATCGGCGTCGGCGGGAAGTCCAAAGTGTTCTTTGGTGGTGTCGTCCCAGTTCAGCTTGTCGAAGGGCAAGTCGCAGTACCAGATACCGACATCGACGGAACCAAGTAATTCAAAAAGACGCCAGCGATCCGCGTCGAACTCCCGCCTTTTCAGATGCACCGAACTTCAGTATAGACACGGTTGCGGGGAGTCACACCGGGAAAAGCGCCGGATGGGCCTGGCACTAATCGCGGTTGTATATTTTCACGCGAAAGAAGGGCTTCGCTTTCTCCGCGGCATCCATCGCGAAGGTCTGTTCGGTTTTCGCGGCCTCGTAGCCGCGCCAAAGCCAGGTCAGCGCTGCGGGCATTTCCGAGTTGTTTTGCGCGTGGTTGTGGGTGCCGGTGCCGAAGCTGAAGTGGAAGTCGTACTCGCGGAGCTTCAGTGAGTTCGCCATCTGAATGCTCTGCAGGGGCCAGCTGCCGAAGGGCTGTTCCATATCCTCGGCGCCATCCTGCATCCAGACGCGAAGATTGCGCTTCGGTTCGCGGCGCACGAGGAACGGATAGATGTTCCCGCCCTCCTGCTCACCGGGTTTCCATTGAATGGCCGTGAAGCTGGGGATGCGCGCGAGGACGCGTGTGAACAGATCCGGCATGTACCAGCCGGCATTGAAGGCACAGATGCCGCCGGAGGAATTGCCGGCGATGGCGTGGCTGTAGCCATCGCGCCGGATGTTGTACTGGCCGTAGATTTCGGGCAGGATCTCGTCGCGCAGAAAGCGGGGGTATTTGTCGGAGACGGTGTCGTACTCGATGCTGCGCATGGCTTTGGGCTTGCCGTCGGGGCCGTCGATGGTGCCCGGGTCGAGCAGCAGCCAGATGGCGACGGGGATTTTCTTCTGCTGCGTCAGATTGTCGATGACGTTCTGCAGACGGCTGGGCGGCTGTCCGGAGGTGGGGACCTGCGCGGCGCCGTCGCGTTCGAGGTGATAATGACCGTCCTGCCAGATCATGAGAGCGGCGGGTGTGCCGGAGTCATACTGCGCGGGCACGTAGACCCAGTATTCGCTCTTCATGCCTTGATAGATTTTGCTGGTGTGGACTTTCTTCGGCGAGAGCTTTCCCTGCGGCACGCCGGGGTGGGAAGAAGAATCGGGGCCGAAGGCGGGGACGTCCGTGAGGCCGCCCACGCGCTTGCCGTTGACCAGGTAGTAGAACGAGTGCGAGGTGCCCGTTTTGAGCTGTCCTGCATAGGTCCAGACGCCTTTGGGGCCGGTGCGCTTCATGCGTCCGGCGCGGACGCCATCGATGTAGAGTTCAGGGCGGACAGGGGAGTCGAAGGCCCAAAGGAAGTCCGCGCCATAGCCGAGGACGGCTACGCCGTTTTTTACGTCTTCGGCCCGGAGTTCGGAGAGGTCAAGTGGATGTGAGACGGCCTGCGAGTTGGCCTGCGAGCGGGCAACGGAAGCGGAGGTGAGAAGGCCGGACAGGGCTATGAAGAAGAGGATCGCGGAACGCATGAGACCAATCCCCCCGGATTGGTCTCTACATAATACATTCGGTACGCCGGTCAGAGTTCGGCTTCGTCGAGCGCGAGTTGTTCGGCGAGCGAGGCGCGGGCGGCTTCTTCGTCGAGCTTTTTCTGGTGGTCGAGAATGGCCATCCATTCGGCGATGAGTTTCTGGGGATCGCCGGCGAGATCGACGGCCTGGTTGTTCAGTTCCTGTGGCCCATGCAGGAAGACGGCGCGGATGCCATCGGCGTCGGGCCGCAGTTCCAGGCGGTGTCCCAGGGCTTCGAGGCGGAAGGTGGTGCCAATCCACAGCAGGTTGACCTTCACACGGCGGCGAAAGCCGGCACGGGTGGATTGCTGCATGAGGGCCTGCGTCCAGGGGGCGTTTTTCAGTCGCTCGGCCCAGGGCGCGGCGGCCCGGGCGCGAGTCTTTTCGGCTTCACGCCGGCCGCGTTCATCGAGGCCACCCTGCTCCCGCGATTCCAGAGCCTTCAGGTTGTTTTCGAGATTGTCGAGAAAACTCATCCTCAACCAGTTTCGCAACATCGGGGTCGCGATGGAAATATCGGGAAGAAGGGCGGAAGGGAAGAGACGCAAAGCGGCGGGTGTGGCCGCCGGGGTGCGCACTGTGGCGGGATTGTGTCAGCGCGACACACCACTGCCGCACAGGGGAACGAACGGAAATGGACGGTTTCGTCCGCAATCAACAAAATCAATAATTTAGAGATTCCCGCGCATGGCGGTTCATTTGCTACTCTAAGTCCGAATCGGTAGAAACACTGAACAACCTGCCCTCTGCTGCAATACGTAGGCGTCAGGGATAACGAATCCGGGATTTCGGGCTTTCGGGAGCGCGAAATCAAGTTTAAACGGCTCGTTATCCTCCGCTCGACGGTTGCAGCACGAGGGGTTTTTTTTGCCCCGGGCATGCAGCGCGTCAGGAAGCGTCCGGCGCATTGGCCCGTTTCCGCGGGCGCAATTCTCCCCACGGGCAATCTCTGCCGGTAAAATCGGGAAAAATTTCAGCGATAACGGAGAAGCGGCGTCAATCGCGCCACTGGATCGGTTCGACGCGAGGGATGATCACGGTGAAGGCAAACGTCCCGATGACGAGCAACGCGGTCGTGATCACGAAAGCCCAGTAGAACTGGCCTGTCCGCTGCACGATGAGGCCGGTGAGCGACGGGGCGATCATGCCGGAGATGTTGCCGAAGGCGTTCTGCAGGCCGGTCCAGCGGCCGGCTGCCCAGGGTCCCGCGAGCGTCTGGGTGATGGCCCAGAGGTTCGAGGAATAGAGTCCATAGGCGAAGCAGGCGGCGCAGAGCACCAGCATGGAAGTCTGGCGGTCTTTCACAAGTACGGCCGCGAACATGATGGTGGAGCAGCCGAGGCCGAGGCCGGTGAAGGTCTTGCGCACGGTGTTGGGATTGCCGCCGCGGGAGATCCAGCGGTCCGAGATATAGCCCGAGGTGAGCGCCGAGATGGCGAGCACCAGCAGCGGCGCGGAGGCGAGCACGGCCATCTCGCTCTGCGTGTAATGCAGTTCCTCGCGGAAGTAGCCGGGCAGCCACGTGATGATGAAGTACCAGACGTAATTGCCGCAGAAGAGGCCGATAAACGTACCCCACGCGGCGCGTTTCGAGAGGATCTCGCCGAAGCCGGGGACCTTGCCTTTCGCATGGTGGGGCAGCACGCGGTCTTTGGGCGCGAGGAAGAACCACGGCACCAGCCACAGCAGACTCAGCAGGCCGGTGATCACGAAGAAGATCCGCCAGCCGTAGCGCGCCATCATGAGGCCGCCGATCAGGACACTGAGGGCGGGGCCGAGTTTACTGCCCGCGTCGATGGCCGCATTGGCGAGGCCGCGCTGATTTTCCTGAAAATTACCCGCGAGAATTTTCGAATAGGCCGGATATGCGACGGATTCTCCGAGACCGAGCAGCAGACGCAGGCAGACCAGCATGAAGAAGCCGTTGGCGGCGCCGGTGAGCAGCGTGGCGGCGGACCAGACCAGATAGCCGGCGGCCAGAACTCGGTTCACGTTGAAGCGGTCGACCAGCCAGCCCGCGAGCACCAGGGCCGGCGTGTAGCTCCAGAAGAACATCGAATAGATGAGGCCGCGGTGCACGGGATCGAGACTGAACTCGGTTTGCAGATATTTGTCGGCTACCGAAAGGCTCCCCCGATCGATGTAACTGATGAAGATGGAGATCACCAGCAGAATCAGGAAAATCCATTGGGAGCGCGTGAGTTGCACGCGCGCGATGCGGGTAGACGGGACGACCGTGGCCATTGTGTCTTCCAAAGCTTATCGCACGGGGCAAATCAAACGGAGGGGAGTACACTCGTGATTCGTCTCCTTCATGCCCCGTTCCGCCACCGCACGGTGGGTCGCCGTCACCGTATTCGCCCTGGCCGCCGCCTGCAACTACCTGGATCGTCTGGTTCT
>Ga0118677_10014038_pt1 | contig 11404 bp, 10 predicted proteins | sample AliMusrvi5mmetaG_FD_86154 | JGI IMG/M metagenome (GOLD analysis project Ga0118677, IMG submission 86154) | reverse complement strand
TGTCCGAGTGCAACGTGATCCGTTCCATGGAGACTGGAACTATACAATCAAGCCGCATTGATATTTCGTATGTGTGAAGTTTATTTATTTACAGCGCCTTAGGTAAAGTTCTTCGTCTTGTGTCTTGCGTCTTCCCGTCTTGCGTCTTGGGTCTTGGGTCTTGGGTCTTGGGTCTGCGCGGCCAATTCCGGCGTGCCGGTCCAGCGGCTCACGCCGGGCTCCTCGCAAATCGTCAACTTCGACGACATCCGCGAGTGGATTCACGCCGGTCGGCGCGGCGAGGAAGGCGGCAAGATCGTCACCGAGGGCGACAAGGCGATCATCGCCGGGCGGGGTCTTGATTCCGTGGCCCTCCGGGTGCGTTCCGCCTACGATTTGCGCAAGGCCCTCGGCTCCTTCGGCCGTCTCCGCTCCGCCATCCAACGCTACTTCCTCGGTGCCGCCGACAAGGACACCGACCCGCTCCTCGATGCCGTCGCCACCGCCACAGCCTTCAAGGTTTCAGCTTTTCAGCATTTCAGCGTTTCAGGTTTTCCCTTTCCCCCCATCGTCCAAAGGGATTTGGAGAAGTGGGTGGGGGAGAGGTGCGGGGAGTGTTAGCCGCCGCCATCAATAATACTGCCGGATATAGCCGTATGCTCGCTCGAAAAGGTCTTGGTCGGTGTGTAGCTTGTATTTGAGGAGCGACCGCCGGAGCGCTTGCTTCACTTCCCGTTCACCCTGCGCCGTCGTTTGCCAGCCGTCGAAGCGGACCTGCCGGACAATGGCGTCGATGTCGGCCACGATGCGCTCGACGATGACGTGAGTATTCTGGTTCTTTACCTCGTTGAACAACTCCGTTAGAGCCGCCAGGGCAAGATCCTGCTCTTCTTCGGGGTCCGTCTGGCGCTCGGCCTCGACGACCTCCTTGGCGATCTGCAGGATCTCTTTCAAAAACTCCAGGCTGTTCAACAGGCCCTTCTCGTGACGCTCGCGGACTTTTTCCAAGCGCTCGCCCAAGGCGGTGAACTTCGGATTTCCCAAATGCCTGCGCAACCGCGCGATCAGTTTGATCTCCACCTCCTTGGCTTTCTTTTCGGGGTTTGCTTCCTTGAGGATTTCGTCCAACACCTCGGCGTCCAACACCAACGCCTCGATGTCGTCACGCACGGCCTCGACATGCACGTTCTCGTTGATCAACTCAATGGTCTTCGCGCCTAACCGGTGCCAGAGCAAGCGACCGCTGCCGGTCACCGGCTTGACGGATTCATAGACCTGCGTCAGCCACTTGAAGTCCTTGTCATACGGATTCAGGCAGGGGTCGGGCGATAGCGCTTCCCAGATGGTGCCCAAGACGGTGTAGGCACCGGCGAACTTGTCGCGGGTCTCGTTGTTCGGCAGACACTGCTGGGCGGCCAGCAGTCCTTCATAGCCGCCAACGCTGCGGTCCACGCCGGGAAAAAACGCCAGGCACACCTGCACCTGCACCGGCAACGCCCTGCTCAACTCGTCGATGTTGCTCACCACCTGCTGCACGGCCTTCTCGTCGAAGTCGAGCGCCTGCGCCACATCGTCGAAGATGCCGATGTAGTCCACGATCAGCCCGTGCGTCTTGGTCTGGCCGTAGGTGCGGTTCACGCGGCAGATGGCCTGAAGGAGGTTGTGGTCCTTCATCGGCTTGTCGAGATACATCACCTGGAGAATCGGAGCGTCGAAACCCGTGAGCAACTTGCTGGTCACGATCACGAACTGCAAGGGGTCGGCCGGGTCGCGGAAGCGGTCCAGCAGCTTTTCCTCGGCGTCCTTGTCGCGAATGTGTTCCTTCCAATCCGGCTTGTCGTGCTGGGCACTGCTCATCACGACGGCGCTGGCTTCCGGGCCGATGAGTTCATCCATCACCCGCTTGTAGAGCACGCAGCATTCGCGGTCGAAGACCACCACCTGCGCCTTGAAACCGTTCGGTTCCACCTTGGTCCGGTAGTGTTGCACCATGTGCTCCACCACGGCCCGCACGCGCTCCGGGTTTTTCACCAGCACGGCCATCTTGGCGGCGCGTTTGGCGAGGTCGTCACGGTCTTGTTCGCTCAGGTCGTTGGTGATCTGTTGGAACGCTTCGTCAATCGCCGCCCTGTCGATTTTCAGCCTGACCGTCGGGGCTTCGAAGTGCAGCGGCAACGTGGCCTTGTCGCGGATGCTGTCCTGGAAGGAATAGCGGCTCATGTAGCCCGCGCTGTCCTCGTCCGCCCCGAAGGCCCAGAAGGTGTTGCGGTCGGCCCGGTTGATCGGGGTGCCGGTGAGGCCAAAGAGGAAGGCATTCGGCAAAGCCTCGCGCATCTTGCGGCCCAGGTCGCCCTCTTGCGTGCGGTGCGCCTCGTCCACCATGACGATGATGTTCTTGCGCGGATTCAGCTCGCCGCCCGCCTCGGCGAACTTGTGAATCGTGGTGATCAACACCTTGCGCACGTCCTGCCCTAACAAGCGTTGCAGTTCCCTGCGGTCACTGACACCCACCATGTTCGGAACGTCGGCCGCGTTGAAGGTGGCGGTGATTTGGGTGTCGAGGTCGATGCGGTCCACCACGATCAGCACCGTGGGATTGCCCAGCCGGGGATGCATGCGCAGCTTCTGAGCGGCGAAAACCATCAGCAGGCTTTTGCCGCTGCCTTGGAAATGCCAGATGAGGCCCTTCTTCGGATACCCGGCCACCACGCGGGCCACGATCTTGTTCGTCGTCTCGTATTGCTGGTAGCGGCAGATCACCTTGATGCGACGGTGCTTCTTGTCCGTGGCGAAGAGGGTGAAGTTTTGCAGGATGTCCAGCACCACGCCGGGCCGTAGCAGGCTCTCCACTGTGGCACGCACATGGCGCAATTCGCCTTCCTCCTGGTTGTCGTCATCGCGCCACGGTCCCCAAAGGTCGATAGGCATGCGGATGGTGCCGTAACGCAGCAGTTTCCCTTCCGTGGCAAAGGAGAACACGTTCGGCACAAACATGGCCGGGATCTCCTTCTCGTAGATCTCGTTGATCTGATAGGCCCCGTCGAACCACGTCACCGCGCTGCGCGTCGGCGTCTTCGCCTCGCCGATCACCAGCGGCAGACCGTTGATCAGGAACACGACATCAAAGCGTTTCTCGATGCTGCCTGTCTGATAGATCCATTGGTTCGTCACCGTCAGCCGGTTTTTGCCCGGCTGGGTATAATCCACCAGCCGCACCGGCACATGTTGCCCGGCCTCGCCAAAGGGCATCGTCTTCTCCCCGCGCAGCCAGGCCATAAAGTTCTCGTTCGCCCGCACCAGCCCGTCGCCCTGCACGGAGAGCAGGATGGCACGCAGCGCATAAATCACCTCGTCCGCCCGGTCCGGCTGCTCCTCGATCTCGGGATTCAGGGCAATGAGCGCCTCCCGCACCCACGGCTCCGCCATCACCTCCCCCGGCTGACGCGGTAGCGCCGTCGCGGCAGCGTAGGTCCAGCGGGAGGGTTTGAACACTTCGCCCAAAGAAACGCCCCAGCCCGAAAGCGGATCCTCGCGCACAACGGAACTGCCCGCACCGCTGCCCAGGCTGGTCGCGGCGTCGAGGATCATCTGCTCGACGGTGTTGGATTCGGTGAAGCTCATGTGCAGGTAACGGTATTGAGTATCGCGGATACCAAGCCATGGATTGCGTTGATCTCCGATTTGCATGCATTGATGGCATTAGTGACTGATCGCGCTATTCCGCAGAATTGATCCTGCACTTGAACTGATGGAAGCGGGATCAAAAAGTCTGCGATGTCGTCTGTGTTCAACCCAGGTCGCGTGGTTTTGGACTTCACAGCGTTCACCTGCCGTTGAACGTGGTCAGATCGAAATAGCTCTGCAAGAAACGCTGGCCTGCATTGATCTCCGTTCACCGCTACACGGGCCAAGTGTTGAGAAATAATCGCACCGTGGGCATCGTCACCTGCAAGGCCGGAGCGACCAGTAGTATCTCCTTGAGATGCAATCAGCACATCACCGCCTCGGACTTGGTAGCGAGCTAAAGACTTGGCGTGGTTTGGTGAAACGCGAACAGCCGTTGTGAGATCGATTGTATTGTGGCTGGTGATATTGTTCACCTTAACCACTGGAACCCCCGCCGAGGTAAAATGTTTGCTGCATAAACTTCCACCGAACGGACCAATCTGCACAACTTGGCGATGCGGGTCACCGACATCACGCACGCGCACAACCTCGGCGGTTGCTCCTTCTTTACAGATACTATCTCGCAGCGCATTTAATTTTTCCGAAAGTACGCTGCACAAGCCAAGCTTGCATTGCTCCACCTCATCCACCGCCCAGAGGATTTCCGCGATGCGGCGCTGCTGGTCGAGCGGCGGGAGGTCGAAGGTCTCCAGCTTGAGCGTGGTCCAGTTGATGGTGGGCGAGAGCGAGCCGACGGAAATCTCGACGGCGCGGTTCATGAAGCGGTCGCTCATCATGAGGAAGGGCAGGAACTCCGGCAGCACCTTGTCCGGCCTGGCCCGAATGACCATGGCATGAGCAGAGCAGATGCCGCCGAACTCCGCCACGGCCAGCTTCCGCTGATAGGCGCGGCGTTTGCCAAAGATGATGTCCCCCTTGCAAAAGCGCAGCTTGCCACCGATGACATCGCTGCCCTTCCCCCAGCGCCGGATGTGCAGGCACTGCGGGTCAATGTGCTCCAGCCCCACATAAATCTCCTCCTGCGCATCCCTCGGCTCCGCGCGATCCCCGATGCTCTCAGCAAACTCGCCGAACGCCATGCGCTTCCAGCCCCTGCGGTCGAAGAGCGGGAGTTCCGACCAACGAGGGTTGGGTCTTGGAGCGGATATGGTTGGGCGGGGCGTGGTCACAGCTCAGAGAAGGGTTTTTGGCTGATAGCCGGTTCGAGCGCCGGACAGAGTTCGACAAAGGCTGAGCGGCAGAGATCGGTGAGCGCATTGAATGTCGCATCTGCGCCATCCTCGGGGACCTCAACCAAGATGGCGTCATGCATTGGCAGAAGCACGGCTGCCTGTGGGAGTTCGGTCGCAACCCGGTTTATGAGGCGCTTTAAGATGAGAGAGCCTGTTCCTTGAACAACTTGACTGATAGCCCATCGCTTTTCTTTGGGATCAAGGTCACCTTCCTTCGTTCGATAGCGGTAGTTCCCCAGAAGAGTCCCAATGCGCCCCTCTTTCTTCAATCTCGCCTGGACTGTTGCTTTCCACTTCTCAACTTCAACAAAGAGAGGGGCGAACTTGGCTTTGATTGCAGCATCAGCCGCTTTCTTTGACGGTAACAAGCCGTACACGAAGTCGGAGAGAGTCGAAACCTCCTTGCCATATGAGTAGGCCAAAAACATCAGTTTGCAGACCTTTCTGTGCTCTTTTGAGCCAAAGATTTCAGTCGATAGCTTTTCGTAAAGATCACCTTCCTTGCAGAGCGCCAGCAATTGAGAGTCGTTGCAAATGCTCGCCATAATGTTTGGCTCAAATTGCGAGTAATCGACATAACCGAGGCGGTGATTCGGCCTCGGCCGAATGATGCCACGGTATTTCTTCGTAAGATGCTGAAGCTGCGGATCAACGGTCAGGATACGCCCGGTGACGGTGCCCATTGTGTCGAAGAATGGAAAGCAAACACCTTGTTCAGCACCAAAGCTCCGAAGTAGAATCCCTCTATTGCGGCGAGCGCTGAGCACCTCGCCAAGCAGACGGCATGTGTCGTCAAAGTCTTCTCTCGCTGCGATCAGATCTTGGACATTTGGAAGATCATCTGCTTTCCGATTCGCAAGACCAAGGACTGACAAAAGATATTCAGCATCGCCCAGGGCTCGCTCGACATCAATCTTCTTTGAGATCGCAAGGGTGTAATGAGCATGACGATATTCCTGCTCGGTCTCACCAAGAAACTGGTCCCGCAATGTCTCATCCAGATGAATGCCCCGGTTCTGGGCTGCGAGCATCGCGTTATATGCCGGAACTTCGTCTCGAAGGAACCGTTCATACTCTCCCTTCGCCCTCAGGCTCTCCACTAAAGTGTTCCACAGCGAAGGAAGGCCCTTTGCAATTGATGTCATCCATCGAAGGTTGCCGAACTCGCCAAATGGAGGCTTTGCTAGGTGCGTAGCCATCGTTGCTCGCAACAGGCGTTCCTCACGATTGCTAGGAATCAAGGGTCTCAAAACGCTTGCCATGTCCCATGGCCGCTCCACATTAAAATCAGACTTGGGACGGCCCGTAAGAAGTTTGGCAGCTACTTCGAGATCAATCACGACCATCGGCAGTTGCAGACCATTTTGGCGAAACCAATCAACGAGGAGGGCAAACGAATGTGTTACGATCTGATTCGAGCACGCCGCGAGTCGATCAAGGGACCATCGTTCCACCTTCCCGCTCGTGTCGGACACAAGAAGCGTAGGCTCTACTCCGAAGTCTGTCGGAGGTGTATAATGAAACAGGAAGAGGTTGTTTGAGACACTAGTCATAGGCGCTCATCTCGTCGTAAATGTTGAGTGCCGAAATTGGCGGTAAAGGCCTGAAATATTGAGACATGAACCCGTCCCGGACACGCTGGTAGGTTCCTTTTAGGCTAGGGAGAACGTGCTCGACGACGTTCTGTTTGATCCCATCGGAATACTTGACTTCGTGAACTGCGATGAGGGCATTTCTTTGAACCAAATGGTTTTGGAATCCCTTGAATATCTTGGCAATGCCTTGGCGGTCGGATTGGTCCCCCATGGCTCCGACATAAAGAACAGCCCCGGCGCGGTCCGCTTCCTTCGTGGTGGCTTCAACCCGCATTTTCGCAGCCGCCAAAAGACTTGGCTCACGGTATTGTTTGTTGACCAACAATTGCCACAGCAGATAGTTTTGCCAGTCATATACGGCCCGCGTTTCATCTGCGACGAGCGCTGCCACCTCTGACATTTGCTCGGTGGACGTTGGAACAGCCTTCAGGAATCGAACAATCTGGTCAGAGCTGAATGGCTGTGCGTCGAGTTGCTGAATGCAGAGGTCCGCGAGGGGGTCAAAGAATGACTTTGGAACTCCAAGTTCAGGGCAAGGGCCAAATTCTCAAATCGCTTCATGCAGAATCGGAACGCTCGCTCCTGAGTCTCTCCACGTTGGATTAACTGCTGTGCCAAAGTCTGAAGTGGCTTAAACGACCGGCGAATAACGGGCAATGATTTTGACCTCCACATGCTGTCGATCTGAGCAAGCAGTGGAGCATTCTTACCAAGCGCCTCTTGATAACCCTCCATAGTTGGCTCCCAAATCTTGGTCTTTTGCCCATTCACATTAAGTCCGAGCTTGCGCAGTTCTGAAGTCAGATGCTGAAGCGCAGATCGCGCCTCGTAGCGTGACCCGGTAGCGATTCGGATATCGTCCATGTAACGATAATAGCGGTATCCGCGTTCAAGCATTGCTTGATCAACCGGCAGCATCACAAGATTCGCCAAAAAGGAGGATGCATCACGATTCTGTGGCAATCCGTGTGCGGACGTGTAACACCATTTTGCGAGGCATCGCTTTAACTCCTCAATGATCCTGCGGATACGAGCTTTCTCAGCACCGTCCGTTTTTACGTGACGCACGTTGCCTTCGAGAACATGAAGGACTTTCTCGACGGAAATGTTCTCGTAGTAGTTCTGGACATCGGTGATGAGCACCACCGGACGTGCTTTTGTGTCTTCGCGGACGTAGCCTTGAAAATGCTCCCATTGCTCGATTGGCTGCTTGAAGAGGTATCTTCCTGCGCGGCTGCCGCCAATCGCAAGCCTGTGGTTCAAAACCTGGTTTGGGAGAAGAGGGTCGTAATAACGCACAAGATATCCAGCCAGCGCCTGATAATAGAGCCGGTCTTGGAGACTCATTTCAAGAGAGTAGCGTAGCACAAATCCGCGCTTGGGGATGTTAAGCTCCAATCTCTCTTCCGGAACAAAGAGCCCGTGGTGGGCTTCGAATGAGGTCTCTAAGATACTGCCTGCAACCTCCGGAGTAAGCAGGTCCTCGTAGTTGAGAGGATCTGGATACCAGTCGTGTCGAAGATCTTGCTTGAGCTGTCGCACGACTATTCTCATGTCCAAAGAGAAGCCGCCGAGTTCGACGAGGTTACTCATAAGGACACCTCCAGGACGGTTTCTGGGGAAGTTTGGACCCCAGCGGAACTATCCAGCCAAGCTGCCAAAGATAACGGCAGCGCCGTGGTCGCCGCCTCGGTGGCGGCATCGGTGAGGTCGGCCTCACAAAGCTTGCGGCGCAGCTTCGTCACCTTCCGCTGATAGGCCCGTCGTTTCCCGAACAACACCTGCCCCGGCCGGCACCGCCGTGTGAACGTTGTCCCAGCCGCCACATTCCCCCAGCTCCGCACATGCAGCGACCCTGGCTCCAAAGGCTCCATCGCCACAAACCGCTCCAACCCCGCGTCCGCCGGATCGCAGGTCTTGTTACAGTTCTCCACCACCTCCCCAAACCGCACCCGATTCCAGCTCGTGCGGTCGAAGAGCGGAAGTGAGGCCCATGCCGGATTGGGCTTGAACTCGGTTAGCGATGGAAGAGCGGCGGTCATTGGGCTGGACGCATTCTCATTTTAATGTTTGCCGCCAGCGCGGCTTCAAACCCATTCCTCCATTTGTCCCCGAGGAACTCGACATCAGATTCTAAGGCGGCAACCATGATCCGTTGTATTGTCCGTTCGGGTGAATCGAGATGGAACATGTCAACGGTCGCACGCCCCTTTGTTGAACCGGGAACGACCTGAACCAATAGACCTCCTACTCCGCTAATAAACTGTATGTGATCCGATGGTTCGTCAAAATGGGGGTGAATAATTGAAAAGGTGCAGTTGGCGTATGCTGCGTCTTTTGTGACAATTGTGTCGACAGTCCATTTGTAGTCCGAGTCGCAAGTATAACACGCTAGAACAAGATTCTCAGGGAGAAACGTGAACTCTGGGTGGGATTCCTTTGGTGCAATATGATCACGGTGGTGTTTCGTCCCGTGAAGCCGAGAACCGCAGTAAGCGCAGCGAGTCGATTGGATCACGAGCATCTGCGCGGTAATGGCATTTTTGAAAACTCGCGCGTGTCCCCTTGAAGATTTCCAAGATTTTCGCTGTAGCGCAGGAGACTTGGCGTGAAGCTTCGCCAACAAGTCAGGTGCGATTATTGCTGGAGTCAGTCTTTTCATGTCTGGAGGCCTCCCGCGTAGTTTCGGATTTCTTTGATCACTACTCTTAGCGGTTGCGCTTGTGCCCCAAAGTCCAACTGATCACACTTGCGGAGAAACTTGGCGAACCTTTCGGCATCGGTGGACTTCTCCGAAACAAGTTTCAAAACACCGGCCAATTCCCGCGAAAAGTGATAGTTTGACGCGGATGGCAAACCGAGAATTTCGTAGAGAATTGCTTCGGAGCCCCAGCCCCAGAACTCGCCAGGGTGCGACCGGAACTTCAAGCCTTCCGTGCTTCTCTCGATAACAACCACTGTGGAGTTTTCGGCACGCAAATCAGAAACCAAATAGGGCGAGTGCGAGGCGATGATGACGTGGGAACCCTTCGCATGAACGAGTGCTTGCGAAATGAGATCGATGTATCGCTGTTGCCATGCGATGTTTAGGCTTACTTCAGGTTCATCAATGACGATTAAGGATCCTGGCACCGCAAAGGCGAATAATCGCGCGCCGGTCGCAATGAGGTTCTGTTCGCCAGAGCTTAACTGCATAAAGTCCAGCCATTTTCTCGAATTTATGACAAGAGAGGGCCGCCCGAGTAAGTGCACCGAAGAAGCGAGCCTCAGAGCATGATTCAAACGACCTAAGTGAAATCGAACTTCATGTGACAACCGATCAAGGCAGAGAGTAAATGTTCTGCCACGCCTCATTCCTAAGCTCCCCGAATCGTCAGAAGATTGGCCGTTCTCCTCAATTAACGCCCGCAATCGCACTATATCCGGGATGTGCGCCTGGATTTCATTGAGAACCCGTACGTAAAACTCTTCCGGGCGCGGCGAACCCGTGCGTCGCCTTATCCATGCTTCCGGTTGTTCAAGAAATTGGTCAAATGCTTTTTGTGATAAGTCGGGGAAAACCAGCCCTAATTCGCTGCACGGGAATAGTGTCCGCGTCCATTTCGATAGATATGAATATTTATCTTCATCGCCGAGCAGCTTGAGGACCGCATCACAAACCCGGCGGCCCATGGCTCCAGTGGTGGTAAGATTTGATGCCTGCCTAACCCCAAGGTAATAATAGAAAGGATTGTCAGAAGTCTCCCAATCTGCGAATGTAAAGCGATCATGCACAAGGTTTGCAACTGCAAGCACACGACTTGGCAACACGGTGTCATGATCATTCAATTTCCCGTGTCCGACGGCGCTTGAAACTCCGTCGCGTACTAGTGTGGCAGAATCGCATCGTAGATCACGATCCGTTTCATCAGAACGGAGCGGACGCTGTTCTTTTCTGGATGTCCCTGAGCGCTCCCGTTCCTCAATGCCTTTCAACAGGTTAATACAGCACGAAAGGATGCGGCTCTTGCAAGTCCCATTGGGACCCATCAGGAGCGTAAAATGGGTAGACTTACTAGCCTTAGATTCTTGATCTGCTATGAAGTCAACCTGGACAGGATGTTCGTTGCCAAAATCGAACGTCGCGTGGTTGAGCCTGAATGTTGAAGGGACATTCACAGTTTCGTCTCCAGCGTGCATTGAAAAGTCGATCGGATATTTTCTGAGTTTTTTTCGAGGTTCGTTAGTGCAATGGGCGACCCAGCGGTGGCAGACTCGGTGTCGGCATCGGTTTGTGCCTGGGTTTTCCCGCCCACAAACAAAGGAACGTTCAAGTTGCCCTCCTTCGCCCGGATACTCTGGGTGCGTTCGCGGGTGACTTCGTTGACCGCGTTGATGAAGAGCATTCCGCCGTGCAGGGTGCGCCCAATGGGGGACTTCCGCGTCAGATGGCGCATAACGGGAAGCAGCGGAAGCGCCGCCCAGTGACCGGGCTGGAGGATGAACAGTTTTGGGACCACGAATTTCACGAATGATCACGAATGGTTTTGGCACGCACGGCCATGCCGAGGGCGGTGAGTCGGTAGCGTTGGCGAACGCTCTTTGGTTTGTCGGGTTGGGTCATTTCGATCAGGCCGGTTTCCAACGCTGGCCGGAGATAGGTTGCCGAGAAATGCACGCGATGCTTGATTTCCAGTGCCGCCATCAAATCGGTCCGCGACATCTCGGCGTTCAAGGCCCCGAGAAGACGTCCCACATGCTCGGTGACATGCTCGGTGACATGATCGGTGACATGATCGGTGACATGATCGGTGACATGATCGGTGACATGATCGGTATCCTGCGGGGTGACTTGGTGCTGACTTGGTGCCGACTTGATGCCCAACTTCCCCGGTGATTTCGGGGGTGGCGATCCCGGTGAAGGTGACGAGA
>Ga0118677_10014036_pt1 | contig 11404 bp, 13 predicted proteins | sample AliMusrvi5mmetaG_FD_86154 | JGI IMG/M metagenome (GOLD analysis project Ga0118677, IMG submission 86154) | reverse complement strand
CGTAAACCACGTCGTAGTCATAAAGACCCTTGTCGACAAAAAGCTCGACCGATTTATCGACGCCAAAGGGACAAACCCCACCCGGAGCAAAACCGGTTGCCTGCAGAACAGTTTGCTCATCTGCGAACCGCACCTTTTTCGCCCCCAGTTCCCGTCCAAGTTTCTTCGTGTCAATCTTGCGGCCACCACATGCCACCACAAGCACTACCCGGCCATCCGCCGAAAAGACCAGGGTTTTGGCGATCTGCGCAACCTCAACGCCGACGGCCTGAGCCGCAAGTTCCGATGTGTGGGTGCTTTCATCGAACAGAATGATCTTCAGGTCCGGATAAGGTGCTATGGCTTTTTTTACTCGTTCCAACGCTGCAGTCATGATATTCCTCCCTGTCCTGACAAATAAATCAACGTTTAAATTGTACTGCGTGAAAACCAAAAAATCCAGCAAGACAGATTATTCATTGCTATGTTATACTTTATGGTAGATGAAAGGAGGTTCTGTTATGGCAACAATTGAAAAAAACATGAGTATTATTGACGTGGTCCAAAAATATCCACAGACCGCCGAAGTTTTTCGCAACTTTGGCATGGGCTGCCTGGGTTGTGTCGCGGCCCGGTTTGAAAATATTGAACAGGGCGCCATGGCTCACGGAATCGTTGTCGATGATCTGGTCTCCGACCTGAACAAATCCGTCGAGTAATTTAGCGACAGTTCTTTTTCGTTAGAAAACCGGATGAATTTCTTCATCCGGTTTAGTCTTTAGAAAAAAGAGGGTCGAAACGTGTCGCGAAAAAAAGCTTAATCTACAGTTTGACCGGATGAATTTCTTCATCCGGTCTTTTTGTTGCGATGATTCCTGTTAGAGCTTCGCGCTGACTTTTTCAATGATTTTCTCTTTTGGCATAAAACCAATCAGTCTGTCTATCTCGCTGCCGTCCTTGAACAAAATCATCGTAGGCAGACCTTTAATACCGAATTTTTGTGCCAGGTCACGATTTTCATCGACGTTGACCTTCATTATTTTGATTTTTCCGTCCATGTCCACTGCAACTTCATCCAAGAGCGGCAGAAGCTTCTGACAGTGTCCGCACCAATTGGCAAAGAAATCCAACAGTACCGGAGAGGTTGACTCGGCCACCATTTCCTGAAAAGTATCCTTGGTTACTATTTCCACGTTTGCCATGCTGTGTTCCTCCTTCATGGGATCTGCGTCCCGAATACCATATAAGCTAAGAGTTTTGTTTGCGAAGTTCCACCAGGATACAGGAACTGTGAATCGTATTGAGTCCCTGTTTCTTGGCCGCATCAACAACATTATCGGCATTGGCGCCTGGCTGCAGCCAGACATTTTTTATGCCTAATGCGGCGCATTCATTTACTATGACTTCTCCTACCTTGGGCGGCACGACAAAGTTGACAGCTTCCGGCTTAACAGGCAAATCAGCCAGTGAAGCGTAACATTTCTCACCTTGAACGGCATCCAGTCCAGGGTTTACCGGAAAAACGCTGTAGTTGGATTTCTTCAGCAATTGAAAAATCTTGTACCCAAACTTGTCAGGGTTGTCTGTAGCGCCGACAACCGCCCATACTTTCAACTCCAACATGTCCTTGATCTGGTTTGCAGTGTCCATATTACAACCCTCTATTCATTAAAATCGTTTATTTATATTGTAGGACGGCAAACGTGCCGGGTCAATAGAATTAAAGTCATAAAGATGGTTCGCATCGTTGATTAAACGAATGATATTGTAGCGTTCTTCGTACTCAACTATATTTATTGCAGTATTGTCCTGACGGAAACACCAGAGCAGGTCCAGAGATATCCCCAGCGCTGAACATAGCATCGTACGGATCGCTCCGCCATGAGTCACTATAGCCACACACTCCCCCTCGTGTTTGGCGCGGATTTCCGCCAGCGCTTTATCAGTTCTGCGTTTAACCTCATGGAAACTCTCTCCGCCGGGAATGCAAACTTTTCCGGGATTCTGAAAAAATTTGTCTATCTCGGACGGCCACCCGCCATAAATTTCGTTGTAACGAAGCCCTTCCCATTCGCCAAATTTGACTTCACGGAAATCCGGATTCACAACCACAGCCAGTCCATGTTGGGCAGCTATGGTTTCCGCCGTAATTCGGGCCCGTACAAGATCACTGCTGTAAATGGCGTCAAACGGCTCTTTGGCCAGACGTCTGGCCACCAAATCCGCCTGTTGCACTCCTTCGGGCGTTAAGGCAATATCACTGTGCCCCTGGTACCGGAGGGCTTTATTCCATTCAGTCTGTCCATGTCTGATAAAAAAAATCGTCGTCATTGCACATCTTCTCCATAAATAAGCTTTTTCAACACTTTGACAAGGCGTCTGTTTTCGGCTGGGCTTTTGACCGCCACCCTTATGTATGACGATGACAGTCCAATGAAATTTTCACAGTTCCGGATCATGATCCGCTGCGGCCACAGTTCCTGCTGAAGCCGCCCGGCATCCCGGCCGGAGCCGCGAATATCCGCCAGCATAAAATTAACGGATGGTGGCAGCGGGCGAAATCCCGGCAGCTTTTGAAATTCCTGAAACAAATATTCCTTCTGCTGCTGCACAAGTTCTATTGTCTGCTGACGATAATCAAGGTCAGCCAATCCGGACACGCCGGCGGCCTGTGCCATCACGTTGACATTCCAGGGATCACGCAGGCTTCTCAATTTTTGCGCCAGATTTTCCGCAGTCAGCAGGAACCCCAGACGCAATCCGGGAATCGCGAGAAACTTGGTCAGGGAATGCAGTACGGACAGGCCTGCATATCTCCCGACAAGCGAGCGGCAGCTTTCCTGAGCCCCAGCGGGTCTAAAATCAATAAAGGATTCATCGACCACAACATGCGCTCCGACTGACGAAGCCGCCTGAATCAATGGTTCCAGCTGGTCTCGCGTCAATACGGCGCCTGTCGGATTATTGGGATTGCAGATAAAAAGAAGATCTTGCCTGCGCAATTGTCTGGTCAAGGTTTCCAGATCAGGATTGAAGTCCCCTTCAGGGCAAAGTTCCGTATATTTCACCGGCAAGCCTGCCGCTCTGCCTGCGGCTGCATATTCACTGAACGTCGGCGCTGGAATTACCACACGTTCCGGCGACAAGGCGCGGCATAACAGATAGATGAGTTCGACTGCGCCGTTGCCTGCCTCGATATTCCGGGGCTGAACCTGGTAATAATTTGCCACAGCCTGTTTGAAATCTGCCGCGTCCGGGTCCGGATAACAGATTACTGCATCCATTGCCAGCAGCAAGGCCTTCCTCACTCCCTGCGAAAGTCCCAGAGGATTGATGTTTGCGCTAAAATCGAGAAAATCGGTCAGTGCGCCGCCACAACTGCGCATGGCCGCGTAAAGGTTCCCTCCGTGTTTTTCTTTTTGGTTACTATTCATGAGCCGCCTCCACAACCACCAGTCCGCCGCTCACTATTTCGGCGGAGCGAAAAAAGTCAATCTCCGGGAATTCACTGCATATTGCACCGATACAGGCCTTTGATCCGTCAGCAGCCTCAGAGTCAAAAAGAACTCCAATCACTGTGCCGCTGTGCGCGACATTGACCCCCACAGCGCCGAAAGTCCCTGATATTTCTATTATACGTTCAAGAGACGGTTTGTGCAGAATCTGTTGGTTGGCCAAGGCACTCAACGTTGCACCGGCGCCGATCAGGCAGCAATCGGCATTTTTGACGCCCTGTTCCACCATGTTCAGGGCTTCGAGCACCTGCGGCTCCTTTTGCCGGTTCAGTTCAGCAAGGTCGCTGCGTTGGTTGAAGTGGATCGTGTCCACTTCACCGCCTACATCAAAAATCGCCACGGAAAGCGCCGGCGGCTGACCCAGAGAGCGCCGGAGACGTCCCTGCACATGGTCGAACATTGTAATCCCCGGCAAAAATATTCCGTCAGTAGGTTCAATTCCAAGAGCAATATCGCCAATGACCGTTTCGTCAATATCCCGCCCAGCCGCCAGAGCGGCAGCCAGACAGGCAGCGCTGATATCTGCGCTGCTTGATGCCATGCCTTTACCGACCGGAAGCTGTGAATCAACCAATACCTCTGCCAAATCGACAGTGACTCCAAGATATTCCAGAGTCCGCCTGACAGCCTCCCTTGTTTTATCGCCGGTTTGTTGCTGCAAAGCAGTCCCCGGCTTCAGGGACACTGTTACACGGGAATAAATATTCACCGGACAGGTTACCAGAAAGTTCATGCCGGAGGACGTTCCCTGAACGAGTTCGCCGCAGGAGCCGGGGCAACTGACTGTGGCTTTCAAGCATTCACCTCATTCACTTTACATAAGCCGCCATAAGGAATACCGCCAGCGCCAGCATTTCCGAAAGTTCCGTCACTGCGCCGTACATATCCCCTGTAAGCCCCCCGAGCAAACGGGTGAGGCCGCAGCCGGCCCAAAGGGCAAAAAGCAGTGCGGCTGCCGTCGCAGCAAGAGCCGCACACGCGGTAAAAAATCCAGCCAAAAAATAAAAACACACCAGCAACCCGGCCATTGTCAATGATGCATAAGCGAAAGATCCCTTTCCTGCATGTTCGGCAAACGCTTTGCCCATGCCCTCAGGCCGTGCATAAGGAAAAAACACGATTGCAGCCGTCATGGCAAAACGGCCGGCCGCCATCATTGCCACAAGCGCATATGGCAGAAGAGATTCAGGCATATCATGAATCAACGACCACTTTCCCAGTAGCAGAAAGATTATGGCCATGACGCCGAAAGCGCCCACGCGGCTGTCTTTCATGATTTCCAGCATCCGCTCGCGGGATCGGCCTGACATCACGCCGTCCGCCATATCCATAAGGCCGTCGCAGTGCAGCCCGCCGGTGACCATTACAGATACCAAGACAAGCAGCGTGCTGCGAACCATACCCGGCATCCATCCGGCCGTCAGCAGCGCAGCCCCAGCCGGCAGAACACCGGCGACACAGCCGACTAAAGAAAAAAATCGCACGCTGCGGCCGAACCTCGCTTCATCAGTTGCATCCAAATCCGCCAGATGCAGCCGTGTCAGAAATTGCAGGGCCGTAATAAATTCATTCATCACGTTTTCAAACCACCCACATTCTCTGGATGCCTGCCATACCCAAAACAGTAACGGCCAGGACAAAGATCACTGTGACCACGTATACCATGGCCGCCGTCTTGCGTATGTGCACAGCTTTCAGCTCATTCAGAGGCTCCCCCATTGTCGCACGCTGTGAAGCAATCCCTCCATAATAATTGAGACCACCCAGCTGAATTCCCAGTGCGCCGGCCACACCAGCCTCGCTGATGCCGCTGTTGGGACTGGGGTGTTTTGCTGCATCACGCCGGATGGCTCTTGCTGAACCGGCGGCGTCAAAACGCAGCAGGCAGGAGGCTATCACAATCAGCATCCCTGTGATGCGGGCGGGAACATAGTTGAAAACATCATCGGTGCGGGCCGCCGCCATGCCGAAATCTCCATATCGGGCATTTCGGTAGCCGAGCATCGAGTCCATCGTATTCACCGCGCGGTACAGATACGCCAGCGGCACTCCACCCAGCCACGCAAAGAACAAAGGGGAAATGATGCCGTCGACGATGTTCTCGGCCATGGTTTCCACTGTCGCCCGGGTAATCCCGCGTTCGTCCAGCTTCTGCGTATCACGTCCGACAATCTGCCCCACCTGGCTTCTGGCGCAATCCATATCGCCGGCTTCAAGACGTTTTCGGATTTTCCGGCCGGCCTCAGTCAGGCTGCGGGGCGAGATGGTGAAGGAAAGCAGCAGGGCCTGCACCAGTATCGCTGCAGGCAAGGGCAGCCAAAGTTCCAGGCAATGCACAATCCCCCAGATGAAACCGTATGAAGCTGACAGAACAACCGCCACGAGCAGAAACCCCTTGAGTTTTTTCAGGAAAGCGGAGTCGCCTGTATTTAACAGCCACTTTTCAAGGACGGCAATCAGGCTGCCGATCAGCGCCACCGGATGCATACGGGAAACCGGGTCGCCCAGCAGCGCATCAAAAAAAAGCGCCAGCGGATACAGCCATTCATGGGTCATCATGCCTGCAGGCCCATGACCCGGCGCACATAGTCCATGTCCAGGTTGCTGCGGACGGTTTCGGCCAGACGGTCATAGGCGGCTTCCTTGTTTGCCTTGTACGATATGACTTCGGAACCTGCAAGTTCAGGCAAGCCCTTGCGGCGGCGCAGTTCATCCAGCATGGACCTTCGATAGCGATCATTGTCGAAAATTCCGTGCATATAGGTACCCATCACCCTCTTGTCATCGCTGATGAAACCGTCACCGAACTCAACAGGCGCCCCCGACCTCTGCACGATGGAAAACGCCGGTGAAACCGGGACTGCAAACTCCGTGCGTCCCATATGGATTTCGTAGCCGCGCAGTTCACCTTCGCCTGCGTCAATATCCAGGAAAGTGCGCCCGCCTGCTTTGGCAAGAACCTGATGGGTCAGTTTCTCGGCAGCAAAAGTTGTAATCGCCGGTATCAGGCCTATTCCCAAGATTTCACCGAGGGAAGATTCTGTTTGCAGCGGGTCTGCAAGTTTCAGTCCCAACATCTGATACCCACCGCAGATACCGATCACTGGAGTACCTTGCAACGCCAGCTTTTGGATTTGCGCCGCAAACCCCTGCTCCTGCAGATACATCAGGTCTTCCGTGGTGTTCTTGCTGCCGGGCAGGATAATCAGGTCCGGTGTGCCCAGAAGTTCTCCTTCGCGAACATAGCGCAGCGATACGTCAGGCTCTCTTGAAAGCGCGTCAAAGTCGGTGAAATTACTGATTTTGGGCAGCCGCAGCACCGCAATGTCCAGGTCGCAGCCGCTGCGTGCTCTTTTGTCATCCAGGGACACTGAATCCTCATCGTCAATGCCTATATCTGCCAGATGAGGAATCACCCCCACCACCGGCTTGCCTGTCTTGGCCAAAATAATGTCGAAAGCCGGACGCAAAAGTTCTATGTCGCCGCGAAACTTGTTGAGGATGATGCCCTGCACGCGTTCCTGTTCCTGGGGTTCCAGCAGGCTCATCGTGCCCACCACGGAAGCGATGGCGCCGCCGCGGTCAATATCGGCGATCAAAAACACAGGCGCTTCAACCATCAGCGCGATACGCATGTTTACGATATCATTTGCTTTGAGGTTGACTTCGGCGGGGCTTCCCGCGCCTTCAATCACGACAATTTCAAATCGTTCCTGCAGTTCATCAAGACAGTCCTTGATAACGCCGAGCAGCTTTAAACTGTGGCCGGCATGGTATTCAGAGGCCGACATCATGCCGATCGGGCGCCCCATGACGATGACCTGGGAGCGGGAGTTCCCTGTCGGTTTCAACAAAACAGGATTCATTTCCACTGCCGGTTCCAGTCCGGCGGCTTCGGCCTGAGCCACCTGCGCCCTTCCCATCTCACCGCCGTTTGGCGTGACATAGGAATTGAGCGCCATATTCTGCGCCTTGAAAGGGACCACGCTGTATCCGTCCTGACGGAATATCCGGCATAATGCCGTAGTCAGTATGCTTTTGCCCACATGAGAACTGGTTCCCTGAAACATGACCGTCCTTGCCATTAGTGTCTTCCTCCCGTGATGTGCAGCGCCGGTTTCTTGACCTCGACCGGCAGGCCGCAAACCACCCAGTACACTTCCTCCGCTGCTTCGGCAACGCGCTGGTTGACCAGGCCGGCAATATCCCGGAACTCACGCGCCAGTCTGTTTTCCGGTACGATACCGTCACCCACTTCATTTGTCACAAACACAACAGTGCCGGGAAATGACTGCGCCGCGCCAATCAGGCGTTCGGTGTTTTTCAGTATCACTTCAGTGCGCCGCCCAAAACCTTCACCTTCCGGAAAAGAAAGCAATTGGTTGCTCGTATATATTGTAAGGCAGTCAAACAGCAGAAAGCCTGCGACGCCGGCAGCTTCCGCCACCACTGCCTCAGCGCCCGCCGGGGCTTCATAGGTGACCCAGTCGCCTGGGCGGCGTTTCCGGTGCAGTTCAACACGATGAGACATTTCCGGGTCCCGCACTTCGGCAGTTGCAATGTACCCCACGCGCTCGCCCGAGGAAAGCGCCAGTTTTTCGGCAAAGGCACTCTTTCCGCTCCGCGCGCCGCCTGTAACCAGAATGATTTTTGCCATCACATTTTCCCCTTTTCAGCCTGGCGGTATTCGGCGCATTTATCGACGAACCGCATGGCCGCCGCAGGATTGCCTGCAAAATGCATATGCAGGTACGAGGCTGTAAGTCCGTTATCGGCATAACCGCCGGCATATTCGGCGCCGGTTCTGTTCTTGGTTATCAGGAATGCTCTCTTATTTTCAACTGTTTCGTTTTCCCCAGTCATGCGCGAAAAATGGAATTCATGTCCGCGCACAGACTCCCCCTGCCTGCAAAGCAAATTATCTCCCAGCGCTTTGGCCTCCACGTACCCCACCGTCTGCAGATTCTGTTCCATACGGCAGCTTTCCGGGATCAGTCCCGCCATGGGATATTCATCCCCGGCAAAAGAAGTCACACTGCGGCACAGATACATGTAACCGCCGCATTCGGCAAGCATTGGCATTCCAGACAGGGAAGAGCTGCTGATGCTTGAGCGCATGGAGCTGTTTGCTGAAAGTTCCGCAAGAAACATTTCATCGGCGACGTCCGACCGGAAGGCGAGTACTACGACGATTTCTCGACCATAACAGTGGACGTTAATGGGGACGGGTACCTTGACTTTATCACCGGGGGATGGTGGGGCAAGACGCTGCGCTGGCGCGAGAATCCGTTGGGCGATCCGAAGAAGCAGTGGCAGGAACATATCATTGCCGAAGTCGGGAATGTTGAGACGACTCGTGCATGGGACATCGATGGCGACGGACAGCTTGAGATTCTGCCAAACACACCTCCGAATCCGGAAGTCGCCTATTACAAGCTGATCACAGACAAGGATGGCAACGGAACTGGCGAGTTTCGCAAAATCTCTGTCTATAAGTTTTCCGAAGGCGGGCAAGGCCATGGCCTTGGCTGTGGGGACATCGCAGGTAACGGACGGATGGATATCGTCCTGTGCAAAGGATGGCTGGAGGCGCCGGAGGATCCGGAAAAAGGGGACTGGATCTGGCATCCGGAATACTCAACCCCGCCGTGGGGATGGTGTGCGAGTATCCCGATGCTGGTCGCTGATGTGAATGGCGATGGCAGGAACGAGATCGTTACCGGTTGCGCGCACGGCTACGGCCTCTGGTGGAGCGAGCGGAAGGTTGTCAACGGCGAGGGCGTATGGACGCATCACCCGATCGATCCCTTTTGTGCGCAGTATCACGATCTCCACTGGGTTGACATCGACGGCGACGGCAAGTGCGAGCTTGTTACCGGCAAGCGTCATCGGGCACATAACGGCAATGAAGCCGGAGAGTGGGATGATCTTGGTCTTTACTATTTCAAGTGGACAGGCGAAGGTTTTGCGAAGCAGGTGATTGACTTCGGGCCGATAGGGACGGGAAAGGGGTGTGGCATCCACTTTGGCATCGCCGACCTCAACGGAGATGGGCGTCCCGATATCGTTGCACCCGGCAAGGAGGGGTTGTACGTATTTTACAATGAGGGTTCCGAGCCCAAATAGTCTAACAACCAAACTTCAATAGCGCCCCATTACCCATGGCAAAAATAGCAATGTTAGGAGCAGGCAGTCTTGTGTTCGGCAAGACTTTGATGGCGGATTTCCTTGCCACCCCGGCGCTTGCCGGAAGCGAGTACCGTTTGATGGCCTTGACCCACACCCGGCTCGACAAGATGCACGCGTTTGTCAAACGCATGATCGACGACAACAGCATCGATGCCACCGTCACGGCTACGACTGACCGGCGTGAGGCGTTGAAGGGCGCTGATTACGTCGTCGTCATGATCCAGGCGGGCGGGGTGGAGGAGTTCCGGCAGGATTACGAGATTCCCCTGAAATACGGAGTGGACCAGTGCATCGGTGACACGATGGGGCCGGGCGGCATCTTCCGGGCGTTGCGCCATATTCCGGCATTGTTGGAGATCGCCCGTGACATGCAGGAGCTTTGCCCCAACGCGATCCTGTTCAACTATGCCAACCCGATGGCGATGTGTTGTTGGGCGCTGGGAAGGGTGACCGGACTGCAATTTGTGGGACTATGCCATGGAGTGCAGACCACCATGGACCTGATCGGCAGCTACACGGGCGTGCCGAAAGAGGAGATCGATTTCCTTGCAGCAGGGATCAATCACATGGCGTGGTTCCTTAAATTGGAACACCAGGGCAGGGATATCTACCCGATTCTGAAAGCGAATTTCGAGAAACCCGGCTATTACGTAAACGAGAAAGTCCGCGCCGAAGTCATGCGCCATTTTGGGTGCTTCATGACCGAGAGCACCGGCCATCTTTCGGAGTACCTCCCTTACTTCCGCAAGAACAAGAAGGCGCTGGATCTTTATTGTGACGAACCCGAATTCGGCGGTGAGAGTGGCGCTTATTACAAGTATTGCGCCATGCTCGCGGGGAAGTTTGCGAAGACCGATCCTCTCTCGATCGAATCCACCAGGTTGGGACCCCGAAGCGCGGAGTATTGCTCCCACATCATTGAGGCGAAGGAGACCGGGAATATCTTTCGTCTCAACGGGAATATTCGCAACGACGGTTATATCACCAATTTGCCGCACGGCTGTTGTGTGGAGGTGCCGATCTATGTGGACCGGCTTGGGTTACATCCGACCGTTGTGGGCGATCTTCCCATCCAATGCGCGGCACTCAACATGAGCAACGTGCAGGTGCAGGGGCTCACCGTGGAAGCCAGCTTCAGGGGCGACCCCGAGCTCCTCATGAACGCGGTGGCCCTCGATCCGCTGACCTCGGCGGTGCTGACGTTGCAGGAGATCAGGGACATGGTGGCGGAGATGATGGAAGCCGGGAGGCGCTATCTGCCGCAGTTCGCGGGCAAGACGCTACGACCTGTCTCGACCATCAGCATCTGAATGAACGGAAAATCCTGTCGGGTAATGGACGGTCCGAGGTCCGCAATGGCGCACCCCGGTATGTGCCTGGAGGCTGAAAAGCCTGGGTCGGATAACGTGCATCGACTGCGGCGTTCATCACGTCGCACCAGATGGGAAGAGCCAGCGTGGCGCCATATCCGCGTGACATGATTTGCGTTGGCGTATCGAGCCCCACCCAGACACCGCAGGTGAGCGAGCGGGTGTAGCCGACAAACCATGCATCCTTGTATTCATTGGTCGTCCCAGTCTTTCCAGCGGCCGGCCTATGAAAATCCGCTCCGGCTGCAGTGCCGCGTTGTAGCACTTTTTCCAAAGCGGTGGAAACCATCCAGCTTATGGCGGAATCAAGTACCCGGGTTTCGATATGGGCGGAACGGTAGAGCGCATGAC
>Ga0118677_10014034_pt1 | contig 11405 bp, 13 predicted proteins | sample AliMusrvi5mmetaG_FD_86154 | JGI IMG/M metagenome (GOLD analysis project Ga0118677, IMG submission 86154) | reverse complement strand
ATCACGCAGACCGGCGTGCGGCCGCCCTCGTTTATTCTCTTTACCGATAAAGCCGGCGACCTGCATTTTTCGAATGAACGATTTCTGATCAATCAGCTGAGAAAGCGTTTTGGTTTCACCGGAACGCCGATTGAACTGAAGATTCGCGGCCGCGTTCGGAAGAAGGATCGCCCGGCTCTGAAATAGATCCTGTATATTCAGGTTGATCGCCCGCATTCCGGGCAACGGTGCAGCCATGAACAGACGAGATCTCCTGAAAACCCTCCCCACCCTCGCGGTGGCCTCGCAACTCCCGGCGCAGTCCGCCTACAAGGGCCGCCTCCGCCCGGGCCTGGTTGCTTACACCTACCGCGACCTGCTCGCCGCGAAGAAGATGACCTACGAAGACGTCATCCGCACGGCCGCGGATCTGGGCTTCGAAGGGCTCGACACCACCGTCTACTGGTTCCCCGACACCTCGAACACTTACCTCGCCACGCTGCGCCGCACGGCCTATAAGAACGGCATCTCGCTCTACAGCATCGCCACCCGCGTCCGTCTCTCCCAGCCCACCCCCGAGCTCCAGACGGCCGAAGTGGACGCCGCGAAGAAGTGGGTGGACGTTGCGGAAAAACTCGGCGCCACACACGTCCGGGTCTTCGGCGGCGCCATCCCCAAGGGCGCCTCGGAAGCAAAGGCCATCGACTGGGCCGTGGAAGTCTTCAAGCGCGCCGCGGAATATGCCGGCTCGAAGGGCATCATCCTCGGCGTGGAAGACGACGGCGGGCTCACTACCACCGCCGAGCCCACTCTGGAAATCGTGAAGAAGACCGACTCGCCGTGGGCCGGGATGAATCTCGACGCGGGCAACTTCCCCAAAGACGGTTACGCGCAGGTGGAAATGTGCGTCCCCTACGCCGTCAGCACGCACATCAAAGCGCAGATTTCCACGCCGGACGGTAAGAAGGAAAAGGCGGATTTCGAGCGTCTCTTCGGCCTTTTCGCCAAAGGCGGCTACCGGGGCTTCGTCTCTCTGGAATACGAAGACAAAGACCCGGAAACCGCCATCCCGCTGCTGGCGCCGCAGATTATCAGAGCCGCGCGCAAGTACGCGGTCTGAACCGAACCAGTCTGAACCGGGCCAGTCTGAACCGGGCCACTACAGCTTCGTGGCTTTGAAGCCGCCCTTCGAACGGTCGTAGAACCAGATCGCGCCGAACACCACCAGCAGAATCGCCGGCAGGATCGCCACGGCCTGGAAGGACGCCTGCGATGCCTTGCCCAGCACTTCGTTGAGCCGGTCGCCTGTCAGCGCCTGAAACGCGGCGTCGCTACCGGCCAGTTCCACTTTTTTCGTGTCGAAGATCTGCCCCATCTTGGGCAGCACGAACGTGATGGAAAGTGTGCCGGCAGTGCCCATCAGGCCCATCAGCAGGGCGCCGCCGCGCGGGAACCGCTCCGACGCGGTGGCCAGCATGGTGGGCCACATGAAGCAAACGCCACAGCCCCACAAAGTGGCAGCCAGGATGCCGGTGACCGGCGAGTTCGCCACGCTGAGAGCCAGCAGTCCCAAAGACGCCAGCAGACAGGAAATCCAGAGCAGGCCGATCGGCGACAGTTTGTGCGCAATCGGTCCCGCGAAATGCCGCGCCACGAACATGATGCCGCTCACATAAACCAGCAGCAGGATGCCCTGCATGTGCACTGTCCGCGTGAGCGCCAGATCCACCCACTGCCCGGGCGCCAGTTCCGAAGCGGCCGTCAGGAACATGGAGCAGAAGAGCACCAGGAACATCGGCTTCAGCAGTTCTTTGAACATCTCGCCCATGGACACGCCCGATGCGGCGCGTTCGGTGGGCGGGAACTTCAGGCCAAGACAAAGGATCACCACCACCACGGCGGGCAACAGAATGATCGCGAGCTTCATCTGCCATCCCACGCCCGCCTGTCCCAGACCATAGCCCAACAGGCCACCCGCAATCAGTCCGCCCGGCCACCACGCATGCAGCGCGTTCAGTTTCCCGGTCTTGTCATCCGTATAGACCGTCGCGGTCAGCGGATTCACCACCGTTTCCACCAGCCCCCAACCGATACCGGTGATTACCGCACCCGCCCAGATCACGTTGTAGACACCCGCCCCCGATGCGAGGCTCGAAGCAAACAGAATCGTCAGCGTGCCCAGAATGAAGCAGATGCCGGAAAGCGGCAGCAGCAGACCCATGCCGATGAAATCCAGCAGCGGGCTCCCGATGGCAATCGTGAAGGCAAAGCCCAGAAACGGGACCCCCAGAACGTTGCCGATCATCTCGGCGGAATGCGCTTTATCGATGGGATCGAAGAAGATCTTCTGCAGATCGCTCGCGACGTCGGCGCGCAGGGATGCCGCCACCCCCGCCGTGAAAAGAGCCAGCACGCTGGCGAGAAAAAGACGGCTTTTGTTGTACGCGGCGTGACGATCAACCTGGACCGGGGCTGTAGCACTCATATCACGTGAGGATATCGCAGCCGGTGGCACAGCAGCGGCGACCCGGAAAACACCGTCCGAATGTCATGCCGCATTCGTACGGGTTTGCCCGCCAGGCGCCTGGTTTTCTATTCCGTGCTCACCAGCAGACCGAGCCTCCATACGCCCAGAAATTCGGGGTTTTCCGCGACGGGACGCCACTCCGGCGAAGGATCCCCGCGAAGCTTGTCCACGGTCACCTTGTGGATTCGGTTCGATGCCATGTAGACCACCCAGTTTCCGTGAGAGGGCGCGACCTGGCTGCGTCCGATGTACACCATGACATGCGCGGACAACTCCGCATTCCGGTAGAGCAGCAGGTCGCCGGCTTCGGCATCGGCCAGGTCGCGCGAGACCAGCATAGGTGTGCCCTGGTACAGTACGGCTATCTCCTGCGCGCCCGCGTTCCTGTGGATGGAAGGCATCACCGGATAGACCGGCAACTCCAGTCGCTTCGACCAGGCGAAATCGTGCGAAGCCAGTGCGTTCCGGAAGGCCCACCGGATCAAGGAGTCTCCGTCCGTTACCTCCGGCAGCGGTTTGCGCGCGTAATAGCGCGATTCCGCGAGGAAGGTGAACCAGCGCCGGAACGCCGTTCGGTCAGCTGAAGGAAGGCAGGGAAGCGGATTGGCGGGAGCGACAGAGATCCCGAAAGTAAGTCCGATAACAGCGATCGCGACCCGTATCCGCTTCACGGCGGTTTCAGAATAACCGAACCCAGCTTTAAGATGAAAGCTGTGAAGGTACTGGTATTCTCCGATATCCACAGCGATGCGCGAGCATTGCAACAACTGATGTCCATCGAGGCGGACTATTACTTCTGCGCGGGCGATCTGGTCAACTGGGGCCGGCAACTCGACGCCATGGGCGACATCCTCAAGCGCCGCGCGGACCGCGTCTATGTGATTCCCGGTAACCACGAATCCGCCGAGCAGATCGCCTTCATGTGTAAGAAATACGGCCTTCACGATTTTCATGGCGGCCATCTCGAAGCCGGCGGCTTTCATATCACCGGACTCGGCTACTCGAATCCGACGCCCTTCGCGACGCCCGGCGAGTACAGCGAAGCGGAACTCGAACAGCGACTGCACGCCTTCGACGGTCTGCAGCCCATGATTTCCATCTGTCACGCGCCGCCCTTCGGCACCATGCTGGACCGCATCACCAACCTGAAGCATGCCGGCAGCCGCGCCATCCGCGAGTTTCTGCAGCGGGAGAAGCCGCGTTATTTTTTCTGCGGCCATATCCATGAGGCGGCGGGCGCGCAGGAAAAACTGGGCGAAACGTCGGCCATGAACGTGGGCCGCAAAGGGTATCTGCTCGATCTGGATCAACAAAAGGAATGGGGAGTGCTCTGAGATGGCAACGCTGGGACTGGTCGAATACGCCGACGCGCCGCCCGAAGTGAAGGCGGTTTACGACGACATCATAGCGACGCGCAAGACGGACTGGATCAACAATTTCTGGAAGGCGCTGGCGCACGATCCCGCCACGCTGCGCCGCACGTGGGAGAGCATCAAACAGATCATGGCGCCGGGCGCGCTGGATCCTCTCACCAAGGAACTGCTTTACGTGGCGGTGAGCGCCACCAACCAGTGCGGCTATTGCATCGCTTCGCACACGGCGGGCGCGCGCAAGGCAGGCATGACGGACGCCATGTTCGCCGAACTCATGGCGGTGGTGGGCATGGCCAACGAGACCAATCGGCTGGCCAGCGGCTATCAGGTGGAGATCGACGACCGCTTCAAGAAGTGACCGTTTCAAAACATGACCGCTTCAAAACATGACGGGCGTTGCTTCCCTTAGAATAGGCTCTTGGAGAACAGAGACTTCGCACGTGTACTGTATGAGACCGCCGACCTCATGGAGATCGCCGGTGAGGATGGCTTCCGGATCCGCAGCTACCGCAACGGCGCGGCGGCCATCGAAGGCTATCCCGAGCGCATAGCCGATATTCTGTCGAACCCCGAACGGAAGATCACCGACGTTCCCGGCATCGGCAAGGGCCTGGCGTTCGTGCTGAAGGAGATCGCGGAGCGCGCCAGTTGCGAGATGCGCGACACGCTGCTGCAGCGGTTCCCCGTGGCCGCGCTGGAGTTTCTGAAGATCCAGGGGCTCGGCCCCAAAAGCATCGCCCTTCTGTTCGAGCACTTTAAAATCACCACGCTCGACGAACTCGAACAGCTGTGTAAGGATCAGAAACTCCGCACGCTGCCCCGCATGGGCGCGAAGCTCGAAGAGAAGGTGCTCCGCAGTATTCAGCAACACAGGGAGCGCACCGGCCGCTTCCTGCTGAGCTTCGCCGACAACACGGCGCGGGAACTCACCGAGTACCTGAGCGACCTGGAAGGCATCGAAGCCATCACCCCCGCCGGCAGCCTGCGCCGGGGCAAAGAAACCATCGGCGATCTCGATATCTTAGTCACCGGTCCCAATGCCGTGGCCGCGCTGGAGCGTGTCGCGACGCACCCGAAGGTGCACGAGGTCCTGGGCCGCGGGGCCAACAAGACCAGCGTGAAGTTCGGTCGCGAAGGGCTGCAGGTGGACGTGCGCGCGCTCGATCACGACAGCTTCGGCGCCGCCATGCAGTACTTCACCGGCAGCAAGGAACACAACGTCGCCCTGCGGCAGCGTGCCATCCGCATGGGCTTCAAACTCAGCGAGTATGGCCTGTTTCGCGCGGACGACGAGACCCGCGTGGCCGGCGACACCGAAGCGGGAATCTACCAGGCGCTGGGTCTCGACTGGATTCCGCCGGAGTTGCGCGAGAGCCGGGATGAGATTGAACTCGCGGCCGCGCACGCGCTTCCCGAACTGATTGAACAGACCGCCATCCGCGGCGATCTCCACATGCACACCACCGCGACGGACGGCCGCGCCACGCTCGAAGAGATGGCAGAAGCCGCCCGGCAGCAGGGCTACGAGTACATCGCCATCACGGACCATTCCAAGGCGATTGCGATGGCTTTCGGCCTTGATGAGAAGCGCGTCGTCGAGTTCGCGCAGACCGTCCGGAAGATCAATGAGACCGGCGATCTGGGCATCCGCATCTTTTCCGGCCTGGAATGCGACATCATGAAGGACGGCGATATGGACATCTCCTGGGATGCGCTCGCCGAACTCGATATCGTGATCGGCAGTGTCCATAGTCACATGAATCAGGAGCCGGAGGCCATGACGGACCGGCTGCTCAAGGCTCTGGAGTGCACGTCGTTAAGGGCTCTTGGCCATCCCACCGGGCGTCTGCTGCTGCATCGCGATCCCTTTACTTTCGATTTCGACCGCGTCATCACGGAAGCCGTGCGCCGCGGTGTCTGGCTGGAAACCAATGCCAGCCCCGAACGCCTGGACCTGAGCGCCAGCCACATTCGCATGGCGAAAGCGAAGGGCGCGAAGTTCATCGTGTCAACCGATGCGCACCACCCGAAGCACCTGCTGAACATGCGCTACGGCATCGCGACCGCGCGCCGCGGCGGTTTGCGGGCGGCGGACGTGATGAATACGCTCCCCGCGGAGCAGTTCGCGCAGGCTCTCCGCAACTCAAGGACGAACGGACTATGAAGAGTAACCCGATTCAGCACACGGCTTCGAAAGAAGTCTATAGTTGTCCCGTGTTCCGCGTCACCGAAGACGAAGCCACCGATAACAAGGGTTTCGACATGAAGCGCAGCATTGTGCGCCACCGGGGTTCCGCCGTCATGATGGCCGTGGACAAGAAGAACCGCGTGCTGCTTGTGAAGCAGTACAGGATGCCCGCCGATCGTTATATGTGGGAGTTGCCCGCAGGCAAGATCGACGAGGGCGAAACCGCGGCGCAGACCGCGAAACGCGAACTGATTGAAGAGACCGGCTATCGCGCGAAGAAGTGGAAGAAGCTGGTCGAGTACTTCCCGAGCCCTGGTTTCGTGCAGGAGAAGATGACTGTCTATCTTGCGAAGGACCTCACCGAAGGCGAAGCGCAGCCCATGGAAGATGAGCGCATCGAGTCGAAGTGGTTTACCAAAAAGGAACTGACGGAGATGATTAAGACCAACAAGATCATCGATTCGAAGACACTCATCGGTTACCTCTACTGGGCGAAGCTGTAGTCGTCAAACACCAATAAAAAAGGGGCCAGCCGTGAGGCTGGCCCCCGCGCCCAAAGGCGAACTACGCCTTCTTCGGAGCGGCTTTTTTGGCAGCGGCTTTCTTCGGAGCGGCCTTCTTGGCAGCGGGCGGGGTCATGAGCTCCTCCTGAGCTGTCTTCACGCGCAGTACGGACTGCGCAAGCGGCGAACCATACCAGCCGATGCTCGCTGCCGTGACAGCGAGAGCCAGTGATTCAGCTTCCCTCGGTCTGATTGAGATCGAGCACCTCGGCCTCTGAGCTGCCTGTCGCCCCCGGTGACGCCGGCGAGCTCGCCGCTCCACCTTGCCGCAGGGCCAAGATGGCTGCCCCAGGCTGGACGTTGTCCTCGATCCACTGGATCATCTCTGAGAGCGACGAGCGGAGCCTTGTTCGCTCGGTCTCGAGCTGACGCGCCATCGACTCGACATCGCCGGTCAACTTTGACTTGAGACCCTCGAGGCGAGCGACGTCCTCCTTGAACCGAGCCTCTGCATCCGCCTTGAGCTTTGCGGCCTGGGCATTGGCATCCGCGATGACCCGGCTCGCCTCCTCCTCTGACTCTCGCTTTGTCTGGTCGACAAAGCGCTGCGCCATCTCGAGGGTGCGCTGGAGTGATTCGGTCGACGCGACAGCGGCAGCAGCAGCGACGGGGGCCTCGGGCTCCGGCTTCGCCTCCTCTTGCGACTTGCCAGCCTCGAGCTGCGCGATGCGATCGGCCGCCTGTCGGAGTCGATCAGTGGCCTGGCGAAGCTGCTCCTGGAGGGCATCCGCCTCGACCGCCACCTTCTCGAGGTAGTCATCGACCTCGTCGATGTCGTAGCCCCTCAGGCCGAGTCGAAACTCGACGGTGCGGAGGCTCTCGATGGCGGACTTCGGAAGCGCGTCGTTATCCATGGGTGCCGACTCTACCAACATGCCCAGTGGGCTGTGTGATGGTCGTGTCAGCGGAAGAGCGGCATCAAGACGAATTGGATCACCACGAAGACGACGAGGATCGAGAGGTCGAGATAGGCGCCGCCGATGCGGACGGGCTTGATCACGGAACGGATCGGCTTGAGCACCGGCTCGGTGATCAGGTACAAGAAGCGGTTGAGGGTCTGGACGAACTCACCGCCCGTTCCCTGGAACCAGCTGAGGAGCGCTCGTGCGATGAGCAGGAGCAGATAGAGCTCGAGGAGCCACCCGATGAGGCTGAGCACGCTCAGTCGTCGTTGAAGCCGCGAGCTTGGAGACGAGCCCGCTCCTCGGCCGAGACGGTCACGTTCGTCGGCGTGAGCAAGAAGACCTGATCAGCGACGCGCTCCATCTCGCAGCCGAGCGCGTAGGCGATACCGCTGCAGAAGTCGATCATCCGGCGCTGCAGATCACGGTCTGCGCTCTGGAGGTTCACGATCACTGGGTTCGACTGGCGAATGTGGTCACCAACATCCTTGGCGTCGCTGAATCGGGTCGGGGCCACCACGAAGGGGCGTGCTTGGGGTGACATCGGGCTCACCACAGGACGAGGCGGGACCGGCGCTGGACCTCGGCTCCCTGCCGGACTTCCATCCTGGGTCACCGGGCGGATGCGGCTCACCGTGCCGTAGGGCTGCTCCCGAGAGTCGCGCTGATCGCGCTGATCGCGCTGGTCACGGTCGTAGCGGTCCCGTGGCTCGCTTCGTCCACCGCGGTCGTAGCGGTCATCGTCGTACTGGTCTCGAGGCTCAGGTCGACTCGATCGCGCTGGGCGCGGTGCAGGCCTGCTCCGCTCGGAGAGGTCGTCGTAGTCGTCATACTCGTCGTCGACCAAGCCGAGGTAGGCCATGATCTTGCGCATCTGTCCGGGCATATCTGCGTCTCGTCTCCGCTCGGCCACAGATCTCTCGTCCCTCGAGAGATCGCTCAAATTGACACTCTAGGTCAACGTCGATCAGACGGTCAGAACTTCGCTGGTCGGTCCCCGAAGAGCGCCCGTCCGACGCGCACCATTGTCGAGCCCTCCTCAACCGCGATCTCGAGGTCATCGGTCATCCCCATCGAGCACTCTCGGAGGCCCAGATCGTCGGCAAGCGACCGCACCGTTCGAAACGCTCGACGCGCCGCATCGGTCTCGATCGGCGCCACCGTCATCAGACCACGGACGTCGAGGCCGGAGGTCTGCGCACTCGTCACCAGAGCGGCGACGTCCTCGGGCGGCACGCCACCGCGGCCGTCTTGCCCGGTGAAGTCGACCTGCACCATGACTGAGCATCCTGGTTTGCGCGCCAAGATGGCATGCACCTCCTTCGCTCGGCTGAGGCCCTGCAGGCAGGTGGTCACCGGCAAGAGCCGATTGAGCTTGTTGGTCTGGATCGGCCCAAGGAAGTGCCACTCGATGGCGAGATCACTGAGCTCGCCAGCCTTGGCCACCAGCTCGCTGGCGTAGTTCTCCCCCAGCTCGGTGAGTCCTGCCTCGGCAGCCATCCTCGCCACACTCGCTGGCAGCGTCTTGGTCACCGCCAGCAAGGTGATCTCCGAAGGGTCTCCCCCGGCAGCAGCGATGCGATCTCGTATCGAGGCTGCGGCAGCAGCGATCGAGTCGACAGTAGGTGTGTTCAGCGCAGGAACGACGGAACGTCGAAATCGTCGTCGCCAGCACCGGCAGTTGGCTGCTCAGCCACGTCAGCGAAGATGTCGAGCGAGTCGCCATCGTCGAGGCCAAGGCCGAGCGATCCTGAGTTGGCGCTGCGGTCCTCCCAGCGCTCGAAGCCGGCGGCGATGACCGTGACCCGCACCTCGTCGCCCATGGTGTCGTCGATGACGGTACCGAAGATGATGTTGGCATCAGGGTGGGCCACAGAGTGGATGATTTCGGCTGCCTCGTTCACCTCGAAGATGCCGAGGTCGGAACCACCGGCGATGTTCAGCAAGATGCCTCGTGCGCCCTCGATCGACGCCTCGAGCAACGGGCTGGTGATCGCTGCCCTGGCGGCGTTGACGGCACGGCCCTCGCCTCGAGAGGTCCCGATGCCCATGATCGCTGTGCCGGCATTTGTCATGACCATCTTCACGTCGGCGAAGTCGGTGTTGATCAGGCCCGGCACCGTGATGAGGTCCGTGATTCCCTGGACGCCCTGGAGCAGCACCTCGTCCGCCATCTTGAAGGCGTCGGTGAGGTGGGTGCTGTCGTTCGAGACGGTGAGGAGGCGGTCGTTAGGGATGACGATCAGCGTGTCGACCTTCTCCTTGAGGATCTGGATCCCCTTCTCCGCCTGCGTCGAGCGTCGGCGACCCTCGAAGGCGAAGGGTCTGGTCACCACGCCGATGGTCAGCGCGCCCAGCCCCTTGGCGATCTCAGCCACCACAGGTGCGGCGCCGGTGCCGGTGCCACCGCCCTTGCCTGCGGTGATGAAGACCATGTCGGCACCCTTGAGCGCCTCTTCGATCTCTGCGCGATGCTCCTCCGCCGCCATACGGCCGACCTCTGGGTCAGAGCCGGCTCCAAGGCCGCGAGTGAGCTCACGGCCAAGGTCGAGCTTGAGGTCGGCATCGCTCATCAGCAGCGCCTGCGCATCGGTGTTGGCCGCGATGAACTCGACGTTGCGCAGTCCAGCTTCGATCATCCGGTTGACGGCGTTGACGCCACCGCCACCAACTCCGACGACCTTGATGACCGCCAGATAGTTGCTCTGTGGGGAAATGGTCATGGCAACTGCCGTCCTCTCTGGAGTACTTGCACTGAAATCCTGCCCGACCAGCCCTCTCAGGTGGCGGATACGTCCCTGATGGTACCAAGGACCCTCGACCTTGTGGGGAGGTCGAGGCTCAAGGATGTCACGGCCCCGTGATGGTCGAGGCCTGCGGCACCGAAACATCCACCACGTCGCCAGCGTGCAGCGTGGTCCCGGCGATGATCGCTGCAACGTCCTTGTACTTGGCCATGAGATGGGTCGGCGCTCCGAGAGAGAATGTCACCGGTGCGTCCATCTGGAGCGTTACCGTGCCGTCTGGATTGCCGATCACCGCTCTGACCTGGCCGGAGAACGCTGGCGGCAAGGTGGCCGCTACCTTGACCGCCGGTGCGGCGCGAGCGGGGAGCCACGTTCCTGGGATGCCAGGCACGACGCCTGGGACCACCAAGTGGACCGTGGGGGCACCGCTGGGCAAGGTGCGCGGTCGGGCGAGGACCCGGCCAGTCGGGTCGATCAGCGCATGCCTGTTCGGAGCATGCATCACTGCGACCGGCGTGCGCTGGGTGACAGCGATCACGACCGTCGAGGGCCAGTGCAGCTCGACAGAGGCAGTCTTGACCCACGGCAGCGCCTCGATCCCTGTCGCCGCCGAAGCGGTGTCGATCGAGATGAGCGGGGTTTGCGTGGTGATGCCGCTCGCGGCCACGATCAGCCCAGCGGGTTCGTGGGCGCTGCCTTCGACACGAAGCGTCTTGGCTTGGAAGAAGCTGGTGTGGAGCAGGAGCCAGGCACCCACCGCGAGAACGAAGATGGCGGCCAGCGAGCCGAGCCCGATCCACCATCGCCGTCGCCTCGAACGAGCCACCTGTGCTCGCCGTGCCGAGACCCTCGGATCGACCTCGGGGGCTTTGGCATGCGCACCAGTCGCGGCGCCCTTGGTGGAGCGATCTGCGCCCGCCCGTCGACGAGCCATCAGCCTGCCTCGGCGCCGAAGCCGACCATGCGCACCTCGGTGTGGAGCTGGACGCCGCTCGAGGCGTGGACTCGCCGGATCACCTCGTCGATGAGTGCGGCGACGTCATCTGCGCTGCCATCTGGATCGGCCTGGATGAAGTTCGCGTGCTTGCGCGACACCTCAGCAGTCCCGATGCGCAGTCCCCGAAGC
>Ga0118677_10014033_pt1 | contig 11407 bp, 13 predicted proteins | sample AliMusrvi5mmetaG_FD_86154 | JGI IMG/M metagenome (GOLD analysis project Ga0118677, IMG submission 86154) | reverse complement strand
TAGGTTTAGTTTGCACTGAAGTTTGCGTTTCCATGATTATTCTCCTAAATTAGTCATTAAATGGCATCACTTATTAATGCCATATAACTAGCTTACGAAAATAAAGTATTAATTTGTCGGGGGTAAGCGACAAATTAATAGAATATTATGATTTGCATGTAAATCGTTGATATACGTGGCTTTCAAGCCACCTTATCTAAGTAAAAAAGATGAAATTTAAAATGCGTGTAAAAACAAATGCCTATGAAAGGTTGATTTTTACGGTTAAATATGAATTTTTAGTCTGCTAGTTTGAATTGACCTGTCGACGACTAACTTCATTGGCGACAATGCACATTAGAAATACATGTCTTAAAAATAACGCCACATCGATAACTTAAAAATAATAAAGAGTTGATCATGACGAGTTGGTTTACGGGACTTCCAAGCTTGCCCTTTCCAAGTAAAAAAGCTGAACTAAGTTTTGCAGGTAAAAGTGAATACCTTTGGTGGCTCGCATTTTTACGTTTAAGTCAGGATTATTGGTGGCTATGTCATGAAGAAGGTCATTGCTTAGATTTACGCATGTGTACGGTATGGCATACCTTCGGCAATGTATTCGAATACGATACCTTTAATGAGTGGTGGCAGAATAAGGCTGAGCTAGTGTTTGCAGAAACCACAAAGCCACCTAAAGTCACTGACATCACTATTCAATCGCAATTACTAATGATTGAACGTGATCAGCACGCACTCTTAGAAATTCCGTTGTATATGTCAGACCAAGACATCTTGGATCAAGTTCTTACTTTGATTCACCTCTACCCTACCATTGCACGTCAGTTTCAATCTAGCGCCAAACACATACTACTTAAAACTAAAACCAACGAACGCAAACAAATTCCTATCATTTATCAGATAGCCTTGCTTGCACGTGTAGTGGATTGTATTAATCAAATTGACCCATCAAGCACTCAGCGGCTGGCTAAAATGAAGTCTTATGAAATTGGCAGTGCTATTCATATTAGTCCGTCTGCAGTGTTGCAAAACCATGACAGCTTAGACACTAGACTTGATAAGCAAAACCGCACAAGGGCGCTGGTGAGTCAAAAGAAGAAGAAAGCAGAAAAGATTATTGCCAATGTTGAAGTTGGGCGTTACCTGTCATGCGCCGAAGTTAAGCCTCATGTTCGTTGGAGTGTAGCGCAGAGCAAAGAAATGAATGCGGCTATTGCTAATGGTGATTGGTTTAACCAAAGCGCCGTGGCGCGCGAATATACATTTCTAACGAGCCAACTGCCACTTGATATGAATGACCAGAACGGTTATGAAAAGATAATTGCTGAGATTAATGCCTTCAAGGAAGTCGGGAAGTGACTCGCCGACAGATATTTGGTGCTTAGCTAAGATCCACTAGTTCACGTAACTCTTTACCTGCCTTAAAGTGCGGGACATATTTCTTAGGCACTTGGACTTTAGCACCAGTTTTAGGATTGCGGCCCAAACGTGGTGGCCTATAATTTAAACTAAAACTTCCAAAGCCTCGGATCTCAATGCGTTCACCAATAGCAAGATTGTCAGATATGGCATCAATAATCACTTTTACTGATAAGTCAGTGTCTTTAGCGACTAATTGAGGAAAGCGCTTAGCAATTAGTGCGATTAACTCAGATTTAGTCATACCAGCCTTGATCTTAAGAATTTATCAATAATACCTATATTTAATCGTATTGATAATAGCGGCAATTATAATAATTCTATGGCCTGTCTTTTCATGTCATCGTTAACATCTATGTATTTTTGCGTCACCATAATGGATTTATGACCTGCAAGACTTGCAAGAACGCGCACGCCAATCCCCTTGTTAGCCAACTGCGTAATCATCGTACGACGGCCAGAATGGCTGCTGGCGCCATTAATGCCTGCCCTGCGGTAAGTCCAAAAGAACCACTGGCATAAACCGTTAGCACTAAACCCAAGCCGTCTATCAGTATGAAAGAACGGGATGTCGGCATTTTTTATTTTGCGTGTTTTAAGATAAGCCGCTAATTCATCGCGTAGTTTGTTTGGGATAAAAACTATGCGCCCCTGCTCCCCTTTAGTTTGGGCGGCACTCAAGCGTATTTCGGATTTTATGGTGTCATCTTCATTAATGACGTCGGCCATCTTAAGCTGTGAAATCTCCTTCACGCGCATTCCTGACCAGAAACTGGTGAGGATCATGGCACGATCCCTTGTTGCGTATTTTTTAGTGCTTACAAAGCGCAGTACTTGATCTAGTTCGGCTTGTGTGAATGTTTTGGCTTGTGCCATTTTCTACTCCTTTTGGTTAATAAAAGTACACGTATATTGTGTTTTCTTTATCTCAAAAGAGCGACCGAAAAGATTGTTGGCTAGACCTTCCAAGATTCAATGACTTACAGTTTTGGTAAAGGAAATGTTACTTTTCTTAACCTGACTGTTTGTACTATTTATACTTTTTAAATTTTCATTGATGTAATAACCGATGCGATCGATTTATCAGCAAGCCTCACATGTAAGGCATAGTATAATTATTTAAATAGACATACTTTTAATGCTGTCAAGAAGTGAGCGGAGCCATCATGCAAATAGAACGTGAATTTAAGCGTGAAGAAATTAAAGATGAATTTAAGGTTTGGGTGCAGCTTGTTAAACCTGAACTTGCCCTGCCCGCTAATGTGACTGGCGTTTGTGAGTACGGCTTCACTGAGGTGTTAAATAACGTCATTGATCATTCTGACTGCCAGCATGTTTCAATAAAAGCATCGCAATCTGTTACTGAGACTAAGCTTGAGATTTCAGATGATGGTATCGGTATCTTTGCCAAGCTTTGTGCATACTTTCATTTTGACAGCGAAATACATGCACTTATTGAGTTAGTCAAAGGCAAGCTCACTGTTGCTCCATCGGCACACAGTGGAGAAGGCTTATTTTTTAGCAGTAAGATGTTTGACGAATTTTCCATTGAATCTGGCACTCTATCCGTCACGTTCACAAAAAACGAATGCCACGTCAAAAGTATCAGTGCAAGAAAAGGAACGCGTATTAGCATGTCTATTGCAAACAATAGCCAGACGACTGCAAAAGAAGTGTTTAATTTATTTTGTGATGCCAATGAAATGACATTTTACAAAACAAGATTTTTCTTATCATTAGCCGAGTTAGAAGGTAGCTTAATCTCACGCTCACAAGCGAAGCGCGTGGCGGCCCGTTTTGACAGCTTTAGTGAAGTTGAACTCAACTTCACTGGGATAGAAAATATCGGCCAGGCATTTGCGGATGAATTGTTGCGCGTTTGGCCATTAAATCATCCGAATACACAATTGCAGGTATCTAACGCTAATGAAAGTGTATCAAAGATGGTTAGTCACATTCAAAGCCGGTTAGACTTACCCCAACCTAATACAAATGTAAGTCCTCAATAAAGTCTTACTTCACAACCGTTACTTAAGTAACGGTCATGTTTTTCTTATGTTGCTAGTGCTTAAACTAAAAAACGCCAAGATCTGCATTGCTGGCTATAAATATCGGTTTGTTTGGACCGGTCTTCGTACAGTGCTTGGTGTTTAATGTCCATTCGTTAACGACGTCATGCGCTGAATCATTGATGTTTAGGTAAAGCTCTTGGCTATTAGGTAGATAGACGCAAACCCCATCAACCATTATTTTTGACTTACTTATGGGATCGTAGTGTTGTATCCATGACACCAAAGCCTCTGGTGCACTTTTAATGTCAGCTTCGGCCAGTTGTTTTGACCATTTAAGTTGGTCTTCTGATCTGGCTGTGTTATCCCAACGCTGGTATTCAAATAAATCGATTAGGTATTTAGTATATGGATCGCGTAGTTCTATTGATCCGTTATAGATGGCGCGGTGAAATAACCCCTTGCCGTAAGTGCTGCCAAATTTCTCATTAATAAAACCACGTACTGCAATTTCTCTGTCTTTCATGTTCTCGTTCTCCGTTATCAAGTAGCGCGTTGCTTAGTCGCCTTGTAGCCTGTTGCTTGGTGTAGAAGTTGCAGAAGAAGAAAAGGAGTTGCTGTGAATTAAAGTTGCCTGTCGTAGTTGCTGTTCATGGCTTCTCATTTGTCTCACGTGTTGCAAGTTGCTAGTGCAAGTAACTATTTCAAATAGCAACTAACAAGCAACTACAAACACTCATTTTTCTCTTCTGTCACTCCAAATCACCAGCAACTACAAACCACTAGTAACTTAAGCAACTCGTACAAATATTTATCAAAGAGAAATGAATGGATATATTTTTTTAGGGGAAAAACACGGTTTTTGTGGGATTTTGGTGAAATCAATTTTACCAAAATGACTGATCAGGCAGATTCAGGTTGTCCATCTGGCGGTCTCGACACTAATGTAGTGCTGCTTCATTCAATCAAAAGGAGAATTACATGAGCACATTACAAAGTTTAAAACTAGTTGCTACAGTCAAACCGCAGCATTTACCTGAAATTGTGAAACGTCGTCATAAACTCACTGAGAAGTTATGGGAACAGATTGCTTTAGCTAAATCACAAATCACAGGTGAGCCACTTAATCTCACTAAACAGAAAACGGTGAAGAACGCTGAAACGGGTGAAACAAGAACTATTAGCTTAGTGAAGCATGTTCGGCCATGGTGGTTTAATGCAGAGAACGGCACGGTATGTGTTTCGGTGCGTTATGGGGCTAAGGTTATTGAGCTTGCAAAAGGCAAACCCAGTGTTGAGCTGGCCGCTATGACAGATTTGATAAGTACATTAGAGATCATTAAAAAAGCAGTGGAAGCTGGCGAGTTGGATCAACAGATTGAACAAGTCAGTGGCGCTCTGCGTAGTAACTTTAAATCATAGGGGAATGCAAAATGCAAAATTATGAATGTTGGGTAAAAGTACCTATTGGCGGGAACATGATGCAAGCTACACGTGTGCGTCTACAAGCAATGAACGCACTAGCGGCAAGGGGTCAATTTAACGCCATGTTTGGCGTGGCAAATGTGATTAGCTTACCAACACAAGTACAGTAACAAAATCAACGCATGGCTGTTAGCTAAATAACTAAAAGGAGCTAACACCATGCGTTTCTATGAATTTGCAGTCAAACCCCAAAAACCACTTACCCCAGATCAATCTAGAATTAAGGGCATGCAAGCGCAAGTTAAGCGCAGTCAGCAGGCCGTTAAGGGTGAACGCGCACGGCAGAAGATAAAAGCTGGGCAGCAGCAGTTAGCAGCGGCTTTCTAAATTAATTTAAATCTATGATTGAATGGCGGCTTAGAAGCAAGCCAATTAATAGCTCGACTGAGTACTAAGGGCCAGAAGCGGTCATTAGCCCCCTAGATATCGCTATACCTAGGGGTTATGTTTTTCTAAAAGCTGGCAGAAAGACCAATTTGTCCAGAGATGCCTGGCATTGAATACCCGGGTACATACTCATATTTAGTGTTGAACAGATTTTCTACAGCAAGGAAAATCTCACCTTTCTTGCCAAGTTGTGCTGTTGGGTATGAAAGCCGAACATTAGCAACCGTGAACGAGTTTACTTGTGCATACAAGTTACCAGTGCCATTAGCATCAAATCTACTGCTATTTAAACCAAGCATTTTAGATTGATGTTGAGCATCAATCGCTACTTTGAAATCACTCACATGACCATTAATGCCAACAGCGATAGAGTTCTTCGGCATGTAAGGAAGATAGCTAATACTTGGGTCTAAATAAGTATAATTAGCAAAGGCAAGCCAATCATCTCCCAGTTTTTGTTTTACTGAAAGTTCAGCGCCGTTCGTGTGATAACCGCCTGTCATATAGGCAATGGCACCGCTGCCATCATACATATAACGATTGTTAGTTTCATCATAGAACAGACTTACATCAATCTGTGTGCCATTAACCGGAGATAGCTTAGCTCCGATTTCGTGATGGTCTAACTCTTGCGGGGCAAGTGTTTTCCAAGAAGTTGGAGACATATAAAGCGCTCCCCACGATTGCAAAGCAGGGCCATCCAACCCGACATAGTTAATGCCACGTGATACATTAGCAAAAACAGTAGCCTTGTCTGAAACCAAAGAAAGACCAGCATGCGGTGCGGTTTTAGATTCATAAACACTATGCTCGTAAAATCTTACGCCAGCCGATGGTACTAATGTCCACTCTTGGTTTATCTTTAAGTTTTGACTTATAGCAACATATGGTGAAGTTATGTGAAAGTCTGGTAAGTCAGAATCAACAATTGCATTTGTGTATGGATTAGACCCTTTTAGATGCCCTGATAAATGGTCGTAATCTAAACCTACTTTGATATGACCGCCATCCCAAGGAGATAACTCTTCCTTTATCTTAATGCCGCTCATTTCAAACTTGTTATACATCGTAGCTGGGCCGTAGCTTGGAGAATTATACCAAACACCCTCACCTTTATTTGCATAGACCCTCACTTCCCCACTTAAATTGTCATAACTATGTGAAAGTGATGCGGTCAACATACCAGCTTCTGTGCTGTATTTTGGGACTCCTTGATACGCCCCAAAATGAGGGCTATATTGAACGGTGTTATATTGGTTGCTTGGTTTAGGGTCTCTGGCATAACTATCCACATAAATAAAGCTAGCCTCAGTCCGCCAATGTTCGTTGATTTGCACTCCAACTTTACCCATGCCATTGTTTAGCTCACCGTCAGCATTGGCACGATGACCGTTCGATTTTGCATAGCCTTGAGCAAACGTATAGTCAATTGCACCTTCTCGTACTGTTATATTTGCTTGTTCAGATACTGTGCCAAATGAACCTGCAGATAATCGAACATCTCCATGAACACCATCTTCCGTTGGGTTCTTTGTGGTCAAATCAATTGATGCGAAATTATTGCCATTTATTTGTGGTTGCGGGCTCTTATAGACGGTAATAGCGCTCATGCCATTGACTGGCAGCATGTCTAATAACGGGTGGTTCCAAACACCCATGTAGAAAGGCACGCCATCAACATAAGTTTTTATTTCACTACCGGGGCGACTAGAGCCAATTCCCCTTATGGTAACCATGCCACCTTCATCACCACCATAACCACCAACTGGGTTAAAGCGTGAAATTTGAACTCCTGGGGTGGTGCGCAGTGCCGATGCAATATCTACGGCATTAAGGTCTTTGATTTGCTTGTCAGTTACCACGGCTGACGTACTTGAGTAGGCATCAACATCAATTGATTCAATTAAAGGGTTGGCAGTTACCACAACATCTGGTGTAACCATATTGATTTCAGCATTGGCGTGGCCAGAGAATGCCAAGAATACCGCTAGCGCTATCTTATTATTTTTCATATTTAGTCTCTTGTTTTTAGTGGTTGTGGTGTTCGTGATGGTCCATTTGCATAGGGTCATCCTTAGTGCCGAACAAGCTGAATAGATGTAAGCGATGTGAATCTATAGCTTTCTCTTCGTTAGTTAGTTTGCTTACAATGCTTTTGGCGGTTGGTCTTGGAATACCTGCCTCTGTGAGTGTTTTGACATCCTTCAGGCCGTTAGCCCCGCACGCCATAATTGTCCATTTGCCTTTGATACGTTGCAGCAAAGCACGTCCGCCACGCTCTCCTTGAAGCCAGTCAGCAACCGCATATTCGTCAACGATAACTATTGGTGAAGTCTCAACTTTGAGGTTTGGTTTGTCGTATATTGTGGATATTAATGTTTGAATTTGCTGTTGAGGTGACTGCTCCTCAGCTTCAGCATAAAGGGATATAAATGTAAGTGTGATTGTCGATGTGATTATCAATAATAAAAGTTTTGATAAAGTGAATTCTTTAAATTGCATGGCTCGGCCCATTCTTAATATAATTTATTAGCGAACGAACTTTAGCAGAGGGGATTGAATTTTGGAATGTGACATATTGTCGCATCACAAGTAGAGCGTGCTTCTTTTAGACTTTATGTGCGAATGGCAGCTATGGGTCGGTAGCACCAAAACTCAACGACTGCTTTGAGTTAGTTAATAATAGGTTATTTCTTTGACTCGCAGTTGATTTTAGCTATCTTCTCACGCCACTCATTCTTAACTGCTTCTAGGTACTTGTAGTTTTCATCTGATTTTAAAGTGTCATAAGCAATCATTGCCTCAATATACTTAGTTAAAAGTCCAACTGACTTTTTTATCTTTACTAAAGTGGACCCCTCCGTCAAGACAATAATGCACCGAGTTTAAGAGGGTAACCTTTCATCTGCAGCTGAACAGCGCTGCCCTGGTTTTGTTTCTTTTTTTAAGGCTATTTCTAGGCGCAGTCTTTCTAGCCCACTGTACTTATCCACAATCTTTGCGCCACCACCACTTGCTGACTGATAGATTTTATCTGGTGTATTGTAGCTTAAAGATTGGTGCAGTCTTTGCGTATTGTAAAACAAAAAGTATTCAGTCAATCCCATCAGCAACTCAGGCATCAAAGCGTAGCCTTTTAAGTAAACATCTTCATGCTTGACGCTGCGCCAGAGGCGCTCTACAAATATGTTATCCAATGCACGGCCGCGCCCGTCCATACTGATCGCAATACCGTGTGTCTTGAGCATACCAGTAAACGCCTCACTGGTAAACTGACAGCCCTGATCGGTATTGAATATCTCAGGCTGTCCATAAACCTGTAATGCCTGCTCCAAACAGTCCACACAGAACCCACTATCCAGCGTGTTCGACAAGCGCCATGACAACACCTTACGCGAGTACCAATCAATCACTGCTACCAAGTACACAAAGCCATGTGCCAGGCGGATATACGTAATATCGGTACTCCATACCTGATTGGGGCGGATCACATTCACGCCTCGGAGCAGGTACGGATAAACCTTGTGCTGCGGGTGCGGTCGACTGGTGTTCGGCCCTGGCGCCATGCCAGCTAACCCTAGCAATCGCATCAGCCGCTGTACATGCTTACGATTGATCTTGCGTCCTAATCCATTCAAATAATGCTTAATCTTGCGGCTGCCGTAAAACGGATGCCGGGTGTATTCGGTGTCAATCAATTCCAGTAACTTCAATTCCTGCTCGTCTGGTTTTGCAGCCAAGCGTGGCGCATAGACCGTAGCACGGTTAATCCCGGTCAGTTCGCATTGCCGAGTCAGCGCCAGTGGTTCATTGGTGCTGACCCATTGCTTGCGTACAGCTACTGGCTGATCCCCGACTTTTTTTTAAGCCAATCCAGTTCCATCTTCAAGCGCCCGATCTCAGAATAGAGGCGCTCTGGACTGGAGGATGGGTCTACAGGTTTGGGGCCACGCTTGGCATCAAATAGGCTGGAGGCCTGATCTTGCAGTTCTTTCTTCCATAAACTTATTTGCGTCGGGTGTACGCCAAAATCCTGGGCGATCTCATTGACTGTCTTGATGCCGCGAATCGCTTCAAGCGCTACTTTAGCCTTGAATTCGCCACTAAATATCTTACGTTTTGTTTCGCTCACAACCTGCTCCTTTTTACAGCAGGTTACCATCTTAATTCACTGTCTGAAAATTGGGGTCCACTTTAAACTTCAGTAATTCTGTCGCCATTTAATGGATCTAAGCCTGTAGTTTCAAAATCCAATACTGCATATTTATTTTTCATAATAACAATCCAACAGTAGATATAAGGATGCAGGAATTCTGACTAGAACTATTTTGGTCAATTTTGACACGTTAAGTACCTTAATCCGAAACTCTTTGTGCGTTCATTTTATCTGCCCTCATTGAGGTACATGTCATTGTGGATATTTAGGTGAATACAAGTACAGATAGCCTTAAATCTAAAGGTGGGTTACCGTTACTTTAAGTAACGCTTTGGTAATCACCCGTTATGTATATAATAAAGTTGAAACAATTGCTAATTACTTTCGAAAAATTATTTAGAAAGGTATTTGTATGATTTTATCAGGAGTTGCAAGGTTGGGTCGTGATATTGATATAAGGCATACCACTTCAGGCGAAATGGTTGGTTCATTGGCATTAGCTTGGAATTACGGCAGGAAAGGTGAGGATGGAAATCGCCCTACGCAATGGGTTGATGCGAGTTTGTGGGGCGAACGTGCTGAGAAACTTAAGGGTTATTTATTGAAAGGACAGCAAATATCAGTAGTACTTGAAGACCCTCACGTTGAAATTTATGAAAAGAAAGACGGAACTATGGGTGCGTCACTTCGTGCCCGTGTCGGTTCAATTGAGTTTTGCGGAAGTGGACGTCAACGGGGCGAAGGCGATTCCTCGCCGATCCAAGATTCTAGTAATAATGTCATGGAAGATGAAATTCCTTTCTAATTATTGATATTAAAACTTGCTATATTAACTGGAGTTTATACTGCAGCCTCAGTTTCAGCTTATGTCGAACATAACGGGTGATTACCATTTCTACTGAAATTAAATATTCTGAACGCAAAAGAATTCATGTCACTATAGCTACTCAATTTAAAAGCACTGGCTAATAATAAATGGGATCGCTAGATATTCTCTTCATTGATCTTGAAGTTGCTACCAATACTAGTAAGATTTATGCCGCAGGTGCGTTGTATAAAGACGAATCCTATAAAGGTGAAAGTATAAGTGCGATTCGTGATTTATATTTTAAATACAAGCCTGAATATATATGTGGCCATAATTTCATTAATCATGACAAACAATTTCTAGTCAAATCTTCTTTTAATCCAATTTTTGATACAGCCAAAATCATCGATACTTTTTTTGTATCTATGCTTCTTTATCCAGATAAAGTTACCCACAAGCTCTCAAAACCATATAAAACTGAAGCTCATATTCAGAATGATCCTTTTGGAGATTGCGTTGCAACCCAAAATCTTCTTGAGCTAATGATAGATAGGTTTAATAACCTCCCAGATCCTCTAAAAACTTCATTAACATTACTACTAAGTAAAAATAAATACTTTAATGGCTTTTTTTTACTCGTTAGGGCTGAACTTGAAAAGATAGTCATTTACGATTTTTTTAAAGAACAAATCAAATGTTCGTCTGATCGATTCGGACAACTGGCAAGAGATTATCCTGCGGAAATGGCTATTGTGTTGGTATACCTAAATACTAGCGATCGCACATCTCTATCATATGCAGTATTGCAGACATTCCCTCATATCATAATGCTTCTGAAAGAGCTTCAATATGATCCAAAATCGATAGATTTAGAGCGCTTTGCTGAGGATGAATTTGGTATCAAAGGATTTAGAGATTTCGAAGCACGCGATAGCGGAACAGATCTGTTTAATATGGACGCCGAGAAAATATCACAGCGTGACATTATTCAAGGCGCATTGAACGATGAGTCGCTTCTGGTGATTCTCCCAACTGGCGGGGGGAAAACTTTTACATTTCAGATGCCTGCGCTTATTAAGGCAAGCGCTTATAAAGCCTTAACTATCGTGATTTCACCATTGCAAGCATTGATGAAAAACCATGTTG